>ERZ773077.1158-NODE-1158-length-18576-cov-12.839534_pt1 | contig 18576 bp, 21 predicted proteins | sample MGYA00580612_ERZ773077 | MGnify/ENA primary metagenome ERZ773077 (study PRJEB29015, sample SAMEA2737971) | human oral metagenome | biome: human oral; feature: human-associated habitat; material: dental | place: China | collected 2021 ...
AGAAATAATAGTAAGGATTTAGTTACAGGACAAATTGTATCAAATGGCAATTGGGCTCCTTTAACAGAAAGTTTTGCAGAAGTTGTATCACCTAACATTGCTGGATTTACACCAGATAAAGCAAAAATTGAAGCTGTAAATAATGTAACAGCAGATAGCAATAATATTAATGAAACAGTAGTATATACCGCAAATCCTAAACAAAAAGTTCTTTACACAGTAATTGACGATACTGAACAAAAAACTTTACGTGATAAAGAAGAATTGGTTGTTGGAGAATCAGATAGTAATTTACCAGCATCAGCAACAGCAGATTATGATAATGTTGTAGAATTTTATAAATCTAAAGGCTATGAATTGGTTTCACAAGAACCATTACCAAATAAATTTGATACTGATGATTCAGTAGATCAAGTTGTTACAATTCACTTAAAACATGGAAGTGAAAGTAAAGTGGAAACTAAAAAGGTAAGTTTGACTATTAATTACAGTGGAGCAGGAGATAAAACTCCGGCAAGTCATGTTGAAGAAGCAACATGGACTCGTACAGTAACTACTGATAAAGTAACAGGTGCTATTACAGATAATGGTACTTGGGTTTCAGATAAATCTAAGTACGCAGAGGTTACATCTCCTGTAATTGAAGGATATACAGCAGACATTTTAGTTGTTGCACCAGAAACAGTAACTCAAGATAATATTGTTAAAGATGTTAATTATACTGCTAAACCTCAAAAACCAAGTAATCCAGAAACACCAGGAAATCCAGATCCAAAAACGCCTGAAAATCCATCTGGTAACAAAGATAAGCAAAAAGCTTTACCTTCTACAGGGTTAAATAATACTAATAACCTAACAATATTAGGATTATTATCTATTATTACTGCTTTTGGAATAAGAATTATTAAGAAAAAACACTAATAATTTTTAATAACCAGACAAAATCCGGAACATAGAAATCTGTTCCGGATTTTATTTTATATACTAAAAGAAAACTATATTAACCTTCATAAAAATAAAAAACTTAATGATTTAAAATTACACATATTTATTATATATTAAAACACTGGATAGCTAGATCCTCCAGAATCTAGCTATCATATTTCAATATTAGATAAAAATTATGCAGGTTATTTATTTAGTCTTTTAAAACTTACCGCCTGTGCCTCCATGGGTACGTCCAGACGATGAAGTATGTGTGCTGCTACCTCCACCACTCGAGCTACTTGTCTCTTTTGGTTTTGCAGTTTTATTAACTGTGCTATAAAGAAACTGATCTTCTGATCTTGTTATATTTAAACTATTTTCTTTAATGTAGCTATTTGCTGCCAAAGCAGGTCTAACAGTTTCAAGCTGATTTTCCATTCCCTTCATGATAAATCTAGCTATTAGCATACCTACTCCTATTACTATAGGAATCCAAAATATACTAATAGGTTCTTTCGGAAGATTACCTTTATCATAAGGTTTATCTGTTTTGGCTTGAGTTAAAAATTTATCGCTCAAGTCTGCATAAATATTAAATGCTTCATAATAATTATTATGTTTCAACTCAGGTAAAAAATTACGCGACATATAATTCAATCCTGCATCAGTAAAAGCTTTAATTCCATATCCAGTTGTGCTTATATGCCAGTCTCTACTTCCAGTACTTACCAATAAAAGTATTCCATCGAAATTTTCTCCCTGACCATAGCCATTATAGTCAAAATAATCATCAGCAAAAGCCTCAGCTTTTTTACCTTCCAAACTTTTAACTGTAACTACAACAACATCACATTTTTGTCGTTTACTAATTTCATCAAGCTTAGCTAATAAATTCTTTTCTTGTTCATCACTCAACAAATCAGCCTTATCTACTAAACGAGGTTGTGGTGAAAATTTAGCTGCTAAAGAAGATAAATAGTTATGACCACTCTCGTACCAAGTTTTACCGCTTTTAAAAGCTCCCCAGAAAAGTTTATCACTATCTTTTCCTAAAAGACTTTTTCCTTTCCCAGTATAATATGTTAGGCTAACATCCATTTTTTTATTTACTGTAAGTATAACACCTGATTCCACAGTAAAACTATTCCCATAATATTCCTTAAATTTATCAACTAACTTATCTTGCTCTACATCCAAAAGTAGTAGCTGTGCTTTAATTTTATATTTATTATAAATATCTTGAGCTTCCTTTTCCAACTTTTGTTTTTCTTCAGCTTTTAGGAGACCTACCGGATCATGAATAAATCCTTCCGTTGTTTCATCTGCAAAAGCAGTACTAGCTAAAGTAAAACATAGGAAAATACCAAGAACTAGTGTAATTATTTTTTTCATAACCTTAGTCCCCCCATGTAGTATCCCTAATAAAATCTATACCAAACATATAGTTAATCCACCAGACTATAATGTAAAGAACGATAGCTGCTATTATTGAAAATAGTATAAAATATTTCCAATATGCTCCTTTATCTAATGGTAAATCCCCAACAAATTTTCCTGTCTGTCCATTCATAGCAAAAGTATATCGTTTTTTATTCCATGTGGTATTCAAAAACCAAACCGGATACAAAACATACATAGCCTCACTATTACGATACAATTGAATGCTACTATCTTCAATCCTCAGTGTATCATATCCCTTAACCGTATTTTCAAAGACTCTTGCTGTACTAGTCTTTGCTCGATCTTCAACACTATCGATACTTTCCTCAGCGGTTACATCATAGCGATCTGCTAAATATCCAGCCAAGTAAGCCGTTTGAAAATCAACTGCTTCAGAAAAATCAAACGGTTCAATAGATTCCATCAAAGTATTGCTTATTTTTTTGGAACCATCAACAGGTAAATGAGTAAAATTTAACTGTCCTTCTCTTAAAACAGAGTAATAACTTATTTCTCTGTAGTTATACTGCGAATCGCTCCACATCCTTATGCTTTCGGCATTATACTTCAAGTTAGCATCCGCTGTGATATCAAACAACCAAAATGGAACATAAATCCCTTTAATCTCATCTATGTGATTTTGATCTTTGAATACTTTTGGCAATAGACGCTTACCTTGAATATGCCTATTCAGCGCTTCTTTTGCCGCTTTTTTATCCAACTTAAAAGGAATAACTAACTTTGGTTTCAAATCACCTATTAAACGTTCCTTAAGAACAACTGGATTATCACAATAAGGGCAAGCTGTCGCTACAGTATTCTCATCAGCAATAAGTTCACCCCCACAAGAATTGCAGACAAATACATTTAATTGAGCATCACCTTCTTGCCATTTTTCAGTTGAATTCAATACTGAAGATTCTTTTTCAGAAGTATGTACTTCTTCTAAATGTTCATCCATGGATTTAAAGCTCTCCATGTCCATCTCAAGATCACAGTAAGGGCACTTCATTTTTTGTAACTTTGAATCAAAAGCTATTGCTCCACCACAACTAGGACATTTGTATTCTAAATTATCTGCCATATAATCATCCCCTCTCCCTTTTTATTGAATCAATTTTAAATATTATTTGCTAAAAAGCTTTCCCACATTCTGGGCAAAACTTCGGAGTTGCTGTGGAATCAGGATTAGTCCATCCACAATTTGAACATTGTTTCACCTGATTAACATCTAGTTTTGGACTACCACAATTTGAACAGAATTTCCCATTATTTGTTGTGCCGCAAGTACATGTCCAACTATTGTCGATAGGTTTTGGACTGCCACATTCTGGGCAAAACTTTCCAGACGCTTCATGACCATTTGGACAAGTCCATTTAACCGTATTTACATCAGCTGTTTGGGTTTGTTGATTAGTCGCCACTTGCTGTTCTTGCCCCATAGCAAAAAGATTTTGTGCATTATTTACACCACCAGCATTTGCCGCCATACCGAAGCCCATAAAACCTGTCATAGCTCCTGATTCATTACTTGCTGCTGCTTTCATAGCATCGGCTTGTGCTCCAACCAATGTCGCTGCAGCCATAGTTGGATCTTTCATAATAGCCGTACGTTGTGCTTGTTTAATCATTTCTGCGTCTTCTTCTGGTAGAGTCACAGAACCTAGTGCAATACTTATTACTTTAAGACCTCTAAGCTGCCCCCATTTTTCTGATAAAATATCATTTAGAGCATTTTCTAGTTCTGTATTATGACTAACGATTTGATTTGGTCTTAATCCCATATCAGATAACTTCGCAAACGAAGGTTGTAAAGCACTGATAAATTCAGTTTTTAGTTGCGATTCTATATCTTCACGTAAATACTCTTTTTCAACATTTCCACAAACATTTTTGTAGAATAAAAGAGGATCAACAATTTTATAAGAATATACACCTGAACAACGAATTGAAACATCTACATCTAACCCAATCTTAGAATCAACTACACGAAATGGAATAGGATTAGGCGTCCCAAATTTATTATCAATCAATTCTTTTGTATTGAAATAATAAACTCGTTGATCTTTACCAGTATCCCCACCAAAAGTAAAACGTTTACCAATTTGTTTGAATGTATTTTTAATACCTTCTCCAAGACTACCCGTAAAAATACTTGGTTCACTAGATGTATCATAAGTGAATTGACCTGGCTCTGCACAAACCTCAACAATTTCACCTTGCTCAACAATTACCATACATTGCCCATCAGCAACTGCAATACCTGAACCATTGGAAATAATATTATCACTTCCTTTTGTATTCGATGAACGACCAGATACTTGTTTTTGACCTTTAACAACCATTACTGATTTGTCCATAGAATCACAATAGAAAAATTCTTTCCATTGATCCGCTAATACTCCACCTGTTGCACCTATTGCTGCTTTAATAAGTCCCATAATATTACCTCTTTTCTTTAATTTATTATCTAATAATTTACTAACTATTACGAAGGTAAATATTTCTCCCAACACCTTAAAATATCAGATATTATAAGCCTTAATAGTTTCATATGTTAAGAACAAATTTATTAAAGTCTATAAAGGAGTAGCACTTAAGAAATAAACAAAAAAGACCGAACATCCAAACTGCTCAGCCTTGAAATTTTATCATTACTAGTTCAATCTTATATTACTCTTTATAAAATAATAAAGCAGACTGAGCAAAAGTGAGAATGAAAGCAAGATTTCTTACTCGATATCATAAAATCACAATCAACTTTGTTATTTTTTACCTATTTAACTTCACCTAAATTATATCATACTTACACATACTATACAATTAACTTCTGTATAAAATAAGATAAATCCTTTAAAATTAGAGTCTATTACGTAAAATTAACACTAAAATATATCTTATAGTAAAACAATTAGAATTCTATTGATTCATAGAAAAATTGTTTTAATCTTTTCTATAACTCTCTCATAGTATCATTAAAATTATCTTTTACTATTTGTTTCAGCTAATACTGTATATAATAGTTTAGATTTATACTTTTTCTATATTTCTATACTATACTCTCTTAGTTTGCCTATCCCACAGCAGTCATAATCTTACCAATATAGTAAATTCCCCACACTATTGCACCTATAATAAACAACAGCACCATTGAAGATGAAACAACCGAAAGTAATTCCCTCTTTTTATATGTATCTTTCTTATAGGATAAAATTATAACAACTATTTTTAATACAACACTACTTATTCCTATATGCACACCATATCTAAAAACAAATCCTAACAACCAAAATCCAATTTCTGCTCCAGCAATACCAAATACAAAACCGAAGAAAAAGCCTGCATAAATAAATATATCTAGCACTATTGAACTTCGTAATATTAATTTTGCTAATTTTTCTCTTTCATCAATATAATATCTCATAATCTAAATTTTCCTTATTAAATATATTTATTAAATCATACTTCATTTCTTATTTCTAACTAAACTCGTATCTTCTTAATAACCACATTCATCTCTAGCATTCCTTCGTTTTTTTAAAACTATATTTTATAATTCGACAAACTAAATTATCTAATCAACTAAAAAGCATCTTATATACACTATTATATCAATTCCCCTCTTTTTTTCAATCATCACTAAAAAGCTATATGTATCTTTTACAAATAGTTTTTAAGAATTATAACTAAATTATAAAACTTTGAATTTTTGCAAACATCAACGTAAATATAAAGCTTTAAACAATTAGATTATTTATCACTTTTTTACTAAATTCTTTTGTCTTGGAACCTTATATAATGATATAATAATGGTAAATTAATTTTATTTAGAAAAGAGAAATACCTATGGGATTTTTTATAATAACTTTATCTTTTTGCTTTATTGTATTACTATTATTTTTACTTACGATTTACATCTATTTTAGACTTGTAGTAGCTGTATTAGAGAGAAATGATGTTCCTCAATGGATATATAAATTTGGGCAAGGATTTAAGGGTAGATTTTCTATTGCTAAATTAGATGATATTACAGACCCTACTGCATTAAAAGAAGCTACCTTATTTATTCTTAATTTCTTTCTAGCTAATATAGTTGTTTTAATTATCATGTATTACAAAACTCACAACTTTCTAGTAGCATTATATACATGTTTAAAAGCAGAACTTGTTATTGTTTTTGTAGTCATAATATTTACCCACGCTACTAGACTTATTCTGCTGTTACTAAATATAAAGAAACCAGTCTACCGATATTCTTCGTCAAACGCTGTAATCGGTTCAATCTTTTTTACCTCGTTTGCCTTTACTCTCTGTATATCAATGACAGGATTTCCAGCGAAACCTATCGAAATCCAATTAGACAAGACTAATGTGATTATCGGTGAAACAAAGGCCTCCGAGCTTTTAGCAGCTGGTTTCAACTTTACTAAAAAAACGCCTGAGAGTGAAATTATAAATAAACGCAATGATCACTTTTACTACGGGGAACTTGTAGAGATAGTTCGTGATGATAAATCCTATGGTTTTATGAGCATTACCCCTACATGGAAAGATGTTGATAAACTTAAGGATTGTGTCATAACATATTATAAAATTCCGGCAGATAGTACAGTTCTATCTACTGTTAAATTTAATCATACAGACTTATCACAACTAACTATCCATGATTTTAAAACAAAAAAATTAACGGATATTTTTTCTCTAACCCCTGTAGATTATAAAGAAATAAAGCATGATACAGATTTCCAACTCAAACTACAAACAGCCGATTACACACTATGGCAAAGATACAGCATCGAAGCTAACTTTACATCAGATGGTTCTCCATTCTATTATAGTGTACGAGCTCAACATACAATATGGGAGTAAGCTTTATCAAGCATACTCCCATTTTACAATTCTTATCTAATGCCCTAATCTATAAATATCATTCCAGCCACTATCATCAAGTTTAATATCTCCTATTTTTTGAAAATTTAATAATTTACTGTTTAACCATCTATAGAAATCTCTAATATTTCATCATATAAACCTTTAATTTCAATATCTAAAAGATGATCCTCATCAAACTCATGTTCTGTGTAGGTTAAGACACTTAAGTTCCCGAATCTTCTAATTATCGGTTTACCTAATTTTTCCTCAATACTATGAACATCTTCATCAGGATAACAGTATTTAAAAGTTTCCGATTTCACACAGGCATCTATTATTTTAGTTAAATTTTCAGAATATAAATCAAGTAATTTTCCTGAAAAAACTAATTCTTCTTCTGTAAAATCTTCTTCATCAATATTAAGTTTAAATCCATTTATCTCATATTGATAAACAGATGAATATTGAGTTTTATTAAAAATAAAATCTTCCTTTTTTAGTATACAATCCATTATTTTTTCTCCGTTATCTAACTATAAATTAAAGATAATACTCCATATAAAATCAGTACAATTCCAACAATAGAATTCAAAACCTTATATCCAGTCTCTCCAAAATTTTCAAAAATAAACCTTTTAAAGTTCTTTCCTGAATCTGCAGTACTATATTTATTTATTCCTGCGAAATCAAAAACTGCCGCTAATATATAAAGTAAGCCCACCACTATAAATACATATTGATAATTTTGCTTTAAAAGGTCTATCATTTGATTAATATTCAATCTCTCATTCATACTTATTTCTCTTAAAACTCCTCGGTTACATCATACCAACCTTCAACATTAATTTCTTCATCATTTATATATGTTTCGAAATAAGAATATACTACATCTGCATCTAGGAAAAAGGCGCGATAATGTCTAAAATTAGCTTTATCTTTATACTTTCTACATTCTACTAAGTAAATACCTTCTATTTCATCTATGTTATCTAATGGAATTTGTAAAACTTGAGTTAAGAAGTTTAATGCATCGTCTTCAAAATATTCAATATCTGAGTGTATCTGAACGTAATTTGGATTTTTTTCTGAAGTATCATAAAGACATAGCCATTCTTCACTATCCTCTGTAAATAAATTATCAACTATATACTTTATTTCATCCAAATCAGCTTTTTTCTCACTAATATATTGTGTATCAATTTTTTTCATATATCTAGCCTACCTTTTTATATATTTTTTACTGATTTTTAATGTGTTTATACTTATTTATTTTTATTACACCCTATTTTTTTAAAAAAAGTTTATCGATATCTAAAACACTTATCTTTTTAATTTTTAAATCTATAAGCATATGATTTCTTTTAAATATTATTTCTGTATTCAACAGTATTCTTTAAAAATTATGCCTAATACAATCAACTAAGAAGCAACCATATTCAGGATATAGTTCTAACTTAATTATAGGTTTATAATTCTCATTTTGAATTTTATTAGACATTGTTATTAATTTTTCTAAATCTTCTTCGTAACTTTTAATATAATCTTGCTTCTCTTCTTCACAAGAAAAATCATCATCAACTTTCGTTTCCTCTATATTTTTAAGTATTTCATTTTTATACTTACTTACACATTCATAAAATTTCTCATATTTATTTTTAAGCCAAAGTGTGTAATAGTAATGTTCCCAGTCTGCAAAGTAATAATCAAGAATTGCTTTCTCACACTCTTCCAAAAATAAGTCGTATTTTCCTAGAACATAATAAGCTTCAAAAACTTGATAATCTGCAATATCATCAGTAGTTAAATAATACTTCTCATCTTGCCCTACTTCAACTTTTTTTAAATAATAGATTGCTTCTTCCTTATTGCCTAAATATACTTCACAATAAGCCGTACATAACAACAAACGCATTCTATCTGGATACTCTGATAATAGTTTTTCAAAAATAACTTTTGCCTTTTGGTATTCTTTCATTTCAAATAAACATACTGCATATCCAAATTGTATTTCATAATCATTAGTTATTTTTAACGCTTTTTCAAAATACATCAGACTTTTATATAAATCTTCAATTGTTTTATTACGCTGATAATTTGAAAAACTAGTTAGTGCTAAGCCTTTATATGTCTCTATAAAGGGAGAATTTATCTTGTCGGCTTTTAATAAATAATAATCTTGTTTCTTATCAGCTTCATAATAGAATCCTAGATTAGTATAAATTCTTGCTCTATCAATATCATTGATTATATCATTATATTTTAGAATGAAATCCTCTAATAATTTAATTGCATTTTTCTCATATCTTAATTCTAATTCTACAGAAGCTAAGACACAAACAATATCTACATTAGATGGATATTTAAAAAAAAGATCTTTTAAATATGTTCTGAAGTTCTTTAAAACATATTCTGTTTGACTATAATTTTTAAAAATATTTTCTTTATATTCATTTTCATATTCACTTTTTAATATATTCCAAAATTCTTTTATTACTTTTTTCATAAATACCGCCATCCCAAGCACATTACGAACTACAAAAAACTACTTTATTAATTTGTAAAGGGTTCTTCTAACTCTCCCAGTCTATACTTTCTACTTCTAAACCATCATTAAATTTCACACATAGAATTTCATCACTTTCTTCTGGGTTAATCATAAAATCAACACTGATAAATTCCTCTCTAGCCCATAGCGAAATTGCTTCTATTTTCATTTGTTCTACAAATTCACAAATTTCATCTGGTATATCTAATTCCAATTCTTCTTTATGAAAAACAATATACTCATCATCCTCTTTTAAATAACATTTTAAAGCTTCTTTAGCTTTCTCAAAATAGTTTTCACTATTACGTAAAAATTCAGCAAATGTATCAAGAACTTCTACTTTAAATTCATAACCACTTTCATACCATAGTGTCGTCATAATTCCATTATACTCTTCTTCCCATAATACACGAACATCATCACTAAATTGGTCATCTACACCTTTTTCTGTATCTATCTCGCCAAAAAACTCATGATTAACTTTACTCATTTTAATTTTCCTCCAACACTTTTAATCTTCTAATCAAAGTAAACTATTTTTTAAAACATTCTAGTTAGCCTGCATCGAACATAGATAAAGCAAACTATATTTTTAATTCTTCGTTACTCTACCTTATCTATGACTCTTTAATAAATTGTAACCAATACATTGCCATCTTCTTCTAACACTTGTTTATAAAAATCTTTCATATTTTGAAAATAATCCATTATTTCTTCTTTTATTTCGTCAGTTTCTTCTTCATAATCCCAAATATCTGGATATAACTCAGCTTCTTTACATTCTTTCATACTAAAAATTTTTAAAGCTTTTTCTATATCAAAATTGTCAAGAGCAAAAACTATATCTTTAATTCTTGATTTTTCTATATAACTGATATATTCCTCAATACCATCAATGGAGAATACTCCCACAACTGCTTCGCTAAGAGGATTATTTTTTATAGGTTCAATACAACTTACTCCTGTAAGTACAAAATGAAGAGCATCCCACATCTTATCGATATCAAGAAGTATCTCAGCTTCATCATTCCAATCTTCAACTTCCTCAAAAATATCATCTTCTTCAGCATAAAAAGATTTAAGTTCTTGTAAATTCGCATCACTTAAATATTGATAATTTGCTATTATTCCCATTTTAATCTCCTCCTTATTTTAGAGTTTACTTTATTTAAACTTTTCTCTTTTTAAAATTTTTTCTTTATCATTAAAAATCAAACTATTACTTACTTCTTTATCAATCATTTTAGAAATTGATATATTTATTTTGTTATAGCTATCAGCAAAGCTTTTAGATATAATATATGAATAACATTTTCTCTCTTCAATCATCACTCTTTTCTTATAATTATATCATAAAAAGCGTATAATGTATTATTCATATTATTATATACTCATAATATAATAGTAACTAGGAATATAAAAACATACTAATAAAAATAATAGATTTTTACTAATTTCAAAAAAATATTCAATTGTCAAATTCATATATAAATAGGAGAAAAGATAAAAGAGATATTCAAATCCTTTAATACAGGTTATATTGACGAAAGAGTCAGTTGCGTTAGGAAATATGTGGCAAATATCTATTTTTATACAAAAAATGATTACACTATTATGATTGACAATACTTATCTATTTACAGATGATACCATTTGGTTTGGTGCAGATGGAGGAAGTGGTAGATTCAGACACGGTGATTTATAAAAAAAATTCAGATTTGTCAAATATAATCTATTTTTTTCAAAGAATTAGTAATTTCACGCTTGACATGGAACGGGTTCCAGCATTTATAATGGTTTCAAAAGAAAGAGAGGTAATTTATATGAATATCAAACGTATTTTTTGTGACATGGATGGTACCCTATTAAATAGTAAAGGACAGGTGAGTGAAAGTAATGCTACCTTAATACGTGAAGCCGCGATTCCTATAACTTTAGTATCTGCTAGAGCACCAATGGAAATGAAGGACGCCATAAACGCCCTTCAATTAAACGGTATTCAAGTTGCTTTTAACGGAGGATTAATTTATAGAATAAGAGATAATAATCAAATCATACCTATTCATACACAAATCATTAAAAAAAGCACAGTAAATCAGTTGCTGAAAGGAATACGTCAGCATTTCCCTCAAGTCAGCTTATCATATTACGACCTTAATAACTGGTATTGTGATAAAATAGATGAAGGAATCCGATACGAACATAGTTTAACTCAACAAACTCCAACATTTATTCATAATGAGGAGCAATTTTTAGAAGGTCAGATAAATACTTTTAAAATAATGATGATTACTTTCGATGAAGCAAATATGATAGAATTAGAAAAATATCTTCAAAGCATGGACTTACCAGAAATCACTATTCAACGTTCAGGTAAAGCGTATCTTGAAATTACACATGCCTTAGCCAAAAAATCTAAAGGAATTGCTTACATACTTAGAAAAGATGAGTTGGTTAGAGAAGAAACTGCTGCATTTGGAGATGGACATAATGACCTACCTATGCTTGAAATGGTAGGTTACCCTATTGTTATGGATAATGCATTTGATGATATTAAAGAGATAGCATATCAAATAACTAAGTCTAATGATGAAGATGGTGTAGGATATGGGATTCAAAAATTTCTAAAAGGAGCTTTATAATGACAAGTATTAGTGATATAGCTAAAAAGGCAGGTGTTTCTAAATCAACAGTTTCTCGTGTTATTAATCATCATCCACATGTATCTGATGAGACACGACAAAAAGTAATGACCCTTATCACTGAATTAGATTATATGCCAAACCAACTAGCACGAGATTTAAGTCGAGGAAAAACACAAAAAATAGGTGTCGTCATTCCACACACGCGCCACCCTTATTTTACACAATTAATAAATGGCCTCCTAGATGCTGCTAAAACTACTGACTATCAACTTGTTATGATGCCTTCAGATTATAACCAAGAATTAGAACTTTCCTATCTAAAGCAACTCAAAATGGGAGCCATTGATGCTTTAATATTTACTTCAAGAGCAGTTAGCCTTGATATTATTGAAACTTATGCAAAATATGGACGAATAGTACTTTGTGAACAATTTCAGGAATATAATCTACTATCCTCTGCTTACCTTAATCGCTATTCTTCATTTCTAGAGGCTTTTTCTGATATGAAAGCACGAAAATTGGAACACTTAGTTTTGTTATTTTCAAGAAATAATGAAGCATCTGCTACGTATCGATCTGTATTATTAGCTTATCAAGATGTTTACGGTCAACTGTCAACTCCTCATATGGTATTTGGAAATATTCATGACTTTAGTGATGGCCTAAATTTATCTTATCAATTGATAAAAGATGATAATATAGATGGTATATTGGCTACAAGTGATGAAGTTGCAGCAGGGTTAATAAAAGGATATGAAGAAAGCGGGAAAAAATGTCCCTATATTATTGGGCAGGAATGTTTATTAGTTGGGCAACTTTTGAAACTCCCAACGATAGATCACAAATCCTATTATTTAGGAAAATTAGCTTTTAAACAAGCTTTATCTAAAATAATTAGTCAAGAAGTTTTATTCTCAGAGTTTTTATCTCAAGACAATTAGTCATTCAAAAGTAATAGTAAAAAGTTTCCAACTAAACTTAATTGGAAACTTTTTTATTTATGCACCGTATTTGACACAGAGCCGAAATATGTGGTAAATACCTATTTTTATACAGCCGTTTTTTCAACCATATTTATTATAATATTAGTTTTCGTAAACCTAGAAAAAATAGCATACCTGGAATTTATATGGATAAGGAGATAGAGAGATAGACTTACTTCATCTCTATCAACTATTTTTTTAATGATATACATCTTAAATATAATTTCTAGAAAACCCTCAACATTTAATTTATGCATATTCAAATACCATTGGATTCTTTCGCAAGATAATAAGTCTAATTCGTATTTCCCAATTTATTTTATAAACTTTTTTAAAATTATCCTTAAGCCTTTTTAAACCATTTGTTTATATATCATAAAATCTATACTATAGTCATAAAATCCATATCTTGATAATGTTTTTGGACCCCTAGTCCATCCAACTTTAGTAAGAAGCTATAAATAGTAATAAATTTATTCTAGATTGTATCATTATTTATGCTTATTTTCTCTTTGGTTTCATTTGCAGCCTTTCGTATCAAATAATGATTATCTACTAATCCCTTCTTTATAATATAGTTCTTTTTTGTATTATCTTTAAAATCTAATTCATAGACACCATATATTATTTCAATTTTAATCTGATATATCTCATTATCCATCATTTTAGATAATTGATTTAATGCTAACTCTTTATATTTAGACTTACATAACAATATTATTGTTCTTGTAGCTTGCACTCTTATATCTTTTTCATTATGAGAACTCAAGCCTATTGAATACTGAATAATTGTAGATAAAACACTATCCTCTAATTTGTCAAAGTCTACATTATACAAAAATGTTTTTAAAGTTTCAAATGATTTTATAATTTCTGTTTCTGATTTTTGAGAAAATATTGCCATTTTAGAAAGAACATCCGAAAAATCATATTTATTGAAGCATAATTGTAACATCATAAAGCTAAATTCTAAAGTACTTAGAGATGACTTTTCAAAAAACATGTCCTCATATCCACGCAATACTAATTCTTTATCTTCTATTATTGAGTAAAATGTTAAATCCAATTCTTTTTCATAAGGATATTTGTTCTTCAGGTAAATGAATAGTTCAATTGCTCTAATCTTGTCTCCAATAGCCTGTTTTTCTTCTCGCAATGTTCTAACAATAGAAGATAATATTGATTTTATATGTTTTGTATCTAGCTTTAGTTTATCGAACTCTATAATATTTCTAATTGTTTTATAGGGGTCATCAGCATATCCAATTATAGTTCCATTCTTTCCTTGCTCTTTATTACGTTGATTAATTCTTTCAACATACCTATTAATATGCTTGTATGTTTCATCACCTCTGTTATGCTCTATCTCTAGTAAATATTCAGATAAGTAAAAGTTGTTCATACATTCTTCAATAGTAGTATCTAATAATTCAACATCTATCGTTATATTTTTCCTTAATACTATCAAGTAACTTGAAAGTACATTGCAACCTTTTCTTATTTCTTCATTCATTATCATATCAATTATCAATTTAAGTACTTTCTTCTGATTGATAGTAGATATTTTTGAATAATTAATTCTACTTAATACTTTTAATATATTATCGAAATATATCCTAAAGTTTTTTTCTATAAGAGTTACACGGTGCCGAAAGTTTTTATAAAATTAAGCCTGAGTACCTCTTCATCCCTTTTGGGCAGAATGGAGCAGGCGACTATTATTGTTTATTTTATAATAAAGAAAACCCTTTTTCTGAACCTTGGGTCGTACTATTTGCTCACGATTTTAACGAAGTAGAAGTTCTAGCCGATAACTTTCAAAACTTTATCTTCTATGGATTGTTAGAATGCGTATTATGTATAGATGAACTACTTGCTAATGACGATTCTTTTTATACCGAAATAGCCAATATGTTCCGTACGCACCGTCCTTATTTAAGTGAGGAGCAAGCAAAAATAGTAGAAGATATTTATAAAAGAAAAACTTTTGCCTCTACCTACACCTATACATTTAATAATAGGAAATACACCGAAAAATATATAGGATTACTTTCGCGAGAAGAGTTTGATACTTTGTGTAACAAGTTTATTCCCATTCCAAAAGAAGAAAAACAATTTGAATATAGCAATGACTAAAACGAAATCTAATATAATAGAAGAAAGCAACATTTTTGAACAAATCCGTACGCTCTTTGGTTTAGAGGAAGATTGTGGTTTTACCGATGAAGAGATGCAACCTTTCTTCAAGGTGATAGAGAAAATGCCTACACTGCTATACAACTATTACACTACTTTGGGAAAACATCAAGCTCTGAATCAAACACAAGATAACTTGGTAACCCCAAAAGATAACCTTACTCTTTTCAGCGACCCAAACTATTTTGTTTTTTATACAGAAAATCAAAATTGCTGTCTGTGGGCTATCGCAAAGGAAGATTTAGAGACCGCCAATCCTAAGGTGTATATGAGTACCGACTTTACTCACCAACATTGGCAAGTAGAATGTGATACATTAGCTGAATTTTTGTTGGCTATAGCTCACTTGCAAGCTGTATTTGCGCTTCCTTATGCTTATGAAGGCTTTAAATATATCACTCCTGAAGAATTGACAGCTATAAAAGAGCGTTTCCCTAAAAAACCTTTTGCCCTCCATCATTGGTTAGAAGGTGCCGACTTTTATGGGGATGCCACCGATAGTATTGCTATATTAGACAAGGGCAGTCAATTAATATATGCTTCTTCTTCTAAAAGCTCTTTTGAGGCGATAGATAGCTTCTTAAAAGATATAGGGGAAGATATGTGAGAAATTAACATCAAACCTCAGCAATATGAACCCATTACAACAAATAGAACAAACTTATAACTTTCAGTACCCCAAGCTATATCACCGGCTTTATGAGGATGGGATGCTGGATGTTCATTGGCAATGGAAGGAAGTATTTCCAGAGCTAAAAAAGAATCCTCCATTACTTTTGTTTAGGAATCAATTTACGGCATTGGATGATGCAGAAGATATTATAAATAGAATAGAAAATAATAGATCTCAACGAGGAATCAAAACTGAATATCTTTTGGTGCCTTTTGCTTCAGAATGTCAAGGAGAGGTTTGTTTTTTCTATGATAGAGAAAAACCAGAGCAACCTCCTATTATCGTAAAGGACTGGTACGATTTTGATGCTGCTGAAATTATAGCTGATAACTTGCAGAATTTTATTTTCTATGGCTTGCTATCAATTGTATATAGCATTTATGCAACAGCATCCTCCTTAAGTGATTTCTATGAGAATATTGCCAATATATACCGCACCCATCATCCTTACCTAAGTAAAGAACAAGCTCAAGTAATTAAAGAAATTTACAACAGAAAACTTACAAACTTTCCTTGTTCTGCAAAGAAAGAAGAAAATAGACATTCATCCTATCTTATAGCAAAACATCGCAGTGATTATACTGCCTTACTCTCTGATGAAGAGTATATTGATTTATTAAATAAATACAATCCTATTTCGGCCCCAGAGGATGATAGGGAATTTTTTATAATCTAAAGCATACAAACAAATTACAATATGGAAGAGAGAAACATTTTTGCCCAGAAAAAAGCACCTTTCAAACGCCCTGAACTTGTAGATTTTATCGCGGAAGGTAACCTCCCCGCCTTAGAGGCTGAACTCGCCAAAGGCTGGGATATTCACAAGAAATTGCCCATAGAAGAAACTTATTTGCAAGCACCCTTTGAGATTGCTCTCTATCACCAGCAAAAAGAGGTGCTCAACTTCCTTATTGATAAAGGTTTAAAAATCACCAAAGAACTCTTTATCAACGCTTGTGAATATAGCGAAGATCCTACTCTTGTAAAACGACTTATTGAGCGTGGTGCCGATGTAAATGCCGGCACTCATATTACCCCCTTGCAGGCAGCTATCTATGGAGGAAGTGAGGAAATAGCTTTTCTACTCTTGGAAAATGGCTGCCGTCTTACCCCTGATGGTACAACCTTGCGACATGCTGCTGAAGCTGGATTTACCCATTTATGTGAATACCTTATCGCTCATGGCTCTGATGTGAACTATTGTGAGCCTGATATGGTATATCCTTACAATGCATCACCCTTACAAGTGGCTACCTCAAAAGGTCACCTTGCCTTGGTAAAACGATTTATTGAGCTGGGTGCCGACCTTTCCTACAAAGATAAATACGGCGAACGTGCCTATCATTACGCTCTACGCAACAAGCAGAAAGCAGTTGCCGAGTATATCAAATCGGTAGAGCCTGCCGAGTGGCACGACGAGGAAGAGCGCTTGCGAGCCTTAAAAGCCTACAAACTTCCCGAAGGACTCATCGCCCTAATGCGCGCTACCGATAGACGTATTCCATTGCCCGAATGCGAATATACCAGTTTTGTAGAGTTTGCCCCACTGAGTGATGTCAAGGAAGTAAAGTGGAAAAACCGAAAGTTCCTTGACCTCCTATCTGATGCTGATAGGTATGGTGCTGAAGGCTTTTTAGTGTGGTATCCTAGGAACAAAAAACTTGCCTTTGCCGATTACGAACACGGAACTTTCACCGAACTTTGTACCTTTGAAGCGTTTATGGCAAACCCTTCCGCACAAATTAATAAAATTTTTGAGTAATATGAGATACTATCATTTGAAAACGTTTTTCCTGCTGGCTATACTATCTTTATATAGCAGTTGCGGCTATGAAATACCTGGCAAAGATAAGCACCCTGAAATTCCAGAGTTTAACGGCTTTGACAAGGATCTTTTTGTTATAGATACTCTCCTTACAGAGGTACAGCTTATGGGCACAGAGGTACAGCTTATGGCCACTGATAAGGTTGCCTACGACTCTACTGATAAATTTATTTATCTAAGAAAAGGAGATGAATGGTTTTTGCTTGATAAAGACTTTAAAATTAAGCAAAAGATAAATGCCAAAGGATATTTTGGTGGAAATAAGACTTTTTATGATAAGATAGAAGATAAAAACAAAACTATTATCTATAAATACACGTATCCTTGGGAAAAAGCTGAAAAAGTAAAGGAATTGCAGTATTTGGATCATGATAGCATTGTTAAGAACTATGCTATTCCAAAAGATGAGAATGGAGCGTATGATTTAGAGGAGATAACGAAGATAAACAAACAATATATTGATAACCAATT
>ERZ773077.1164-NODE-1164-length-18506-cov-9.686575_pt1 | contig 18506 bp, 16 predicted proteins | sample MGYA00580612_ERZ773077 | MGnify/ENA primary metagenome ERZ773077 (study PRJEB29015, sample SAMEA2737971) | human oral metagenome | biome: human oral; feature: human-associated habitat; material: dental | place: China | collected 2021 ...
GCCCGTCCTTGCAGCCGAACTCCTCGGCCTGCTCGAGGATCTCGCAGGCGAGCTCGACCTGCCCGGCATCCTGGGCCAGCTGGGCCAGGACCAGGCGGTTGCTCCGGTCCCCCTTGAGAACCAGAGGAAGAATGTGACGGATGGATCGAGCGGCCGTGCGCGCTGCGGCAGGCGGGACGTCCATGCCGGCGTCAGGGTCGTCCGCACCGCCGTGGGACCTGAGAGCCTCGTGAAGACCGAGCATGATGTCACTGATGGTGGACTCGACAAGATCCTCCGGCCGCTGCCGAGGCGGCGGCGAGCTCTTAGCGCGGACCAGGGCGAGGAAGCCCGTGCTGGCCCGCTGCTTCGACACCGATGCCAGCCCGCGCGGGGCCGGTCCCAGGTAGGACCAAAAGGACTCCAGCGCCTCGTCGTGGCGTCCCAGCCTTGCCAGACAGACCCCACGGCGATAGCTCCACCAGCTGCGGGCAGGCTTCTTGAGCGTCCGCAGGGCCTCCAGGTAGGAGCGCTCCGCGGTGACGAGGTCACCGACACGTTCCGAGACGAGCCCCAGCTTATAGAGGCTGTTCCCGCTTCCCGGATCCAGCGAGGCGGCCAGGGCGTACTGTCCTTGTGCCCGCTCGTACTCGCACAGGCGGTCAAGGCACAGACCCAGCTCATAGACCAGATCGGCCCGGGACATCCCCTCTCCGGGGTACAGCTCAAGGAGCTCGAGCGCCAGTTTCCAATCGCCCCGGGAGCACGCGAACTGGGCCGGCCCTTTCCTGCACGCCTTGCCGCCGGCGGCCTCGCAGGCGGCGGCGAAGCTGACGGTGGCGGAGGCCCGATCGCCGTCACGGTGGGCGATGAGCCCCTGCTCGAAGAGCTCCTGCGCGCTGAGCTGATCAATGTCGGCCAAGGACTCCAGGGTGCACCTGGCCGGCCCGTTCAAGCCCAGGTGGAGCTGGGCCTGAAGAATCTTGCGCAGCCAGGCGGCATCGGTCTCGTGCTCGGGCAGACCGGAGAGCAGAACCTCCAGACGCTGCCACTGCGGGGTGCTCTCAGGCAGGCAGGCGAGCAGCTTGTCCGAGTAGCGCCGGTCTCGCACCCCGGAGGAGATGGCGCGCGAGAAGAAGACGGAGGCTGCCTCCGGATCATCCTGTCGCTTGAGAAGACAGCCAGCGCGGTAGAAGGCCTCTCCGCAGGCGGGGTCGCGGTCAGCCACCTCGGTGTAGGTTCTCAGAGCGGCCTCGAGCTGCTCCTGACGCTCGGAGATGACTCCCAGACGCAGGCGGATGGCGGTGTCGCGGGCGCTCTCTGGGATCTTTTCATACAGACGCTTGGCCTCTGCCAGGTTGCCGTCCTCATACTCCTTTGCGGCGACATAACGCACCAGCCTGGTGACGGCCGGCAGCCGCAAGCGGCCAGAGACGGCGCGGCCCATCTTCCTGAGGACAGCATCCTTGCTCGCCATAACCGCCCTTGTTCTACTATGCATATCCTATGAGTTTCATTCTGCATTTGACTGCACGCCGTACGACGAGACTCAAACCGGCTTCCAGCCCGGATCTCCATTTCGATCCGCGTAGCGACCCGAGTCAAGGCACCGCCACTCAGTGCAGACGCATGTCATTCTTGATCTGACTCGTAGAAACCTCGGGAGTCCGAGGAAGGTAGACGACCTCACACAGCCCCTCGAGCTGATCATCGAACTCTCCGCTCCAGTCATCACCCATGACGAAGACATCAATACCGTACCTGGAGATATCCTCGGTCTTCTGCCCCCACGTCAGCTCGGGCACCACAAGGTCGACATACCGAATGGCCTCGAGCATCACCTTGCGCTCCTCATAGGAGAAGTAGGCACGCTTTCCTTTTCCGGCATTGAACTCATCACTGGAGAGCGCCACCATCAGAAAGTCACCCAGCGCTCGCGCGCGCCTCAGCAACGCAATATGACCGTAGTGGAGCAGGTCATAAGTGCCATAGGTGATCACACGCTTCATAAGGTCACTTCCTGGTTGGATGGTCGAGGACCGCCCGCGTGACGACGCGCAGGCAAACCACCGTGAGTATTCCTCAGCCACCAGGAGATATTGAAGGTGTCGCAGAACCGATGCAATACCGATATATGGTCGAAATCTAGGACGCCACCTCATTGCTGCACCTCACAGGTGCATCGACCTTATCGAACCGACTATCGCACGTTTATGTCACAATTCTTCTTAACAGTATTTTCTAGACCTGAACTCATCGACGCATCGCCGCCTGTCAGCGCAGGAAACGAGTGATCCACCCACGGATCCAGGCCAGGTTCTCCAGGACTGGCGCCGGATCAACCTCCAACACTTCTCGGCGAGCAGCCTGGACATCGAAGTCACCCAGGATCCGGTTCAGATGGAAGGTGAGCTCATCATGATCGAGGGCGACCGGCAGTCCCGACCTGCGGGGCCAGTCGCCGTACAGGCCTCTCTCGACATCACGGTAGTGCTCCAGGTCCGGCACGTAGACCACCGCCGGCTTCCCGGTGAGGGCGAAGTCGAGGAAGATGCTGGAGTAGTCCGAGACCAGGACATCGGCCGCCATCATAAGTTCCTCAATGTTTGGATAGCGACTGACGTCAACCAGCCCGGGACCAGGCCTGGCACGGTTCATGTGGTGTGTGCGCATGAGGACCACCGCATCGGTGCGATGAGCCGGATACACATCTCCCTGCAGTCCCTGCCCGTTGCTGTGCCCAGCCAGGCCCCCTGGGTGACGCAGCCTCTCGCGCCAGGTCGGCGCATAGAGGATGACCTGCTGCTCCTCACCGATACCGAGATCGGAACGCACCCGCCGCCCCACCTCAATGCCACCAAGTAGCCTGACGTTTCGGGGGTACTCCCCCACCCGGACCTGCCCGCCGTACCCCAGCGCCCGCCTCAGACGCTGTTCGGCCTCCCGGTTCTGAGCCAGCAGCAGGTCCCACTGGGGAACCTGACGGGCCATGAGCCGCTGGTAGCGCAGACTGACGGATCCCGGGGCGGCGTCGTGAAGCAGCTTCTTGATCGGAGTGCCGTGCCAGGTCTGGAGCAGGTGCTGCCCCTCACGCTTGGAGAACCAGTCGGGAAGGTGGTCGTTGGTAACGATGACACGTGAGGTGCGCAGCGCCTCCACCCACTCCTGTGATCCGACGACGACCGGGACCGCGCCCGACGGGACCGGAACCGTCCCGTCGACCACCGACCACCACAGGGGCGCGCGCACATCGTGGGCAGCCAGGTCCTCGCAGATCGCAGCCGGATTGTCTCCCCCGCTGCGTCCACCGAAGGACTCCATGAAGACTGCCGGCCTCAGGGCCTCTGCCTCACGCTCAACGAGGAGCCGACGGCTCCGTCGTGAGCGTTCCCGAGGCGTCAGCGGAGGAATGACGGCCACGGCCACGGAGCCGTCACGCCGGGTGATGATCCGCGCGCGGCGTGCTGGGCGCCCGGAGCCTCCCCCGGGGACAACGTCATCGGGCACCACCGCGCCGCCGGCGGGTGCCGGAACGATGGGAGCCTCAATGGCGGGGCCGTCGATTCCCTCCCCTGCCCGGCAGACCCCTTCGATGCGGTGGTCGGGCTCGTCCTCCGGCGTGGCGCTCCAGCCCACCGTGTAGGTCCCCAGCTGGACGTCGGTATCGACCAGACCAAGGTTCGCCGTCCACTCGCCGCCCGGCGCTAGGACGGCAGGTACCGTCATCCGGCCGCCGCTGCAGCTGACGACGATGTCCAGCTCCGCTGGGGCCCCCGTCACCGTTCCGGACAGCACCATCGTTGCGTCGACAGCCAGACACGCTCCGTGGAGCACGACGTCGATCGGCATGCTGGGTAGCAGCTCGCTCCCCCGGCTCCCGGTCTTCACCGAGGCGACCTGGAGCAGCCCCCGTTCACCGCGCACTGCCAAGCACCGCCCGGACTCCGACGGCGCCAGGCGCCACCTGCTGGAACCGGCCGGTTGCGGCATCCATGTCCACACCCTTCGCCCCGCTACGCGGGTCACCACCCGGAACCACACGGTGCTGCCGGGCTCGAGCCGCAGACGCACCGTGATCCCCGAGGGGAGGTAGGAGCGCCACGGGTCACCGGCCTCCAGGTCGGCGCGAGGCGCCTGACAGCGATCCACCTCGGTGCGCCGTCGAACTCTCCCATCCGCGTCGACAACCTCAATGACCGGACGATCGGTCAGGCTCGGGTCGACTCCCCAGACCCAGGCGCAGCCGCGTACCTCCAGGGTCCGGGGACCGACCCAGCGCGCCGTGTCGGTACTGACGTGCAGTCTCAGATCGACGTCTTGGAGCTCGGTGAGTCGGCCGGGCACCGTGATCCGTTCCAGAAAGCGCGGCTCGGGGCGCAGAGTCCCCGCCTCAAGGACCAGGGGAAGGCGGTTCAGGTCCTCAAGCCGCCGGCCGATCAGATCCTCAAGCTCCTCGGCACTGGCCGGATCGTCTCGCGTGAGGAGCCACAGCACGAGCCGATCGAGCAGCGCGGTCGAGTCCCAAAGAGAGTCCTCAGCGGCCGGAAGCACCCCCTTCGCCGTGCGACGGAGTCCGCGGACGAAGTCAGGCCGCTCCCGGTGAGCGCGCTCAGCCAGACGAACAAGGTCCCGGTTCAGGCGTCCGGCAACCAGGCGCCGACGCACCGACGGCGGTGCGCCCGCGGCCATCTGCGCCAGGACCCCCACCTCTGTCAGGAGGGCGGCGGGCTCGGTGTCCGCACTCGGACCACGAGCCACCGATCCGACGCGCCAGGTGTAGACCTCCTCATCAAGCACGTCGATGCGTGTCGCAGCGAGGAGCACCGAGAGGGTCCTGGCGGGCAGCGACACCGGTGAGGTTCGCAGTGCACCGAGCCGTCTTGGCCGTGTCCACAGCCACCGGCGAGCCATGACCGCGCCGGCCACAAGGTCCTCAACCACCTCGGGCACCTGGACCAGTGGCTCTCCGAGGCGGGGCTCCCTGGGTGGTCCCGTCCTCTGCCTGGCGCCAGGTGACGGCGTCAGGGAACGCGAGCGCGCAACGACAACGTCAGAACCCGACAGATCCAGGCACTGAATCATTCTCTGACAGGCACCGGCCACAAGGGCGTCTCCGCCGTGGACGATAGTGACTAGGCGTCCTCGCGCTCGTTTCAAGGCGGTCTCCATGTCACCCGGGTCGCCACCGCGTTCGCTGGGCAGAACCCGGACACGCCGGTCCTTGGTGGACAGGCGAGTCGCTACCTGCTCACCAGAGCTCTGCGTGTCGGCTCCCTGCCCGACGACGACCAGGACCTCCAGGTCCTTGAAGCTCTGGTTGAGCACGGATCGGATGGCCCCTTCCAGGTGAGGGCCGGCCCCCACTGCCTGGACGATGACGCTGAGTCGGGGCCGGTGCACGGCGCGCAGAGCCGCGCCGAGAAGACGTCGACCGCCCACGTCCTTCTACCCCGCCAACCGGGGACTCCGGCGGCTCCAGAGCCCTGTGGCATCAATGACGGTCCGCCCCTTGAGCAGGAGCGGATCGAGATCGGAGAACTCCTGGTGGCTGACCAGCACCACAACGACGTCGGCCTGCTCGACGGCCTGTCGGCATCCGGTCAGCCGCACGTTGGTCCACCGAGCCAGAGACGGCGGAAGCGCGTCGGCACGCGGCTCAGCCACCAGGACCCGGGCGTGGGGCGCACCGGCGGCCACCTGCTCGGTGATCGCGAGTGCGGGCGACTGGCGCAGATCGTCGACGTCGGCCTTGAAGGTCAGGCCGAGCACCGCCACAGTCGGCGAGACCAGTCCTTCCACCGTCTGAAGGATGCGCCCGACGTAGTAGGCGGGCCGGGAGTCGTTGACCTGGCGAGCCGTGCGGATGAGCCTGGTCTCCTCGGGCGCGGAGGAGACCAGGAACCATGGGTCCACGGCGATGCAGTGGCCACCCACCCCGGGCCCCGGGTGCAGGATGCTCACCCGAGGATGGCGGTTGGCCAGGTCGATGAGCTCCCAGACGTCCACCCCGGCCCGGTCGCAGACGAGGGCCAGCTCGTTGGCGAAGGCGATATTGAGGTCACGGAAGGAGTTCTCCGTCAGCTTGGTCATCTCGGCGGTGGTGGCGTCGGTGAGAACCAGCTCGCCCCGGCAGAAGGTGGCGTACAGATCCCGGGCCAGATGCGAGGCCTCGGGGGTCAGCCCACCGATGACCCGGGAGTTGGTCACCATCTCGGTCATGATGCGTCCGGGCAGCACTCGTTCGGGACAGTGGGCGACATGCACCCGACGACGTCCGCCGCTGCCGTCCAGTGAGAGATCCGGACGCATCGAGATGAGCGCCTCAGCCAGGGCGCGAGTAGTGCCGGGCGGACAGGTCGACTCCAGGACGATGAGCTCGTCTCCAGTGAGGCACGGGGCGATCTGCTTGGTGGCGGCCTCGACCAGGGAGAGGTCGGCCGTGTTCCCCTCTCGCGTCAACGGCGTCGGCACGGCGATGACGTAAGTTCGTGCCGATGGTGTCACCGTCTGGGCACGCAGACGCCCCGCACCGACCTGCTCGGCCAGGACGGTGGCGAGCCCGTCCTCGAGGAAGGGCAGCTCTCCGCGATTGACGGCCTCGACACGTTCCCGAAGCCGATCCACTCCGACGACGTCAAGTCCGGCACGGGCCAGGACGGCGGCCGTTGGCAGACCGATGTACCCCAGCCCGATGACGGCGACGTCAGCTACTCCAGCAGCGTTAGTCATGAGTCTCCATGCATCTGTATGCGTCCCACGGGGCGGCCCCGGGACTGCTCCGCCTCTGGGCGCTAGTTCACCGTGACGGGAAGCAGCTCAACGGCGCCGGGGTGCTCGGCGAGGTAGGACCCCACCCGGTCCTCGGCGAAGGCCTTGAACAAGGGCGCATCCGCGTCGCTGTCGAGCCGGACGATGGACTGGCCGTCCCCGGAGGTACCCGTGCCGGCGGTCGGTACGGTCATGAACTTGATGTCGTTGCTGTGCAGGTGACGCACTCCCAGGGCCAGAGACTGCATCTGGTTGATGGTGAAGGACTCGTCCACGGCGACCGTCCGGGAGGCGGTCTTGAGGAAGGAGTAGAGAGCCGTGGGACTCGACAGGGTGCCGCCGGAGAGGGCCTTGCTCGCGATTGCACGCATCCAGCTCTGCTGGCGCTTGACGCGGTCGAAGTCGCCGTCCGGGAGTGAGGATCGCTCACGGGTGTAAGCCAGGGCCTGAGCTCCGTTGAGAGTCTGCGGACCGGCGCCGAGTTTCTTACCGGCAATCGTCTGGGGCGTCTTGAGGTTGATGCGCACCCCGCCGATCTCGTCGGTCAGGGCGACGAAGGACTCGAAATTCGCCACCGCGAAGTGATCGATGTGAATCCCGGTGAGGTTCTCCACGGTGTGGATCGTCAGCGAAGGGCCGCCATAGGAGTAGGCGGCGTTGATCTTGCCCTGACCATGACCGGGGATGTCCACCCAGGAGTCGCGGGGGATCGACATGACCGAGACGGTCTTCCTGTCGCCGCTGATCTGCAGGATCATGATCGCATCAGTACGCTGGGCACCCTCCGCCCACTGGGACGGGTCGGATGCTCTGGTGCGGGAGTCGGTCCCCAGGACCAGGATGTTGGTGGCCGCCTCCTGGCCGGCCGGCACCGACTGCTGCGGTGCTCGCGTGGCGATACCGGCGAAGGGATCGGCAATGGTCTCGATGCCGGAGGCCAGGGAGTGTCGCACCCACAGGGCAAGGCCCCCCGTGGCCAGGGTCAGGACCAGGAATATCGCCAGCACGCTGAGGAGAGCGATCCTCCAACCCCGGCCGGGACGACGTCGGGCGCCACCGGATGACACCGCTGCGGCATCTGAGGGAGCAGCAGCGGCACTGAGGTCAGCGCCATCGGCACCGTCGGCACTGTGGGCACCCGGGATGGTTCCGGCGTCATCCTTTTTCGCCAGAGCGCTTTCAGGATCAGGCAGGGAGGTCTGCGTCATGACGCATATAGCACCACACTTTTTTCAAGCGTTTTGCCCGGATCTCCCATTTTCAAGGTGATCCGGGCAAAATCATCATGAAATGAGATGCAACTGAGACGAGAGTAATCTCCTCGTCATCATTCAAATCTCGTCCAGAATATCTTTCCGCACAATCAGAAGAATGCCCTCCGGTTATTCTACGAACGAGGAGGGACGAGCTGATACATCCACCCGTAGGGGTCCTCGGCATGGCCGGACTGGATGGACGTGAGCCGGTCATGGATCTGCCGGGTGACCTCACTGCCCTCGATACGGGCATCGAATCCCTCGCCCTTGAGATGCCCCAAGGGCACGACAACAGCCGCGGTACCGCAGGCGAACACCTCGCTGACCCGGCCCGACTCGATGTCCGCCAGCAGCCCCTCAAGGCTGATGGTGTCTTCGACGACTTTCCGTCCCGAGTCACGCAGCATGCGGATGATGGCGCTGCGGGTGGAGCCCTCGAGGATCGTCCCGGTCAGCTGCGGCGTGCGCACGGTTCCGTCGGCGTCGACGACCATGATGTTCATACCGCCGAGCTCTTCGAGGTTCTTCTGCGAGACGTCATCAAGGAAACAGACCTGATCACAGCCCTGTGCATAGGCCTCCTGCTGAGGAAGCAGGGAGGAGGCGTAGTTGCCCCCGGTCTTGGCCGCTCCGGTTCCTCCGCGTCCGGCACGGTGGTACTCGGTGCTGACCCATATGGAGATGGGCTCAAGGCCATGGGTGAAGTAGGAGCCCGAGGGGGAGGCGATGACGTAGTAGTCGACCACCTTCGAAGGACGCACCCCGAGGAATGCCTCGGAGGCGAAGGCGAAGGGACGCAGATAGAGGGACTCCCCCTCACCCGAGGGCACCCAGGCGGCATCGGCGCGTACCAGATCCACCAGGGAGGCCACGAAGTCCTCCTCTGACAGCTCGGGAAGAGCCAGACGCCGGGCCGAGGCGTTGAGGCGGGCCGCGTTGTAGCGGGGTCGGAAGGTCCACACCGATCCGTCGTCGTGCCGGTAGGCCTTGATGCCCTCGAAGATCTCCTGACCGTAGTGGAGCACGGCGGTGGCCGGGGACAGGCTGAGGTTGCCGTAAGGAATGACGCCGTAGTCACCCCAGCCCTCACCCTGCTTCCAGCGAGCGTGGGCCATATGGTCGGTGAAGGAGTCGCCGAAGTGGAGACCCGCCAGGATCGCCTTGCGCTCGTCCTCGGCGACGGGCGACGGGTTGGCGGTCAGGGGGAAGCGACCGGCGATTGCGTCGGCCTCAGGAACGGGGACCTCAGCGGCACGGGCCAGGGATGTGGATGCGAAGTCGGTTGAGGCGGCGTCTGTCTCAGGCATAGGCCCACCCTACCGCCGAGGCCACAACTCGGACACATCCTTCCCATATCCTGACTCAATGCCGGCGCAACGACTAGGTTCCGGCCATGCGTTCCGCCCGGCAGCCTTCACACAGCCCCCACCGACCGGACCATCAGCCCCGCTCCGTCAGGGGCGCGGTGGTCGACACAGTGGTCGGTACGGCGATCGCCATGGCAGTCCTGTCCGGGCTGAGCGGATGCGCCCAGGTGGATCTCGATGAGCTCATCGGCTCCAGGCCCACCTCGGCGTCCCCCTCTCCGGCGTCACACGCATCGACGGCCCCGCCCCAGATGGTGCTGCCAACCCCGCTGCCCACCGGCCAGGCCACAGCCGCATCCACGGCAACAGCCGGATTCCCGGAGATGGCCGGCTACACCTCCGCCTCCCCCACCGCGGCGTCCGGAGCAACGACGTCCACGACCACGCGCTCTCCTGCAACCTCCTGGTCGCGGTCATACGTCTCACGCTCCTCGACCTGCCAGGTGAGCGCCGAGGTGACCAGCAGCCCAGAGCTGGTCGCGACCGGGGCGACGACCATGCGTTGTCCGAGCACTGGGCCATCTCCTTGGCCGGCGAGTACCCGGACTACAGGCAGACCGCGCGGATGGAGCTCACGACGGCCAACCGGTCCGAGTCCTATGCCGGTATCGCTACGACCTTCAGTGCCAGCATCGCCGGTTCTCAGGTCGTCGGAAGGTTCTTCGTGCGGGTATGGTCCGCCGACGGCGCCGCGCTGTCCGTGACCCAGGTGTGCCAACAGGGGACCTTCGATACGACGTCCTGGGAGGCGGTTGTTCATGGCATGACGATCGAGGACCTATCGGGGCAGTCCCGCTGGCCGGAAAGATCACCGGAGCCTGCAACACCAGCCGCCTCCACCTCCGGCTGAGCCTCCACCTCCTGCATGAGGGGGCTCCGTGCACGACGAGCGTCCCCGGCCGACCACCGGTCACGGCTCTTGCGACCGCTCCTGGCCCTCAGGGGGATTCCTCCTGACATCAGCGGAGTCCTGCGGACCCGATGGCGTCGTGTCCGCAGCGGCATCGGACGGAGACTGCGACGTAGCTCCGCCTGCCCAAGACTGGGCGGGATCATCCGCCTCGGCCCGGCTCGAAGGATCCTCCTGCTCGCTGTCGACCGTCGGCGCAGACAGCCGATCCGGATTCGGAGTGTGCCGCCGAGCGGCAACCGCCGACTCGACGGAGGCGACGGCCCAGGTCAGATCCCCCAGGGCGAGTCTGATGGCACCGACGTCCTCACCCTGGAGAGCCTGGTCGAGCGCTGCCTGCTTGGCCTCAAGATCGACGGACTCCGCTTCGCTCAGGTCATCGGCGACGGCCGATGACCTGGAGGCGAGCACTGCGGCTTCAACGGTCGCGTCCGCCTTCACTTGAGCCAGTGAAGCGGTCTCGGTGATCGTCGAGCGCTGACTGGCTGCGGCCGTCACGGTCGCCTGGAAGGCCTTTCCCTTGGCGTCGGCGGCGCGAGTCGCCGCCTCAACCAGGAATGCCTCAACCTCGGAGGCAGTGAGCGGGTCGTCAGTCAGGACGTCGCACCCGCATAGTCCAACGACCCCGACAGGCACGAGCCACGCGGCAACGTGGCGCCGGAGACCGAGGAACGACACACACGGACTCTAACGACGATCACCAGATCGTTCTGTCACGCTAGGGATACAAAGGCCACCGCGACATCTCAATGCGATGTCGCAACCGCCCCCTTGGACACAGCGGCGGCGATGGCGTCACCGATCTGGCTGGTCGTACGCTCAGCGCCGGCGGCGCGGGCGGCCATGTCGACCTTGACGCCGACCTCGACCCGGCCGGCAGCCTCAGCCAGCCCCAGATGGTCGAGCATGAGGGCCACGGCGCTGATCGTGGCGGTCGGGTCGGCCTTCCCCTGTCCGGCGATGTCGGGGGCCGAGCCGTGGACGGGCTCGAACATGGAGGGGAAGACCCCCTCAGGGTTGATGTTGCCCGAGGCCGACAGCCCGATACCGCCGGTGACGGCGCCCGCCTCGTCGGTGAGGATGTCGCCGAAGAGGTTGTCGGTGACAATGACGTCGAAGCGACCAGGGTCGGTGACCATGTAGATGGTGGCGGCATCCACGTGGCAGTAGTCAACGACCACCTCGGGATACTCAGCACCGACGGCCTCGACGATGCGGCGCCACAGGCCACCGGCGTGAACCAGCACGTTGTGCTTATGGACAAGCGTGAGATGCTTGGCCGTCCTGGACTGGGCCTTGGCGAAGGCGTAACGGACCAGGCGCTCCACGCCGTAGGCCGTGTTGACACTGACCTCGGTGGCGATCTCATGCGCAGTGCCCTGCCGCACAACGCCTCCGTTTCCGCAGTACAGGCCCTCTGTCCCCTCACGCACCACGACGAAGTCGATGTCACCGGGATCGGCCAGCGGCGTCGGCACTCCCGGGTAGTAGACCGAGGGACGCAGGTTGACGTAGTGGTCCAGGGCGAAGCGCAGGCGCAGGAGCAGACCGCGCTCGAGGACCCCGGAGGGGACGGACGGGTCGCCGACGGCACCCAGCAGGATGGCGTCATGTCCCCCGATCGCCTCGAGGTCCTCATCGGTGAGAGTCTGTCCTGTCCGGTGCCAGCGCTCGGCCCCCAGGTCGAAGGTGGTCGGCAGGACCGTGACACCGGTCCCCTCCAGCGCCCGATCGAGAACCTTGAGCCCCTCGGGAACGACCTCCTTGCCGATGCCGTCGCCCGGGATTACTGCCAGCTTGATGGTCTGCGTCATGAGGCCACCTTAGGACATGGTCACGATACGAGACGAGAAGTCCACCTGATGAGCGAATCGCACAGTCGCGTTTCGACCGACGGTCGGTTAGTCTTGCTCCAGCGACTACATCAAGGAGGAGCCATGCCACGCACCCACCGTCCTGCTGCTCAACGTCGCGAGGAGATTCTCGACGCCGCGCACACCCTGTTCACCACCAAGGGCTTCCAGCCCACCACCATGGAGGACATCCTGAAGGTCGTGGGCATCGCCAAGGGGACGCTCTACTACCACTTCCCCAGCAAGGAGCAGATCCTCAGGGCTCTTGTCCTGCGCATCGTCGGCCAGGTGGAGCAGCGCGCCCGTGAGCTCGCCGCCTCATCGGCTCCGGCAGTGGACAAGCTCAAGGCGATCATGGCCGCGATGCGGGTCGAGGGCACCGAGTCCGAGCTCATCGAGCAGTTCCACACGCCCGGAAACGCGGAGTTTCACCTGTTGTCCATCACGGCCATGATCGAGCATCTGACCCCTGTCCTCGCCGATGTCGTCACCCAGGGGGTGAGCGAGGGCTCCTTCACCACTGAGCGGCCTTATGACGCCATCGAGCTGCTTTTGAGCGCCTCGGGCATCCTCCTGGACCACGAGATCCTGGAAGCCGGCCCCGACGAGCTCGCCCGCCGCCACGAGAGTCTCGTCTGGGCGAGCGAGACGCTTCTGGGCGCCCGGCCGGGAAGCCTGTCCATCCTCGCGGAGGCAGACTCATGAGACACGTCGGCCTACTTGTCCTGGGCTCATTCATCAACTCACTGGGAACGGGTCTGACTGCCTTCGGACTGGCGGTCATCATGCTGCGCGCCCATGGAACGGCCTCCTCCGTGGCAGTCATCCAGATGAGCGCTTTCGCTCCCCTCGTCCTCCTGGCACCCTTGGCCGGAGTTCTTGCCGACCGCTACGACCGCCGCCTCATGATGATCATCGGCGATGCCGGTTCGGTGCTCGGACTGGGCCTCATCCTTGCGGCCCTGTCCTCGTCCCGCCCCTCCTTGGCCTGGGTCTGTGCGGGGGCCGTCCTCTCCTCCTGCCTCGCCGCGCTCACCGAGCCGGCACTGAGGGCCAGCGTCACCGACCTGGTGACCGAGGAGGACTACGTGCGCTCCTCCGGGCTGCTTCAGCTGGCATCCGCGGCGAAGTACCTGCTGGCTCCGGCCGCGGCGGGGTTCCTCATGCCGCTCGTCGGCGTTCGGGGGCTCGTCCTGCTCGACGCCAGCACCTGCCTGGTCACCGTGGGGTGCACCATGACAGTGCGCCGGGCTCTGGCAGCAGGTGCGTCGCAGCGCGCAGCAGCCCAGCCCGGTGACGACCACGATGTCCTGGCGGGCTGGAGGACCATCACCGCCTCCCCCGGCCTGCGCACCCTCGTGGCTCTCATGACGCTGGCGACCCTCGCTATCGGAGTCATCCAGGTTCTCATCAAGCCGATTCTCCTGCCCACCGTGACCACCTCTGAGATGGGCATGATCGAGACCGTCGCAGCCACCGGCATGCTTGTGGGGGCCGCCCTGGTCACCGCCTGGAAGAGCGCGCAGCCGACGACGCTGCTCGCGGCAGGTCTGGCCGGGACAGGCGCCGCCATGGTGCTGGTCCCCCTGGGGCCCGGAGCCTGGTGGGTGACCGCCTGCGGGTTTCTCACCTTCGGCAGCCTTCCCCTGTCCCAGGCAGGTGCGGAGGTCCTCGTGCGCACGCAGGTCGACAACACTCGGCAGGCACGGACCTGGGGCACCATCAGCCTGGTCACCCAGCTGGGCTACCTGGCGGCCTACCTGTGCTCCGGGGTACTGGTCGACCGCGTGCTTCAGCCTCTGCTGGAGCCAGGACAGAGGTTGTCCGCCAGTCTCGGAGCCGTCGTCGGCATCGGCCCAGGACGCGGCGCCGCACTGCTCGTGGGCATCATGGGGCTGGTCATGGCCATGGTGGCCCTCGGCGTCCGTCTCCAACGCCAACGACTCGCCTGAGCCAAGCGACAACGCAGGCAAATATGGCGGTGCCCCGACGACCTGAGTCGTCGGGGCACCGCCGTACGCCAGCCTTAGCGGTCCTCAGCGGGCCACAGAACCCTCGGTGTAGTCCTTGTCGACGTCGGCACGCCAGGCGAACATGGAACGCACCTCACGGCCGGTGGCCTCGATGGGGTGTGCCTCGCCCTCGGCGCGGAGCTTCTTGAACTCCGGGGCGCCGGCGGCCTGGTCGTCCATGAAGCGCTTAGCGAAGGTCCCGTCCTGAATGTCAGCGAGGACCTCCTTCATGTGGTCCTTGACCTCGGGCGTGATGACGCGCGGACCGGAGACGTAGTCGCCGTACTCGGCGGTGTCGGAGCAGGACCAGCGCTGCTTGGAGATGCCGCCCTCGTTGATGAGGTCGACGATGAGCTTCATCTCGTGGCAGACCTCGAAGTAGGCCATCTCGGGCTGGTAGCCGGCCTCGACCAGGGTCTCGAAGCCGTACTGGATGAGCTTGGAGACGCCACCGCACAGGACGGTCTGCTCGCCGAAGAGATCGGTCTCGGTCTCCTCGCGGAAGGTGGTCTTGATGGCACCGGCGCGCGTACCGCCGATGGCCCTCGCGTAGGACAGCACAAGGTCCCAGGCGGTGCCGGTGGCGTCCTGCTCCACGCAGACGAGCACGGGCACACCCCGGCCGGCCTCGAACTCACGGCGCACCGTGTGGCCGGGACCCTTGGGAGCCACCATGACGACGTCAATGTCCGCGGCCGGCTTGATGTAGTCGAAGTGGATGTTGAAGCCGTGGGAGAACAGCAGGGCGGAGCCGGCCTTGATGTTCGGCTCGATCTCCTCGCGGTAGAGGGCGGCCTGCACCTGGTCAGGGGCCAGGACGGTGATGACGTCGGCCCAGGCGACCGCCTCGGCGATCGGCTTGACGGGCAGGCCCGCTTCCTCGGCCTTGGCCACGGAGGAGGAGCCCTCGCGCAGGCCGACGACGACCTCCACACCGGAGTCGCGCAGGTTCAGAGCGTGAGCGTGCCCCTGGGAACCGTAGCCGATGACGGCGACCTTCTTGGACTGGATGACGGACAGGTCGGCGTCGTCGTCGTAGAACTTCTCAGCTGCCATGATTGCTTCTCACTTCTCCTTGAGTTGATCGGTGATGGATCGTGGGCCGCGCGTGATCGCCACGGCACCGGACTGGACAATCTCTTTGACACCGTACGGCTGGAGAGCCGTCAGTAGAGCCTTGACCTTGGATTCTGAGCCGATGGTCTCAATGACCACCGACGTGGGGGCGACGTCCACGACGTGGGCCCGGAACAGGTCGACGACCTGGAGCACCGCCGTGCGATTGGCGTCATCGGCGTGCACCTTGATGAGGTAGAGCTCGCGCTCGACCGAGGTGTCGGGGTCGAGCTCGACGATCTTGAGGACGTTGACCAGCTTGTTGAGCTGCTTGGTGACCTGCTCCATGGCCAGCCCCTCGGCGTCGGCGATCACCGTGATGCGCGAGATGTCCTCGTGCTCGGTGGGCCCCACGGCCAGGGAGTGGATGTTGAAGCCCCGGCGCGTGAACAGCGCCGAGACCCGGGTCAGGACGCCGGGCTTGTTCTCCACCAGGACGGACAGCGTGTGCTTCTCGCTCACGGCGCTCACTCCTCTTCCCACACCGGGCTCATGCCGCGGGCGTGCTGGATCTCGTCATTGGAAACCCCGGCGGCGACCATGGGCCACACCTGGGCGTCCGCGGAGACGATGAAGTCGACGACGACGGGGCGGTCGTTGATGGCATTGGCCTGGGCGATGACGTCGTCCAGGTCCTCCAGGCGCTCACACCGCAGCCCAACGGCCCCGTAGGCCTCGGCCATCTTGACGAAGTCGGGAATCCGCTTCGTTCCGGCCCCGGTATGCAGGTCGGTGTTGGAGTAGCGCTGCCCGTAGAACAGCGTCTGCCACTGCCGCACCATCCCCAGCGAGGAGTTGTTGATGATGGCGACCTTGATGGGGATGTTGTTGAGGGTGCAGGTGGCCAGCTCCTGGTTGGTCATCTGGAAGCATCCGTCCCCGTCGATGAGCCACACTGGCCGGTCGGGGCAGGCCTCCTTGGCACCCATGGCGGCGGGCAGGCCATAGCCCATGGTGCCGGCGCCGGCCGAGTTGAGCCAGGTGTGCGGACGGCGGAAGGTGAGGTAGTGCGCCGCCCACATCTGGTGCTGTCCCACGCCTGTGACCCAGATGGTGTCCTCGGAGGCCGCCCGATCAAGATGGGTGATGACCTCCTGGGGCTGAAGCAGTCCGTCGTCGGTGTCGGTCCAGCCCGTGGGGTAGGTGGCCTGGATGCGCTCGATCTCACGGCGCCACGGGGCGATGTCCACCCGCCCCTCAGCGGCGACGTGGTCGCGGAACTCAGCGCTCAGCGCGGGAACGACGTCGGCCAGGTCCCCGACGATCGGGACGTCGGCGGTGCGGATCTTGGAGATCTCGGCGGGGTCGACGTCGACGTGGATCACCGAGGCCTTGGTGGCGAAGGTGTCCGGCTTGCCAGTGACCCGGTCATCGAAGCGGGCTCCCAGACAGACGACGACGTCGGCCCGCTGCAACGCCCCGACGGCGGCCACGGTACCGTGCATGCCGGGCATCCCCAGGTTGAGCGGGTGCTCACTGGGCATGACGTCCAGGGCGGTCAGAGTGGTGACGAAGGGCGCTCCGATGAGCTCGATGAGCTCGGTGAGGTCCTCGGTGGGAACCTGCGCCCGGTTCAGGCCACCGCCCAGGTAGAGGACGGGTCGCTCGGCCGCGGAGATCACCTCGGCGGCCTGAGCCAGGCGCCGTTGGTTGGGCTTACCCGGCAGGCGGTAGCCGGGCAGGTCCCGGGCCGGGGGCCACACGAACTCGGTGAGCCCCTCCTGGGCATCCTTAGAGATGTCGATGAGGACCGGACCGGGGCGTCCGGTGGAGGCGATGTGGAAGGCCTCAGCCACGCACGGGACGATGTCCTCGGCACGGGTGATGAGGAAGGAGTGCTTGACGAAGGGCATCGTGGCCCCGACGATGTCGGCCTCCTGGAAGGCGTCCGTCCCGATTCCGCGGCTTCCGACCTGCCCGGTGATGGCCAGCATGGGCACGGAGTCCATGTGGGCGTCACCGATGGGGGTGATGAGGTTGGTGGCTCCAGGGCCGGAGGTGGCGACGCACACCCCGGGGCGACCGGTGACCATGGCGTATCCCTCGGCGGCATGACCAGCACCCTGCTCGTGGCGCACCAGGACGTGACGGATCTTCGTCGAGGCGAGCAGGGGGTCGTAGAAGGGCAGGATGGCGCCGCCCGGCATCCCGAAGATGTCTGTGACGCCTAGCTCCTCCAGCGCGCGCACCAGAGCCTGGGCGCCTGTCATGACCTGGTGGTCCTGACGTGCGGGAGCGTCTTCGCGTGTCATCGCTCGCTCTCCTTCTCCGTGCCTACCGTCCGGCGACCTGCCGGGTAATGAACGTTAGATCAGTCTCTGCGCAGAGTCATAATGAGACGGCGGCGATCTCACATCGTGGAATCACGGACCCGGTGGCATGTCGGCGGCATGGAGGATCCCCACGTGCGAGGCCCGATCCGCTCCCCCGGTGAATCACGGACCTTAGTAGGTCATCATCGCCTGCGGAGATGACACAATGCTGCTGTTACTCCTGACAAAACAACCGCTGCATCACTCTCAGCAGCGATTCGGAAGGCGGAACTAGCGACGTGGCTACGGTCCTGGACTATCTGTTGGACAACCCGGTTGTCATCGTCCTGCTCATGGTTGGCTCCGGAATGCTGCTCTGGCGCGCCAGGCGCGGGAGCATACGCGTCCCGGCAGCGGCTCTCCTGATCGGCAGTACCGCCCTGTTGATCTGGAAGGTGGCTCACGCCAACATCCTCCACCATCTGGCCGGGAACGTGGTGCTCGTGCTGTTCGTCCTGGTCGGCACCGGGATGTTGCTCGGGCACGTCAAGATCAAGGGAGTCAGCCTCGGAGCAGCAGCGGTGCTGTTCTGCGGCATTGCGCTGGCGGCCTGGGGAACGGCAGCCGCCACCCCCATTGAGGTTCCCAAGGAGCTGGGAACCCTGGGGCTGGCGATCTTCACCTTCGCCATCGGCATCCAGTCAGGGCCGAACTTCTTCCACGTCATCCGAACCGCCGGTGGACCGCTGGCGCTCCTCCTGGGCATTCTGGGCGTGGCGGCCCTGGCAGCCGTGGGCGTGGGACGTCTCCTCGGGCTCAAGGCGGCGATGATCGCGGGAGCCTTCGCCGGTGCCGTCACGAACACGCCCGCCCTGGCCGCAGCCGGTAACGCCGCCGCCATGGCCGGAGACAAGGGCGGACCGGGTGACGCCACCGTCGCCTATGCCGTCACCTACCTCTACGGTGTCATCGGCATGCTGTTCTTCTGTCTGC
>ERZ773077.1167-NODE-1167-length-18467-cov-4.558332_pt1 | contig 18467 bp, 16 predicted proteins | sample MGYA00580612_ERZ773077 | MGnify/ENA primary metagenome ERZ773077 (study PRJEB29015, sample SAMEA2737971) | human oral metagenome | biome: human oral; feature: human-associated habitat; material: dental | place: China | collected 2021 ...
CGATTTCGGCGCGGAAGTGGACCGATCTCGGCGCGGAGTACGACCGATCTCGTGGCGGAATGCGACCGATCTCGGTGGGAGTCAGGTGGCGGGCAGCAGCGTGAGCAGCGTGGCCTCCGGGCGGCAGGCCAGGCGCACCGGCGTGTAGGGGCTCGTGCCCAGGCCCGCCGAGACGTGCAGGTACATGTCGCCGGCCGCCTCGGGGGAGCCGATGCGGCCCGGCCACTGCGACAGGCCCGAGGCCCTCCCGCGGTCGAGATCGCAGTTGGTCACCAGGGCGCCGACGCCGGGAAGGCAGAGCTGGCCCCCATGCGTGTGCCCGGCCAGTGCCAGGTCGACGCCGTCGGCGACCATCGCGTCCAGCACGCGCTGGTAGGGCGCATGGAGCAGACCGATCCGCAGTGGCCGCCCGTCGCGGCCCCGGACGGCCGGCTCGACAGCCCCGACGGCCCCGACAGTGCCGCCGTCCTCCGGGAGTTCGAGCGCCGGGAAGGCGTCGCGCCCGGCGTGCGGGTCGTCCACGCCGACCAGTTCGATCCTCCGCCCGTGGACAGTGATCGCGCTCCGGGCGTTGGTCAGGTCCGCCCAGCCTCCCGAGGCCTGCAGGTCGCGCACCTCGCCCCAGGGCAGCGCCACATGCTCCTCATCGAGATTCGCGTAGACCGACCCCGGGTTCGAGCGCAGGTAGCGCGTGGGCAGCTTGAAGATCGTCGTGCGGTAGTCGTGATCACCCAGGACGAAGGCGCCGGGAAGGCCCAGGAAGGGTTCGAGCGCGCGCTCCAGCGGCTCCAGGCCGTTGGCGAAGGACAGGTTGTCCCCGGTGTCGACGACGACGTCAGGACGCAGTGCGGCCAGGCCGCGTACCCAGGCCACCCGGGCCTCGGTGCGGTTGGTCAGATGCAGATCCGACAGGTGCAGGATCGTGAACGGATGCTCGTCGGCGGCGAGGAGGGGGACCTCCACGCGCCGGAGCACGGGCATCCGCGCCTCGAGGAGCGTGTAGCCGAGCAGCCCCAATCCTGCGGCAGTCACACCTGCAGCGACGCGGGCGAACGAGCGCGCCGCGCTACGGGTGGCGGGCACCCGTCAGTTCCCGTCCTTGTTGTTCTGAGGCGGTGCCCAGTCGTTCGGCGGAGTCGCCGGGGTGTTCTGGTTGCCCTGCTCGGGAGCGATGCCACTGCGGGAGGGCCCCGTGCCGATCGGCGCCCCTTGCGAGGCCTGAGCCCGGGGCTGCTGCGCCTGGGCCTGATCCTGGGAGGGCTGCCCCTGTGAGACCTGGCCCTGAGGCTCCTGACTCGGCTGGGTCTGGGGGACTGGGGCATCGGCGGAACTCTGCTCCGCAGCCGGGGTTGCTGAGTCCGAGGAGTTGTCGACCGCCCCCGGGGCCTGATCCCCACCGCCTGCGGACGGTGCTCCCGACGGCATGGCGCTCAGGCCGATCGGGTTGAAGTTCTGGGCGGGCTGGCCGGCCAGCGCCGCGTCCATGTACATCTTCCACAGCGGGGCGGGCGCGTCCGAGCCGTACATGGTCTGGTAGTAGCGGCCTCCGACGTACTGGTGGTCCATCGGGTAGTAGCCCTCCGAGTGCCCCAGCCATACGGCGGTCGACAGCTGCGGGGTGAAGCCCGTGAACCAGGCGTTGTCCATGGATTCGGTAGTTCCGGTCTTCCCGGCGGCCGGGCGCCCGTTGAGAGCCACGTCTTTACCGGTGCCCTTACTGTCCTTGCTCAGGACATGGGTGAGGGTCATCGCGGTCTTGTCCGCGGCGTCGGATGTCATCGCCTGGGTGCAATTGGCGGAGGGCACGTCCACCGGGTTGCCCTCGGCGTCATCGATCGAGTCGATGGCGATAGGGCGGCAGTAGACGCCGTGGGCGGCGAAGGCCGCGTAGGCGGCGGCCATCTGCATGGGGGTGGACTCCTGAGAGCCCAGGGCGATCGACGGCGTGGGGGTCAGGGGATCCCCGGAGCTGGTGGTGACCCCGAGCTTGGCGGCCAGATCGGTGATGTTGCAGATATCCATCTGCTGCGTCATCTTGGCGAAGCCCACGTTAATGGACATGGCGGTGCTCTGGATGACGTTGTGGTTGCCACCCTCACTTGCATTGGCATTGCCGACCTGCCATGTATCGGCCTTGGAGGGATCGCAGGAGATCGTCCATTGGGAGGCGCCGATGGTGGTCGGGGAGGTGTTGAAGGACTCGTATCCCGAGTGGCCCTCCTGATACCACTCCGCCAGGACGAAGGCCTTGAACGTCGAGCCCGGCTGGAAGCCGGAGGTGCCCTCGTAATTCTCCAATCCGCCATGGGCGGCGTCGGCGTTGAGGGATATCTGCGTGGTTGAGCTGTCGCCCTCGACCTCCACGCCGTAATTCGTGTTCTGACTCATGGCCACGATCCGACCGGTGCCGGGCTCGACCGAGGACAGGGCGGCCTTGACGTTGGACGGATCGGCCGTGGGCACGTACTGCTGGACGGCGGCGTCCGCGGCCGCCTGCTTGCTCATGTCCAGCGTCGTGGTGATGGTCAGGCCGCCTCGCAGCAGCCGCTTGTTGCGCTCCTCGCGCGTGGCGCCGAACAGCTCCGAGTTCTCGATCTCGGCCTTCACGTACTCGCAGAAGTAGGCCGCCGACCCGGCGGTACCGCAGCCGCCCACCGTCTCGGTCACATTGAGGATGTCCTCGATCTGGGTGTCATGGCCCGCCTGCCATTCATCCTGGTTGATGAACTCCTCCTCGAGCATCTTGTCCAGAACCCAGTTCATACGGTCCTTGGCCTTGTCCGGGAAGGCGATCGGGTCGTAGGCGCCGGGCGCGTTGGTCAGGCCCGCCAGAAGAGCCGCCTCCGGGATGGTGAGCTCCTTGGCGGAATGGGAGAAGTAGTGACGCGATGAGGCCTCGACACCGTAGGTGGATGGGCCGAAGGCGGCGATATTGAGATAGCCCTCGAGGATTCGCTCCTTGGCGTCGGGGTACTTCTGCTCCAGAGTCAGCGCATACTTCATCTCGCGGATCTTGCGGCCGGCCGAGCGCGCGGTCGCGGCCGACTGCGCCGACGGGTCGTCATTCTGGACGGCCGCCTCCACCAGGACGTTGCGGACGTACTGCTGGGTCAGGGTCGAGGCGCCCTGGGAGCCTCCGTTGGCATTGGACGCCACGGCGCGGACGATGCCGGTCGGGTCCACGCCCTTGTGCTGGTAGAAGCGCTGGTCCTCGACGGCGACGATCGCGTTCTGCACGGTGGGCGCGATCTCTGACAGAGGTACGACGATGCGGTTCTCGGCGTAGAACTGAGCGATCTGGGTGCCGTCGGAGGCCTTGATGTTCGAGATCTGGCTCGGCTCGAGAACTTCGAAGTCATCGGGGAGCTCGTCGAAGAAGTTGGCCGACGCGTTCGTGAAAGCCGCCGCGGCGCCGACGGCGGGCATCGCGAACCCGGCGGTGAGAATGCCCCCTGCGCTCGACAGGAGCACGAAGACCAGGAGCATGGAGACCACCTGAGCGGGCGAGAGCGACCTGCTGCGGGAGGAAGACTTCGACATGGGGCACAGCCTACGGGCAATCGTCCGCCTGCGCAGTGGGCTACGACGCGAATGATCTGAGAAGAATCTAAGAATCCTGCGGCAGGAAGGCGGTTGGCCGGGAGTGGTGGGAAGCCGGTTGGAGACCGGCTCGGGGTCGGATTCCGGCGTGCGGCCGCTGCGTTCGACATCCGTTCGACGCTCGCCCGCGGGGGTTCGCAAGCGGCCTTCGAGCGCGGGTTGGGCGCGTCGATCCATGTACGGTCCGGGAGCGGATTTGGCTTGACGTTGACGTTTGACATACGGTCGTCGGTGTGATGCGGCTGACAGTGCTGTTGGCCGACTCAGCTAGGGAGAAAGAAAGATGACGACGACCGACCAGACCTGGGCAGTCCGAGCGGCGTGCGCCAATGTTGATCCAGACCAGCTTTTCGGCAAGGGCGCTGAGCAGCGCGACATACGATCGCTGTGTTTCGCGTGCCCGGTTCGCATGGAGTGTCTTGCTGAGGCTCTCGACTCCGACTCCTCCTTCGGGGTGTGGGGCGGACTGACCGAGCGCGAGCGCCGGGCGCTGCTGCGCCGATTCCCCGAGGTGACCGATTGGAGTGAATGGCTGCGCCGGGAGGACGACGATCTCGTCGCCGAGATCCACGCTCGACGCGCCCCTCGGATTCTGGCACGCGTGAGGTGAGGCGATCGGGCACCTGGCGCGTTCCGGCGTCGAGGTCCGGCTCCGGCGTCGAGATCTGTCGGGTGCCGCTGAGCGCCGCTGAGTGAGATCGGTCCGTCGGACCGATCTCGATGCGGAGACGGACCGATCTCGGCTCTCTAGGCTTTCCCGTCCTGCCGGGATGCCCGTAGGCTCGCGTCATGACTACTCAGCCGACCAGGTGGGAATACGCCACCGTGCCCCTGCTCACCCATGCCACCAAGCAGATCCTCGATCAGTGGGGTGCTGACGGGTGGGAGCTCGTTCAGGTCATTCCCGGCCCGGCCGGCTCGGACAACCTCGTCGCCTACCTTAAGCGTCCGCGCGCCTGAGCGTCTGACCTGAGGTGATTTGAGTTGACCTGAGCTGAACCGGGCATCGCCCTCGGTCGAGTTCAGCCGAGGGCGATACCCGATGCTCCGATCAACTCAGTGCGACTCAGTGCAGCTCAGGTCGGCTCGGTGCGGTTCAGCGAGTGTCAGCGCGCGCGGCGCCGGAGGCGATCGACGTCGAGCAGCGTGACGGCGCGCCCCTCCAGGCGGATCCAACCGCGGGAGACGAATTCGGCCAGTGACTTGTTGACGGTCTCGCGAGAGGCGCCGACGAGCTGGGCGAGCTCCTCCTGGGTCAGGTCGTGCGGGACGTGCACGCCGTCCTCCGTCGTCGAGCCGAAGCGGTCGGCCAGGTCCAGCAGGGCCTTGGCAACGCGGCCGGGAACGTCGGAGAAGACCAGGTCGGCCAACGCGGTGTTGGTGCGGCGCAGTCGCTGGGCCAGGGCGCGCAGCATGTCCTTGGCCAGGGTCGGATGCGACTCGATGAAGCCCATGAGCTGGCTGTGCTCGAGCGTGAGCAGCTCGGTGGGGGCCACGGCGGTGGCCGTCGTCGAGCGCGGGCCCGGATCGAACAGGGTCAGCTCGCCGACCACTTCGCCGGGACCGAGCACGGCCAGCAGGTTCTCCCGACCGTCCGCAGAGGCGTGGCCGAGCTTCACCTTGCCGGCGAGCAGGATGTAAAGGCGATCGCCGGCGTCCCCCTCGTTGAAGAGGGTCTCGCCGCGACGCAGAGTCGTCTGCGTCATCATGGCGCGCAGCTCGTCCTGCTCCTCGGGACTCATGCCCTCGAACAGCGGGATTCTGGCGATGATGCTGTCTTCCACGAAGGTCCTCCTGTGGGGTCGATCGGCTGGGTCCCGGCCTTCGGCGGGCAGCCCTGTGTCATATCCTGCCATGGCTTGTGATCTGTGGCACGCGGACGAGCATTGTAGTCTTGATTGTGACCCGAGCAAGTCTCCCGGGGACGGGACGCGCGGCGAGTCGGCGGAATAGGCGAGCGGGGCTGAAGATCGTGGGGACTGAAGCGGGGCTGAACGCGGGTGAACGGAGTCAAGGGAGCGAGAGGAACAGGGGGAGCCATGGGTGCATCGGTGCCGATCGGCGGTCCAGGGCTCGCGCTTCCCGCGGCTTCTGAGGCGTCGATGGACCTGCTCGACGCTCCTGGCGCGCATGGTGCCGGCTCATGCGCCTCCACCGCTCTGCGCGCCCGCGCCGTCGATGATGAGCTCACCGCCGTCTATCCCGGGGCGCACTGCACCTTGGACCACGACGGCCCCTTCCAGCTCCTGGTGGCCACGGTCCTGTCCGCTCAGACCACCGATGCTCGAGTCAACACCGTCACCCCCGAGCTCTTCGCGCTCTGCCCCGACGCCGGTGCGCTGGCGGCCGCCGACCCCGACGATCTCGAGGCGCTGCTGCGACCGCTGGGCATGCAGCGCACCCGCGCCGAGCGGCTCATCGGCTTGGCGAGCGGGCTGGTCGAGCGCTTCGACGGCGTCGTGCCCCAGGGGCGGGAGGCGCTCATGACTCTGCCCGGCGTCGGGCGCAAAACCGCCAATGTTGTGCTGGGCAACGCCTTCGGGCGGCCGGCCATCACCGTGGACACCCATGTGGGCCGTCTGTCGCGGCGCCTGGGCTGGACGACCGCGAAGGATCCGGTGCGGGTGGAGCGCGATCTGAGCGCCCTGTGGGAGCCGGAGCGCTGGACCGACGGCTGTCATCGCCTCATCGAGCACGGGAGGGCGGTGTGCGGTGCGCGCGCACCGCGGTGCGGCGAGTGCGTGCTCCTCAATGCCGAGTTGTGCCCTCAGGTGGGCGTCTGAGGCTCATCCGGGGCTGAGGCCGCCTCGGGGCTCGCTACCGCCTTTTCCCGACTTCGGTCAGGAACGGCAGGAGCGCGTCGATGAATTGCTCGGGAGCCTCCTCGTGGGGGAAGTGCCCGGCGTCGCGCACGGTCACCTGCCGCAGATGGCCCGCAACATGATGAACGTCACGCGCATAGGCCTGTGCCGGCTGAACCGGATCCAGCTCGCCCTGCACGCTCATGACCGGGACCTCCGCAGGAGTGTTGAGGCAGGCGATCTCCTCGCGACTGAGCGCTGCGCGACGCACCGTCTCCAGCGCCGAGTGCGCCGCGCCGGGCCGCGCCAGGAGGGCCGCGTAGTACCCGGCCGACTCGGTCACGGTCTGCTTGGTGCGAGGACCCGCCCAGGAGCGCAGCAGGCGATCGATGCCCGACGTCGTGCGCAGCGACCGTTCCGGCAGCATCGGGGTCTTCAGCCACAGGTACTGAACGACCGCTCCGGAGACGACTCGTCCGCGCAAGGACCTCAGCGCCAGCGGATGCGGCGCACCGACGGGCACGATCGCCACGGTCATCGTCGGCTCCTGGTTCGCCAGCGCCCACGCGACCTGCCCGCCCAGGCCCGCTCCGATGACAATGGCCCGCTCGTGTCCCAGGGCTCGCACGACGGCGGCCATGTCGGAGGCCAGGGTCACCAGGTCGTAGCCCGATGGCGGCCGGTCCGAACCGCCGAAGCCCCGCAGATCCGCGGCGGCGACGCGGTGGCCGGCCTCAGCCAGGGGGCCGATGACGTGCCGCCACGCCCACCAGCATTCGGGGAAGCCGTGAACAAGCAGAATCAGGGGCTTCGCTGGGCCGGCGTCCTGAGCGTCCGTGTTCGCGGCAGAGGGGAGCTCCTCATGTCCGGCGAGGGCGGCGTGGAACTGGGTTCCGCCCGCGGTGAGGTCGCGATGGGCCCAGGGGCCGGGGCGATTGACGATGACGGGCACCAGGGCAGCCTAAATGATCGGCTGGACGGATGCGGGCCGGCCCGGCGGGCTCCAACGTCAACGGCGTTTCGTTGCACGGACGGCGGTTTCTCGCATCTTTCTGACCTCTATCCTCAGAAAGATGCGAGGAATCTCCGTTGACGTTGCGGAGGCGCATTCACGTTCCAGGCGTCCGGGCGGTGTCATGCTTCCCGTCAGGTCAGCAGGAGGCTGATGACGACATAGGTCCCGGTCCCGCCGATCAACGACAGGCCGATCGCGCGGCGCCACAGGTGCAGGCCCGCCGTCGCCGCGATTCCGGCCACTGCCGGCAGCCATGCGGCCGGGGTGGTGCCGACGTCGCCGAGCGTGTAGGCCACGAGTACGACCATGACGCCCAGCGGCATGGCCGAGGACAGGAAGCCCAGCAGTGGACTGGTGCTGCGGCCCCGCAGGAGGGCGAAGGGAGCGATGCGGCAGGCGAAGGTGATCAGTGCGACGACAACGACCGCGACGGCGATCTGAAGGTTGGTGAGCGTCAGCATGACTCGTCCTTCCCGGATGCGCGCGATCCAGAGGTTGATCCAGAGGCTTCTGAGCTGGTGACGGCGCCGGCATCGGAGCGCGGTCCCCGCGCCTGTGCAGCGCGTGCAGCGCGGCGCGAGCGCCAGCCGTAGAGCGCGATGAGCCCCACCGCCAGTAAGCCAAGGGCGCTGAGCAGCGCCGCCGATCCGCCGATCGTCATGCCCACGACACCGGCGAGGACGCCCACGATCAGGACCGCCAGATCCGGGTGGCTCTTCCAGTTCTCAATCGTCAGGACGACGAACAGCGAGGTCAGCACGAAGCCCAGCAGCTTGATGTCATCGCCGACCAGTGCGGTCAGCCCGGTGCCCGCCAGCGCCCCCACCGTCGTGCCCAGGGTCCACGAGGCCTGGCTGACCGCCTCGACTGTGACGATGTAGCGTCCACTCATCGCTCCCCGGTCCTTGGAGGCGAGCAGCGCATAGACCTCGTCGGTGATCGCGTGGACGGCGTAGAGGCGGGTGAGCAGGCTCCCGCGTACGCGATCGAGTGGGAATCCGAGTCCGTAGAAGATGTGCCGTCCCGAGATGAAGACGGCGGAGGCCGCGATCGCCGCCAATGGCTCGCCCACCCCGGCCAGGGGCGCGAGCAGCATCTGCATGGTTCCGGAGTAGATGACGATGCTCCACACCGGCGCCCACCACCAGGACAGTCCCTCGGCGACCAGCAGCATGCCGGCGGCCAGCCCCAGCGTGACGTAACCGATGATGATGGGCACGACGTCGCGCAGGGCATCGCCCACGGAACTCATAGCCGGGCTTGTCGGGTCTGCCGGGCTTGTCATGCCTGTCGGGTTTTCTGGGGGCGGCGCAGTGGCGGGGGCGGGCACATCCCCAGGTTAGCGGCCGTTCCTATTGCTTCCCCGTGCTTCCCCATGTGCGCTTCCCTATGCACTCAGGATGCGTGCGCCTGGGCGGGGCGGGCGAAGCGCACGCTCGTCAGCCTCTCCCGCTGTTGCGCTCCGCCAAACCCCCGCTCAACCCCCGCTCGACCTCGGCTCAATCCTCGCCGTCCGCCCGGCCCGGACCGTCTGCGCGGCTCAAGATCTCCTGCTCGTGCCGCCCGGCGCGTCGCGCCGAGTGCGAGACGACTCCGACCATCACCATGAACAGGCCCAGGGCCAGGAACTTGCCCGTGACCGCGTCGGTCCACAGGTAGGTGCTCAGGCTCTGGCCGAGGGCGGACTGGGTGCTCAGATTGTTGAGGAAGGGCGTGAACGTATCCGTCATCACGCCCGGGGCGATGAGGAAGGGGAGCCCCAGCAGGATCGAGATGACGCCGACGATGATGCTGCCCACGGAGGTGCGGCGCGCCACCCACATGGCGATGATGAGGGCGAGCGCCCCGATCGCCAGCTCGGTCAGGCCACGCGCGGACAGATCGAAGGCGTAGGAGCCCGAGGCGCGGACGGTCGCCATGGCGGCGCCGTCGTGGAGGAAGAACCAGGTCACCGGCAGTGCGATGATCGATACGAGAGCTCCGGCCCAGTGCGTAGCGGTTCGAGATTTCGGTTGGCCGACAACGATGGAGCCGTCCAGCGGGACATCGTCGTCGCCGACTGCGGCGGTACGACGGGATCTCCGCCTGGTCCTGTCCGCATGAGCCGTCGACTGCGCGGGCACGGCGTCGGGGCTCTCGCCGTCGCCCGCCCCAGATGACGCGCTGCGCCCCGTGGACTCGCCCGTACCACGTGCCGTGGCCGCGGGCGATGCTGCTGCGGCGTTGAGTGCCGGGTCGGCGGTGCTCGGCTTGTCCGCCGCCTCCAGGGGGGCCTGGGCCGCAGTGAGCGGGGCCGGCTGGGCCGGGGTGAACAGGGAGCGACGGCGCACCGCGGTGTCCTCGACAGGCTCCTCGGTGGCCTCGTCGTGCTGCCCGGTGTCGGGTGTGAGCACGATCGGCTCGGGCTTCTCCAGATTGAGGGGGTCGGCGGCGGCTCCTCCGGCGGGGAACGCGCCCGCGGCAGGTGCTGTGGGCGCTGCAGGTTCTGCAGATTCTGACGGTTCGGCGGAGCCCGCCGGTTCTGCCTGCCCCGGCAGGCTGTCGGGCATGCCCTGAACGGGATTCGCGGGTCCTGCGGAGGCGGGCGGCTCCTGAGGGGGCGCTCCCGTGTTCTCGGCGGCGACGGCGCCGGATGCGTATGTTCCGTGCTGAGGTGTATGCGGGGTGGCGGTTCTGGGCGCGCCGTGCTGCGGGGTATGCGGGGTGGCGGTTCTGGGTGTGCCCGGTGGCGGGGTGGCGGTTCTGGGTGCGCCGTGCTGCGGGGTATGCGGGGTGGCGGTTCTGGGCGCGCCGTGCTGAAGGGTGTGCGGAGTGTGCGGAGTCGCGGTTCCTGAGCCGGGGCCGTTGGCCGTGGGAGTGACCGGAGTCGCGTCGGAGTCGCTCTGTGCTGGTTGTGCTGTCTGTGCTGGTTGTGCTGCCGGCGTTGTTTGCGCGGCCTGCGTGGGGGGAGCCTCCTGCATGTCCAGGATCTCCCCATCGGCGTCGAGCACCGGCGCAAGGGCCGGTACCTCCAGCGAGGGCTCTCCGGTGGCGGGGGTGCCTCCGGCGTCGACGGACTTGTCCCGAGCAGTACGGGCGGGCGCTTCGTCTTCGGGACGACTGGGGTTGTCAGTGCTCACTGGGGCCTCCTTCTCCACTGTCTATCACCGTAACCGTGAGCCGGGTCGGTCCGGCAGAGGCGTGCCGAGGCGCCCGCTGTGGGGTGCCGCTCGTCGTGCGCCTGTCATACGCGGGCGATTCCGCCGGCCGGCGTCGCCGACTCCGCGCTCTTGAGACCGACCAGCTCGCCGGCCCGGCCCCGACGTCTCGCCAAGTGGACTCCCCATCCTGTTGTGGTGAGCAGCAGGCCGGTCGTGATGAGCCCCATGCCGGTGGGGTCGTTGGGCAGCCACTGCATGAGCTGCGCGGCTCCGGGCGTCGTCGGCCACGCACCGCGAAGCAGTGCGGGCAGGCCGGCGAGCATGAGCAGCGGCCCGGTTGCCCGGGCTCCGAGGGTTGAGCGGCCCGCGAAGAAGGTCCCCAGGGCGAGCAGGCCGAGAGCGGCGAGTGCTCCCAGTGCTCCCGTGAGCTTCTTGCCCGGTCCGACCAACTCGGCGTAGCCGTGCTGGAGGAGCCCCAGGGCGACGAGGAACGCCGTGGCGGTCACCACGAAGGACATCACGTGGTCGCGGCGCCTCGACGGCGGGGCCGGCGGTGTCACCCCCATGGCGCGGTCGGCTGCGGCCAGGCGCATCGCCAGGCGCGCGTCGGCGCGTCCGGCGCGGCGGGCCCGACGCATCCCCCACGAGCCTCCCAGCAGCACGCCCGCCGCAATCAGCAGTGCACCAGTGGGGATGAAGGCGCGCGCCCACGGCATGGGGGAGGACTGGGCGCCCTGCGGGGCGCAGAGCACGACCGCGTGCACGGCCAGTGCAACCAGGCCGGCCACAAGCCCGCCCAGCGAGGAGCGCACGGCGAAGAACCCCTGCGCCATGGAGCACACCGCCAGCGCCAGGACGATGAGGAGCAAGGCCCAGGGCAGTCGGTGATGCGCGACGAAGTACGACGCGATACCGAGCGGGGCCATGATCAGGGGCGGTAGGACGAGCCCGACCGCAGCGGTCAGCAAGTAGTCGGCGCGCCGAGGGCGCGGGGCGATCTGCACTCCTCCGGACGGCGTCGGGGCCGCGGCTCGTGCGTCGAGGGACTGTGCGGGGGTCACGGCTCGAAGCCTAGATGATCGGTGCCGGTGGTGCGGGGTCGGCCGGGCGCCATGCGAGGCCACGCGCCGTCGCTGACCGGCATTGGTCGGATTCTTCCCGCGTTTTCTTTCTGCGTTTCGATGGTGGCGATGGTGGCGATGGTGGCGACTGTGACTCGACGGCGGTGACTACAGTGTGTGCCGTGATCAGCACGACGGTGAGTATCGGGCTGGGACCGGGCCCCGGGCGAGGTGCGGGCCCGGCGTCGCGCAGAACTGCTCGGGACCCCCGCGGTGACCTCGATCCGGCTGCCGAGGCGCTGCGCGCGATCGCCTCCGACGCCCGGATCGTGAGCGCCGAGCAGGTCCTGCGTCAGGCCTCGGCCGAGCTGCGCTTCCACGAGGCCCTGCGACGTCGATGGCGCGAGGCGCGCGCCGAGTCGGCGGTGCGGGGCGCGATCGCCTCTGGCGGTGTGGAGGGCGTGGTCCTGCCTTCGTCCGTTCTGCGCGACGCCGTCGCCGCCGGCGGTCTCACGGAGGCGTCCACGGGCGAGCCTTCGCTGGACGCCGTCGCAGGACTATGGCGGGCCGGGACTCGCCTGGCGGCCTGGATGCCCGACCTGCGCGGTGAGACGCGACCCGCGCAGCCGAGTCCCCGGACGCTTCTGGCGACCCTGCATCGGGATGTGGCCGGGCCCATCGCCATGGCCGGACGCATCCCCCTGAACGCCGTCGCCGTTCCCCGCCCCGCCGGGACCGCGCCGATCGAGGGCGGGCCGGGTTCCGCCCCCGACGGCGAGGCGCTGACGGCGCGTCTGGAGGGGATGATCCGCCTCGTGGACCTGGACGGGGTGTCCGCGCTCGTGCGCGCCGCCGTGGTGCATGGGGAAATGGTGGCGGCGCGGCCCTTCCTCATGGGCAACGCCGCCGTCGGCAGGCTGCTGGTGCGTCACCTCATCACCCGCGACGGGCTCGAGCCGACCGGGGTCGCCGTCACCGACCAGTACGCGGCCCGTGCGCCGTCCGTGTATGCCGATGCGGTCGCAGCCTATGCCGGCGGCACCCATGACGGGGTGGTGGCGTGGGTCGTGTGGCAGGCCGAGGCGATCCTCGTGGGGATTCAGGAGGCGCAGACGATCTGCCGGAGTGTCCAGGCCGGCACGACCGCCGTTGAGTGAATCCCGGGCCTCGGGTCAGTGGTGCCGGCCTCAGTAGTGCCGGGCCTCAGTGGTCCCGGACCGCCGGGAACGCCGTGTCGTCACGGCCATCGCGTCGTCTGGCGACCGCGAGGCCGGCGGTACCGGCGATGACGGAGATTCCGACGACGGCTGCGATGACGGTGATGATCGCGATGAGTCCCGTCGCATTCCGGGCGAGCCCTGAGCCTCTGGGCCCGTGCGCTGCGGTTTCCTTACGAGTTCGCGGGCGCGCGCGTACCGGTACCGGTTGTTCGAAGTCCCGTACCGGCCAGCCCTGCGCGTCCGCCAGGCGCCGCAGGTCCCGGTCGGGGTTGATGGCTACCGGATGGCCGACGACCTCGAGCATGGGGCGATCGGAGATGGAGTCGGAGTACGCCCATGAACGGGAGAGGCTGATGCGATGCGCGCTCGCGTCGGCCACCAGGGCATCGACCTTCGCGCCGTGGAGAAGGCTGTGCTCGATCCGACCGGTGAAGCGGCCCTCGGCATCGACCTCCATGCGGGTGGCGATGGCGCGGTCGGCTCCGACGAGCGCGGCGATCGGCTCGACCATCTCGGCTGAGGAGGCCGAGACCACGACGACGTCGTGACCGGCCCGGTGATGGGCCTCGATGAGGTCCAGGGCCTCGGCGTAGACGGCGGGCTCGATCACGGTGGTCAGGGCATCGCACACGACGGCTTGAAGATGCGCGCGCTCGATGCCCGCGGACATGAGTGCCAGACGCTCCATGAGACGGCTGGTCTGACTCTCATCGGCGCCCATCAGGAGGTAGGGCAGTTGGGCGATGATGCCGCGCGCCAACGAGGTGGTTGAGATCAGGCCGCTGCGCCGCATGGGGGAGCCCAGGGCGAACGTGGTCGATGTCGCCAGGATGGTCTTGTCGAGATCGAAGTAGGCGCAGGTTCGCCCGGAGGAGCCCTCGGGCGGGGCGATGTCGTCAGGGGTGTCAGGGGTGTCAAGGGCGTCAGGAGTTTCGGGGCTTTCGGGGCTTTCGGGACCTTCAGCGGGTCTCTCGGCCTGGAGCTCGAGGGCGTCGCGGTTCCTCGGAGTCGTCACAGTGCTCACCTCCCGCCGCTCGTTGTGATAGCAACCACAAGGGTACCCGACTGTGCGGGGCGTGCGGGATCATCCGGTCGGTGCAGTCGACGCGTGGACAGCGGCGCAGGCCCGATCGCTATACGGGCTCCTGACTGCGGGCTCCGGGCTCCACAGGGAGTGCGGCGCACTCGTTGTCCACAGGGATCGAAGCGGCGGGGTGCGGCTCCATGGCGCCTGTCCCACTCTGGAAGCGCGGGGAACGCAGAGGAATCCCAGAGGAACGAGGTGCCTGCAACCCGCTCATGAACGGGGATGCCTCCGTTCCCCTCTTGCCACCGAAGGAGTCGCCGTGCCAGATCTGACCGCCTCGTCAGCTGTTCTCGATGCGCCGGGCTCACGGCTCGCCGCGGGCGCGCCGCCATCGTCGGAGTCTCCCGGATTCCGGCGTGCCGCTCGTGCTCCTGATGAGCCCGTCGGGCCTGCTGGGCCTGCTGGGGCAGCCGGAGATGCCAGGGCTCCCGGATCTACTGGGGCCGGCAGATCGTCCGGGCCTGCCGGGCAGCTCGTGCGGACCGTCGATGGCGCCCCACTGACGCCCGACGTCCGTGTCCTCGTTGTCACAGTTGCCACAGGTCGGGCGGCTCCTGCTGCGCCGATCGGCCTCGCTTCGCTTGCCGGCTCTGCCGATACTGCGGCCCGGGCCGCCCCGCCCGCCCCGCCCGTTCCGCATGCGCTCCGGTCCGAGGCCGTGCCGGAGGACTTGGCGGGGGCGCTGTCCGGCGACCTGTCCGCGTCCCAGATCGACGATGTCCTCGCCCTTGTCCGCGCCTGTACCGGACACGGTCCGTCTCTGTGCTCTGCCGGCGACCTGAGCTCCGCCGTCGTCGAGCTTCTGGAGAACACCGGCGCCGTCCTTCTTCTGGGCCGTGCGGACGTGCTGGCCGACGCCCCCGTCAGCGAGTGCCCGGGCGGGGAGCATCTGAGTGCTCTCGCTCTGGATGCGCTGGCCGCTCCGGATGGCGCCGATCGTCTCGTTGCCGCTCTGCTGAGTGCGCAGCATCCGCCGCGCGCCCGAGTCGTTGCGCTCGTCGGAGCTCGTGGCGGCCTGGGCACGAGCACATTCCTGCTCCACCTCGCACGCGCCTGCGCCGCTGCTGGTGCTCGAGTCGCAATCCTGGATGCCGACCCAGCCGGCGGTCTCGGCCTGCTCATCGGCGACGGCGTCGTTCCCGGCCTGCATTGGGGTGACCTTCCAGTCGATGAGGCGGTTTTCCGTCCCGATCGCCTCGTTCCTGTTCTGCCCACCTGGCTCGGCATGCCCGTCCTGACCGGGGACGGGCGCGGCGGGGTGCGCTTCCCGGCGTCCGTCGGCCCCGCCCTGGAGGCGCTGAGTGCGCACCATGATCTCGTTCTCGTCGACCTGCCACGGGGTGCTGAGCTCCCACCGGGCTGTCTGTGTCTGCTCGTAACCGGTCTGGACCTGCGCTCGGCGGTGGCGACCGAGGCCCTGGTGGCCCGCGCCCGCTCGACCAGAGCTGAAAACGTGTCGGTGGCGCTGGCGGTGCGTCCAGTCGGGGAGGACGTCAGCCCCGACGATCTCGAGGCCATGACCGGAGCACGAGTGATGGCCAGGATTCCCCACGATCGCGCTGTCGCCCAACGGGTGGCGCGTGGTGACGACCCGACCCGGGGCCGGGGCGGTACTCGCCGTGCCGCTCGCGCCGTAGCGGGAGAGCTCGTCGGGCTTGCCGGGGAGGGGTCGCCATGGTGAGCCCATGGCGGTCGTTACCGTCATCGCGCCCCCTGAGCTCCCGGGGTTCCCGGGGCTCTCGAGGATCTCACGAGTCTTCGGGAGGTTCCGACGCGCATGAGACGAGTGCGGACGGGCGCTCCGGTGAGGAGCTCGCTGCCGTGCGCGGTGCACTGGCTCGCGGGGTCGGCCTGGAGCGCGCTCTGGGAGAGGGTGCGGCCCCCACGACCGGCGCCGGTGGCCTGGCCCGCCTGAATCGTCATGTGCGCGCCGACGTCGAGGGCGCCGGCCCGATGCTCCAGCCGCTTCTTGAGACCGAGGGCGTCACCGACGTTCTCGTCGGTGCAGGCCGTACCTGGATCGATCGCGGCCGCGGCCTGGAGAACATCGCCGAGGCCGCCCTGCCGGAGGCACAGACGCGCGCGCTCGCGGTGCGCATGGCCGCCTCCTGCGGGCGCCGGCTGGACGACGCCTGTCCCGTGGTCGATGCCACCCTGCCCGACGGCACCCGCCTCAACGCCGTTCTGCCGCCCCTGTCGGCCGACGGCACGCTTATCTGCCTGCGTACCAAACGGCGCAGCGCCTTCACCCTGGGCCAGCTCGTCGAAGCGGGCACGGTCGCGCCCGGCCTGGATTCGGTGCTGGCGGCGCTTATTGAGACGCGGGCCTCCTGCCTCATCACCGGGGCCACCGGTACCGGAAAGACGACCCTCCTGGCCGCTCTCCTCGGCCTAGTGAGCGCCACCGAGCGCATTGTGTGCATTGAGGAGGCCGCCGAGCTGCGTCCGGACCACCCGCATGTCCTCCATCTTCAGGAGCGCGGCGACAATGTCCAGGGGGTCGGGGCCGTGCCCATGAGTGCGCTTGTGCGCACGGCGCTGCGCATGCGGCCCGATCGCATCGTCCTGGGGGAGTGCCGCGGACCCGAGGTGCGTGATGTGCTCACCGCGCTCAATACCGGGCATGAGGGCGGTTGGGCGACATTGCACGCCAACTCCCCGGCGGATGTCCCCGCTCGCCTGACGGCGCTCGGAGCCCTCGCCGGGCTCGATGAGACCGCGGTGGCCGCCCAGGCCGTCAGTGCGCTGGATGCCGTCATCCATCTGCGGCGCAGCGGCGCGACTGGCGGCGGGATTGCGGGGAGGCGGTCCCCTCGGGAGGGGACGGCGGAGCGGAGCTCGACGCGGGGGAGCGACGGCCCGGATAGCTGCGCGAGTCCGGAGCAGGACGCCATGTCATCCCGGTCATCCCGGACTCGGCGCTACGTGTCGGGTATCGGCATGCTGCGTCGAGGCGCTCAGGGGAGCCTCGTGTGCGAGGACGCGCTCGTCGTCGCTCTGGATGGTGCGGCCGGCACGGTCTGTGCGGTCAGTGCCGGGCCTGCGGTTGATCGGCTGGCCGAGCGCATTGGAGCCGCGCCGGTCGCGGCGGCGATGAAGGGTGGCACGTCATGGACTCCACTGTGATCGTTGTCGGGATACTGGTGGCGCTGGCGGCCGCCGTTGTCACGCTCCCAGCCAGACGCGAACGCCCGGCCGGTCTGGATGTCCGCCTGGATGCTGCGACCGGAAAGGGTGCCGACGGCGGCTCGGTGAGGTCTCAGTGCGATGTTGGCGGCGTCGGCAGCGTCGGTGGCACTGATGTCGGCCTGATGCTGACCGAGGTCGCCACGCTGCTGCGCGCCGGGGCGACCCCGCGGCGCGCCTGGTCCCGCTCTCTGGCGCGCACGGGCCTGTCTGAGGGCGTCGAGCCTGGCGACGACGGCGTTCCGCCCGCCCTGCTCGACTTGGGCGAGGCCGCCCCTGAACGGTGGTGGCCGGTGCGAGTCCGCGGCCGCTGGGTGTGGAGACCGCCGTTTCCCGGACCGGGTCTTCGCGCCGCCCGGGAGCGGCGTCGGGCGGCTGCGGCGGCGGTGCCCGGGGCAGTGGCGGCGTGCAGGCTCACCGCCGCGCTCGGTGCACCCCTGGCCGAGATCCTGGAGGCGGTCGCCGGCGGGGTCGCCGAGTCCGGTCATGCCGAGGCTTCGCGCCGCACCGCGCTGTCGGGGCCGCAGTCCACCGCCAGGCTGCTGGCCATGCTGCCGCTGGTCGGTCTGCTGCTGGGCGCGGCCGTGGGCGCCCGCCCCGAGGAGGTGCTGCTTGACGGCGGGATGGGAAGCGCACTGGGAGTCCTCGGCGTCGGGCTCATGATTGTGGGGCGCCGGGTGACGGCGCGGATGGTCGCGTCCGCGACGGTGCCGACGAGCCGAGTCGACGAGGCGCTCGTGCTGGACCTGGCCGCTGCCGCACTGGCCTGCGGAGCATCCCTGCCCGGAGCACTGCAGGCCCTCGGGGAAGCGCTGGAAGAGGAAGAACTGGTGGTCGCAGGCCGGGCGCTGCTGCTGGGCGCGGATTGGGACGAGGCATGGAAAGCCCCGGACAACGAGGAGTGGCGGCAGCGGCGGAGGCGTCTGGAGGGCTGCCTGCGACCCGGCTGGGAGGACGGGGCCTCACCGGCGCCGCTTCTGACGGGCACAGCGGCCTCATTGCGCGCCGGTAGACGGGCCGCCGACGAGGAGGCGGCCGAGCGGTTGGCGGTGCGGCTCGTGCTCCCGCTGGGCCTATGCCACCTGCCGGCCTTCATCGTACTCGGGATCGCGCCCGTGGTGATGAGCGTCGGTCTGGACCTCTTGGGAGGGTGATCCGCTGAACCCGATCGGGCACCGCTGCGCTGTATCGAGCAGGCTGCGTCGAGATCGGTCCGGTTCCGCCGCGAGATCGGTCATAGTCCGCGTCGAGATCGGTCGTAACCCGCGTCGAAATCGGTCGCACTCCGACCCGAGATCGGTCCACTTCCGTTCGAGTTTATGGTGGGGTGGTTGTGTGGGGTGGGGGGTGCCTGATG
>ERZ773077.1170-NODE-1170-length-18439-cov-3.155570_pt1 | contig 18439 bp, 27 predicted proteins | sample MGYA00580612_ERZ773077 | MGnify/ENA primary metagenome ERZ773077 (study PRJEB29015, sample SAMEA2737971) | human oral metagenome | biome: human oral; feature: human-associated habitat; material: dental | place: China | collected 2021 ...
GCAAGTAAAACAGCGAGGCCGAGGGGGTGGATGGCTTTATTCATGATACTCTCCATGTCGGGTTGCAAATTTGCTCCGCATCATACGCAAAAGCCCCCGTGATATGAAAGCATCCTGCTGGCAAAAACAGGTCGTCATTGCCAAAGAGTGCGTGCCAAATCAGTTGTCCTGACAAAAAACTGCAGACTCGCCAGTAGCGTTGCAACCAAAAAAAAACCGGCTCTCAGGCCGGGAATGATGGAGGAGGAAACAGGTAGGAGGGACCTGTTCCGATGGAGGAGTTCATAGATACCGTTCATGGTTGACCAAGTATAGCACGGTGTCAGGTTAGGCCACACCGCCGGGCGGCGTGTCCGGGTTACCGTGCTGACAGATGCGGCAGACGATGACAAGGCAGAAAAAACCCGGCCGGAGCCGGGTCGTAGGGTTACAGCCAGTCGTCATCATCGCCAAACCAGGGACGGTGATGAGAAGGCTGATGGTGATACCAGCACACCAGGGCGCTGACACAGATGAGGGCAATGATCACGCGCAGGCTGAAGACGCTGGTAAGCGTCTGGGCCAGCAACTCAATGGCGAGGGCCGAGCAGAACATGGCAGGTACATGCTTCATGCGGCCTCCCCGGTCAGACGACCGTCTTTGATCAGGGTAGTGACGAGCTGCTGATAACACTTGTAGTCACCAAGATCGAGCAGACAGGCGTCAACGCCGTGTGAGGGGAGGGCATTGATCATGTCGGTCTCGCGCAAGGCAGCTAGCAGCGGCGTACGCCAATGCGGCAGCAAGCCGAGCGGTGAGAGACGGTTTAAAACCGACCAGAGCTCGTCATCCCCGGTATTGCCGAGCAGCACCTGATGATATGTGCTGTTGCCGGCGATGATCGGGGCATAGAGCATGGCATGGACGCAGTCCTTGCCGTAGCGGCAAGTGGGCGGCATTTTGGTCTGCCGTTTGTCCAGTTCCTTGCGGATCTCGAGCCGGCGGCCGTCCACTTGCAGGGCGTTGCAGAGGCAGGCCACGATATTGCCGTAGAGCGACATAATCTTGCCTTCCCGGCCGATAAGGGAAACGAAGACCAGGTCACTGCCGTGCAGGACCCAGGCATCGCAAAAGATACCGGGAAAATTCTCGACCGGCAGCACCTGACGGGCGGACGTAGCCGCCGTGGGGGGTTGGTATGACATAGGGATACTCCGTTTAAAGTAAGCAAGGGAGTACCCCCGCAGGGGTACCCCTGCGGGTTGCGGCGCGTTGCGCCGTTATTTGATGATGAGGATGTCGCCGTAGGTCGGCGCACCCGGGGTGAGGTCAATGGCCTTGATCACAGTTTCAAAACGGTCGCGGTGTTCTTCCGCGACAATCTCGCCGTTCTCGTCCTCCCGTTGCCTGACCGTCTTCATTTTGACGGTACGGCCTTTGACCAGCAGCCGTTGCCGGCCATTGTCGACCAGGCCGCTCACGATCCCGGAGGCGATGAGCAGGCTGGTATGCCAGTCGGTCAGGTCGTGTACCGGACGGATGGCCATCCCGGAATCGCTAACGCCGAAACGGGTGTTGAAGTCCTGCCACAGGCCGCCATATTCGGCGAGCACGGCAGTGACCCCTGCGACATCTAGATCCGTTACCTGCATGTGCAGGGCCTTGTTGTTGTCGCTGGTGACGTAGCGGTCAAGGGGCTGGTCCGGCAAGACCGGCCAGGCTTCCTCGCCGGATTGCCAGCGCTCAAACCGGGTGCGCAGCGCTTTATCTGCAGCCCCGGGCATGGCGCGCTTCTTCGCGACGATGACGATCTGCTTGAAGCGGTCGGTCGCGGCCGCCCATACCCCGATATCTTCGAAGCGGGCCTGTAACCAGCCGAGGCAGTCTTTATCAACGCTGTACTCAGGCACGATATAGATGAGCAGGCCACCGGCATGCAGTGCCGGGTAAAAATGGCGGAGGAAGCGATGTTCGAGCTTTTCGCTCTTTTCGCCGGCCTCGCTGTCGCGCAGGCTCCAGCCGTAGGGCGGATTCAGAAAGAGCACGTCGACCGCGCCGGTCGTGACCTTGCTATCCAGGGCATCGCCCTGCAGCAGTTGCCGTATTTTTTGCCGTGCCAGGGCGGCACGCTCAACGTCGTCCTCGATCCCGTAGCAGGTGGCAAACGGAAAGCGCTCGCCCCGGGCAAGATAGACCAGGGCATCGCCGCCGCCGCAGCAGGGGTCGAGGAATTTCAGGGGCTGCTCGCTGGAAGCGAGCAGGTGATCAATGCCGCGCAGGGTACCGTCATCAGTCGGGTAGTACCCCTGCTTGGCGTAGTTGTGGGCCACGCGCGGGTGCATGAGCTGGCTCATAGGACACCCCCGTCATCGGCCGGCAGCCACAACTGACGTCGGGCATCAAGGACATAGCCGAGGGCATCCAGTGCGGCACGGCATTTGGCGATATGCGCTCTGCCGATCGTGGTATCGATCTTGTAGGGATCGCCGTAACACCAGCCCTCACGCTCGGTACCAGCAAGGAAAGCGCGCAACAACCGCACATTTTCATCTTCGTAGGCAGCCAGTGTGACGGACATATCGTCGTCCGCAGCTGTGGCCTCCGGTAGTGACGGCACTGCGGCGCTGTCGCCGCCGCTGGCCTCGCCCGGGCATGCTGCGCCCACGCCGTCCGATGACGTTTCTGGCTGTGTGGAGCTTGATACATCCGTCTCCGGGATATAACAGTCGCTGTCATCGGCATACGGCATGAAGCCGTCATTGGCGGCGTCATGCGCGAGGTAAGCCTCCTCTTCGGCACCGGCCGTGAAGAGCGTGTAGCTGCTGATGACGGCGCGGATGCAGGTGCGCTGCTCGCCGTAGGCGCGGTAGCTGTAGAGCAGCAGTTCCGCGACCTGGAAGACGCCTTCGTGCTCGCCTTCATCCAGGTCTTGCAGCCACTCGTCGCGGACAGTGAACGAACCGACGGCGGTATACAAAGTGCCGACCGGAAACGGGCCGAACCGACCGTTGACGAACTTGACGTGCAGAGTGCCCGTAAAGGGAACCAGGGTTTGCCCGTCAGGTGTAGCCTCCGCTGTCTCGTCCGCAGTGGGGTAGGACGCGGGGAAATGTTGGGGATAGGACATGGGGGTTCTCCGATAAGAAAAACGGAGGAACCCCACGGGGAGTTCCCCCGTTTGGGTGAGCTGCCTAATGGCAGAAAATTATCCGGCTACCGTCCGGCGGACTTGCCATCCAGTACGGTTACGGCCGGGGTATCGCCGGCAGCGGTTGGCTGCGGCATGGTTTCCGGCACGCTGGCCGGGTAAACGCTGCTGGTCAAGCTGGACGTCGGGCAAGAAGGCGGCATGACCGCCCAACAGCCGTTCGCCAGCTGGCGCATATTTCGCATAGGTGGTTCTCCGGGTTAAAGGACAAGAAGAAACGGGGAACCACCTCACGGGGTGATGCCCCGTGTCGGGTAAGAAGCAGTCAGATCAGGCCGATCTCGTGGAGCATGCGCTCGATACGGGCCAGCTCTGCCGGCTCCCGTTCCCGGTAAGTGCCGAGCGCCGCCGAATAGACGTAGCCGTAGCGGCACAGAGGGAAGTGCTGAAAAGCCAACTCATAGGCCTCGCGGGAATAGTCCGGCAGCACTTGCTTGCCGCTTATGGTCCCGTTCCTGATGGCGTAGGTGCTGCAACCACAGCCGATAGCTTCTGTGGCGACGCTGACCCGGAAGATATCGTCTGGGTACTGGCGGCTGAGGGTGGCGATGATCCAGTGCGGGGCCTGGTCGCTGGTGCGCAGGGAGACGCGGCTCGAAGCCTGGTGGAAGGTGAAAAACCCGGGGGTACGTGCAAACCCCCAATGTTCCTGCTGCCAGTCGCGGCGTTCCTGAGACAACCAGCGATCCGGCAGGCGCTTCAGGTGCGGTGGCATCGGGATAATCTGGTCAAAATCCCGTAGCAGCAGGATTGCTGCGGTATTTTGGCAGCTTACTCTTGTTGAGATGTTGAAACTGCCGGGCATAGTCAGGTTCCTCCGGTGAAAAAAGAAAAAGCAGGGGGAACCGTTCCCCGCCGGGGAGGGTTCCCCTACGGGTGGTAAGTGAATGAAGAGGGGGGGACAGCCGGATGACTGTCCCGGTGGCGGCCGGTTTCCCTAATCTTCGGGAAACTCGACCGATTCCACCCAACGCTGCGGGTTGTCCGCGGAGCGCTGGTAGATGGTGTAGTAATCGATAGAACCACCATCCTGGCAGTTCTCGAATTGAACGACGACGCGCTCGGCGCGGCGCACCAAACCGGCGACGCCGTCCGGATCACAGGGAGACTCGTAAGCCTCCCGATAATTGCTACCGTATTCTTCACGGTAGCTGAGAGGAAGGTCCCGTGTCTGCCCATTGGGCAGGACAACCCAGGCCTGGTCGTGATAGCTAGCAAGGCAGCCATCAAAACCGGCAAGCGGGGTGGCGATCAGGGCATTGATGAGCTGGCGGGTGCTGAGGGTGGTGCTGGAAGTCATGATTTTCTCCTGGAAAGAAAAAAGCAGGGGAAACCATGCGCCCGGAGGGGGACGGTTTCCCCTGCGGGTAGGTACCCATGCTGGACATGGGTAAAAGAAAAGAGGCCGTGGTCGGAGACCACGACGTACTTGCGAATCCTGCCGACGGCGGTGTAGCTTCTCCCTACAAGAGGGGAATACACATGGCCGACAGGTGTAAAGTCGTCACATACCTTGCGGTATGACGCCGGATTACAGACGAGTTTGACGTCACGGATGACGCTGTGCATTCGCGCCGGCTTTCTCACGTTTAAAGCCCGTCGGCATTGGCAAAAAGTCTAGCAAGGCTTTTTGCCAATGTAAACGGATGTTCCCGGGTGGGGAGCCTTGCCGCCGGTCAGGCACTGTCCGGCGGCAAGGCAGGGTGGTGTGTCAGTCAACCGCCTCGATGCGGGTGATGGTCTCATCACGGAGGTCAAGGTGATAACGGTAGGCACCGATCACGACGCTGACGCAGGCAAAGCAGGTGGTGCAGGGCTCACAGCATGCTTCCGGATAGCCGTAGCGGCGCAACACCCATTCTGGGTCAAGCAGATCCCGGCTCATCGCAGCCAGCACCGCCGTGGCCCCATCCAGGGCCGCTGCATGGTGCAGCACCAGCCAGCCGGGGATGCGCATACAACTTTTGTGGCCGTCATCAGACAGCACGGCATAATGCACGATGCCCTGGTCGGCATCTACCGACCGGACCCGCACAATGTGCGCGTTGATGATGTCGGCCAGCCAGCCGTCTTCTACGCCCGGCCGGCCGTGCCAGAGGACGACCTGAGCGGCATAGAAGAGTATGACCTCATACGGATCAACCTCGGCGGTCAGTTCGATGAGCAACGTCAGGTGCAGCTGTCCGTCGCTCATAGCAAGACGGCCGAGCCAGGTTTTCGCACCCGTCGCCAGCAATAGGGCAAAGCCGCCGCTGACCGGGTGGCATTCGTACAGGGTGATATTGACCGCCCGTAACTGCCGCTGCAGCAGGTCTCTGTCGAGACGGCCGGCCGGCATGGTGGTGAGGATGCCGGCCAGCAGCTGCTGCAACCGGTGCAATTCGTGCAAATCATGGATTTGGGAATTCATCTAATACTCCTGATGGGTAAAACAGACAGGAGCACCCCGCAGGGGCCCCTGCGGGTGGTGAATGAACGACTCAGACAGAGCCGGTTTCAGCCTCTGTCAGGCTGCGCAGCTGATAACGCGCATCCTCGAAGACATAGTCCTCTTCCAGGCCCCAATGTATCCGGGTCAACGTGTAGGCGGCCGTCGAGCCATCGGCCGGACGCTGGTATTCCAGGTAGTGGCCGTTGCGGATGCGGTAGCGCCCGGTATTGAAGCCGGGATTCTCCTCGGCGAACGTCACCGCAAAGATGTCGTCCGGAAAACGGAAGGACAGCTGACGGATGACGGCAAAGGGATGGGTGAGCACGGTGTTGAACGACATCGTCTCTTCGCCGCAATCGTGGTTGGGCAGCTCCGCATTATTCGGACTGCCCCAGAGCAGCATGTTGGCCAGCGAGAAAAAGCCTTCGGCGGCGTGATAAGGACGCGCCATGGTGGCCAGGAAGGCTTGCCGCACGATTTCGCGCGTGGTCTCGAAATCATCGAAATGATGGCGCACAGCAGCAGCTGCCTGATCAATGGTCAACACATCGTTCTGCCACAGGCCTTCCTGCGCCTCTGCCACAGTCGGGGCAATGCTCCGGCTGTCAGCGGCAGATGACGGCACAATCAGGTTGAAATCGCGCAGCAACATCAGAGCCTCGGTGTTTTTACAGGCAACGTCGTTGCTGACGCGGTAGAGCATGGGCATATAGCCTCCTTTAAAGAAAGAAGGGGGATCTGCCCGACGGGGCTGATACCCCGTGGGTGAAAGAATGACCGGCGGTCGGTGCAGCCCCTAGATCGCGAACTGCGGCCGGTATTGCAGCGGCACACCGGCGCGGATCAGCCGTTTGAGGCGCGTGTAATGCGCCCGGCGTTTTTGCCGGATGGCATGGCGGATTTCGGCTCGGGCGGCGGAGAGCAGTCCGGATGCCTCATGGTCAGAGCCGTAGAAGCTGCCGATGCTGAGAACATCTAGGGCAGGAATGGCGAAGTAGTAGGTCTCGCCATTGACCCAATGACTCTGGGTGGCGATCTCGGCCTCGAGACGGTGATATACCGCGACCTTCGTCGGGCGGGTGATGCGTTTGACCCCGTATTCACGGCGGATATCGGCATGGCTCATGTAGATGTACCCCACTTGCCCGGAATCCCAGCGGTCGCTGAAGGGTGTGCAGCCCAATGCCAAGCCGCTGTGCTCAAAGCTGTAGACCGGTAGCCAGATGACGTCGCGCTCGGTCAGTCCCCTGTCCGCCAGGTGTTCGGCGAATGCCTCTTCGATGGTGGAAGGGTCGTTCGGGAGCATCTCGCCACCGAAACTACGGCGGCGGTGTCGGGTACACAGGGTACTGCTGCATCAGGTGCGCGGGTTTTCCGCATCGTGGTCGGGATAGATCTCGACGGTGTAACCGCAGAAGGTGAAAGTTTCGAGGGGATGGTTCATGACGGTCTCCAGAAAAGGGAGACCGCCCCAACGAGAGAGGTCTCCCGTGGGAAAGGAAAACCCGCCGAAGCGGGTTGTGAGGTTTTATGGATGTTCGCCGAGCGGCGCAGCCTGCTGTTTCTGCAACAGCAGTTGCCGCTGTTTCAGGATATCGTGCGCGCGTAGCAACAATGGCAACGCGTCCTTGCCGGACAGGGCGGCAAAGACGAGCCGGAGGTACTGCATGCAGAGGCATGCGGATTGCAGATGAAGGGTCAGATTCATGGATGGTTCTCCCGGTTTGGAAAAGAAACAGGAGAAACACCCGTTGGGGATATTTCCCCTGCGGGTGGCATCACGCACCGGGCGTGATGAACAGATGGCGCTTGACAGATATCAGCGTCGGTTCGCCCTATTCGGGTGAAAAGTAAAAGCCGGCGTGTTCGAACACGCTGACTTTACGGACGGAACCGTCCGCTTGGATTTCATCCCGTGCGACGCGCTCGGAGAGTGCGTAGCAAAACCCTATACCTCGCGCGAGCAGGGCGTTTTCCAGAAAAGACTGGAAGAATGGCGCGCCGCCGAGCATGGCGACGTCGGCACCGCTGTTGGCAGCGATTTGCGCCAGGGTGTCTGATCGTTCCCTGAGGGTCTCGTAGTTCACCTCAGCTGGTGCGAAGGTGATGAGATCGATCACCTGAGCCCGGATTTCGTCTGGGAGGGTGACAAATGCCACCTCGGCCGCTTGTGCCGCGGTCGGGGTGTGCTGGGTGAGATTGATGACTTTCATCATTCTTGTCTCCTTTATGTGCAGAAAGAAAAGGGAGACACATCCAGCGGGATGTGTCTCCCGCTGGGAGTCCTGATTTTGTGATCAGGATAAGAAAGAACCGTGGCAGAACCACGGTTTACTTGCAGAATCCTGCTGGCGGGGTTTGCCTGCACAAAAAAGCATAATGGGGGTATCCAATACGCTTTTCCTATGCTACATCCCATGGTCAAACAGGGGTATATTCGCCACCACATAAATTATGCAGTTGCCGGAATCACAGGCGAATTTCACATCCTGGGATGTTATGCGATCGCTCCGGCTTTTTTGCGTTTAGAGTTCGCCAACTATAAGGGTAGCTTGTGGCTCCCCGAAACCATCTGTCACAAGGCTTCGGGGAGCCACCCGGGAAACCCGGATGACTGACTACTGCGGGCTTGGCCCAAAGCTGGAGTATTTGTCCGCCCTCCGCTTCAGCCGGCGGTTACATGCAGATAACACTCAGGGCATCTTCGGTGAAGACACCCAATTGTGTTATCTGAATAGGACTCCGACCGAGGTCGGAGTCTGGTTATGGTTATTTGTGTTCTGCATTTTGCGATTCTTTGGGTCTCCAAAGAATCGCAAAGACGAATAATACTGATAATGTAGCCATTATCAGTAAAAAGGTTGTGTATATCACCTCAACCTTGGTCATCTCCATCCTCCTTTGTCGCTAGTGCGACAACCGCTGCTATCTGGAATAAGATAGCACATATCAACCACATGAAGATGGCAAAGCCGTCACCGGTCTCACCATCGCTCATGAGTTTGAATGCAACGGGAATCATGGCTCCCGTTGCCAGCTTTTCCAGCGCCCCCGCTATCGAGGTGCGCTGCTTCTCGTTCAAGCGAAAGTACGCTTGTCGAATAGCAGCGGTGAGGCGCGTAATCCTCGAACTGATTCCCATATTTTCTCCTTAAGGTGTGAAAACAGGGAACTCCCACAGGGGAGTTTCCCTGTGGGATTGCGAAATCAGGTCAAGCAGTTTGCTGTTGATATTGGCTTTGCTGCTGTTCCTGATACCTGTTACTCCGCTGCGGGTTTTGTGAACGCGCAGGTTGTTGCTGGTATTGCTGGCGATGCCCCTGATACCCACGTTGCGGCGGGTTTTGGGGCTGTCGCTGTGGCTGCCCATGATACCCAGGTTGCAGTGGGTGCTGGGGCTGTTGCCAATCTTGCGACTGCCCTTGATAGCTGCGCTGCGGCGGGGTTTGGGATTGTCTCTGGGGTTGGCGTGGCTGCTGCGGTTGAGGCCGCTGAGTTTGTTGTTCTTGCTCAACAGCCGGCGTATCACTGCGCCATTCTGGGACATTGATACGTTCTTCACCAATTTTCAGCCATTTTATGGCCAATAATCTGCCACCTAAGACTGCCTTGGCCTCTCCCTTGCGGGATGTGTACGCCTTTGCATATAGAGATCCTATACGCAAGCCGGCAAGCCAGTTTGGTCCGCCGTTGTTGCCTTGCGGCCATTCTTGTTGCAGGTGCTCAAGCACTTGTAACGCTTGTTGACCCCTGACAATAAGGTCGCAGAAGTGATGGCTCTCCGCATTCTCGCCTTCGAGGATGGATACTTTCAGAGCGATAAACCGCTCTTTTGCTTTCCTGGTGTTGATGATTGACACTTCGTTAATATATCCCACCGCATCAGCGGTGAAATCAAAGAAGTTATTTTGATTGTTCATGTGAACCTCCGTTAATGAAAAGGATGCACATGAACCCAACAACGGGGCAATGTACACCCCATTGGGTTGAAGTCCTTTCGGACAGTGGAAGCAGTCGTCACGGCGATGATGCCGTTGCCGGATCACAGACGATTTTCACATCCATCAGGATGCTATGCGATTGCTCCGGCTTTGCAGCGTTTTATTGTCTACGCCTGACATTTAGCATTAACCTAGCAAAAATCACTGCCAGCGTCAAGAGGTAAGAACTACCTCCCCGCAATACAAAGCTATCCACGTTTTGTACTGATAACGGCTGGGCAATTTGAGCTACCGGAGGAAACGGGTGCCTCGCTCAAGGCGTTTGGTAGTTCCCCTGTTTCGGGACTTACCGGGAGATATAAATATTGGTACACGGTTGCCCTGCTGATCCCGAAAAACTTGGCCAGTTGCACTTTCTTCTCACCCGCAGCTGCGCGTCGCCGCAAGTCTTCCACCTGCTCAACCGTGAGTGCTTTTTTCCGGCCTTTGTATGCACCTCGTTGCTTGGCCAGTGCTATGCCTTCACGCTGGCGCTCAAGAATTAGTGAACGCTCTAACTCGGCAAAGGCCCCCATAACAGAAAGAAGCAATTTTGCCATCGGTGAATCGTCTCCAACAAAAACCAATTGTTCTCTGTAGAACTCAACGCGGATGCCCTTCGAAGTAAGTCCATACACCAACGCACGCAAATCATCCAGGTTTCGCGCTAAACGGTCCATGCTATGTACGATCAGGGTATCTCCTTCCCGGATGTAGGAAAGGAGTGCCTCAAGCTGTGGCCGGGCTCTACTTTTGCCGGATGCTTTGTCTGTAAAAGTCCTGTCAAGATCGACTTTTTCTAACTGGCGCTCCGAATTTTGATCAAAGGTACTGACCCTGATGTAGCCGATTCTTTGCCCTTGCATGCTGCTCAACCTCTAAAGTGTATAAATAGGGTCTTTGATTATTTTCGGAATATGTCAGAAAAATCAGAAAAGGACTCTAAATAGACATATTTAAATAACCAACAACTCTGTTTAATTAGGGTATACTCTAAATAGACAGTAAAAACATAATATCACAGTTGATAATGAATCACCTGATAACTAGGACAGAGTAATAGCGTTATGGATAATCAAAGAAATTAATTTATTTTGCAAACTTAGCAGCAATACTCATTTCCCCAATAGTTCACACCGTTTGATCAATTGACGTGCCCAACACAACTCGGGTTCATTCCCAATCAACCTTTCCAACGCGTTGATTCTGAATTGAGCGCACGTGCACGCCTTGCGCTCGATATCTGATAGATTCGAGTCAGCTGACTGGCGATTTTTGCGCTGGCTCCCTTCTCCCAAGCATTCAGGCCCACTGAGCCAGGCAAGAAAGGCCGGGAAATCTGCATCGCCGGGCTGTGCATACACGTCTGCAGGACGAAGGAGCAAGGAAATTCCATCCGCCATGTTTGGTCTTGGGGCACAGCACAGCACGATTGACGGAATAATAAGCAGATTGCTTCTTCAACCAATTAGGGGAGTACTGCAATTATTGGCTTCTGCTGCGGGGATGATATCGCTGATGCAGGGCTTTGAGCTGCTGCTGCTCCAGTTGGGCGTAGATTTGTGTTGTACTGATATTTGAGTGGCCAAGTAAAATTTGCACGACCCGCAGGTCGGCACCATTGGCCAGCATGTGTGAGGCAAAGGCGTGACGCAAGGTGTGGACTGTAAAACCATCATCCAGACGAGCCTGTTGCGCGTACTTCTTGATAATACGCCATAGTGTGGAAATATCCATGACCTGTCCCGTCTTGGTTGAAGGGAAAAGAACATTTGAGCCTTGTTCATGGAACAAAAGCATACGGCGTTTCAGGTAACGGGTGAGCCAGTCCACCGTGGTTTCCAATAAAGGCACCAAGCGCTCTTTACGACGTTTGCGGATGATACGGATCGTCTTCTGTCGTAAATCAACGTCTGGCAAAGTCAACAAACGCAATTCGGTGTTACGTATCCCGGTATCGTAGAGCAATTGCATGATGGTGCGATCCCGCAAGCCGAGATCCGTTGACGTATCCGGCATCGCCAATAAATGCTCTAACTCTGCGCAGGTGTAAAACCGGTGAATCCGGTCCGGATAGCCAGGATGGGGAATAAATTCAAAGGGATTATTGCTTTGCTCACCAAGCTGAACCCGATAGCGGAAATAGAATTTGACAGCAGTACAGGTTTTGCCAATGGCGGATTCGGTCAGGTTTTCTTCCCGAAAATATTGTTGTAAATGTCTTTCTTCTAATTCTGCCAAACTAAGTTGGTGAAACACCGCATATTCGAGAAATCGCTTGGTATAACGGATATGCCACGTCGTGGTTTGCTGGTCCTGGCCCACGATATCGGTCAGATATTCGGCGTAAGCACCTAACGCATCAGTTTCTTCTGTGGACATTAATGACTCCGGCACCATCAAAGGGATGCAAACACAGTTAAAAAACATCTAGTTATTAGCATGTTAGCACTTCTAACAACCAGTGGAGTGCAACATGCAAAAGAAGTATCTAGAAAAAGGAAAGCTGCGCCATTTTCGCGCAATTTACGAAGAGTATGCCGCCTATTTGAACTGCAAGAAACAACACCGGAACACCCTCTGCTGCAAAACCCGGGTGGTGCGGTATTTTCTGGGTTTTCTCGAATCGCTCCAGAGCAGAACCCGTAATCTACGCAAATTACGGCTTGAGACCATACATGAATTCCTCTTTACTCTGCGAGATTTCGAAACCAGCACCTATAACAATTACCTGATCTACTTGCGGCAATTTCTGACCTGGCTGGAACGCAACCACCAGATAGCTCCCATGAGCTGGTTGCTACACAGCAAACCGGTAGAGGACAGCCTGCCACGCAATATCCCGCTTTTCCAGATGGAACAGATTTGCACCCCTGCAGAGCAGGAAGCTGATTTGCCGCCATCCCGCCTGGCCTTGCGGAATCAGGCCATCGTGGAAGTGCTTTTCAGCACCGGGGTGCGCAACAGCGAATTGCGCAATATTCGGGTGAGGCATCTCTCTGTAGACCTGACAGAATGCACAATTGCCACGCTGAAAGGAGGGGTCAACCGTACTGTGTACCTCGGCGAAGCGGCCGTCAATGCCCTACAACGCCATTTACTGTGCGAAAACGTTAACCGGCAAAAGGATGCCAACCGATATGTCTTCCTCAATTGCTACGGCCAAAAAATGAGTGCAAGAACACTTATCGCAATCGTCAAAGCCATGGGCATCCAGCGTTGCGGCTGTCCGGTCACCCCGCACATGTTCCGCCATACTTTTGCAACGGAAATGTTGCGCGCTTGTCACAGTATCCGCTCGGTACAGGTGATGTTGGGTCACAAGAGCATCAATACAACCACCCGTTATTGTCACCTTGATTTTGATGAACAGATGAAAGCCTTGAGTGCGTTCCATCCGCATGCTATCAAGACTGAGACCAACGATATAGGGGATGAACCTGACAACAAGTTTTGAGAGCTAAACTCGTGACTCATAGGTATTTAGGCAGAAACGATACCGACATCATCCTACTGAATAATAGGATGTTTTGTGAGTTGAACTGTCCGGGCATATAGCGTAAGGTGAAGCCTGATTATCGTGCCTTAGCACGTTAAAAAGAGCCGGAGCAATCGCATAGCATCTCTTCTTGAGATGTGAAAATCGTCTGTAATACCGGCAACGGCAATATAGTCGTGACGAAGCTCTTCGCAGTGTCTGGTCGGTAATACGTACGGCCTCAACCAACCCATAGGGGAAAACCTTTCCCCTTGGGGAAAAGTTTACTCCTAAGGTATTATTCAGGAGTAATATTAATGCTGGAAAAAATAAAGGCAACAATGTTGCAAAAAAAGCAAAAAATTTTCCTGCTGGAATTTGAGCAGAGAAGAATCCTTGCAAATGTGGCTGCTGCTTTCGCAGTAGCCTCCCTAATAAACTTGCTTCTTTCCGGAAGAGGTTTACTATCCGTTGCTGCGGGTGGAATAGCTGCCTATGTGTTGATTTATGTAGCAGTAGCTTTAGTAAAAAAACAGCCAGGAGATGAAAAATGACTACCGGCGAATGGTTCTTTTATGGGTTTTGCCTTTGTTTTGCTATTTATGGTTTGCTTGTAAGCCACTACGGTAGCAAAACCAAAGACAATAGAAAATGATCTATTCCCATGAATAATATGGCTAACGTCACCGCTGGTGACGTGATTTTTCTGATTTTTTGCTTTTCTTTGATTATATATGGATCACTAGTAGTCCATTACAGCAGGAAGAGCATTAATATGAAGATCAATAATATAGATGAAGAAAAGGATAAGGAGTAATTCTTTCTTTTAATTCATTTCTCGACAAACGGACATCTCTGGTGTCCGTCTTTCCCCTGCGAGGGCATTATGCCCTCAGGGTTTTGATGTCTTCGCATTCAACTGGAGACATCCACATGAACACGGAACAGGACAATTCATCAGAAAGGCACATCACCTTCTGGGAAGTGTTGGTTGCACTGATTACCGACCCCGGCAGCCGTGCCGCCTTCAGAGAAGGCTGGAAGAGAGGCACCACTATGTGGGAAACGGAGCAAATGGCTCATCGTACTCGTTCCTCTTCAAGAACAAATCACGATGAGGAATTCTTATCGGAGTTTCATTTTCGTCCTGAAGATTTTTGGGACACCTCCAGTAACGCAGATTTTGTTGGCGATTACACTGATATGGATGTTCCACCTGTTTTTGAGGAGGAATCATTTCCTGTAGGAATTGATTATCCAGAATCAGAAGATTGCATGGCAGTCGAGTATAGGCCGAATGAAGACGAGTATTTAGATGGCCTACACTATTTTTGTAGTTCCTGTGAAGAAGAACCGGCAAGTATTTGCGATTCCAAGGACATAATAGAGATATTTCCTTATCCTCAAGCCAGCCTTGAAGATTTGTGGAAGATCTCGCCTGAGGAAGAGGAAACATCCGGTTCTTACTTTCAGTACAATTTTATTAGCCAAGATGCCCACGAGAGCGGACATCGGCGTTGTCTTATGTGATAAACGCCTTTTCAGCTGATCACAAAATCTGACTATTAAAGGAGCCGCAAGGCTCCTTTTTTTGTGTCAAGTTGATATACAATGCTTTGGGTATATCCAAAGGAGAACACATTATGCAAGTGGCCAAATGGGGCAATAGCCTGGCTGTACGCATCCCTGCCGCAGTAGCTCAGGCGCTACAACTGAAAGAGGGGGATGACATCGAGATTCTGGTTGCCGACGCCAACACTTTTGCTATCCGCAGAGCAGTTGATGAAGGGGCGGCCTTTCTCGAACGCATCCGTCATTTTCGCGGGAGAATGCCGTCGGATTTTGTTTTTGACCGTGAAGAAGCCAATGCCCGCTGATGTCGCCTTTGACAGCAATGTGGTGCTGTACCTGCTCTCGTCGGATGAACAAAAGGCCGTGACTGCTGCTCAACTGCTCAGTGGAAAGGGAGTCATAAGCGTGCAGGTACTGAACGAGGTAAGCAATGTGATGCGGCGCAAATGGCAGATGGATTGGGCGGAAATCCATGATTTCCTGCACGCACTGATGCCGGTTTGCATTATTCGTCCGGTGACATTGAGTGTTCATCGCCTGGGGCTGGAACTTGCGCGCAGGCATCATTTCAGTATCTACGATGCCATGATTGTTGCGGTAGCCATTGAGTCGAACTGTCGCGTCCTCTACTCGGAAGATATGCAGCACGGTTTTACTGTTGAAAGTCTGCAAATCATCAATCCATTCTATGCTTAGAGAGGTTCTGCAAAATGGAAATTGTCCTCCTTGTTCTGATAGTGTTGATAGTGTTTTTTGTCATAGTTGCAAAGAGCAGCAGATCGAAGAACTCTGCCGAAGAACCGCTAAAAACCTCTTCTTATCAGGACTATCGTAAGACTCGGGCGGAAGAAAATCTGCGTATCATCCTTGCCAACAGCTACCAAAAGCAGAAAGTATGCAATCGCCTGGAACGTATGGCCTATCTGGCAGCGCTTGGCATAGTTCTGGAGCGGCAACGCAAAGAGCGTGTTCTGGCTCAGGTGTGTCTCGGAGAATTTCTGCGTAACCCGGATAAGCGGGCGCACAGCGCCATCAACAGTAAACGCGTTGATGTTCTTGTCTGCGATGATGACTTCTTGCCGCTGGTGGCTATTGAGATTGATGGGAGTGGTCACCGGTTATCAGACCTGACCGATATCACTGATGAAGGCAAGGAACATGCCTTGCGCAGTGCAGGTGTTGCGTTAATCCGCATCACAGCAAAAGAGGATGATGCCGAGACCGTACGCAATGCGGTACGTGAGCAACTGCAAACTTTCTTTACTAAACCGCTTTCACATGGAGGACGATAGGATGCAAGGCGAAATAAAAACCTATCTACCAGAAAAACATTATGGATTTATCAAAGGGGATGATAGTAAAGATTATTTTTTCCATGAAAAGGACTTCATCGCGGGGACTAACTTATCTGATCTAGCGGAAGGATTAAGAATCAAATTTGAACAACAGGCGACTCCGCGCGGATACCGGGCAAGGAAATGCAAAGTCCTACAAGGGATGGAGGGAATGCGTTACGCCGTACCGGAAGACTTCATCGTGACCCGGAAAAACACGGTCAATGGCTGGGAGATGCTGCGCAAAGGCGGGTGGTTAGTGATGGCATCATCCTCAGGTTCTCCGGATCAGGCAAAAAAAGAGCTGGTTGAGAAAGCTCGGATGGTTCAAGCCAATGCCTTAATCAACCTGAGTTACTCTAAAGATACGGGATCAACGCCCTCGGAGTCCGGAAAAGGGACCTACTATTTCACGATTCATCGCTTCGAAGCGCAAATAGCCTTTCTCGGGAAAAAGAATATCAGAGGAACGCTCGCGGCGGATGCCATTCCTGATATTGATGCCCATGCCGCAAAAAAATACCAAGAGTACTTGGATGAGGTGCAATCAGATAAAAGCTCAAGCATCGGTTGTCTTGCTTTTACAGTAGTCCTTGCCCTGTTGAGTGCCATTTTTAACCCGATAATTTCTTTGGGTGTCCTTTTCCTTGGTGCTTTTGTTGCCGGCAGTTTTTTTCCGAAAAATCCGCCTTGGTTGAAGAAAATGGAAGAAGCGCGAGAAGTTTCAGATACGGTAGAAACGCTGACGGAAGAGCCGTAGGGGCACGGCACTCGTTATCGTCGTATAGCCAACCTATAACAGGAACGTTCTTACACGGAAGAATTCAACATAGTTGTTGTGCCTCGCAATGACTTTAATGATGAAGGAAAAGCATATGCCCTGTGCAGTGCCGGTGTGACCCTGATCCGCATAGCTCCCAAGGGGAACGATGTCGAAATCATCCGCAAGAAGGTACGTGCCCGATTGTAAATTTATTTTGCCGGTGGATCTGCTACCTGACATCAGATCAACAGGAGCTGCATAAAGGGGCTTTCGCAACGCCATAAAATGTCCGCCGTCATCAATGGTTACGATTCACTGCCGTTACTTTGCGGCAGCGGGTATTTGAGACGTTCTGCGCCGCCAAAGAATTGCAGGGTGGGTGGTGCCGCAAAGCCGTACTTCCCAGCAAACGAGTCGCGATAATTGACAATGCCACGCAATAGGCATATAACCCATTCACAAGAAAGAAGATTTATGAGGTGTCTGCCATGACAAAACAGGTCGTACAAGAAAAAGACATCGGTCTTTGGCAAGTATTGGTCGCGCTGATTACTGACCCCGGCAGTCGTGCCGCTTTCAGAGAGGGCTGGAAAAGAGGCACCACTATGTGGGAAGCAGAGCAACAAGCCAAAGCCGCAGAAACCGAGAAACTTCGTTTGCAGAAAGCGGCAGAACCCCAGGATAAAGGCGATGACTCGGATGGGCGCATCAGATGTATTGTGCCTAATACGATGTTGAAAGGTACATGTTATGACAATCCATACCTTAATCCCGATATTGCGCTAAATCCGTATGGTGATAGCGAACTCTGATAACTTATCTGACCGGCATAAAAAAGGGGCTTTACAGCCCCTTAAATTATTCTTTATTGCGCAAACCACCTAGTCTGCTTTTTACACCTTTATAGCTTTCTTTTATATTGAACGATATTTTGCTGGAAGTGCCTTTTACTTTCTCCCAGCCTTTACCGGCCCATTGCCGGCCCCAGCCGCCGGTGTAGTCACCCTTGTTATTTTTGGCGCCGGAGAACAGCCAGCTGCCCACACCAAAGCTCCTGCCGGTAGTCCCTTTGCCAATACCTTGTGATAAATCAGTTGATTGTTTCTGTCCACCACTAAACAATCCACTGGAATCACCACCACCGGCGAGATTCACCATGTAGAAGACCACCGAGAAAATGATGATGTAGAAAATCCCACTGGTGGCATCAAGCAGGATCATCGCAAACGGGCTGCCCCAGCGCGAGCCATACATGGCATCCCATAATTTGTCGTCTATATGGTCGGCGATGGACCACAGGCCGAAGATGATGGTGGCCGAAAAAATGGTCAGCATCCCCTTTACCACGGTTGAGCCACGCATTTCACCGATCAATACATAAATACCCCAGGACATATAAATCACCATGATAATCATCGGCACCAGGAAGCGCAGCATGATTTTCAGCATGTAAATCGTGGCGTAGAAGCTGGTAATAGCGGAGAGTGCGCCGCTGGCCAGATCGAGCCCAAAAGTTCTAAAGAGGGCCAGGGCTGCTGCACCGGCAAGAGTAAATAAGGAAAAGACCGCATTTTCCCCAGTGGTTAATACGCCTTCTTTTTCGTGTGTCTTACCGCCTTGAAAACCGGCTAACATAGTATAAACCAAACGGTCTGTAGACCCTTCCTGCTCGTATAGTCCTCCGCTACTCACA
>ERZ773077.1173-NODE-1173-length-18432-cov-91.346792_pt1 | contig 18432 bp, 19 predicted proteins | sample MGYA00580612_ERZ773077 | MGnify/ENA primary metagenome ERZ773077 (study PRJEB29015, sample SAMEA2737971) | human oral metagenome | biome: human oral; feature: human-associated habitat; material: dental | place: China | collected 2021 ...
TGTACTGTCTGCAGCTTCGTCGCCTTGTCCTGATTTAAATTTAATCCACTATATTACTTCTTCAGACGACCTTTGCGTATTTGCCGAATAGTTACTGCTCTTCCAAGCGTCCGTCGTGCATCAGCATAACCCGCTCAAAGCGGACTGCCAACTCGTCATCATGCGTGACCACAATCAGGCTGGTATTCAACTCTGATTTCAGATCCAGCATCATATCCAGTACATTTTGCGCATTTTTACGGTCAAGATTGCCTGTCGGCTCGTCAGCGAGCAAACATTTTGGACGCGTCACCAGCGCGCGCGCAATGGCGGCACGTTGGCGTTCGCCACCGGAAAGCTCGCTGGGGCGGTGTTGTATGCGCTTTTTCAAACCCGCTTTTTCCAACATTTCAACCGCACGCTGTTCTGCTTCGGCTTTTTTCATCTTGCCGATTAAAAGCGGCATCATGACGTTTTCCAAAGCGGAAAATTCAGGCAGCAAATGGTGGAACTGGTACACAAAACCCAAATACTGATTGCGCAGCAGACCCAGTTGTTTCTGTCCCAACTGACTCAAATCCTGCCCCATCAGTACCACGCTGCCGGAAGTCGGTTTATCCAAGCCGCCCAAAATGTGCATCAAGGTCGATTTGCCGCTACCGGACGAACCGATAATGCTGACGCTTTGACCTTCGAGCACTTCTAGCCTCAACTGATTCAAAACGTTGACATTCAATTGACCGTCTTTGTAGCTTTTGCTGACATTATCGCATTTCAAAACTACTTTATTCATAGCGCAAAGCCTCCGCCGGTTGGGTTCTTGCAGCACGCCAGCTTGGATAGAGCGTAGCGATAAACGACAAAATCAGGGAAATGCAAGCAATCAGCACAACATCATGAACACTGACATCACTCGGGATATAATCGATGAAATAAACTTGCGGTTTGATGAATTGGAAACCAAACCAACTCTCTAACTGTTTGACAATACTGCCCACGTTCAAAGCCAGCGTGACACCGGTAATCACACCGGTCAAGGTACCGAAAAAGCCGGCAAATACGCCCTGCACCATAAAAATTTTCATAATGCTGCCCGGGGAGACACCCAAAGTCCTCAAAATGGCAATATCGGCTTGTTTTTCCGTAACCGCCATGACCAAAGAAGAAACTAAGTTAAAGGTGGCTACGGCAACAATCAGCAGCAGAATGATGAACATCACCCTTTTCTCCATTTCTACAGCCTCGAAATAACTGCGGTTGGTGTATGTCCAATCTCGCAACCATACTTCTTCTTGCAGATTTTTCGGCAGCAGTGTTTCGGTGAACGACGGCGCGTTGATCGGATCGGCAAGTTTCAATCTCAAGCCTGCCGCATTTTCATCTAGGCGGTACAAGACCTGGGCGTCTTTCATGTGTGTCAATGCCAGAGAATTGTTCAATTCATGGATTTTGGTTTTGACCAAGCCGACAACTTTAAATTGTTTCAGACGAGGTACGACACCGGCAGGCGTCACGTTGCCTTCAGGCGTAACGACAGTGATTTTTTCACCAACCTTTACATCCAAAGTCTCAGCCAAATCCTGCCCCAAAATAATATCGAATTCGCCCGGCTTCAAATCATCAAAACTGCCTACAGGCATTTCTTTACTGTATTCAACGATCTTTTTTTCTTCATCAGGCAAAATCCCGCGGATTTGAACGCCTTGAACCTCACCCGCATTTGCCAGCAATGCCTGTCCCGAAACATAAGGTGCCGACTGAAGCACCTCTTTGCGTCCTTTAATAATCTCGCGCAGGCTCTCCCAGCTTTTACCGTTGCCGTTATCGTAATAACCCATTTCAGCATGAGGAGCCACTTTCAAAAGCTGCCCCCGTATGTCTCTCTGAAAGCCCGCCATGACAGACAATACGACAATCAAAGCCATTACACCGAGTGCAATACCTACAATAGAAATGACGGTGATAAACGACATGAAGCCATTGCGTTTTTTTGCCCGCAAATAGCGCAGTCCTATCCAAGTCTCTAAAGAAGCCATTTATATGCCTCATCCGTTTGTCAAAAAACGCCTATTGTACCGTAAAACCGACAGGTCGTCTGAATACGCCGAAACGACCGAGAATAGAGACATCGCAATTTGTAAACCAAAGTCTTCTTATTCAGGGCTACCGTAAAATCGGCCGAAAAACTTGCACAATCATCTATTCGGCCTTATTCTGAAATCGCGGTAAAGTTTACCGCCATCAAAAAGGAAAACCATTAATGAACATCACAAAATTCTTAGCATTATCCGTTGCCGCTGCCGGATTGGCATTCAGTGCAAATGCGTATGCGGCTAAGGAGATTAAAATCAGTTCGAACAATACGTCCTATTCCGCTGCCGACGTGCAAAAACTTGCCGCAACCGCAGTCGGCATGGGTGTTAAAGAACCGGTTAGCCTGACCGCAGGCAGCGGTGTCGTCACCGTATCCGGCAGCAGCGCCACCAAATGTGCCTTCAAAGTAGGCAGCGGCGACACTCCGCAAATTCAAGGCGTAAGCTGCAAATAAACCGGCTTTGTTTGAAATAAGGTCGTCTGAAACGCGTTTTCAGACGACCTTATTGTTTATTCCTTGATTGCGCGCCTTTCATAAACGGCCTGCGCCAAAGTCCCTGCATCGACATATTCCAACTCTCCCCCCAAAGGGATGCCTCTGGCAAGACGGCTGACTTTGTATGGAAGGTTTTTAAACAATTCTGCCAACACATACGCCGTCGCATCTCCTTCGGCGGTAAAGTTTGTTGCAATGATGATTTCTTCGACATCAGCGTTCTGCAACCTTGCCACCAGTTTGTCCAATGCGATGGCACTCACATCCATCCCTTGCGCGGGACTGATTTGCCCCATCAGCACAAAATACAAACCGTCATGGCAATTGGCAGTTTCCATATTGGAAACATCTGCCGGCATATGAACGATCATCAGGCGGCGTTTGTCGCGCGATTCGTCAGAACAGATATCGCACAAACTCCCTTCGCAAAATGTGTTGCACATCCTGCAATGCTGGACTTGCTTTAATGCATATTGCAAAGCATCAACCAACTCCTGCGCCTGCTCCCGCTTGCTTTGCAGCAATTGATGCGCCATGCGCTGCGCGGATTTCGGACCGACATTGGGTAGAATTTTCAAGGCATTAATCAGCCGCGTAAAAGCATCGGGAGCTTTGCTCATGGTATTCAGACGACCTCTAACCGAAAAACAGGGAAAATCGGGATGTGTATGGTAGTGAAATCACTATATATAATGGATTAACTAAATCAGGACAAGGCGACGAAGCCGCAGACAGTACAGATAGTACGGAACCGATTCACTTGGTGCTTCAGCACCTTAGAGAATCGTTCTCTTTGAGCTAAGGCGAGGCAACGCCGTACTGGTTTAAAGTTAATCCACTATATATTGATGGGGCAAGAAAGGCTGATTATATAATGAAAACGGTCGGATTTTCTCCGACCGTTTGATTCTGTTTAAGGCAGACGGGCAATCATGTTTGCCATCATTGCCGCCTACCTGTTCATCACCAGCTTACTCTGCTGAATTATCAACTTTTTGCGCACCTTGCTCGCGCTTGATTTCCTTGCTGAAATAACGCAGCAATGCGTCAAAAATGTTGGCAGACTGCTGTTGCGCCAGCATTTGTTTGGCAGCAGGCACTTGGGAAGTGATATTTTCCGGCGCGGCAATATTTTGTACTTCAACAATTACAGGAGCCGGCATGCCTTCCAGCAGCATGGCGTATGCAGGTTTGCCATTTTGCGGACGGGCTTTAATCAGTTCGTTATACGCTTCGGGTGCCATGGTCCGGCGTGCATCTTGCGCACTCAATTTCGATACTTCCGACCATTTCAAGTCAACTGCCTTGCCTGCCTTCAAAGCCTCGATGGCTTCTTTGGCTTTTTTATCGGCCAGTTTTGCGGCTTCACTGCGCAGATAAGCCAAACGCACTTCTTCTTGAACGTCAGCGAAAGGTGCGGTTTTTTCTTCCCTGACTTCTTTGACACGAATAACCCAAACCGTATCTTTGTCCATGGAAATCAAATCGGAATTGTGTTTTTTCTTCAACACATCTTCACTGAACGCAGCATTAATCAATGCATCGGGCAAACCTGCTGCTTTACCGTTGGCTTGAGTCAACCAATCTTGATCCAGGCTTTCCAGTTTCAGATTTGTTTTCTTGGCAACATCCGCCAGAGAAGTCGGCGTATTAAATGCTTCTTCAGAAAGCTTTTCTTTGGCCGAATTGAATTCGGAAGCAGCTTTTTTCAGCTTCAAATCGGCTTCGATACGGGCTTTTTCATGTTCTAAAGACACTTTGTCTTCGATATTCAAAACTTGGACGATATCGTAGCCGACCGGTGTTTGAACCACATCGCTGATTCCGCCTTTAGGCAGCGAGAACGCCACGTCTTCCAAATCCGCCCCCAAGCCGCCGTCTTTAGACAGATAGCCCAAGTTGCCGCCTTTGGAAGCAGACGTAGTGTCTTTTGAATATTTCTTCGCCAGATCAGCAAAATCGGCCGGTTTGGCTTTCAGCTCTGCCGCAACTTTGTCTGCTTCGGCTTTGATTGCCGCGCGTACCGTTTCATCGGCATCTTGAGGCACCGGGAAGAAGATGTGGGCAATTTCACGGCGGGGCGAAAGATGGGGCGCCTGCTCGTCAAATGCTTTTTTCACTTCGTCTTCGCTGACGGTCTGTTTGTCCGCCAAATCTTTGGCACTCAGGGCGATGTATTCCAATTTCACGCCTTGCGGAATCAGATAATCTTTTTTGTGCGCCTCATAATATGCCTTCAACGCGGCATCATCGACTTTTACTTGAGAAACAAAGGATTCAGGATTGAATGTTACCGAACGGATATCGCGGGTCGCCTGAGTCAGCTTAATCAGCTGCTCTGCTTGCGCATCGCTGATAATCGCACCGTTTTGCACCAAATTGATCAAACTTTGCAACGCATACCGTTCGCGGATGTCGGCGACAAACTGGTCTTCCGTCATATGGCGTTGGCTCAGGAAGTTTGAAAAGATCTGTTGGCTGAATTTACCGTTTTGATCGTGAAAGTTAGGATCATCCACGATCAGTTGTTTAAGCTGCTCTTGGGAAACTTCCACGCCCATCAGCTTGGCACCTTCCTTCAGATAGGCGCGTTGAACCAAAGATTGGAATACGGCTCCCCGCGACGGGCTTTGACCTTGAAGCTGCTCACCTTGCAACTCATTATTCAAAGAATACTCACTGATTTTTTCATCCCCTATTTTGACGATAAAATCAGAGCCGGGCGCAGCAACCGTACTGACACCGAAGCCGACGAAGGTCAGCGCGATCAGACCCAACAAAATCTGGGCCGGAGTTTTATATTTTTCAACGGTATGGAACATATTATCTGAAGACGTAATGGTTAAAATAGCAAACGCGCATTGTAGCGCGTTTTGCCTTGTTATGCACTCTTGGCAGAACGCTGGTCCGACTTATTTTTCAGACGACCCCATCCCGCCGTATCGTGTTATTTTGAAAAAATTTCTTGATAGTTTTCTTCGGAAAAACCGACGAAAAACCGCCCTTCTTTTTCCAAAACCGGCCGCTTGATGATACTGGGCTGTTCCGCCATCAATCGAATCGCGCCATCGGCAGTAGCCGCAGCGGCTTGGGCTTGCTCATCCAATTTGCGCCACGTCGTACCGCGTTTGTTCAATAAAACCTCCAGCGGTATCTGCTCCAACCATTTGCTTATCGTGTCAACTTGCGGCGGGCTCTTTTTAAAATCCACAAATTGAAAATCAACGCCATGTTCTTCCAACCATTTGCGGGCTTTTTTCACCGTATCGCAATTGGGAATGCCGTATAACTGAATCATCTTGAAATCACTCTCTATCCTAAAGAAAAAGCACCGTCATTTTAGCCGATTTTCCTTTTAATCAGAATAAAATGGGTCGTCTGAAACCTTTTCAGACGACCTCTTGTACGCTTTTCCTATACTCAACGGCTTTTTTCATCAAGCGTTTGTTCTTATAATATCGAACTATTCCATTGCTACCCGACAAAGGATTCCACATGCAAACCTGCCTGCCATTTTTTGGTGTCATCCGAGTCAGCGGGGAGGACAGAGCCTCCTTTCTTCACGGCCAATTATCCAACGACATCAACCATCTGAACGAAAATACCGCGTGTTATGCCACTTACAACACCCCGAAAGGGCGCGTGCTGGCAAATATGATCGTCCTCAACCGAGGAGAAGACTTGCTGCTGATTATGGCGCAGGATTTGACCGAAGCCATTGTCAAACGGTTGCGCATGTTTGTCCTGAGAGCCAAAGTCATCTTTGAACCGCTGCCCGATTTTGCCGTCGCAGGCGAGCTGGACGAAACTGCCTCCCCCTCTCCCGCAGCCGAACCTGCCCTATCCTTTCCTGCCCAAGCAGACAATGGGGTATACACCATTACCCTGCCCCATTCAGGTCGTCTGAAAATCGGCGAAGCCGGGCTTCTGCCCGAATATGACGCGGCAGCCGAAAACGCTTGGAACCTGCACGAAATCCGCAGCGGCTACGCTTGGATTTCGACGGCAACCAAAGAAACTGCCGTTGCCCAAATGCTCAACCAACATATCATCGGCGGCGTACATTTCAAAAAAGGCTGCTATCCGGGACAGGAAATCATCGCCCGCGCCCAATATCGCGGACAAGTCAAACGCGGACTGGCGGTTTTGCGGGGCGATTCGTTGGAAGCCGCAGGCGTTGCCGTTCAAAACGGAGGCGAAGAAGCCGGACAAATCATCAATACCGCGCTGACCGATACCGGCAGCCTGAGTCTTGCGGTTATCAAATTTTCCGCAGCACACGCCGATTTGACCGATGCCGACGGCAATGCTTTAAAACAAGAAACCTTGTTCTTTACAGTGGATGCTTGAAGCGCAAAGATAGCATAGTAGACGTTAAGTCAATCGACCATTTATCTGCACACGATAAAAAGGTCGTCTGAAAACACAACATAGACAATCCAGCGTTTTCAGACGACCTTTTTCAATCCGTCCTTATTTCTGCCAATACGTTTTCACGTTCACAAATTCATACAACCCGAATTCAGACAATTCCCGTCCGTAACCGGAAGCCTTGACGCCGCCAAAGGGAAGACGCAGGTCGCTGCTGGTGTGGCGGTTGATAAAGACCGAGCCTGCTTGGATTTTTTCGGCAAACGCCCAAGCACGGCGGGTATCGGCGGTATAAATGCTGGCACCCAGTCCGTAGGGCGTATCGTTGGCAAGGGCGACGGCGTGTTCCTCGTCCTTCGCCCGCAAAATCATGGCAACCGGCCCGAAAACCTCTTCATTCCAAACGCGGCAGTCAGGATTCACTTTGTCCAATACGGTGGCGGGGTAAAACCAGCCCTTTCCTTCGGGAATGAAACCGCCCGTCAGAACCTGCGCACCGTGTGCGACTGCGTCCTGTACTTGAGCATGTACGTTTGCGCGCAAGTCTTCGCGGTGTAGCGGGGCAAGCGTGGTCGCAGGGTCTTTGGGATCGCCCGTTTGCAATTTGGTGCATTCGGCAAGGAACAGGGGGATGAAGCGGTCGGCAACGGCTTCGGTTACGACGATTCGTTTGGCTGCGTTGCAAGACTGACCCGCGTCGCGGAAACGCGAATAACAGGCTTCAACGGCGGCGCGTTCAATATCCGCATCGGGCATGACGATAAAGGGATTGCTGCCGCCGAGTTCGAGGACGGTTTTCTTGAGGTGCATTCCCGCATGGGCGGCGATCAGGCGGCCGGTCCGCGTCGAGCCGGTAAACGCCATCGCATCGGTGTCTTCAATGGCTTTCAACGTATCGTCGTTATTCAACCATGCGCCAATCAACGGGAGGTCGTCTGAAACCAGTTCCAACAGCGCAGCACTGACCCGCGCCACGCTGGGCGCAGGTTTGACGGCACAAGCGTTTCCCGCGCACAGGGCTGGAATGGCAAAACGCAAAACCTGCCAGACGGGATAGTTCCACGGCATGACGGCAAGCACAACGCCCAACGGCTCAAAACGCACCTGACTGAGGCTCGCCTGTGTGGCAATGGTCTTATGCGCCAGCAACTCAGGGGCAAGGCGGACGTAATATCGGATGAGTTCGACCGATTTATCCAGTTCGGCACGGCATTCATGCAGGCAGCGTCCGACTTCTTCGCAAACCATTTCCGCAAGCCGCTCCTTGTTTTGCGCCAAACGCTCGGCAAAAGCTTGCAGCAAAGCAGTCCTCCCGGTAACGCCCAACCGCGCAAACGCCTGCTGGCGCAACTTCAACGCTGCCAATTCTTGTGCAAACTCTGTATAACCCTGCGCAGGACGGCGGCAAAGCGTTTCGCCGGTATAGGCGTTGATGCTGTGAAACATGGTTCGGCTCCTTTGTATGTCGGTTTTATTTTAGGTCGTCTGAAAATAAAGATGTTCTTTCAGACGATGTTTGTTCATCAAAGATGGCGCGATTATATAGCAAACTCAGATAGAACATCTCTACACAGTTCTTTTCCTTTTAACTCAGCCTGTTGTTATCTATTTAAAATAATCATAAGTTAGAATCCTAAAATAAAATTACTTGATAAAACTTTTAATTAATTTCTCTATTTTTAGATGATATTCAATCAACTCTTGTTGAGAAGGTTGCTTAGAAAAATTTCCATATTCATGTGCACTGATACTAGGATAATAATCTACTGACAAACCATTTATGCATGAGTCAACTGCGATTGAAAAATGTGGTTCATTAAGTTTTTTTCCATTTTTTCTACCATCATCCCTTACTTGTATTCTTACTGGATTTTCATCATTTCTAATATAATTAAATTCATGATAGAACGGTTCTTCATTAAACCTTTCATATGCTTTATAGTCTTTAGAATAAGAAGTTATTTCTTTTGAACCGTACCTGAACATCATTTTCGTAACATACTTGGGATCTAAAAGGCATTCAGAATTTTTCTGAATCGAAATAGTGTCTATCATCGGTAGATCATCCTTCAATGCCTTAACAAATTTATCTTTATTCTCCCGATTAAAAGGCTCTAAAATCCAAGAATCTCCCTTGCGTTTGGCATGGACGTAAATATCAAACCTACCGCCCTTATAGATTTTTTCCTCGTCCGACATCCATCTTGTTGCCGAATCTCGGGACGAACCTGCCAAATAACCGTAAGGTACGCTCAGCAATGTCCCATCCAAATCAATTTTAATATTTCTTTCAAAGCCTGTTATGGGTATCTGATTGTCCATTTTTACTTCCTCCTTATTTTCTGAAGATGGATAACAAGCTGCCAAAGCGAATGAACCAAAAACTGCTATTAGAGCTGATAGCTTCTTTAACACCCTATCTTTTCCGCATTCCACTTTTACCCTTCCTGTAACAGATTTCTGATTAAATTAACCAGACCGGCTGAAATACAATCCATTATCAATTTCTGATTCCTGCAAAATACCATATTTTCATAAACCAGCAATTTATTTCAGATAAACGGTATTTAATTTAAGCGAACGTATCATTACAATTGTAAATATAACAAAAAATCGCCTGAAGATTTTTCAGACGACCTTTTGATATTTGCAAAATCCTGATGGCAGAACCGAACTACTCGACTCGTCTGAAACTGATGTTTTGCGTTGCAAGCCAACATACGCCGGAGCCTATGCAGACCATAATCGCGCCCTGCCAAAACTGTACAGACAGGGGCGCATTGAGCAGGAAGGAGGAAATGAGAGCAGAAAAAATGGGGATGAAATAAGAAGCGCCTGCCAAGACGGTCATATTGCCGCATGAAATGCCGATGTTCCAAACCGCATAGCCCAATCCCATGCAGGCTGCGGCGGCAACGGCATAAAGTATGGCACCGGTATCGAAATGAAGGCTGCCGTAGCCGCCTGCGAAATATTTTGCCCACAGGATGCATGAAACGAGGAGGAAGAAAAAACCGACGGCATTGCCCTGCGCTTTGGCTCTGGCGGTCAGGGTGCAGTATGCCGCCCAAAACAGCGCGTCCAACAATGCCATGATGTAACTGAGCGGATTGGTTCGGACGTTGCCGATAATCTCGGGCAAAGAGAATCCGCCGTCACCGCCTAAAACGGTGGCGATACCTATAAACGACAGGACAAAGCCTATGCCTATCCACCATTTTGCCGGCTGCTTGTTAAACCAAACTGCGCCGATGATGGTAAACGTCGGCCAAAGATAATTGACCATGCCGACTTCGACCGCTTGGCGTGCGTTGTCGGCAAAACCGATGGAAAGAGACAGGCACAATTCGCAGCCGACGAAAAAAATGCTCGCCCAAAAAAGGTAGCTGCGGCTGAACTGCCGCAGATTCGGCAATCCGAAAATAGCCAAAAGCAACAAAGTGGAAAGGCTGTACATCACCGCCGCACCGCCGACCGCACCCATGTGCAGGCTCAAGGCGCGTATCAACCCGACGACGGAACTCCAAAAGGCCACGGCAAGCAGACCTATGGATGTGGCTTGATTGGGGGTAAATGCGTGTTGGAGCAGACGGTTCATGATGTGTTGTGTTGGGATTTGTTTTATTGTGTAATTTTTTGATATTTTACGCCTCCTGTTTGCATAATCAAGAGGAAAGGTCGTCTGAAAACACGAGTGCAGATACTGCCAAACTGTTTTCAGACGACCTTTTGCTGTTTTCTGAATTTAATATCCCTTCCCCTAGAGACGAATTCAGTTTCATGTCAGTCATGACTGGCATTTATTACAATCGCAACTCTTCAAAATAGTTATTTACCGTAACATTTGAAATAGTAGGCAAATCCATCAGTTCTGGGTTGATTATGTAATTTGTCAAACTATCAGAAGGATTCAAATGGTAAATAGTCGTCAACAAATTAACAAAATACCTTTCCCCTTTTACCATTATTTTTTCATCGACATCCGTTATAAAATAAATTTCCCTATCTTTCAGATATATGATTTGATTTTTCTTCAAATCTACCGTCCATTCCTCAATCGATTTATTCATGCGTGCATTTTGAATATACAGTTCAAACTGATGGCCATAAGAAAAATCTATTCCTACTTTAATAAATAAATCATCTCCAAAAAATTTGGATTCAAAATCAGCCCATAGCTCATCTTGAAATTTTTTATTTACTTCTTTTATGAAATCATTAAATTCAATCATCTGATTACCTCCGACGGCAGCTTTATATAAGCTGCTTGATTAGTTGTCCAATGGACATCTGCGCTTTTGCTGCCCCTTAAAAATCTCAAAGGATTATAGTCGGGTCGTCTGAAAACCGATATCGACCCTTTCCCCCTCTCCCAATCCAGAATATAACGAAATCGCATTAAATTAAAACCAAGCATTCTTTCCGTTTTTCAGACGACCTGTTTACAGTATCGCCACTGTTTTCAGAAAAATCACCATTCAACCAAACAATTAAAGCCGCGCAGGCAAACGTTCTGCCTCAAGCAGCCGTCCGCACAAAGGAACCGATATGACCCCAGCCAACCCGCTTCCCACCGAACTTTCCGCACAACTCGCCGCCCTCTCGCCTACACAGCTCGCTTGGCTTTCCGGCTACTGCTGGGCGCAAAGTCAAGGGGCGGCGGGCAGTTTGGGTGTTTCCGCCGCTCCCGCCGTTGCAGCCACCGCGCGACGCGTGTTGGTCTTATCCGCCTCGCAAACGGGCAATGCGCGCGGCGTTGCCGAATCTTTACACGCCAAACTTAAAGCCGCAGGTGTAGAAGCCATGTTGAGCAGCGCGGGAGACTTCAAAAGCAAAACCCTGCCCGATGAAGACATCGTGTTATTGGTAACATCCACGCAAGGCGAGGGCGAGCCGCCCGAAGAAGCCCTGCCGCTGTATAAATTCGTCTTCGGCAAAAAAGCCCCTGATTTGGGCAAACTCACTTTCGCCGTTTTGGGTTTGGGCGATTCCTCCTATCCCAATTTCTGCCAAGCGGGCAAAGACTTTGATGCCAAATTCGCCGAACTGGGCGCACGTCGTCTGAACGACTTGGGCATCTGCGATTTAGAGTTTCAAAATGCCGCCGACGCGTGGATAGAAGCCGTCGTCCCTAAAGTTGCCGAGCTTGCCGCCCAAGCCGCTGCGCCTACCGCCACACCAGCCGCTAACCAAACAGCAAGCACTGTCTATACCAAAGACAAACCCTATACCGCCACCCTGTCCGTCCGCCAAAAAATCACGTCCCGCTCTGCCGAAAAAGACGTGGAGCACATCGAAATCGACCTGTCCGGCTCCGGACTGCACTATCAGGCAGGCGACGCATTGGGCATACTCCCGCTCAACGCTCCCGCTTTGGTTCAAGAAATCCTCGATTTGCACCAATTAAGCGGCGAAGAAAAAATCCGCCTTTCAGACGACCTCGAAACCGACATCCGCACCGCCCTGACCGAGTCCGCCGACATCACGCAAAACACGCCGGCACTCGTGCAGCAATATGCCGAGTTGTCCGGCAGCGAAGAACTCAAAACCACAGCCGCCGACAAAGCCCGATTGGACGCCTACCTCGCCGCCACCCCGCCCGTCGGTGTCTTCGCCACCCACCCCCATCCGCTGGACGCGCAAACCCTGTTCCAACTGTTCCGCCCCCAAACCCCGCGCCTTTACTCCATCGCCTCCGCGCAAGACGAAGTCGGCGAAGAAGTCCACCTGACCGTCGGCGTCGTCCGCTTCGAACACCACGGCAACACCTACACCGGCGCAGCCTCAGGCTATCTGGGCGAACGTCTTGAAGAAGGCGGCAAAGTACGCGTCTTCGTCGAACCCAACCCCAATTTCCGCCTGCCCGCCAACGGCGACACCCCCGTCATCATGATAGGCGCAGGCACAGGCATCGCTCCCTTCCGCGCCTTCATGCAACAACGTGCCGCCAACGGCGACAACGGCAAAAACTGGCTCATCTTCGGCAACCAACGCCTCGCCGACGACTTCCTGTACCAGCTTGAATGGAGCGATTACCGCAAAGACGGCATACTCACCCGCGCCGACTTGGCATGGAGCAGACAAGGCGAACACAAAGTCTATGTCCAACACAAAATCGCCGAACACGCCGCCGAAATTTGGAACTGGCTGCAACAAGGCGCACACCTCTACGTCTGCGGCGACGCCACCCGCATGGCACGCGACGTAGAAACCGCCCTGATCGACGTCATCGAAACCCAAGGCAAACTCAGCCGTGACGATGCCGAAGACTATCTCAACGAAATGCGCGAAGACAAACGCTACCAACGCGACGTTTATTGATACCGCCCCAAACAAAAGGTCGTCTGAAAAGCCCAAATCAGGTTTTCAGACGACCTTTCGCATCGCCAAGCCACTTATAGTGGATTAAATTTAAATCAGGACAAGGCGAGGTAACGCCGTCCTGGTTTAAAGTTACCACTATATCTCGCTAAACAAAGCAAACCATTCAGACACACCTTCCACCGCTTATCCCATTTTCTTTACCCATTATCTCAACCCAGCTAACATACAAAATTCATCGTCATTTCCACCCAACATAAAACCCGATTTATTTGTTACAAACCGCATCAGGAGATGATGAACATCGAAAAAGCATAAAGAAGGTTATCAATAATGAAGACATTCAATAGAAAGCTGACTGTATTAGCGGGTTTGCTGGTTATAGCGGCATGTAGCAATCAGCCGAATTTGACGCAAGATAGAATGCAAGATGCAGAAGCCGTTAAAACCGCGGCGCCCCCCCATTTTGAATGTCATCCTTCCGAGTATAAATTCAATACCCTTGGAGAGCTGCCTCAGCCCCCATCTGCGGCAACAGTGTTGAGCATATCAGCTGTACAGGAGTTTGATGCGCCTTTTAGAAATATTCATCGCCTCCCCATACCTATGAACAAAACACTGATTGTTCCTAAATTACAGGAGTTAGGTTTTCGAGAAGATGATAATGATGAAGTAAAAACAGAAAAAGGGAAAAATTTATATACCTATGAAGTTTTAGGTCATGAAGATTCTGCTTTATATATATCATTGAAAGACTTTATCGAACCTTATTGCGCATATCGAACAGAAGTTCATTTAAATGAATCAGGTCGTACCATCAATGGCGTAGAAATATTGATTGGAAACGATGGACTTATCTTGAAAGACGCCACCATCCCCGATTTAGTCATCTCTACCATTGATCATAAACACAAGCCTGAAAACCTGTTTAAAGACCTGTTGGACAAACATATCCAAAACATCGAAGCCTTTAAACAGCAACAGCCGCTTAATGAAGAGCTGATCAGCACGCGTACTGTATACGATGGCATTACCTATGAAATCAACTCATTTGGTGGAGGTAGGAGAACAATACTACAAATCTATCGATATAAAACCTGAAAGAAAGCCCATAACTAATTACAACAAAGACCAAATAAAGAAAGTAAAATCATGGAGATAGTCAATAGAAAGCTGATGGTATTGGCTGGTTTGCTGGTTATGGCAGCATGTAGTAATCAACCAAACTTGACCCAAGATGGAAAGCAGGATGCAGAAGCCGTTAAAACCGCAGCGACCCCGCATTTTGAATGTCATCCTTCCGAGTATAAGTTTAATACGCCTCCTCGGCTTCCGCCTGCAGACCCAGCGGCATACCCGCGATATGAACCTACGCATTTCGAGGCAGTTAAACGCCTGCCTATCCCCATGAACAAAGAACTGATTGTCCCCAAATTACAAGAGTTAGGCTTTATAGAAAACAGCAATAACGAAATCTTTAAAAGAAATTTCGGGAAGAAAAACATGTATAGCGCCGCTGACTACCTTGCTAATCTTTTTTCTGTCACTATAGTTTTAAAAGACTTTGCCAATCCGGAATGTCCATACGGTGTCGATATATATCATGTCAATAACAAGGTAGACGGCGTGGATGCTGTGATTGGAAACGATGGACTTATCTTGAAAGACACCACCATCCCCGACTTAATCATTTCCACCATCGACCATAAAAACAAACCGGACAACCTGTTTAAAAACCTGTTGGACAAACATATCCAAAACATCGAAGCCTTTAAACAGAAACAGCCGCTGAATGAAGAGCTGATCAGTACACGCGCCGTGTATGATGGCATTACTTATGAAATCAATTCGTTCAAAGGCGGCAGGTCAACCAATCTGCAAATCTATCGATATAAAGACAAGTCAAACAAAAAATCTCATTAAAACACAGGAGTCAACCGCTCATGACACAGGTCGTCTGAAAACCTCAAACCGACAATATTGCAAACGCGGCAATCGGTTTCGCAATGCCAAACCTGTGTTTTCAGACGACCCGTCCATATGCCGCAGCCTCTCAAAATCGGGTATGATTCCCCCTTTCAAATCAGGAGCCTGACTATGCAGACGCAAGCCGTTATCCGCCATATTGCCGACTGGCTGAAAAACTATGCCGCCGCCGCACACGCCAAAGGGTTTGTCGTCGGCGTTTCCGGCGGTATCGATTCCGCAGTCGTTTCTGCCATCGCGGCACGGACGGGGCTGAAGGTTCTGCTGCTTGAAATGCCCATCCGCCAAAAAGCCGACCAAGTCAGCCGCGCGCAGGAACACATCCGCCAGTTGGAACAGGCGTTTCCCAACATCAGCGGGATGCGCGTGAATTTGACGCCGACTTTCGATACCTTTGCCGCCGATGTCGAAGTCGATGAAACCGAGTTCCCCGCCAAACAGCTCGCGCTTGCCAACGCCCGCAGCCGCCTGCGGATGCTGACGCTTTATTATTACGGTCAGCTAAACGGTTTGCTGGTTACCGGTACGGGCAACAAAATCGAAGATTTCGGCGTGGGTTTCTTCACCAAATACGGCGACGGCGGCGTGGACATCAGTCCGATTGCCGATTTGACCAAAACGCAGATTTATCAAATTGCCGCCGAACTGAACATCGCCGAGTCCATCCAAAAAGCCGTGCCGACCGACGGGCTTTGGGATACCGAACGCACAGACGAAGAACAGATGGGCGCAAGCTATCCCGAACTCGAATGGGCGATGAGCGTTTACGGTACGCGCCGTCCCGAAGATTTTGAAGGCAGGCAGCGCGAAGTCTTGGAAATCTACACCCGCCTGCACAAAGCCATGCAACACAAAGTCAATCCGATTCCCGTCTGCAACATTCCCGAAGAGATGCTGAAATAAACAAGGGGTCGTCTGAAAACGGTTTTCAGACGACCTTTTCAAAACAAAGAGGGTTGAAATCGTCAAACATTGCTCCAAAATATCGAATGTGCTTACAGCAGGTTGCATAAATTACCCGAACTTATCAAACCCGCCGTTTTGTGTAAAAATACTGCAATGGAAAAAATTACTCACCAAAATCTACATCCCTTACTTTCCAAAAGTCTGACCGACACCGATTTCGTCCTTATCCTCAACGCCTTAATCAAATTCCTGCGGCGCGGCGGCAAAAAACAGGCGGCAGAACGCTTCGACCTGATTATCTCCACGCTCAAACAAGACGAAGAACTCGGAAAAAACTTCAGTGGCCGCTTCTACCACTGGCTTTCGCAAGTCCACATCTATCCCGCGCTGATCAAACTCGGCATCTTCTCGCGCCACAGCTTTACCCGCGAGATGGGCATACGCATATACGAACGCTTCAGCCCGTCCTACAAAGACTTTGCCAACCTGCGCGAAGTGTTCCTCTACCTTTTCCACTCCGAAAACGACGACAAATGGCTGCAAACCCTCAGCATCCGCCAATGGTTGAGCCTGTACGACCTGATCCGCACCAGCGCCGATCCCGCCTTGCTGCAAAACGCCTGCCGCCAGTTGGTTGACGCTCGTCTGCGCGCCATCGAAATGCTGGCCATTTGGATTGCCTCCGAAGCCATCGAACCCGACCTCATCCGCATCGCCCCGCGCCTGCTCGAAGCCGATTCGCCCTTCGTCGCCCTCCAGCGCGAAACCGCCAAACTGGTCGAACACTACCGCAACGACACCACCCCTTACGACACCGCCCACCTTGAAGTCATGTTCGACCAATGTTGCAGTCAGATCGACTATCTGCGCCGAAAAGGGACGGGCGCAGGTTCAGGCTCGTCCGTCAAAGTCGCCCACCTGCTCGAACGGCTCCAGCAGACCGTAGATCGCCTGAAATTGCTCACCGACATCCAAACCGATGCCGGCAACCGCAACCGCCTGACCATTACCCTGATGAACTCCCTCATCTACGCCGCGGTCGAGCAATACAGTACCCGCCACCTGCGCCGCAGCAGCATACGCATGCTCGCCCGCAGCATTACCGAAAACAAAAGCCACCACGGCGAGCATTACATCACCCGCAACCGCAAAGAATATTTCAAAATGTTCTACTCCGCGGCGGGTGGCGGCGTCATCATCGCCCTGATGGCATTGCACAAAATCCACATCGGCACACTCGGCTTCAGCCCCTTCGTTACCTCCTTGCTGTCAGGGCTCAACTACGGTATAGGCTTCATGCTCATCCATATGCTGCACTGCACCGTCGCCACCAAACAGCCCGCCATGACCGCCGCCAGCTTCGCCGAACAGGTCGATCTCAACGAAGGTGGCAAAGCGGTGGACAACAAGCTCGCCAAGCTCCTTATCGACGTATGCCGCTCCCAAAGCGTCGCCGTCTTCGGCAACGTTTCCATCGCCATACTCTTGGCGTGCGCCATATCGTTCGGCTATGCCCATCTGCACCAACAGCCCATACTCGATGTCCACACCACCGCCTACCAGTTCAAATCCATAGACATCATCGGCCACCCGACCCTATGGTATGCCGCTATTGCAGGCTTGTGGCTGTTCTGTTCCGGCATCATCGCAGGTTTCTTCGACAACCGCGCGGACTACCTCAACCTGCGCCAACGCCTGCCCTTCAATCCCTTGTTGCGCAAAATCATGCGCCCCAAACCCCGCCGGATCCTCGCCGCCTACATCCACAAACACTACGGCTCGCTGGTCGGCAACTTCATCTTCGGTATGCTCTTGGGCATGACCGGCTACTTCGGACACCTCCTCGGTCTGCCGCTGGACATCCGCCATGTCGCCTTCTCCTCCGCCAACCTCGGCTACGCCGCCGTCAGCGGCAACGTCGGCTTTGGTACATTCATGCTCGGCATTTGCAGCGTCCTCGCCATCGGTTTGGTCAACCTCATCGTCAGCTTCACCCTCGCCCTCTTCGTCGCCCTGCGCTCGCGCGGCACGAAAATCGGCAGCGTCGGCAATTTGTGCAAAAGCTTCTGGCAGCAGATTAAGGCCAACCCGCTGATCTTGTTTTTCCCGGTTACGCCGGTTCAGACCAAAGAGCCGGTCAAAGAGCAGGGAGAAAAGCATTAAGGCAAGCCGACAGACAGCGCTTCAGTAATCAACCTCTTTTTCAGACGACCCCGCTATGCCCATCCTCGCTTGGAACACCCCGCCCGCCCCCGCCGAACTTGCCCGCGTGATCGAAA
>ERZ773077.1174-NODE-1174-length-18426-cov-5.928583_pt1 | contig 18426 bp, 14 predicted proteins | sample MGYA00580612_ERZ773077 | MGnify/ENA primary metagenome ERZ773077 (study PRJEB29015, sample SAMEA2737971) | human oral metagenome | biome: human oral; feature: human-associated habitat; material: dental | place: China | collected 2021 ...
CGCTTTTACTACAACTTGCAAAAGCTAAAACAGCTAAAGAAGCTGCTAAAAAAATGCTTTTTTTCATATTGATTTATTTTTTACAATAAAATTTGCAGCAAAAGTACAGCTTATCCCCCAAACTTGCAGTTAAACAAAAGTTAAATTTGTGTTTTGATGTACAAACAATTTTCTATTTTTTATAGAAAAATTTTCTGCCTACACTTACCCTATACAAACGATATAAGAGCAATATAAGAAGAGCGAAGAATTGCCGAAGTATAAACGCCTATTCGCACCACTCGCCTTAATAATTAATTGCTTTTACTTACCTTGTAAGAGAATTATCTTTCACCATTACAAAGCAGAATTTTGTAATCTCCTAATTATCAAATTAGCAAATCAGTTAATTGTTTTTCTTCTTAAAAAATATATAAAATTATTTGGCAGATAAGGAAAAATATCGTAACTTCGCAACCAAATAAACAAAAAGAAGAAAAAAGATGAGAAGAATAATTTTATTGCTGAGCTTTTTGATGCTTCAGCTTTCAATGGCACAACAACAAGCTTCACCCAACGGTGATGTACTGCTCTCTTTTTCGCTTTCAGCTAATGGCACTCCTACCTATAAAGTTAGCTATAAAGGAAAAGAGGTAGTAAAAGAGAGTACGTTGGGATTCCTTCTAAAAGAAACAGACCCTCTTACTCGTGATTTCAAAGTAGTAAATAGCAAAAAAACTACTTTCAAAGAAACTTGGAAACCCGTATGGGGCGAAGAAAGCGAAATTCTAAACCACTACAACGAACTTTTAGTAGAGCTACGCCAAGAGAAAACCAATCGCTTGATGAATATACGCTTCCGCGTGTATGATGAAGGGGTGGGTTTCCGCTATGAGTTCCCTACACAAAAAGAGCTTACTTATTTTGTGATAGAAGAAGAATTGTCGCAATTTGCAATGGCAGGCGACCATACCGCTTGGTGGATACCCGGTGATTACGATACCCAAGAGTATGATTATATGGAAAGCAAGCTATCTGAAATACGCGGCTTGATGAAACAAGCGGTTACTGAAAACGTATCGCAGTATGCTTTTTCGCCTACAGGCGTACAAACTTCGCTAATGATGAAAACCAATGATGGCTTGTATATCAACCTCCACGAAGCGGCATTGGTAGACTACTCGCTGATGAACCTCAATTTAGATGATAAAAACTTCATCTTCCAATCGTGGCTAACCCCCGATGCTAAAGGTGACAAAGGCTATCTTTATACGCCTACCAAAACTCCTTGGCGTACTATAATGGTGAGCGATGATGCTCGCAAAATATTGGCTTCACGCCTTATCCTCAACCTCAATGAACCTTGCGCTATTGCCGATACTTCTTGGATAAAACCCGTGAAATATATAGGGGTATGGTGGGAAATGATTACAGGCAAAAGCTCTTGGGCTTATACCAACGACTTGCCTACCATAAAATTGGACGAGGTAGATTACAGCAAAGTAAAACCTAACGGAACTCACGCTGCTAATAACCAAAAAGTACGTGCTTATATTGATTTTGCTGCCAAACACGGCTTCGACCAAGTGCTTATAGAAGGCTGGAATATAGGCTGGGAAGACTGGTTCGGGCACCGCAAAGATTACGTGTTTGACTTTGTAACGCCTTATCCCGACTTTGACCTCAAAGGGCTTAACGACTACGCGCATTCTAAAGGCGTAAAACTGATGATGCACCACGAAACTTCTGGTTCTACTCGCAACTACGAACGCCACTTGCACCAAGCTTACCAACTGATGAAAGATTATGGTTACAACTCAGTGAAAAGTGGTTATGTAGGTGATATTTTGCCTATAGGGGAGCATCATTATAGCCAATCGACTATTAATCACTATCTTTATGCAATAAAAGAGGCAGCCAAATACAAAATTATGGTAAATGCTCACGAGGCAGTGCGCCCTACGGGTCTATGCCGCACTTATCCTAATATGATAGGTAACGAGTCAGCACGCGGTACTGAATATGAGGCTTTTGGAGGCAACAAACCTTTCCACACTACTATTTTGCCTTTCACCCGCTTGCAAGGAGGACCTATGGACTATACCCCTGGTATCTTCGAAACCGAGATGAAATACGTAAATCCTAACAATAATAGTCAGATACGCAGTACCTTAGCAAAGCAATTGGCGTTGTATGTAACAATGTACAGTCCGTTGCAAATGGCAGCCGATTTGCCTGAAAATTACGACCGCTTCCTCGATGCTTTTCAGTTTATTAAAGATGTACCTGTAGACTGGCAAAAAAGCGAATACTTAGAAGCTGAACCTGGTCGCTACATCACTATTGCACGTAAAGACAAGCACAGCGATGATTGGTATATAGGTTGTACTGCTTATGAGGGCGGACACGCTTCAGAATTGTTGCTCAGCTTCTTAGATAAAGATAAAAAATACGAAGCTACTATCTATGCCGATGCTAAAGATACTGATTATATGAAAAATCCGAAGGCATATACAATTACTAAGCAAAAAGTAAATGCTAAAACTAAGCTCAAAATCACCGCTGCACACGGTGGTGGCTATGCTATAAGAATTAGCAAATTAGGAAATTAGCAAATTTTTCAAATTTTATTTGTATGAAAGTAAAAATGAACAAGCTACTTTATGGAGTAGTATTTTTCTTGTGTGCAACCCTTATGGGTTATGCACAGCAAATCACTGTGAAAGGAACAGTGAAGGACGCTTCAGGCTTGCCCTTGGCAGCAGCAAGCGTTGTGGTGAAAGGTACCTCACACGGTACAGCTACCGATTTTGATGGTAACTTTGAGCTCTCAGCCAATAAAGGAGCTGTGCTTGTTATCTCGTCATTGGGGTATAAAAACCAAGAAGTGACAGTGAAAGGGGCACAGATGAATGTGGTGCTTCAAGAAGAAATGCAACAGTTAGACGATGTGGTAGTTGTCGGTTATGGGGTTGCTAAGAAAAAAGATGTAACAGGTTCTGTAAACCTTGTTACTACTAAAGACTTTAGCAAAGGACAAACCCTTTCTGCCGACCAGCTTATTCAGGGTAAGGTGGCAGGGGTACAAATTACCTCTGGCGGGGGTGCTCCTGGTGATGGTCAGAATATCCGCGTAAGGGGGGTAGGTTCGCTCACCTTAAATTCTAATCCATTAGTAGTAGTAGATGGTATCCCAATGAACGATGGAGCTATAGGGGGTTCACGCAGTATCTTGAACTCTATCAACCCCGAAGATATTGAGAGTATGACAGTGCTCAAAGATGCTTCATCTACCGCTATCTATGGTTCGCGCGCTGCCAATGGGGTAATAATGATTACTACCAAAAAAGGTAAGATGAACCAAGAAATGCAAGTTTCAGTAAACTCAAGCCTTTCTGTAAGTCAGGTATCTGATTATGTAGATTTGTTGTCGGCTGATGAAATACGTGCATTGGTAAACCAAACAGGCAATGCTACCCAAAAAGCTTTATTGGGCACTGCTAATACTGATTGGCAAAAAGAAATCTACCACGCAGCTCCTACAGCTAATACTACTGTAGGTATTTCAGGCAACCTAAAATCAGTGCCTTATCGTTTATCAGTAGGGCATACTTATGCCGATGGGGTGTTGAAAACTGATAAATTCCAACGTGGTACTGCTAAACTCTCACTTACGCCTGCGTTCTTAGATAAGAGTTTGCGTACAGAGTTTAACGTATCAGGTTCTTTTATCAAAAACCGCTTTGCCGATAGAGATGCTATTAGGGCAGCTATAGAGTACGACCCTACCCAATCAGTATATGGGGGACCTGCTAAATACGATGGCTATCACACTTGGTTGCAAAATGGCAATAAGAATAACAATGCTCCTTCCAACCCATTGGCATTGCTTTACTTGCGCAATAATACTTCTACTGTAAATCGTTTGATTTCCAACGTGAAAGTAGATTATACTTTGCCTTTCTTCAAAGATGTTACCGCTACTATCAACGCTGGTATTGATTATACTAAGAGTAATGGCGATGATATAGTAGATGCTCGCAGACCTTCGTCATCAGGTACTTTCAATGGTACTAACACCCATTATACTAACATTGCCTCTAACGCCTTATTTGATGCTTATGCCAATTATATGAAAGAAATAGGCAAACACAACCTATCGTTTATGGTGGGGCACTCTTACCAACGTTTCTACTTCAGCAATGTATCTAATCTTACAGAATATTTTGTGGGCGAACGCGATAAGGTTACACCAGTAGATGATAAGAGTCGCAACGTGCTTGTTTCATTCTTTGGGCGTGCAAACTATAGTTTCAACGACCGCTATATGCTTACTGCTACCCTTCGTGCCGATGCATCTTCTAAACTGAACCCAGACGATCGTTGGGGCTACTTCCCTTCATTGGCTTTGGCTTGGAATGCTAAAAACGAATCTTTCCTCAAAGAAAAAGAAACTGTAAACGACCTTAAATTGCGTCTTGGTTATGGTGAAGTGGGTAACGTAAACGGCTTGGGCGATTACCTTTTCCTTACTCGTTATGTAGGTAGTATTAATGATGGTGCGTACTATCAATTGGGGAACCGATTTATTGCTACGGCGCGTCCTGAGAGTGTAAATAAACACCTTAAATGGGAAATTGGTAATACCCTAAATGCAGGTATCGATTACGGATTCTTTAGCAACCGCTTCTTCGGTAGCCTCGATGTGTATCGCAAAGTAACTAAAGACCTTATTGCTGAGGCTAATACTACACCATTTACTAACTATGGTAGCCGTATAGCAAGCAATATTGGCGATATGGAAAACAAAGGCGTTGAGTTTATCGCTAGTGTAGTGCCTGTAAGAGATGATGAGCAAAATATCAATTGGACACTTACTTATAACATTGCCTATAACAAAAACAAAATTACCAAACTTACCAACCTGCAAAATGTAGGCGGCATTAATGGAGGTACAGGTAATACCGTACAACGCCACCAAGAAGGCTATGCGCCTTATACCTTCTATTTGTACGAACAAGTGTATGATGCACAAGGTAAGCCAATTGAGGGGGCTTATGTAGATAAGAATGGCGATGGTAAGATAGATGAGAATGACCGTGTAATGGGCAAATCGCCTTATGCCGATGTAACTATGGGGCTTACTACTAACCTTACTTACAAACAATGGGATTTGAACATTGCAACTCGTGCGAGCTTAGGCAACTATGTGTATGACAATGTGTCATCAGCCAATGCTTCGCTTGACCGTGTTTATTCTGACAATATTTTGCGCAATACTCCTCGCTCTTATTATGACACTTTGTTAAGCGAACGCAAAACAGCCACAATGCTTAGCGATATGTATTTGCACGATGCGTCTTTCTTTAAGATAGACAATATTACTTTGGGTTATAACTTCCCTTCAGCTGATAAGCTAAAAGTACGCCTTTACGCTACGATGCAAAATGTGCTTACTCTTACCAAATACAAAGGGTTAGACCCCGAAGTATTATCAATAGATAGTAATAATAGGGCAACTTCAGGTATTGATAACAATGTGTACCCACGTCCAAAAACTTACCTATTTGGTGTTAACTTAAATTTCTAAACGTATGAAAAGTAACTATATCAAAATATGGGGATTGGCAGCCGCTTTATCACTTAGCAGCTGTTTGAAAGACTTAGACCAAGACCCTTCAATAGACCCCGATAGCATCAATGCAAGTTCGGTAAAAACAAATAAAGAATATGCAGAGCAATCCTTGGCTAAAGTATACGCTTCTTTAGCACTTACAGGACAAAAGGGACCTACCGATTCTCCCGATATACAAGGGTTGGACGAGGGAACTACTCAGTTTACCCGTCTGCTCTTCTATCTGCAAGAATTACCTACTGACGAAGCCGTAGTGGCGTGGAGCGACCCAGGTGTGCCCGATTTTCATAATATGAACTGGACAAAAAGCAACGGTATTATAGAAGCTATGTATTACCGTTTGGCTCAAACAGTTTCGTTTGCCAACTCGTTTATATCAGTAAACCAAGATAGCCAGTTTGACGAAATGAAAAGATACGGAGTGGCTGAAGCGCGTTTTGTTCGTGCTTATGCTTACTATTACCTAATGGACTTGTTTGGCGATACCCCTATAGTAACAGAAGTGAAAGACAAACTCACTGAAAGCGACCGCAAATCGCGCAAAGAAGTGTTTGCTTTTATAGAAAGCGAACTAAAAGCTATAGAGAATGACCTTAAAGCTCCTAAAGCTAATGCCTATGGGCGTGTAGATAGGGCTGCAGCTTGGGCATTGCTATCTCGCTTGTACCTCAATGCCAAAGTATATACAGGTGAAGAACGTTATGCCGATTGTATGACTTACGCTAAAAAAGTAATTGACGAGAGCGGTTATACGTTAGTACCTAACTACAAATATTTGTTTTTGGCGGATAATGACACCAATGGGGCTCAAAACGAAAACATCTTTACAGTCAACTTTGATGGTCTGAACTCAAAAACTTGGGCAGGGACTACTTTCTTAGTACACGCATCTATAGGAGGCACTATGACTGCCACCGATTATGGGGTAGGTAGTGGCTGGAGCGGTCTGCGCACTACCAGTGCTTTAGTTGATAAATTTGATGGCACAGGCAATCCTCCTACAGCTTGGACAGATGCACGTGCGATGTTTTTCACCAATCGCCAATCGTATAGTATTAGTTCTATAGCTTCTTTTACCGATGGTTATGCGGTTACTAAGTACAAGAATATCACTTCTGCAGGACGAAAAGGCAAAGACCCCGCAGGTGATTTTGTAGATACCGATATAGCACTTATTCGTTTGGGAGAGGTTTATTTAAACTATGCTGAAGCGGCTCTACGCAAGAATACCAATACAAGCGATGCTCTTACCTACGTAAACAGGTTGCGCACTCGTGCAGGTGAAGCGCCCCTTACTGCAGCAAGGCTTACTGTAGATGAAGTGCTAAATGAGCGCGCTCGCGAACTTTATTGGGAAGGCTTCCGCCGTACCGACCTAATTCGCTATAATCGTTTTGTAGAAGGTACTTATTTATGGCCCTTTAAAGGAGGGGTAGCAGCAGGTACTGCTGTAGCCGATTTCCGCAAGCTCTATCCTATTCCTGCTAACGTAGTGTTGGCTTCAGGAGGCGTGATTAGACAAAATACAGGATACTAAAAACTGAATAAACAATGAAAAAGATAATATTTTTAACTTTAGCAGCGGTAGGCTTCGTAAGTTGTGAGAAAGACGAAAAAGCTACCGTAAGTACCGAATCGGCTAATATTACAGCTGAAGTATCGGCTACTACTTTTACTTTAGATAAAACTAAAGCAGGAGAAAATGCCCTTACCGTATCGTGGAACAAAACAGCTCTAAATGTAGCTACTCCAGTGAGGTATAATGTTACCCTTAGCTATAATGGCAATTCGCAAAGTACCGAACTTACTACCCATACAAGTACTACCCTTACAGTGGCAACACTCAATACACTTTGTATGAAGTTAGGAATGCCTGTTGATACAGCTACTCCTGTAGAGCTAAAAGCCAATGTAGTATTGGGCGATAAGAAAATTGTAGCTTCTTCAGCTCCTAAAACGCTTACTATAACACGTTATAATCAAGATTTTTACATTGTAGGAGATGCGAGTTATGTAGGTTGGAATGCTAACAAAGCACAACAACTTTATCAAGAGGAAGACGGCGTGAATTATGCTATCTATACTTATTTAGTAAAAGAACAAGAGTTTCGCTTTTTAGGACAACAAGATTGGAATCCTGCAAACTATAGCTTAGAAGAGCTTGGTGTAAGAGATAATTATAAATACTTCAAGAAGTATACTAATAAATACTTACAAAAAGGAGGAACAGGAAATGATGGTACTATAGAGAATATAAAATTCTATGGCGAAACTGGTATTTATAAAGTAAGTATCAATATTACAGACCAATCGCTTACTATAGAAGAAACTACCGCCGATTATAAACCTGAACATATCTATTTAGTAGGAGACGGAGTTTCTGGTACTCCTAAATGGAAAATAGAAAATCCGGTAGAAATGACTAAAACAGCCGAAGGTGTTTTTGAAACAACAGTTGTGTTGCAACCAGGGGCTGAATTTAAGTTCTTTGGACAAAAATCTTGGTCAGGCAAAGAATGGGGTAACTTTGGAAAAGAAGGCAATAGTGGCTATTTAGCACCTAAACAGAATGGTAATATCAAGTTCAATGGAGATGGTAGTAGCAATTACAAAATTACTGTAAATGTAAAAGCAGGTACTTATTCTGTTGTAAAACAATAATTTTTAATAGCCTGCATAAGTATAGGCAACGCACTTTTATCAATCACCTTGCTCGCAGTGAGCAAGGTGATTTTTTTATGTGCTTTTAGTTGTTCGCAAAAAGGAGCAAAGGCAGCATTGGTAGCCAACTCTTCGCTGTAGTCTTTTTTAAAGGCTTCGTAATCGTTGTCTTGGTGATAACGTTGCCTCAGTAGGGTAGAGGGGGCAATATCTTTCGCCCAAAGGTCTAATGCCAAAGCCTCTTTTTTGATGCCACGAGGCCAAAGCCTATCAGCAAGAACGCGAAAACTATCGCTGTCATCTTGCTCGTTATATACACGGCTTAATGTAATTTCCATAGTATTTAGTATATAATCGTTCGTTATAGATTGCGGCTTATTTCTTTCCAAGTCCGAACAAAAAGCGTAAGCCCCCGTATATCTGTAAGCCTTGCGAATGGTAATAAGCCCATAATTCGTGGTTTTTAGCACTCAAATTATTGGCTTTCGCAAATAGCTGGAAGTGCTTGTTCAGCGTATAGTCGGCGTGCAGATTTACATCTATATAACCATTTAGCGTGATTTTTTTAGGCTCAATAGTGCCTATTAGGTAATCCAAGTCGTAGCGATTGCCTATATAGAAAATGTCAATCCCTGCAAACAAGTTAGGCAATATTTTAAAATCGCTGTATAACGACACCTGTATTTGTGGCAAATTCCAAGCAATGTGCTCGTATTGGTTATCAGCCTTGTAATAGTTGTATTTGCCTTCCAAAGTAAAGAAAAAGAACTCTTTTAGGTTGCCTTCCATAGCTACTTTTCCTTCTATTTCGCTTACCCTGTCATACACTACCCCAAAAGCGTTGTAGTATTGGTAAGGCAGAGGATTGTTGGGGTCTATAGGGCGCTCGCTAAAAGTAGTGATGAGCGGTTTTTCTTTGCTCAGCCTATAGCTACCCTGCACGCGGTATTGCAAGCCCGTAGCCACCTTGCCATTGATGCCCACAAAGGCATCAACTTGCACATTGGTAGGTTTCAGTTCCAGCATTGGGGCTAAATAAGGATTGCGCTCGCTTAGTTTGGATAGTGTATTTTGCTGCATTGTTCCTTTTATGCCCCCGTGTAGTATCGCATCGGGGGTGAGAGCGTACGAGGCTTCCACATCGGGGTAAGCCTTAAATTTGTCATCATCAGTTTGGTTGGCATCTACGTATAGCATAGAAACTCCCAATTTGGCTGATAAGTTCCCTGCTTTTAGGTGATAAGCAGGTTGTACCCCAAAGAGCATCCAGCGGTTTTTAATCTCATTCACAAAGTTATCTTGCCTTGTAAAATTTCCTTCGTAATAGTCAAATAGCAATTTTCCTTGCACCTGTTGCCCATCAATGAGTGGCACTTCAAACGAAGGTTTTACTTTTAGGTTTACCTCTTGGCTATTAAAGCTGTCCGAAAGCGCATCTACCGAGAAGTCGAACCCTTTGAAGTAAGGATTTGCCCATTGCAAATAAGCGTTACCCCCATAGTTAGTGTAAGCCTGCTGCATATCGCTTATTTTATCTATCAGGAACGTTTTGCTGAACACATCAGGGCGTATGCCGTAGTAGTTGTGCATTCGCCTGCCAAGGTAGCCGTTGATGCCCCAAATAAGCGCTTCATTTTGGTAGTTATAGCCCAGCGTACCTTTGGTATTGGCATAGTTCGTTTCAGGCAAAGCGTCAGGCACATCGCCGTTGCTCGACAAATGGTCGGCTACCAACGAAATCTTACTATTGTCGTTCAAATCGTAGGTTATGTTAGCCTCGCCCATTAGCGTATTTAGCAACCCCAGCCCTGCACCTATGTATGAGTTTAGGTAATCCTCGCGAACAGTGCGTTTTTCTATAGGGGCAGCTTTTCCTTTTTCAGGCACAAAGGTAGAAGCTACAGGCACCGAGTTGAAAGTATACTTTATTGTCTTCTTTTTCACCGTGATAGAGTCGTTTTTTATTTTTACTTCATCACGTTTTTTATAAGCGTCGGCTATAGTAGGGGCATATGATTTTACCACATCCACCACCTTTGTTGTAAGGCTGTCCTTTCGGCTTTGCGCACTTAGTATCATAGGGAGTGCCAGAGCCCACAAGCAGATATATATTCTATAATTAGTCATTATTATTTTGTTCTTATGGTTATAAAATTAATCCTATTGCTTTACCGATGAGTTCGTTTTGGCTGTTTCGGCTTTTATGGCAGCCAATTCTTTTTTAGCTTCAGCTACTATTTCGGGCATATCTTTAAAGCTTTTTGCTACGCTTTCAAGTACATAAGTAGCCTGATAGCTGTCTTTTTGCCCATAAAAGTTCTTAGCCATTACGATAAGGCTTTTGGCAGCGTATTCTTTTTGTGCCCCATAGTCTTTAGCAATTCGTTGCACTACTTCGTTAGAGGCTTTGTAATCTTTATCTTTATTTTTGTAGTAAGCATCGTAATACAAGGCTTCTGCAGCCACGTTCTTGTTTTCGGTGCCTGTTTTTTCCACCTCTTTGTAGTATTTACGAGCCTGAGTATCATCGCCTTTTTTGAAGTAAGTACGAGCCAATACCACATAAGCATCAGCCTTTACGCGCGCATCTATTTGCTTGTCGGCTAATACCTTGTTGGCATATTCGTTAGCCTTGTCATATAGGTTTTCGTTATAGCACACACGCATTAGGTTACTGCGAGCAAAGGTGCGATTTTGGCTGATAGTCGCTCTTTTTTCAAGCTCTTCCAAGTAAGGTTTAGCCTTTAGGTAGCTGCCGGCATCTAATAGTATTTGGCACACGCGCACCAATGATTGTTCGCTGAAGTCGTTAGAACTGCTCTTGTACACTTTCTCAAAATAAGTGAGAGCGTTGGCTTTGTTACCCTTGTTGAAGTACGATTGTGCCAAGTAAAATTCGGCATTGGTACGTCTCATTCCGTTAGGATACTGTTTGATGTATTTTTCAAAACCAGCAATAGCCTCATCTAAGTTGTTTTGCAAATATTGTCGTTCTGCCGATTCGTAAGTAGCTGCTTCAAGTTCCAAATTGGTAACCTCTACATAGCCCAAGCTCTTTGCCCAAGCGGCATATTCATTCACCTGACCCATATCTACATAAATCAGCTTTGCCGAAGCCACCGCCTGCGAAGCCTCATTTGTATTAGGGTAATCTTTAGCAATTGTTTTGAATAGCTGTAAGGCTTTTTGCTCTTCACCTCTGCTATAGTACACCAATCCTTGTCGTAATAGCACACGAGGCACTAATACATTTCCTTTGTAGTTTGTAGAAAGCTGCTCGTAATACTCCATACCTTTGGACATATTTCCTTGCGTTACGTAGGTACTACCCAATTCGTATAGCGCATTGGGGCGCAAGTTTGAGTCCGGGTAGTTTTTTATAAACTTTTCCAACTCCTCAATTTTGTTATTAGCACGGTCTACAAAACCATAGCTAATAGCCTTTTGGTATGCAGCGTAATCCTGATTCTCGGTTTTTGCTTCTATCAGTTTGTTGTAGCCCTCCATTGCAGGCCAGTACTTACCGGTTACAAAATACGAATCTGCCAATCGCAACATTGCATCTTGTTTCCAAGCCTCATCTTTAGGGCTTTGTTTCAAATAATTTTCAAAGTTTGTGATAGCATTAGCGTATTGGTGTTGGTTGAAATAGCTATAAGCCAAGCTGTAATACACCTTGCTGTATTCATCAGTTTTTGTTGCCGAAGGGTTTGCTAAGAACCTGTCGAAGAATGTTGTAGCTTTGCTGAAGTTTTTTAGCTCATAAGCACTTTCACCAGCCCAGTAAGCTGCACGAGCCGAGATAGTGCTGTTATCGGTAATAGCACGTTCCAAATACTTAAGAGCTTCGGTGTATTGCTGATCGTTGAACAGTTCCGCACCCCTATAAAAAGCTACTTTTTTGTAAAGCTCCTTATCCTTTGCATCGGTTGATTTTTCTAATATACTTATTGCAGCCTCATAGTTGCCCGATGAGATATACGAATCTACTAGTAGCGATTGTATTTCTTCCTTGTTGTCTTTAGGGTAAGCTTTGGCATAGCCCATCAGTACCGAAGGCACTGCTTCATAAACATTTCCTATTTCATAGCTCAAGCGAGCGTAGTTTAGGTAAGCATCTTTTTTTATTTGCTCGTCAAAAGCCATTTGCGAAGCATTTCTAAAAGCGTTTAGAGCCTCTTGCTTTTTATTAGTTTTTAGGTAACATTCTGCCAAGTGGTAGTAAGCATTTTGCGCTACCTCATCATTTCCGTCTATAATCTTGTTAAATTGCGAGATAGCCCCCTCGTAATCGTTGTTTTTGTAGAGCGCATACCCCATATAATAATAGTCGGTATTAGAAAGTTTCCCTTTTTTGCCTTTGTACAACATCAGGTGAGGCAAAGCCTCTTGGTATTTTTTAAGGTTGAAGTAACTTTCACCCACAATTTTGTGCAGTTCCGAAATTTCCTGTGCATTTTTTGTTTTGGCGAGTTGTTTTTCGCCTTCCTCAATAGCGTCATCGTATAGTGCTTGGCTGAAGTACATATTTGCCTGAAAATAACTCACATTCTTATCACTATCGTTAGCACTTAGTTCGCCAAATAGCTTTTCAGCTTTTTGGTAGTCATCGGCATCGTAAGCCATATAGCCCAAGTAGTATTTAGCATCGTTGCCGTAAGTGCTACTGTTTTGCACCGCCTCAAAGTGTGAGCGCGATTCGCTTTGTTTGTCCAATGTAAAAAGAGCATATCCCTTTTGGAAGTTTAGTTTTTCTTTTTCGGCACTATTTAGCCTGAGTGGGTCTACAGAGGCATACCATTCTAAGGCTTCTGTATAATTTCCTTGTTCGTAATAAAGGTTTGCCATTTGCAAATAAGCATCGGCACTTAGTGGCGACTCGGGGTGGCTTGTAATAAACTTATTTACTAAAGTCTCAGCCCCCTTTTGTCCCAAAATAGCAGCGATTGTAGCCACATAATATTCACTTTGAGTGCGTATCGTTTTGTCGTTGCCATTGTTCATTGTTTCTCTAAAGATAAGCTGAGCAGGCTGATAAAGCTTTCGCACAGATAGTCCCAACCCTTTTTGATACCGTTGTTGTGCATTGGTATCGCTTGAGGTTTCTTGTGCTATCAAAGTACCACTACTTATCAATACCCATACCATTAGTAAGAAAAATCGCTTCTTCATAAATATATTTTTTTGAATAATTGCTGCAAAGATACAAAATAATGTTTAATGGATAATGATTAATGCTTAAAAGTTTGCTTAATATTGAGCCGAAACTGAGTTATGTTATCCTTGCTCTTCCTTAGTTACAATTTTGCTCATTTGCTCATTTGTTGTATCTTTGCGTGAAGAATTAATAAATACAATTTCTATGAAAAACATTTTTTTATTCTGTTTAGCCCTTGTAGGCTTTGCAGCAACAGCACAGACCTATGAATTTAAGGTCGTAACAGCAGTAGAATCGGTAGTACCTTCTGGTATGGGGCGTTCACGCTTGATTTCGGCTAATGAAGAGCGCAATTACAAAGATTTTACCACTACCCGCTCCGAAGAAGGCGATGAGCGCAATAAAAGCGACCGCGATGAGATTCGCGTAAAAGGCTTTGACGAAACCAAGTTGCTGAACTTTTTCAATATTGCGGGGATTCGCTTCCAAAATATCGCTGCCAACGATGCCCTTATCACTTCCAAACTCAATGCGATGAGTGAAGAAGGCTGGGAACTAGCCTTCGTTACCAGTGGTGTAGAAAGCAATTCAGGCAAAGAAGATTCTACAGGGCTTTTTATCACCCGTTTTGTGTTCAAACGTTTGAAGAAATAGCTGTTTTACTCTTCCCCTTTTGCACCACACACTTTGAAACCGCAAATCAATGCGCCACACACTTTGGCAAACTTTAAGAGTTTGCCAAAGTTAATTACTCTTTGAAACGCTAATCAATGCCGCAGCTTGTGCACTTATCGCTTCGTTCCTATTATCACCCTATGCAATCCGTTATTCCTGCAGAAGAAAAAGAGGTTACCTATACCGAGTTTCTTCCGTGTGAGGCTTTGCGTCCATTTATCTATTGCTATTGGGAACTGAAATCTCCTCCACGTAACACGCCTTTCTTTTACCGAGTAGTTGCCGATGGTTGTATAGACCTATTTTTCGACTGCAACGCCCCGCAGATGAGTTCCCTTATGGGCTATTGCAATACGTATGTAGAGATTCCCATAATGGGCGCATTTCATTATGTGGGGGTACGCTTTCTGCCCAGTGCCTTTCCGCTACTTTTTGGTCAGGATGCTTTTGAAATCAGCGCACAAGAAATTCCCTTGTGCGAGGTAGTTCCCGTTTTAGCTACTTTTATCGCTCAGCAGTTGGAAATTCCCCTTTCGTTAGCTATCATAGCACAACGCTTGGACAACTATTTTCTCCGTCACCTATCACAACACTCTTTGCAGATGGATAACCGCTTTTTCTCGGCACTTTTTCAGATATTGCAAAACAAAGGCCGCATACTCATCAGTGAGTTGGATACCGGCATCAGCACCCGACAGTTGCGCCTCCTTTTCGACTACTACATAGGCGATAGTCCTAAGACTTTTAGCAATATTGTGCGCTTCCAACATATACTAAGTGCAAAAGCCTATCACAACCATTCTTTTTTAGACACCTATTACGACCAACCCCACTTTATAAAATCGTTTAAAACATTCTATGGCGATACCCCGAGTAAGGTATTTACAGAGTAATTAGTTAAAAAGATTTTGAAGTAATTTTTTTTGAGTAACTTTGCAAAAATTTTCTATTATCATGTATAGGAAAATAGGTCTTTTTTTTCTATCTCTATGGTTGCTATTTTTATCTATTATAATAATAACTATAGATATACCCATATATTTTGGTGATGATTATAAGTTTGTAAGTGCTAAAGAGTTGCTCTCACAAAATATTATTCCTATTATATGTATTTTTTGTTTAATAATAGGTGCTATTTCTTATTTTGATTTTTCTTTTAGAATAAAAGGAGCCAACCAAATGCCTTTTAAAATCAACAAAATTACAGATATAAATTATGAGCCTTTAACTTTTCTTACCACATATATTATTCCCCTTGTTTGCTTTGATCTTACAAAAACAAGATATCTAACAGTTTTACTATTACTAATAGTTGTTATTTGTATAATGTATATAAAAACAGATTTGTTTTATGCTAATCCTACTTTAGCTCTATTAAACTATCGAATTTATAATGTAGATGGTGAATTTAAAGATGGTGAGCGTACAAATATTATTTTGATAAGTAGAGAAAAGCTAAAGTTAAATCAGAGATGTGATTATATTAAACTTGATGACAGAATATACTTTGTTAAACTAAAAAAATAATGACAAGAGAAGAGCTTATATCAGATATTAACTCTATACTAGAAGAAAATGAGAATCTCTCAACTGTGGTTTATGCTGTTTTAAAAGAAACTTATGAAGTAAAACAGTTGGACATTGTTGAAGATGAAATTAAAAATATACAAAAAAGTGTGGGAAAAAATCTTTATTGATAGTATTAAAAAAAATATTACAGATAAAAAGGAACTAGTTTTACAAAAATTTTCTGAAGCAGATGATAGAAAGAGTGATATTTTTGAGTATGATTTGGAACTACCTGAAGAATTATGTTTTTTTAATGCTGAGTTAAACGACACTATTTCTTTTTTCGAGTTTGACAAAGATAAAATTATAAACATAGAATCTCTAATAATTGAAATAGGGACAGAGGAAAAACAATTAAGATTGTTTAAAAAAATTACTCCTGTTGAAATTTTAGGAAGAGGAGGAATTGTATTATGGTTAAAATCAAATCAAAGATTTGAAAGTTTTAATGAACAAGTATTAAGATTTACAGATAGCTTTTATGCTTTAAAAATTAATAATAGTATTTTCTTTACAAAGATTGATGTTTTAGAAAAAGTGTGTGGTTTTCATGATATTATAAATCGAGAAGCAATGATTAGTCTTTGTTGTATTCAAAAAATGTGCATTCTTAATCAACAAAGTATAGAAGGAATTAAAGAACTTATTTCTAATATTTCTTTTGCAAGAAAAGTTTTAAAAATTAAAAATTCTCCTGTGATAATTAACAACATCCCTAATGAAACTATCATTAAGTTCACAAAAACGTTTCCAAAGTTAAAAGGGAAAATGAAATATACATCTGATGGAAAACAAATTATATTAAAAACAAAGTTATCAAAAGAATTATTTATAAAAATGTTAGATGATGCTTTTTTAACATCTGAATTAACATGGTTATTTTATGAAAGTAAAGCAAAAGATTACATCTCTTCAAAAGAGAATAAATAGAAAATAATTTGATACAAATCAAAATAAAATTTCAAACTTGTAATAAATATGCAAGAATTAGCAGAACAAATATTTGAAATACTAAAAGATTATCAATGTGATTACAAAGACACAAAACATAAAATGTCTGATAAACATATTTTAAAATGGGCTGGACAATTTGGAGATGATGCAGAGTTTATACTAACAGAGCTTCTTCATTTCTTACCAAATATATATGTATCAAAGAAGAAAGCCATTTCTATTCTAAAAGAACATTTAGAATCTTTTAGAATAAGATATAAATACTCATCTATGAATGACTTTATTAAAAATGCTTATTTTATTGATGTTCAAAAAGAAGAAAAAAGTCAGAAAGAAATATTAGTTTTAGTAAAGGAAATATTACAAAAAGAGTATGGAATAGACTGTGATTTTTTAACACAAATATCTTCAAAGAAACATTATATTTATTTTGATGATATTTTAGCCACAGGAGGAACTATAGGTAGAGATTTAAAATTTATTATAGAAAAAGAGCGAGATTCTTTTATTAATAATCAAAAAACAATTGCATTAAGCCTATTTTGTTTTCATACTTTAGGATATGAAAATATATTATGGGGGTTAGAAAAAGAAACAGGAGTGCCTATAAAAAAAATATTACATACAGAAGCTAATTATGTAATAGAAAACAAATTAAGACCTGAATGGATTGCACAGAGACAAAAGATAAATTGTGCTTATCCTATAGATAAGCAATCTAGTAAAATATTAGAATATATAGGGCAACTTAACGTAAACAACCCTAATTCTCCTTCTACATTTAGACCGGAAGACTTACCTTTAAAAGAAACTTTTTTTAGTTCCCAAAAGAATAGAAATAAATTTGAGAAGATAATTTTAGACAAAGGATTAGAATTGCTACAAAAGGTAAAAAAAGAAAAACCAGACCCTCGTAAAAGACCTTTAGGAGATACAGTAAAATCACATAAAACATTGGGAACAGGCACTTTGTTTTTTACTTGGAGAAATATCTCTAATACTTGCCCAATAGTATTTTGGTGGGATGTGTTGGGTCATAATTGGATACCCTTGTTTTCGCTTAAAAATAGAGGAATATGAATACAAATGAGAGAATATACAAGAAAGAAGAAGTCATCACTTTTAGAAGTACAAAAGAAGTATTTGGAGCTTTATCTAATATGGCTTCTGGTTTTTCTATTTTGGTAAATGATGTTATTATCCCTTCATCAGAAGCTTTATATCAGGCTTGTAGATATCCTCTTTTTCCTGCAATACAAGAGGAAATAATAAATCAAGATAGCCCAATGACAGCTAAAATGATTAGTAAAAAATACTATAAATATACTCGTCAAGATTGGGAACAAAAAAAATATGGCATAATGTATTGGGTTTTAAAAATAAAACTTTTACATAATTATTATCGACTATCAGAACTTCTAAAGAAAACAGAAGAAAAGCCTATTGTAGAATTATCTAATAAAGATAAAGATTGGGGGGCAAAAGAAGAAAATGGCTTTTTAATTGGTAAAAATGCTCTAGGCAGATTATTAATGCAGTTAAGAAAGGAATTCATTTTAGAAGAGCAGATTTTAGATAAAGTTTATCCTCCTAAAGTTTCTGGTTTCTTATTATATAATACAGAAATAAGTATTATCTATAAGACAGATTTAGAAATGTTGTTTGACATTGATTTAAAGTAGTCATTTTTTTTTGTCCGTTTTTTACAATCGTATTCCCTGCGCTTGTGGTACTTTTGCCCCGAATAACAAATACATTATCAGAATGAAATTAAACGCAGGTATTATCACCGAGA
>ERZ773077.1175-NODE-1175-length-18425-cov-38.231682_pt1 | contig 18425 bp, 10 predicted proteins | sample MGYA00580612_ERZ773077 | MGnify/ENA primary metagenome ERZ773077 (study PRJEB29015, sample SAMEA2737971) | human oral metagenome | biome: human oral; feature: human-associated habitat; material: dental | place: China | collected 2021 ...
CAGTCCGCTCATCTGCAACCATTGAGGATGGGAAGGCTTCATCCTTTGCCGGTCAGTTTGAAAGCCAGCTTAATGTCAGTCCAGAGGGACTTAAAGAAGCCATCCAAGCGACCTTGCTCTCTCTTTATCAGGAGTCGGCTCTTAGCTATCTATTTGAGCAAGGCCTGTCTTTGAAGCAGGCTCAGATGATTTGCCTTGTGCAGGTCATGCAGGAGGGAGACTTGTCTGGGATTTACTTCACAGCTAATCCCAAGGGCATTCTGAACGAGCATATCATTGTTATCGGTCGGGGCTTGGGCAATAAGGTTGTCGAGGATAAGATTCCTACAACCATGGTGACGCTCCATCCTAAGGATCAGCTCTTTTATACAGAGCAGACGGAGGATTCACCAGAATTATCACAGGAACAACTCGAGGAGTTACAAGCCTTGGCTGGTCAGGTGAGTCAGCTTTTCGGACCCTATATGGATATGGAGTTCACCTTCGCAAATGATCAACTCTATCTCTTGCAGGCGCGACCTATTACCACCTTGCCAGAGGGACAGCAGATTATTCTGGATAACAGCAACATTGTCGAGAGTTATCCAGGCGTTTCCAGTCCTCTGACTATTAGCTTTATCCAAGAGGCTTATGCCAGCATTTTTCGCAGTCTGGCCCAGCGCTTGGTTGGCAAGGATGCCCCTGAGTTGGCTGCCTATGAAGCCACTTTTCAAAATATGCTGCAGCCGGTCAATAGCCGAGTCTATTACCAGATTCAGGGCTGGTATCAACTGCTGCAGCTTCTGCCTTTTTCGAAGAAAATCATTCCTATCTGGCAGGATATGCTGGGAGTGCGAGAGACAGAGGTGCCTCAGATGCCGGTGCACCTATCTGCTTTTAAACGGCTGCAAATCATGCTTCGTATCGTCCGAGAGTTTTGGACAGCTCCCAAGCAAATGAGACAATTGGAAGAGCAGTTCGCCCAGATTCAGCGCGAATACGAAGCGAGCTTTTCTCCCGACGCAGATGCGGAGACCTTGATTGCCTTGGTCAGCAAGCTAAAAGAGGATATTCTGGCTCACTGGGACATTACGCTGGTTAATGACCTCTATGCTTTTGTCTATACTGGACTCCTGAAGAAGTCGCGTCGCGGCGGAGCAGTTCAGGCTGAGATTGCGGGAATTGAACAGATTGAAAGCATGAGACCAGCCTTGGCTCTGCAAGCTTTAACAGCTCAGCTGAAAGCAGAAGAAAATGCAGAGATTAGACAGGCCATGGTAAGTGAAAGTCCAGCAGTCTTTCTAAATCGCCAGCATCCTTTGGTTCAAGAAATAGTTCATTTTATCCATGAATTTGGCGATCGAGCTCCGGAAGAGTTGAAGTTAGAAACTCCCACCTTCCGAACGCATCCAGAGCGTCTGCTCAAGCTCCTGCTGCAAATGTGCCAGCAAGAGGAGAAGAAGTTGGCACCTCAGAAACTTGAAGAAGAGGTGCAAAAATCAGACTGGTGGACGAATTTTCTTCGCCAGCGAGCCATGACTGGTGTTAAATATCGGGAGGGCTCCCGCTTAAACCGCACACGAATCTACGGCATGATGCGACAGATTTTCCGAACGCTTGGCCAGCAATTAGCCGATCAAGGGCTGCTGGCTACGCCCGACGATGTTTTTTACCTGACAAAGGAAGAGCTGTTTGAATTGACCAGAAAGCCCAGAGATGTTAGTGGCTTGATAGCCGAGCGTCGGGAGAAGTTGGAGGCTGATAAGGAACTGCCAACCTTTAGTCGCTATGTTTTTGCAGGACAGGTCTTTGAGAAATACCTGAAACCACAAAACCACACCAGCAGTCATAATACGCGTAATCAATCCTTACAAGGTATTGGTTGCTCACCTGGCTGCGTCAAGGCCCAGGTTCTGGTCGTGGAAGATGTGCAGGAGATTGAGTCTGCTCAGGACCGTATTATCGTGACCAAGATGACCGATCCGGGATGGGTTTATCTTCTGACCCAAGCCAAGGGTGTCATTGCCGAGCAGGGGTCCTTGCTCTCGCACACGGCCATTATTTCCCGCGAGTTAGGTATTCCTTCCATTGTCAATGTCAGAGGTGTCTGCAGCCAGCTGCAAAACGGTGATTGGATTGAGATGGATGGCCTGACTGGCAAGATTCGACTAATCAAGGAGGAAGACCATGCTGGAAATTAAACCAGTCAAACCCAATACGACAGAGCTGGATGATTTTCTAGCCCTGCCCAAGAAGATTTACCAGCCTGAGTACCTTATGCAGTCGGAAGAGGAAGAACTGGCTTTGATTGAAGGCAGTCACCCGCTGAGTTCTGACTTAGATACCTATGCCTTTGTTGGCTATACGGATGGTCAGCCTTGTATTCGAGGCCTCCTGACCTTTTATTCAGATGATGAGGCTGCTTACTTGGGATTTTTCGAGTCGATCAATAATCAACAAATTGCATCTGCTTTTATCGATCATTTAGCAGGTTTTGCCCGCAGTCTCGGAGCGGTTAAGATGATTGGTCCTGTGCAGGCAAGCTTTTGGCTGGGTTATCGAATGCAGTTGACTGGAACAGAGGATGTGCCTTTTACAGGGGAACCTCATAATCCAGACTATTATCCTCAACTCTGGCAGGCTGCTGGTTTTGAGCTCAAGGAGCGCTATCTGTCGAATTTTTATCCCAAGGTCAGCAATCAAACTCATCAGGACAAGCTAGCTCATCGCTTTGAGTCTTTTGAAAAAGCAGGTTTCATCATTTGTTCTCCCAAAAAGAAGGACTGGGATCAAGCCTCGCTGCAGGTTTTCGAACTACTTAATCACCTCTATCAAGATTTCCCAATTTATCGGTCAATTTCCAGTCAGCAGTTCAGTCAAATTTTTCAGAAATACCAGTATATTCTTGATTTTTCCATGGTTAAGCTGGCCTATAAGGAGGGCAGGCTAGCTGGTTTTCTGATTACCATGCCGGACTACGGCTCTCTGGTTTATCAAAAACTCACTCCTCTTAATCTGGCCAAGCTTTTTTGGACCAAGCATTTTGCCAAACGTTATACGATTATGTATCTGGGAGTGGATGAAGAATTCTTGGGCTTGGGCTCTGCCTTGGCCTATCCGATTTTTAAAGAAGCGCAGAAACGTCAAGCCTCAGCTATTGGTGCCCTGATTCATCAAAATACCGTCACGCGTCACTATGCGGCAAAATTGCAAGGGGACAAGCATGAGTATGGTCTCTTTGAGTTGGATTTGGGGCTTAGATGATCTGTAACACAGTAGGTTCTCTCACAGGGAATCTGCTTTTTGCTTTTCGCTAAAAATAAAAGCCTTCCTCTCCCTGTCGACGGCTGAAAGAAAAGTATTTTATGAGGCTAAGGGATTGCAATTTTGAGTAAAATCCAGTAAAATTTTTATTAGTTTATTATATGAAGAAAAGGGAATTTTATGAAAAAAAGAGTCACTGGTGATATATACCAGCGCTATTCTTTTAGAAAGCTGTCTGTAGGTCTAGTTTCCGCTACTATCGGAAGCTTCTTTTTGTGTACTACAATGGGAGGAGCTGTCAGCTCTGTTGATGCAGCGGAAGTATCTGCCAATCAGTCTACCCTCGTTCAGTATCACTATGTGGTGGAGAGCGATCTGACTGAGGCTGAAAAAGCTGCTATCGTGAAGGAACTACCCAAATTTGCGGAAGAAAATTCGGAAGCTTATTATTTGGTTTACCGTCCGACAAGGCAGGAAAGCTTGTTAGGAAAGCTCCCTAAGACAGGCGAGTCAGGCCTTTTGGGAGCGGCTTTTGCGGCTACAGGACTGGCCTTGGTTGTTTTAGTGCTGGCACGAGGAAAGAATGGCAAGAGATACCTGTCCTCTATTTTGCTTGTGACAGGCTTGAGTTCTGTGCTTCTGCCAGCTTCTGTTTTGGCAATCAGCAGTATGGATTTGGCTGCCTATAATCACAGTCTGACTTTGGCCGTTGGCGATCAGTTGCCAGAACCTTTGAAGATTGCTGGCTACCAGTATATTGGTTACCTTAAAAAAGAAGCGCAGCATCAACTGGCTCAAACGGGAAATGCTCAGCTTCCAGCTCCGCAAAAGGAAGCCTCATCTAGTCAGCCTGATCAACAGTTGAAAGATTTAGCAAGTCGCCCTAAGCATACTGAAGCTCCGAAAGAGGCGCAGCCTGCTGGCGGAGACCATCTCTCCCAGAAGGAAAGGGAGGAAATTGCTGCTAAAGAAGGACAATTTGCTCGTCAAACGCCAGTTCATGAGCGACCAGAACTGCAATTTACAAGTCAAGCAAGGACGCAGACCCAAGAAATTCCCTATAAAACCGAGTATCAGTATTCAGATGACTTAGCCGAAGGACAATCCCGAGTGATCCGCGCGGGCATTCCAGGGATTCGCAAGATCGTTACACGTTACTATAGTGTTGAAGGAAAAATCGTAGAGAGCAAGCAGGTTTCCGATCAAGTAACCACTGAGCCTGTTTCAGAAGTTGTTTTAGTCGGGACTGCAGCAAATAAGGCTGTTCCTAAAGAAGCTCCAATCCATGAAGTTCCCGAGCTCACTAGTTATGGCACAGTTCCAGATACTGCCCCTGTGCATGAGAACCCCGAGTTGTCAGGCTATGGTACGGTACTCGATAGCGCTCCCGTGCACGAGAAACCTGAGTTAACTAGTTATGGTACAGTCCCAGATATCGCTCCTGTGCACGAGAAACCCGAGTTGTCTGCCTATGGCACCGTTCCAGATACTGCTCCGGTTCATGAAGTCCCCGAGTTAACTGGTTATGGAACGGTACCTGATACCGCTCCTGTGCACGAGGTTCCCGAGTTAACTGGTTATGGCACCGTTCCAGATAGCGCTCCCGTGCATGAAAATCCTGAGTTAACTACCTATGGCACCGTTCCAGATACCGCTCCCGTGCACGAGAAACCAGAGCTGTCTGTCTATGGTACAGTTCCAGATAGTGCCCCCGTGCACGAGAAGCTTGAGTTAACAGGCTATGGCGTTGTTCCTGCTACTGCTCCCGTGCATGAAGTTCCCGAGCTTACTGGTTATGGCATGGTTCCAGATAGCGCTCCTGTGTACGAGAAACCCGAGTTGTCTGGTTATGGCACGACACCCAATACCGCTTCCGTATACGAGAAACCTGAATTAACTGTCTATGGCACCGTTCCAGATACTGCCCCCGTGCATGAGAAACCCGAGTTGTCAGGCTATGGTACGATCCCCGATACCGCTCCTGTGCACGAGAAGCCTGAGTTAACTGATTATGCTACGGTACCAGATAGCGCTCCAGTACATGAACTTCCCGAGTTAACTAGCTATGGCGTTGTTCCAGATACTGCTCCGGTTCATGAAGTTCCAGCGTTGCCTGGTTATGGCACGGTACCAGATAGCGCTCCCGTGCAAGCGAAACCAGAGCTGTCTGTCTATGGTACGGTCCCCGATACCGCTCCTGTGCACGAGGTTCCAGAGTTAACTGCCTATGGCACGATGCCCGATACCGCTCCTGTACACGAGAAACCTGAGTTAACTGCCTATGGCACCGTTCCAGATAGTGCTCCCGTGCACGAAGTTCCAGAGCTCATTAATTATGGCACAGTCCCAGATAGCGCTCCCGTGCATGAGAAGCCTGAGTTAACTGGTTATGGCACAGTCCCTGATATCGCTCCCGTGCACGAGAAGCCTGAGTTAACTGCCTATGGCACCGTTCCAGATAGCGCTCTCGTGCATGAAGTTCCAGCGTTGCCTGATTATGGCACGGTCCCAGATACAGCTCCGGTGCACGAGAAACCTGAGTTAACTAGCTATGGCGTTGTTCCGGATACCACTCCCGTGTACGAGAAACCCGAGTTGTCTGACTATGGCATCGTTCCAGATACCGCTCCCGTACACGAGAAGTCTGAGTTAACTGCCTATGGCACCGTTCCAGATAGTGCTCCCGTGCACGAGGTTCCCGAGCTCACTAATTATGGCACGGTCCCAGATACCGCTCCAGTACATGAACTTCCTGAGTTAACTGCCTATGGCACCGTTCCAGATAGTGCTCCCGTGCAAGCGAAACCCGAGTTGTCTAGTTATGGCACGGTACCTGCTAGCGCTCCCGTACACGAGAAACCTGAGTTAGCTGATTATGGTACGGTACCCGATAGCGCTCCCGTACACGAGAAACCCGAGTTAACTGGTTATGGCACGGCACCCGATACCGCTCCGGTGCACGAGAAACCCGAGTTGTCTGCCTATGGCATAGTCCCAGATACTGCTCCAGTTCATGAGGTTCTTGAGTTAGAGTTGGTTACAAAGGATGAAACTCGGGTGGAGAAGACTGCTTTTAACATCGAGGAACAATATACTGATGAGTTACCTCAGGACGCTCGCCAAATCGTCACTCCAGGTGTACAGGGCGAACGTACCATCAAGACTCGTGTTTACAGCTCCAACGGCCAAGAACTTGCTCGTCAAGAGTTGTCCAACGATGAAACTTTAGCTCCAGTCACACAAGTTGTCAAAATTGGCACTGCCAAGCCACATATGGTACCGAGCACTGCCCCGCAAGAGCCTGCTTTACCAGAATATCTGCTGACTTATAAGGATGAAACGCGCGTAGAGAAAATCGATTTCATCACGCGAGAAGAGAAGACGGATGAATTTGTCCAAGGCGCTCGTCAAATCGTCACTCCAGGTGTACAGGGCGAACGTACCATCAAGACTCGTATTTACAGCTCCAACGGCCAAGAGATTGCCCGCCAAGAGTTGTCCAACGAGGAAACTTTAACTCCAGTCACACAAGTTGTCAAAATAGGCACCGCTAAGCCACATATGGTGCCGAGCATCGCACCGCAAGAGTCCGCTTTACCAGAGTATCCGCTGACCTATACGGATGAAACGCGCGTAGAGAAAATCGATTTCACCACGCGAGAAGAGAAGACGGACGAACTTGTCCAAGGGGCTCGTCAAATCGTCACTCCAGGAGTGCAGGGCAAGCGAACCATCAAGACTCGAGTTTATACTTCTAACGGCCAAGAGATTGCTCGCCAAGAGTTGTCCAACGAAGAAACTCTAGCTCCAGTCACACAAGTTATCAAAATTGGTACCGCCAAGTCCTATATGGTACCAAGCACCGCTCCGCAAGAGTCCGCTTTACCAGAATATCCGCTGACTTATACGGATGAAACGCGCGTAGAGAAAATCGATTTCACCACGCGAGAGGAAGAGACGGATGAACTTGTGCAGGGTGCCCGCCACATCGTCACTCCAGGTGTGCCAGGCGAGCGAACCATCAAGACTCGTATCTATACTTCCAACGGCCAAGAGATTGCCCGCCAAGAATTGTCCAACGAGGAAACTTTAGCTCCAGTCACACAAGCTGTCAAAATTGGCACTGCCAAGCCACATACGGTACCGAGCACCGCTCCGCAAGAGTCCGCTTTACCAGAATATCCGCTGACTTATAAGGATGAAACGCGCATAGAAAAAATCAACTTCACCACACGTGAAGAAGAGACGGATGAACTTGTGCAGGACGCTCGCCAAATTGTCACTCCAGGTGTGCCAGGCGAGCGAACCATCAAGACTCGAGTTTATACTTCTAACGGTCAGGAAATTGACCGCCAAGAGTTGTCCAACGAAGAAACTCTAGCTCCAGTCACACAAGTTGTCAAAATTGGCACTACCAAGCCACATATGGTACCGAGCACTGCCCCGCAAGAGCCCGCGTTACCAGAATATCCGCTGACTTATAAGGATGAAACGCGAGTAGAAAAAATCAACTTCACCACGCGAGAGGAAGAAACGGATGAGCTAGTTCGTGGCGCTCGCTACATCGTCACTCCAGGCGTTCAGGGCGAACGTACCATCAAGACTCGAGTTTATACTTCTAATGGTCAGGAAATTGACCGTCAGGAACTTTCTAATGAGCAAACGCGGGCAGCAGTTGCTCAGCTTGTCAAAGTTGGCACAATGAAACCGCATAGGGTACCAAGTGATGCCCCGCAAGTGGAAGCCTTGAAAGAGTTCGAGCTGATTTCGCTTCACAATCTACTGACAGAAGCAGAGAAAATCAAGACTCAGGCTCGTTATTTCAACGATAGTCCAAGTCACCAAGCAGCCTATGATACCGCTTTGGTGGCAGGTCAAGCGCTTCTGAGTCAATCACAAGCCAGTCAAGCGGAAGTCGACCAGCTGGTGGCTCAAATCAATCAAGCCAAGGCTCAGTTACAGGGGCTTGAAGTGGACAAAACACGCTTGCGGAATGAACATGATTTGGGCAGAACTGTGCAGACGACCGTCCAATACAAGAATGCGGATGCAGATAAGAAAGCAGCCTATACAAACGAATTGGCTAAGGCAGAAGGAATTCTGAATAATCAAACTGCCACACAAGTGCAGGTCAATCAAGCTTTTGCCAGCCTGACAGCAAGCAAGACTGCTCTAAATGGTGTGCCTAAGGTCAAGCCGACAGTTTCGATCTTAAGTCTGACAGAAAATCCAGAGGACAAGTCGGTCACGGTTCAATATAGCTTAGAAGACAAGACAAAATCCTTCCGTTCAGCGACTGCTGAATTGTACAAGGGAGACCAGCTTGTCCGCTCGCTTCCGATTGACAATGTGGCAGGAAGTCTGAAAATCGATGACTTGGATTATTACACAGGCTATACCCTGAAAACTAAGCTGACTTATGAGCTGGATGCTGGCAGCCTGACTGATCTTGAAAAAGATAGCCGCAACTTTGAGTTGCAATACAAGAAGATTGCCTTCCGTGATATTGATTCGGCAGAGTTTTACAGAAAAGAAAAGGACCAGTTCAAGCGTGTCGTTTCCATGAGTGCTATACCTACGGACCTGTCTAACTATTTTGTTAAAGTCAAATCAAGTGAAGCCAAGGACATGCTTCTGCCGGTTCACAGCATGGCAGAAGGCCAGAAGGATGGTAAGGCTGTCTACAAGGTAAGGGTCTCTCTGCCTGAGCTGGTGCAAGAGGGGGAAACAGGCTACAAGTCTGGCTATGACTTCTATATCAGCAGGGCAGTGCCTAGTCAGCAAAATGTCTACACGAGCTTTGCTGGTTTGGTAGACGCCATGAAGAAAAATATGGCTGGCAACTTTGTTCTAGGAGCCGATTTGGATGCGAGTGAGGTCAGTCTGGCACCTGCGGATTATGTCTATCTCCGAGGAAACTTCACAGGCAGTCTGACTGGTAATCACAATGGCAAGCAGTATGCAATTTATAATCTAGCCAAGCCTTTGTTTGAAAACCTCAAGAGCGGTTCCTCTATTTCTAATCTGGACTTGAGAGAGGTCAATATTGTCGGCACCTATGACTCTGCTGCATTGGCTCGTAGTGCAGATAATGCGCGAATCACGGATGTTTCTGCTCAAGGTAGAGTGTCGGTAGTGGGCAATGCTTCGCAAGCGGCTGGTTTGGTCGTTGTCGCGAGCAATAGCCAAATCACCAACAGCTCCTTTACTGGAACTATCCAGACCAATGACAAGCAGTATAAGGCCTATAATGTCGGCGGTTTGGTTGCCAACCTCAAGGGAGGAAATTCCTTGCTCAGTCAGAGCAGGGCGGATGTGACTATTCTGGCAGGCGCTCGAACAAACGAACAGCGCTTCGGCGGTTTAGTCGGTCGCTTGGAAGACAATGCCCGCATCAGCCGTTCTTATGTGACTGGAAAGATCCAAAATTCTACCAAGAATGGTCAAATCGGCGGAGTAGTTGGTTCCAATTATTTTAATGGCTTGATTGACAATGTTATCAGCAATGTCAGCGGTACAAATGTTTACAGCATTTCTGGCGACCAAGATTACAAGAATGATCGCATCAGAGAAGCCTATGCCGTTGAAGGAAACGAAATTCTAGGCAATGATCAGTTTGTCACGTCTACTCTAAGCTTGGACGAGGCAGAAGCGAAGCTGGCTAGCTTAGACATTACAACCACGCTAGAAGACAGCAATCTCAATCTCCATACTGTTGACTACAGCAAGGAAAAGAATGCTCGTGAAGACCGTCTGATAGCCTATGCCAATATGGAAAAACTCCTGCCATTCTACAATAAGGAAACCATTGTTGCCTACGGAAATAAACTTCCAGATCATCACAAGCTCAATACAGAGTATCTGCTGGATGTGGTTCCGATGAAGGGAGACCAGATGGTCACTGATATCCATAGCAACAAGACTTCGATTAACCGCCTGATGTTGCACTTTGAGGATAAGACGGTTGACTACCTAAATCTGACCTACAAGGGAGACTTCAAACATCAAGCTATCGCAGAATACACTGTGAATGGCTTAGACCTCCTTTATACACCAGAAGCCTTCCTATCAGACTATAGCAGGGTTCTCAATCAAGTGCTGCCAGAGTTGAACAAGGTTGTCCTTGACTCACCAGCCATGCGAACTGTTTTAGGAGTGAATGCGGATGCTTCTCTGGATGAGCTCTATCTGGACACAGCCTTTGAGCAAGTCAAAACCAAGCTGGCTGAAGAGTTACGCAAGGTGTTAACTATGGACCAGTCCATCAATACGGAAGGCGATGTCGTAGCTGACTATGTGGCTCAGAAGATTACAGCTAATAAAGAAGCCTTCTTACTTGGTCTGACCTATCTCAACCGTTGGTATAATATCAACTATGACAAGATCAATGTCAAGGATTTGTCGGCCTATAAGTTTGACTTCTTTGGCAATCATAAGGCTTCAACGCTAGACACCATCATTGCACTCGGTCAGTCTGGTTTTGAAAATCTCAAGGCCAAGAATAATCATCTGGCTTACGATAACTCGCTCGCTGAAGCGACTGGTAAGCGCGGTCTCTTCAACTATCTGGAAAGCTATCGTCAGCTCTTCCTGCCAGACAAGACCAATAACGAATGGCTCAAGACCAATACAAAAGCCTACATTGTTGAGTCTAAGTCGGATATAGCAGAAGCTAGACAGCTTCAGGATGCAGCTAAGGACAAGAGCAAGTATTCTGTCGGTGTTTACGACAAGATTACTGCGGATAATTGGGAACACAAGGGCATGCTCCTGCCACTCTTGACCATGACTGAGAAGGGTGTCTATGTCATCTCCAATATGTCCACCGTCTCCATGGGAGCTTATGATCGCTACCGTGATCTGGTTGATGGCAAGGTACGGACAGATGCAGAGCTGGCTGAGTATGTCGAAGACCGAGTTAGAAAGTCAGCTGAATGGCAGCGTGACCACTATGATTTCTGGTATAAGATTTTAAGTCCTGAAAGCAAGGACAAGCTCTTCCGTTCTGTTCTGGTTTATGATGGTTTCTTATTGAAAGATAAGACTGGGCAAACTTACTGGGCTTCAGCTAATGACAAGAAATCACTGGCTATGCAGGAATTCTTTGGACCAGCCGGCAAATGGTACCCAAGTAAGGGCTACAATGCCTATGCTACGGGAAGTGTTACCCACTTTGATAGGGCACGCTTGTTAGAAGACTATGGGAACTCCGTCTATACCCATGAGATGACCCATAATTCCGATGGTTCTATCTACTTTGAAGGTTATGGTCGCCGCGAAGGACTGGGGGCTGAGCTCTATGCGCGTGGTCTCTTGCAGTCTACACCAAGTCCAAATGAGCCTACCATTACCCTCAATACCCTCTTCAAGACGGACAAGGATTCTAAGACACGGATGCATACCTACAACTTCAAGGAACGTGTCCAAAATGCGGCAGATTTGCAGCACTATGTCCATGGCATGTTTGACATGATTTACACGCTGGATTACCTAGAGGGGACTTCGATGGTCAAGCAGAGCGATGCAGCCAAGCTCCAGTGGTTCAGAAAGATGGAGAATTACTATATCACAGATAAATATGGTAAGCAGACCCATGCTGGTAACCAGACGCGCAGCTTTACTGCTGAGGAAATCAAGCAGCTGACCAGCTTTGAGTCCCTGATTGACAATGATGTCATCACCCGTCGGGAGAATAAGGATAGCGGACAGTACCCACGCAATGGCTATCTCAGTCTCAGCCTCTTCTCGCCAATCTACTCAGCCTTGAGCAATCCAAATGGGGCGCCGGGTGATGTCATGTTCCGTCGCACGGCCTATGAATTACTAGCAGCTAAGGGTTACCATGAAGGTTTTGTCCCTTATGTTTCAGGTAAATTCTCCGAAGAGGCTGCTGCGGAAGGTAAGACAACTTGGGATGGCTGGTTCAGGAGAGACGTTGGTCTGGTGACAGACCAGAAGGTCCTGGAAAATGTATTCAAGGGAGAATATGCTTCATGGGCGGCCTTCAAGAAGGCCATGTACCAAGAGCGGATTGACCAGCTAACCAAGCTCAAACCGATCACCATCGAGTACGAACTCAGAAATCCAAACAGTAGCAAGCAAGTAACCATTCGCTCGTATGCGGAGATGCAGAAGCTGATGGACGAAGCAGTCGCAGAGGATGTACGCAACATTACCAATGCGACAAATCGTGTTGAAGCTAGCTGGGTCAACCTACTCAAGAAGAAGATTTACAACGCCTATCTTCGTGAGACAGACGACTTCAGGCAGTCAATCTTTAACAAATAAGCCTCAAGTTGCTTGTCGAAAATAGTAAAAAGCTCATGAACTATCTACTTAGCTGAGTCATGAGCTTTTTATCTGTTGAAATTTTAGATGGATGCTTCAATCAAATGCTTAAGATTGTCTAGGAGGCTATCCAAGGCTAGGACTGCTTCCTGCTGCTGGTCTGGCTGGTAGAGATGTTGGAAGTAGTCTTGGATATTGGCTTCAAACTCCAGAGGCAGGCGGGAGCAATTTTCTTTGGCATACTGGAGCATGCGCTTTTCGCCTGGATGGAGCTGCTCATTGAGGGCAAAGAGGGCATCAAAGTAAGAGGCGAAAAACTCGCTGCTACGGTGATTGATACTGAGCAAGTCTTGGCGCTTGAGGGCCTTTTTGATCTGTCTTGAAAAAGCTGGCATGGCTTGGTCGAGGAGCAGGAGCTGCTTGCTGATGATATTCTTTTTCAGTTCAGCTGGATAGGGCAGGCTGTACTTGCTCTGGAGGGCAGCGTAGCGGCCGTCTCGATCGTAGAGAATCTTGCTGTAGACCAGATTGTACCACATACAGGTGGTGTAAGAATTTTGGGCTTGGTGCTCTAAAATGACGGTCCGCAGGTCTTGGTCAAAGTCGTCCAGCGAGCGGTAAATCAGCTCAATCTCGATACCATTATTGAGGACGCAGTCGTCTTCCAGTTCCCAAAATTGATTGCCAATTTCCATATAGGAGCAGTACTTGCTGAGGATTTCTTGGCGGATGGCTGGCGCGAGAGGAGCGCTCAGGTAGACATAGACATCATAGTCTGAGTCTTGGTCAAAATGTTGTCCAGCCCGTGAGCCTCCTAGAGCCAGAGCTTCTACTTGCTCTAGTTGAGCCAATTCTTTAAAGAGATTTTGTGGCATAATCTTGTCCTTCTTAATTTTTTTGACATCATTCTAGCAAAAAGTGAAAAGGTTTGCAAGGGGGTAAATGGGATCTTTTCTTTCTTTTTCTTCAAAAACTTGCTATATTAGAAATGACTAAGTAGAAGGAGTTTTGGCTATGTGTGTAGAGTGTTATATTGACCAGAGCAGGGTGACGCCCTTGCTTCATCCCTTGGACTGTCTGAGAGAGCATAGGCAGTATATCTGTGGTCATTGTGGACGTTGTATCTGCATTGAGCAGACAAAAAATGGCCTGCAACGCTGGAATTTTCCCTTCAAATCTTTAGAAATTGCCAAGTATTATTTGCGAGCGGCGGATGTGACCATGCAGGCGCCCTGCGGCATTTATAAAATCCAGTCAGACAAGGGACGGGTGTCTTATAAGATTTTTGCCAATCTGACTGATTTAGAAGCCTATCTGAAGAAGAATCCCGATAAAAGCTGTGCCAGCCGTCAGCCTAGCTTTATCATGCCTTCTTATCAGGAATTTCCTGAGAGTCAGGTAAGGAAGCTAAGCGCCCAAGAAGTAGACACATATATGGCAGAGAGATGAGAATTTTCTGCTTAGGACAAATGAAACACATTAAAAATACAAAGGAGAAGCAATGATGATTGAAATTCGCAAGGAGTACCCTTCAGAATACCATGAGGTTGAAAATCTAGTCAGAGAGGCCTTTTGGAATGTCTATCGGCCAGGTTGTGCGGAACATCTGATTTTGCACCAATTTCGTCAGCATCCAAACTATTTGGAAAATCTATCCAAAGTTATTTCAGTAGATGGTCAGCTTGCTGGTCAGATTATGTTTAGCAAAGCCCAGCTTCGCCATGAGAAAACTGGACAGGTCAAGGAAATTGCTACCTTTGGTCCTTTTGCTATCCTACCAGCTTTTCAAAAGCAAGGGTTTGGAGAAAAATTAGCTCAGGCAGCTATCCGTCAGGCGAGGGAGGAAGGCTTTTCCCATATCGTTCTCTTCGGCAATCCTGCCTACTATCCTAAATACGGTTTTGTAACGGCTAGTGATTATGGTATTTATCTGGACGGTCAGGACAAGGAGGAGATTTTGGATTTTGTCATGGCGCTGGACCTCCAGAGGGACGGCAGTGTGACTCGGGAAAATGGACCTTGGCTCTATCGAGATCCAGAAGGTTATGAAGTAGATGAAGCGGAGCTGGAAGTGTTTGACCGCAAATTCCCACCCAAGAAGAAGGAAAAACTGCCGGGACAGCTGGGCTAGGAGATCCTTCAAGTTTTGCTTGGTGTTTTAATCTAAATTCTGCTATCATTATGATTGACATTTCTATTAGACAAGCGTAGAATAAAATTGTAGAAAAAAGTTAGAAAGTATGAGAAACTATGAAAACATCAATTAAACGCCTGCCTGATGGAGAATTCGCTATTTTAAAGGTCATTTGGCAATTGCCAAATCCAACAACTTCAACCCAGATTATGGAAAAGCTGGGAGATGATAACCACTGGAAACCCCAAACTTTGCTGACTGTTCTAGCCCGTCTGACCGAAAAAGGATTTTTAGAAAGTGTTCGCAAAGGGCGCGAGAGACAGTACACGGCTATCATATCCGAAGATGAATATCTAGAAGTAGAAACATCTGATTTCTTGAAACGTTATAGCGGACATTCAATGGGTGGCTTTGTAAAAACCCTCTTTTCATCAAGTTCTCTCTCGGAGGATGAGCTGGATGAATTGCGCACCTTACTCAATCATAAAAAATAGGATGGAGGATAGCCATGAAACAGTTCCTTTTATCTTTTTTTCTGACTAGTCTTTCGACCTCTATTTTGGTGCTTTTGCTGAGTTTGCTCTTTCGCATTTTTAAAACGGGGATTTCAGCTAAGGCAAAGTATTTCAGTTGGTTTTTGATTTTACTGAGTTTTTTATTTCCTCTCCGTCCCCAATTTGGTTCTGGAATGATTCGGATGCAGACTGGAGCAACAGTTAAAACGGTGACGACAAGTGTTGCAACAGAAGCTGGACAAGAGGCTGCCCAAGTTACTGAAACGCTGGCCCAACCAAGCCTATGGAAGAGCTTTTTAGCCTTACCATGGTTTGAAATTCTACTATTTGTTTGGCTATTAGGTTGTGCTTTTACTTTGGGCAAATACGCCTATTCCTATATTCGCTTTAGAAAAATGCTAAAGCGCTGGGGAAGTGTGGTGAAAGATGAGCAAATACTAGACCAGTTACAGCTTGTCCAGCAAGAAATGGGAATCAAAAGCAAGGTTCGATTGCTCCACTATCCTATGTCACAAAGTCCGATGTTATTTGGCTTTAGGGAGGTGATGATTGTGCTACCTGAGTTAGATTATACTGAGGAAGAATTGCAATTGATTTTCAAGCATGAGTTAACTCACTACAAGCACCGCGATGTCATGGTCAATCTCTTGATGATTCTTGTTAAAAGTCTGCATTGGTTTAATCCAGTCGCGGCTCTTGCCTGTCGGGAGACCCAAGAAGTGGGCGAAATGTACTGTGACTATGATGTGTTGAACAATCAAGACCAGCCTTATCGGGTTTTTATGGAGAAACTATTTTAACCATGATTGATCGCAGTAAGAAAACACCGATTGCCTTGACAACTTGTTTTTATTCAGAAAAATTCAACCTCAAGAGACGGATAATTGGCATCATGGATAGCCGTCTGCCCAAAAAATTTCAGTCTTCGAGCTTTTTAGTAGTCGTTTCCTTGCTCTTATTATTGGCTAGTTCGGTCTTTGCCATTGAAAATCCAGTGGCACAAGTACAGGAAAGTCAGACAAACATCACCAAACCAGAAGTGCAAGAAATCAGTCAGGAAGAGGCCCTGGCTGCTGTTTTAAAAGATCTTTCTCTTACTGAAGCTGATTTAAAAGATTTACAGATTACACGAGAAGAAGACAAGTACAAGATTCTCTTTTCTAAAGGTCAGACTGCCTACGATGTCCTTGTCAGTGCTAAGGATGGCCAGTTACTCCAGTCTAAGCAAGAGACAATCGTTGAAAAGACGGTGACAGTTGAAAAAGAAGTAAGCCCTCCATCGTCTGCTCCTGCTGCTAGTGCTGGCACAGGACAAAGAGGAAGCACTGGTTCAGCTAGTACCAGTCCTAACACTGCTACAAATCCAGCCCAGTCTCAATCTCAGAGCAGGTCCTCGCAGAAGACTGATAGTGATGATGACCATGACGACGATGACGATGATGGCGATTAGATAAAACATTCTACCAGTTTGGATTTTTTCAAGTCTGAGCTGGTAGAATTTTTCTTTTAAAAAATTAAAAAAAAATGAAAATTCTTCTTGACTTTTATAAACTACAAGTATAGAATATAATTATAAACTACATTTGTAGAAAATCGTTTAAAAAATATTACTATGAAAGGAGAAGACAAGCAAGGCTAATCCCAATGCTTGTTAGGTGTAGAGCTAAGGCTCTCTTTCTTTTAAAAGAATAAACTACATTTGTAGAACGAAAGGAGAAAAACATGAAACAAAAACAAATTCAGACCAACTTCCAGCGTATCGAAACCAAATATATCTTAGACCAAGCAACTCTAACTTTACTGGAAAAGGAGATGGCGCCTTATTTGATCGCAGATGATTATGCGACTTCAACCATTACCAATATCTATTTTGATAATGATGATTTTCAGATGATTCAGGATTCGATTGCCCGTAGAGGTGGTCGTGAAAAACTACGGATGCGAACTTATACTGAGCAACCAAGCGATGAAAGTCCAGTATTTTTGGAAATCAAGAAAAAATCCGAAGATGTTGGTTTGAAGTATCGTCTAGTATCTAATCTTGTTTCTGTTACAAACTATATTGAAAAGGGAATTGCAGATCACACGATTTCTGATGATCGTGTCAAGGATGAAGTGGATCAATTGCAGGAGCGCTATCTTGAGTTGAAACCCAAGATGGTTATCAGTTATGATCGTTATTCCATGAAGGGGTTAGAAGATAAAAAAGTTCGTGTGACAGTTGACTCAAATATCCGTTTCCGTGATTACGATGTAGATTTGACTTTGGGGCGCCACGGTTGGCCACTACTAGAGGGGAATAAGGTCATTATGGAAATCAAGGTACCGGGTCAATATCCTACATGGCTAGCAGCTATTTTGAACAAATATGGACTAGTAGAACAATCCTTCTCAAAATACGGGAAAGCCTACCTCAAAGTAAGTGAAATAGCAAGTCAGACAAAGATAAAGTCCTAAGGAGAGTTCGATGATCAATCAAATTTTTAATAGTATTTATGCTTCGACAGAGGTGAAGGTCAATCCCTTGGCCCTCATTTTCGCCATAGGAACGAGCTTGATTCTGGGAATCATCTTGGCTAAGGTATACAAGCATCAAACAATCTATACGAAAGAGTTTGTCATCACCCTATCTCTGTTGCCAGCCATTATTTCTATTATCATTTTTTTGGTCAATGGTAATCTTGGCACTAGTGTTGCAGTTGCTGGAACCTTCAGTCTCATCCGCTTTCGATCGGCAGCAGGGGGGCGAAAGAACTTCTGGCCGTCTTTATGGCGACAGCTATAGGGATTACGACAGGTATGGGCTTTGTAGCCTTAGCAATTGCCTTTACTTTGATGATTTCTTTGATTTGGCTTTTATTTGAAAAAATGCATTTTACATCCGTTAGTCAAACGAGGCGCTATGTGACAATGAAAATTCCAGCAAGTTTTGATTACGAATTGGTGTTTGAAGCGATTTTTATGGCTCATTGTAAAAATGTAGAAATGACAGCCATTGAATCTGCGGAAAAACAGATGATCAAGTTGGAATATGTACTCGATCTGCTTCCCGATATCAGCGATAGCAAGTTGATGCAACGGTTTTTGGTTTACGAAGATATTTTATCTATGTCCATTTCCAAAGCAGCCAAGAAGAAGAAAAACTTATAGAGTTCTTTTCTTAGGTTTAAGAGGATGGGATTTGCTCTCTTCTCTTTTTAGTTGATTTTAACTAGCTTTTTTGTGAAAAATTGTGTAAAATAGAA
>ERZ773077.1180-NODE-1180-length-18393-cov-51.935489_pt1 | contig 18393 bp, 7 predicted proteins | sample MGYA00580612_ERZ773077 | MGnify/ENA primary metagenome ERZ773077 (study PRJEB29015, sample SAMEA2737971) | human oral metagenome | biome: human oral; feature: human-associated habitat; material: dental | place: China | collected 2021 ...
CGCTGCGTTTCACTCGGATGTTCTTACCTTGTTTCACGGTCACGGTGTCGCCTGCAGCGATTTTTTCGCTGTCGGCTTCGTCGTTGGCTTTCAAGTTCCAGCCTTTGTCGGCAGTTTCTTTAACTGCAGCAATGGCTTCGTGGACGTTGTCTTTACCTGTACCACCAATGTTGTTGGTCGTAACGTTGCCGTTGTTGTTGGCTGCATTGCCGCCCAAGATGGTTGCCAGGTTCACTTGGGTAGCATCCAGCTGGGCTTCGGTCGCGGCTTTGTCCGATCCGGCCAATGGGGCGCTGCCCAATGTGGTGTTGGTCAGTCCGCTGACAATGCCTTCTTTACCGTCAATCACGACCGGTTTGCCGCCGTTCGCTGCGTCTTTGCCGATGGTGACTTTCTCAGCCAGGCTGAAGTCGATCGCTTTGCCTGTACCGCTTGTGGTAACGATGTTCTTGTCTTTGCTTGTGTAGGTAACGGTATCGCCCAAGTTGACTTTTTCAGACGACCCGTTGTCCGCAACAATATTCAGGCCCTTGGTCAACTCGTCGCTCACTTTGTCCAATGCTTCTTGAACAGTATGTACAGGAGTCCCTGCCGTACCGTCCGCTTGTTTGACGGTAAAGTTAGGCGCTGCGATTGAGCCGTCTGTATCGACAGTCGTATTCAACGCTGTTGCCAACGGTTTGATTTGGCTGACGTTCACACCGTCCGTGTCTTCCGTACCTTTGGCTACTTTGGCAATCTTATTACCACCGTTACTCAGTCCGGCCGTGGTCAGAGACACTTGGCTCGGAGAATTATCCGCACCAATTTTCAGACCCTCGGTAGTCAAGACGCTGTTGCCTGCGATAACGGTTTCTGCAATCACATTGGTGGCATTGACGGCATTGAATTCAACATCGTCTGAAGTGGCTACGGTGATGTTTTTGCCGTCGCGGGTCACTTTGATGTTTTTGCCTTCTTTAATGGCTACTTCATCATCAGGACTGATTTTTTCAGACGACGTTTCTTCATTGACCTTCAGCTTCCAGCCTTTCTCGGCAGTCTCTTTCACAGACTTGATTGCATCGTGAACCGTATTTTGGTTAGTACCACCGATATTGCTCATGGCGATATTGCCGTTGGTGTTTTCTGCGTTACCGCCCAAAATAGTTTTTAGATTCACTTGGCTAGCATTCAGCTGTTCTTCGGTTGCAGCTTGGCCTTTGGTGGCAAAGTCCGTACCGCCCAAGGTTTTGTTGGTCAGTCCGCTTACCGTGCCGTTCGTACCGTCAAGTACAATCGGAGTGCCGCCGGCTTTGCCCAACGTAACTTTGTCGTTCAAACCGAAATCAACTTTGCCTCCCGGCAGGGTTTTGGTCTTAATGTTGCCATCGGTACCGGTGTAAGTAACGGTTTCGCCCAAGTTGACTTTTTCAGACGACCCTTCATCAGCGGCAATGACCAAACCTTTCTTCAACTCTTCACCCACCTTATCCAAGGCTTCTTGAACCGTACCGACAGCGGTATTTTTCGTGCCGTCCGCTTTAGTTACGGTGAACGCGGGCGCAGCCACTTCACCCGTTGTGGGGTTGACTGTTGTGTTCAATGCGGCTGCAATCGGTTTGAGTTGCTCGACATTTACCGCGTCGGTATCCGCAGTGCCTTTGGCTACTTTGGCAATCTTATTGCCGCCGTTATCCAGACCGTTTTTAGTCAGGGATACAGGAGCGTTTGCAGCACCGTTGGTAATAGTCAGTCCGTTGCTGTTCAACACGCTGTCGCCGACGGTAACTTTATTGAAAGCAACGTCGTCTGAAGTGGCTACAGTGATATTCTTACCTTCGCGGGTCACGGTGATGTTTTTGCCTTGTTTGATGGCTACTTCATCATCAGGACTGATTTTTTCGGCCTGTGCCGAAGTTTCTTCGTTGACTTTCAGCTTCCAGCCTTTCTCGGCAGTCTCTTTCACTGACTTGATCGCGTCGTGAACGTTGTCTGCTCCGGTCTCACCGATGTTGCTGGTCGTAACGTTGCCGTTGTTGTTGGCTGCCTTACCGCCCAAGATGGTTTTCAGGTTGGCTTGGGTAGCGTCCAGTTGAGCTTCGGTTGCGGCTTTGTTTGAAGTCGCGAAGCCAGTACCGCCTAACGTAGTATTGCTCAAACCGCTCACTGTTCCCGTCGTACCATCGATGCTGACAGGTTTGCCTGTGTCTTGACCGATTTTGACGGTGTCGGCAAGTTTCAGTTGTACGCCGCCTTCAACAGTTTCGCTGGTAATGTTGCTGTCGCCTTTGATGTTGACTGTGTCGCCCAGCGCGTATTTTTTGCTGTTGCTCGTACCACCGATATTGATGCCTTTGGCAATATTGGCGGCGTTGGTATCGGCTTTCTGATCGACTTTGTACAGTTGCGCGCCGTTAACAGCATCGGTGCTGTCAGCTGTAAGCGCACCTTCAGCAACTTTGGTGATTTTGTTACCGCCGTTGTTCAGACCGTTTTTAGTCAGGGATACGGAAGATCCTGCCGCGCCGTTAGAGATGGTCAATCCGCTGCCGTTCAACTCACTGTCGCCGACGGTTACTTTATTAAACTCGACGTCGTCTGAAGTCGCTACGGTGATGTTTTTACCGTTGCGGGTTACTTTGATGTTTTTGCCGTCTTTGAACGTTACCGTTTCGCCTGCCGCCACTTTTTCGGCAGTATCGCCGTTGGCTTGCAGATTCCAGCCTTTTTCAGCGGTTTCTTTGACGGATTTAATCGCATCGCTGACGGTGGTCTTGCCTGTTTCACCAATATTGGTAACCGTTACCGTACCGTTTTGGTTGATTGAACCTGTACCCAAAACATTTGCCAGATTGGTTTGTGCGGCATTGATCTGCTCTTCTGTTGCAGCTTGACCTTTGGCTGCAAAATCCGTACCTCCCAAGGTTTTGTTGGTCAGTCCGCTTACTGTACCTTTCGTGCCATCGATAGTAACAGGATTGCCGCCTGAAGCGTTTTTGCCGACGGTGACGGTATTGGCAAGGCTGAAGTCGATTTCGTTGCTACCTACAGTTGTTACGATATTTTTATCTTTGCTTGTGTAGGTAACGGTTTCGCCCAAGTTGACTTTGTCCGCATTGCCGTTGTCTGCGGCAATGTTCAGACCTTTGTTCAACTCGTCGCTGACTTTGTTCAAAGCATCTTGAACGGTATGTACAGGCGTGCCTGCCGTACCGTCGGCTTGTTTGACGGTAAAGCTCGGCTGTCCGACCGTACCGTCCGCACCGACGGTCGTGTTCAATGCGGCTGCAAGCGGTTTGATTTGCTCGACATTTGCCGCATCGGTGTCTGCCGCACCTTTGGCTACTTTGGTGATCTTGTTGTCGCCGTTATCTAGACCGTTTTTGGTCAGGGAGACAGGAGCGTTTGCTGCACCGTTGGAGATAGTCAATCCGTTATCCTCCAACACGCTGTTACCTGAGGTGACTTTAGGTGTAACCAATCCTGCATTCGTCAGCGTGCTGTCGCCTGCTTTCAAGGTAGTCGCAGTTACACTGTTCAACGTGATGTCGTCATTCAGCTTGACGGTAACGTTGTTGCTGTCGGCGGAAGTGGTGATGTTGTTGCCGCCTTTGATGCCGACGCGCTCACCCAGTTTTTTGCTTGAGGTCGAAGTGCTGCCGTCCGCCTCGAAAGTCAGACCTTTGTCAGCCAACTCTTTAAGCTGGGCATAATTCACAGCATCATCTTCATTTTCACCTTTAGCAACTTTGGTAATCTTGTTGCCGCCGTTGTTCAGGCCGGACTTGGTCAGAGATACCGGAGCATTTGCCGTACCGTTGGCAATGTTCAGTCCATCATTCGTCAGTACGCTGTCGCCTGCCTTCAACGTATCGGCAGTTACACTAGTCAACGTAATGTCGTCTTTCAGTTTGACTTTAATGCCGTCTGTACCCGCTTCGGTAACCACATTTTTGTTGTCGCCTTTAATTGCCAGCGTTTCGTCCAGTTTTTTAGTCACGGGAGAGCCGCTATCGCCGTTAAAGGTAATACCTTTGGTATCGACAATATCTTTCGCATCTACGCCTTTTTGAATCTCGGCTTTGGCGGCATCTGTAAGGTCAAGTTCGTAGTTGGTGGTTTTGGTTTGGTTACTGCTTGTCGTTTCAGTCGGATTCAATGCCAACTTACCGTCAGCTTTTACGCTCACAGTCGTTTTATCGGCATGAACGGTATAAAGTGTCTGATTACCAGTAACTTGAGAAGCAACATGGGTATTATCGCCTGCCGCTACGATGCTGATTTTCTCGCTGTCGGCAACGGCTTTATTGATGGCATTGGCAACATCAGTTGCGGTAGCAAATGCATCGCCTGCTGTATCCGCACTGATTACGCCACCAGTACCTGCTGTCAACGTAGATTTGTTTACGTTGAACGCAACGGTGCCCCCTTTGTTTTCGGCAGTCGTACCTGTGCCATTAACGAAGTTCAGCGTTGAATCGTCTTTAGTCAAGGTTTTAGCATCTGTGCCGTTGACTTGTACGCCGATGTTTTGCAATGCGCTGTCGGCTTTTGTCAAAGAGACTTTGGTTTTGTCTGACAAATCCAAATTGTAGGTAGTGACATTGGTGGTTGTATCTTCAGACGACGTAAGTTTCAGACCGTTGTCTGCGCCTGAGGCGGAAACAACCGTGCCTTTGGCATTGACGGTGTAAATCGCCTGACCGTCCGCACCGTCGGTTTTCTTCACTTCGGCAACGTTTGTACCTTTTTGAACCTCGGTTTTCGCGGCTTTGACTTGTTTGTAGCTTGCTGCGTCGGTATCTACTGCGCCGTCGGCAATGTTGGTAACTTTATTGCCGCCGTTGGAGAGTCCGCCAGCAGTCAGGCTCACTGGGTTGCTGCCTGAGCCGATGGTTACGCCGGAGCCGTTAACGGTCGTACCTCCAGTAGTAACGCCATCGCTGAAGGCTGCGGAAGTCAGTCCGGTCAATTCTTTGGCCAGTTTGACGTTCAATGTGCCGCTGTTTTTGTCCGCAACGACGCCGATATTGTTTTCAGACAGTTTGTCTGCATTGTTTTGTCCGCCTTTAACGGCTACGGTGCTGCCTAACAAGCGGTCGATTTTCTCACCTGAATCACCTTCAAAATATAACGGCGTGCGTACAGCGCTGCTCAAAGCAGTAAGCGCACCACCTACAGTGTTGTAATTAGCTACGCTTGCTTTTGAAGGGTCACCTGAAATGACGTTATAAGTAGGCGCAGTAATCGTGCCGTCCGGATTCACTTGCGTACCGATGGCTTCGGCGATTTTTTTCAACTGGGAAACATTGACCGCATCGTTATCTTTAGCACCATTCTTCACATTGCCGACTGTAGTCGGAGTAGTGGGTTGCGGATCGGTCGGGTTTAATGCGGCGATGGTTACGGCACCTGTGTACGGTGTATCGTCATCCAAATGTTTGAACGATACGGTTTTCACACCCGTACCCGGAGCGACCGTTACTTCACGTTTCAGGATTCTGCCGTCTTCACCAACGTAAGAAAACGGAGCATCATTATTGACAGTCGTCAGTGTGCTGACGCGCAGGTTTGCCATCGCATCTTGCAACTGACCCAGATTAACCGCGTCTTTGGTATCAGTACCACTCAAAACATTGGTAATCTTGTTGCCACCCATATCCAATCCACCCTTAGCGGTAACTTTGCCCGTAAATTCCGGATTATCAACGGTATTGATGCTGACGGTTGCACCGTTTTGACGCAGGGAGATATTTTTGCCCGCTTCCAGCGTAATGGTTGAACCGCTGGTAACGTCTTGCAGTGTATGGTTTTCCGATACACCGTTGGTACCACCAGTTTTTGCTATCGTCAGTTTGAATGGTTTGTAAGCATTAGTATTCAGCTCACGGATAGCCGCATCGATAGTATTTTGACCTGTACCGCCGATGTCTCTCGTCGTCAAGCTGCCGTCTTCAGCCAACTTTGCATTACCGCCCAATACGTCTTTAACGGTTTTGGCAGTATTACCCAAAACGTTTTGTACCGCGTACAGCTGGCTGCCGTTGATGGCATCGGTAGAAGTATTAGAGATTTTGCCCGGGGCAACGTTTTTCAGTTGACGTTCGTAGCCTGCCGAACCGAAAGACACTTGGTCGCCCGGATTAACATTGTTGCCGCCTGCAAAACCTGAGTATTTCAGATTGTTGACAGTAGCTTCGTTGACACTAATTGCATTGGTTGTAGTCGTACTGCCCGCACCGATTGCCACAGAGTTGCCTTTTGTGGCTTTCGCGCCCATACCGAATGCGGCAGAGGCGACGCCTTCAGCGATCGTACCCGTACCAAAAGCTGTGGATAATTCGCCTATTGCCTGTGATTTAGTACCAATGGCTACCGCAGCTTCGCTTGAAGTCGTATGAGTATAACTGCCGGTTACCATCACATCGCCGGTATAGTCTTGATAAACCTCTTTAACCGTTTTACCCCCCGCACCGTCTACAGTTTTCACTGCAACGGTATCCCAGTCGTCCGCACCAATGGCAATAGAAGAATTGCCTTTTGCGTCTACATTGTTACCGATGGCAGTAGATTGATCGCCCCATGCATTGGCATATGCACCGATAGCAACAGTTTGATTGGTATCTTGATTGGATGCGGACATTGCCGGATTGGTTGCAGAAGCGTTATAGCCGATGACAACAGAGCGTGAATTATTGGATTCCGCATCTTCACCGATAACAACCGAACTGTATTTCTTGGCTTTTACATTATTACCGATAGCGATTGCCGCAGCTTGATCAGCTTTGCTGTTTGTACCGATAGCGATGGAATTGGTATCGTCCGCGTTGGCGTTGTTACCCAAAGCTATGGCATTGGCTTCGCGGGTATGGCTGCTCAAACCAAGCGCCAAAGAAGCTGCGCCGTCTGCATTGGCAGCACGTCCCAACGCGATAGAATCAGTTTTCCACGCATTATTGCCAGAGCCGATAGCAATAGTATTTCTTTCGTTGGCCTTTGCGCCCTCGCCTACAGCTATGCTGGATTTACCCAAGGCTTTAGCATCTTGACCGCCCGCAAACGTGTTTTCGCCATAAGCATTTGCTTGTTGACCGATAGCAACTGCATTCTTACCACTGGCTGTACTTTCAGAACCAACGGCGACTGAACTTTCACCCGTAGTCTCACCATTAACATCAGGATCAGAGCCTGCTGCCGCCTCGACGGTTGCCTTATTACCCATTACAACCGCATTACTTGCAGCCGCTTTGGCTTCAGGGCCAGCAGCAATCGCGTTTTCGCCTGTTGCACCTTCATTGTTGTAATTGGCTTTTGTTTTATCTGTGCTATTTACGCTATAAAAATGAGTTTGCGACGCACCAGTCAGCTTACCGTCAACAACCTTGATGGTGCTGTCATCCACCTTAACGTCGTATTTGATTTTAGTATTGCCGTTTGCTTCGGTATCGACGGTAACGGCAGTTGCATTGCCGTCGGCAAATTGCACGCTTTCTCCGGGCGTAACAATGCCCTTCGCATCGCCCGCATTATCTTTGACGACAAAGCCTTGGTTGACGTAGGTATTGAGATTGGTCATCGCAGCAGCGACGTTCTTAGCAGGAGTTGTATTGAATTTGGCTGTGCCATTACCTGCCGTATTCGGTGTGTCGCTACCTTTGAGCACGTCATAAGACGGCAGCGTTACCGTACCTTGATTGTTTGTAGGATCAATGCCCACAGCCGCGCCACCGCCCAATGCATCAGCAACCGCTTTGGCAATATTGCCCGAACCAGCATGAAGCGCGTAAAGCTGGCTGCCGTTAATTGCGTCTGTAGAAGTTGCAGTAATCGCACCTGGTGCTACATGTTTAAGCTGGCGTTCATAGCCTTCTGAACCGAAAGAAACTTGCGAACCCGAAGTAATATGTGTCGTTCCCGCAAAACCGCCGTAAGTAATACCATTGACTGTCGCAGTTGTTACAGCCGTTGCATCGGTATTAGTGTGCGACCCCGCACCGATGGCGACGGACTTACCCTGAGTAGCGGACGCACCCACACCGAACGCTGATGCACCCAAACCGCTAGCGATCGTACCCGGACCAAAAGCCGTAGACAAAGCACCTGTCGCCTGCGCCTTCACACCTACCGCAACCGCTGCCGTAGCAGACGTAGTACCTTGATAACCATCCGACATATCAGAACCAGTCAATGCCTTGTACTGTGCATTTACGCTTTTTTTTGCATCATCCCAGTCATCACCACCAATGGCAATCGACGAATCGCCCGTTGCACGGGTATTGTTACCAATGGAAGTTGATTGCGCACCTGAAGCATAAGCCTGCGGACCAATGGCAACTGCTTGGGTTGTACCTGTCGCTCTCGCTTGCCAACCAAGGGCTACACTCTGTCTATTTTGTGCCAGTGCGGCAGCATTGCCATCCACGCCAGAACCGATGGCAACAGAATCCTCTCCAAGCGCCTGTGTATTAAAACCGACGGCAATAGCCCTTCCTTTTCTATCTGATGCAAAGACACCCGTCGCAACCGAATTTTTACCAATAGCAATCGAATTAGCTAGCGTCGCTTGTGCACCTGTACCAACGGCAACAGTATCATCAGCCTTAGCTTGTGCGCCCTGACCAAATGCCAACGCTTTTGAAGCTGTCGAAGCAGCACCTTTGCCGATGGCAACGGCTTCTACGCCCGATGCTCGTGTATTCGTACCGAAAGCAACTGAATCACCAGCCTGAGCCTGAGCTCCCTGACCAAATGCCAACGCCTTTGAAGCCGTCGAAGCAGCACCTTTGCCGATGGCAACAGCTTCTATTCCCGATGCCTGTGTATTCGCACCAACAGCCACTGCATCAGCTGCCTGAGCCTGCGATTCTCGTCCAAGAGCTAATGCATTTGATTCTGTCGAAGCGGCGCCTTTACCGATGGCAACAGCTTCTCCGCCTGTTGCCTGCGTACCTGTACCAACAGCAACCGTATCACCAGCTTGCGCTTGCGCGCCCTGACCAAATGCCAACGCTTTTGCAGCTGTCGAAGCAGCACCTTTACCGATGGCAACGGCTTCTACGCCCGATGCTTGTGTACCCGTACCAAAAGCAACCGCATCCGCACCCGTTGCCTTGGCATGGCGGCCGATGGCGCTACTGCGCGCGCCTGAAGCAACAGTTGCCCCTGTACCATCAGCAACGGCATTTCGCCCGTTACGATCGCTGCCGCCGATAGCCAGCGCAAAATCTCCACTTGCAGTAGTCCAACCGCCCAGCGCCATAGCGCCCAATGCAGTCGCCTCTGCACGTCCACCTAAAGCAATGGATGTCTCCTTATTGGCAATCGTATCTGAACCGATAGCAACTGCTTTATCATAAGTCGCATTTGAGCTGGCGCCGATACTGATAGCATTGTTGCCATATGCCGTTGCTCCGCCACCAACAGCTATAGCACCAGTATTTGTACTCCTACTGCCTGGTAGCATTCCACCACCTGTCTGGTTAGACTTGGACTTATCACCAATGGCAATGGAAGCAGGTCCAGTTGCCGAACCACCACTGATTGCACTTTCGCTAGCACTGCCAGTTTGAACCTCTGTCATCCCAGCAGTAACTGCCCAAGCCTGCCCGCTGACAGTCATTAACGCGGTGGCAAGCGCCGTCAGCCTGAATAAGGTTTTCAGACGACCTTCCTCTGAGGCGCGCACATCCCCTTCAGCACCTTCGCTGCTTGATTTGACACGTCCCTTCGCCAATTCGGAAGTAACGACGAAAGAGCCGATGGTACGGTTCCATACAACTTTGAAAATCTTATTCATAACAATCTCTCTTGATTGGATTTATTAAAAAATATCAGATTGAATTCAAATATATACAGTCAAAACAAGACGTACTCCCCGCACTGCCCCGCCGCCGGATCCTCTTCTTCAGATACATGCGGGTTTTATGAGACAGGCATTCATTTATTTTGTTTATATATTATTGAAATCAATCAAGCTGACGTTAATTGTCACTTAGATACAATTTTTAGAACATATCTATATCTTGGGAAATAGTGTTTTAAGCTAACCAACCTTGCCGTTTGTTTAAAAAAAGCCCCGATAATCTGTAACTTTGCTTTTAAAATTAACACTTATTTACCAAATAATATAGAACTATGACTTTTACCCTGCAATTACCATGCCAAAGATGACATAATTGATTTATGTTTTTCAACTTCCATAAAGCATTTATACTAAAATGAAAAAATGCCGTAAGCGAACTTTGAAAAGGCCATCTGAAAATAAACTGCAACAAGATCATGGACATCACTCTCCCTGTTATAGTGGATTAATAAGCAACAAAACCGCCATTGCGACAAAAGGTCGTCTGAAACCTAAATTTTGGGTTTCAGACGACCTTTTTGCTTGGCGGATTTATCCGCCCGCCTTCATGCTTTTCTCTAGTAGATTAACGGCAGGAAATGCGTTGTTTTATTTCAATTTGCTGTTTTTCAATGATTTGGATGATGTCGGCGGCTGCAATGTTTCGACGGCGATGTCTTTGGGGTGCGCCGCGATAAAGGACTTGGTCGCGCGCATGATTGCCTGTATGCGCGGGTCGTTCCAGCGGACGATTTGATGGTTTTCATCACGCTTGTCCGACCAGATAATCACGCCATCCATATATTTGCTACTGATTTCGAGCATTTTCTGCCAGCGTTCGGCATCGATAAATTGTTTGAAATACGGGCTGTTGCTCGCGGAATAATATTGCGGCCAGAGGTAGCCGATGATTTTTTTGTCGGGATAGCGCTTTCTAATCTCGGCAACGGTGGTTTGGACGTCTTTTTCCCATTGCGCCAAATCGGGCGTGGTGATGTAGAACACGGGATTGGCATAGTCGCTGATGGCTGCGCTCATCTGACGGCGTTTGCTGAACTGCCGCCATTTTGCCAATACTGCCTCGTTGTCCGCCTGAGTTTGGTAGTAGCGGATGGCGTGCAGGTGTTCGTCGGGCAAGCCGTAGTTGCTGATGTAGGCGCGGGGATTTTCTTCTTTGAAAATCCGGTACATACGGGCAAAATCGGTTTTAAGTTCCTGAGGCGTGAGGATTTGTCCATCTTTTTCGGCAAACCAGGTTTCGATGTCGGTGGAGATGGTGCGGTAGCCTTCGCGATAGGACTGGCGCGCCAATTCGCGGATGCGTTTTTCGTTCAACACGCCGTGTTTGCGCTTGCCGGCAGGGTCGGGCATCACCAGCTCGGATTCGTAAATCAGGAATACTTTGGACAGTTTGTCGGCGGTCAGGTCGGGTTTGCCGACGTAGTCCATGCGGTCGTAAATGATAAAGTCTTTGCCTGAGGCAAGTGCGGAGGCGGCGGCAAGGAAGAGTAGGGATGCGGCGCGGATAAATGGTTTCATTGGGTTTTCTTTTTGTTGAAGGTCGGGGCTTGCTGTTTCGGCAATGCGAGGAGTGCTTGATATAAATTAATGGGAAAGGTCAAGGCAAACAAGGCGGAAGGGGTAAAAACAAGTCAAAGGTCGTCTGAAAAGGGTAAGCGGCGTTTTCAGACGACCTTTTGGCGGCTGGCGACAGTTTGTCTCTGTTCCATCCTGCCGCTTTGCTATAAAATCGAAACCCTCTTCAACCCAAAATCCAAATCAGGAAAATCATGATGGAAGCAGCCGGACAACACAACGTCGATGCGGACGAAATCGCTAAATTCAGCCAAATTGCGGATAAATGGTGGGATAAAAACGGCGAGTTCAAACCTTTGCACGACATCAATCCGCTGCGCTTGGGCTATATCGACTCGTTCGCGCAGTTGGCGGGCAAGCGTGTTTTGGATGTCGGCTGCGGCGGTGGGATTTTGTCGGAAAGCATGGCAAAACGCGGCGCGGCGCACGTTACCGGCATCGATATGGCGGAAAAGTCGCTGCAAACCGCCCAAGCCCATGCCGCTGCCGAAGGGGTGGACAATATCGATTACCGCTGCATCCGCGTCGAAGACCTTGCCGCCGAACAGCCGCACAGTTTCGATGTTGTAACCTGTATGGAAATGATGGAACACGTTCCCGATCCCGCCGCCATCGTCAAAGCCTGTTCGGAGCTGGTGAAGCCTGACGGCAGGGTGTTTTTCTCCACCATCAACCGCAATCCTAAATCTTATCTCCATCTGATTGTCGGTGCGGAATATGTGTTGAACGTCGTCCCCAAGGGGACGCACGATTGGCAAAAATTCATCACACCCGCCGAGCTGGCGCGGATGTGCAGGCAGGCAGGTTTGGACGTTATCGACACCAAGGGCATGACCTACAATCTCTTGACCCGCCGCTATTCTTTATGCGACTCGACAGAAGTGAATTATATGATTGCCTGCCGCCCAGTCTAAAGTTGCCTGTCCGAATCATGATAAGAGGTCGTCTGAAACTTACGTTTAGGAACGTTTCAGACGACCTCTTTTCAACTTCTCACCAATGCAGCTTGCCCGCTTCTCTAATTCAATTTTTTGAAACGGACTTCCCGCAAATAAAGACCGCTGTTTCCAAACAAACGGAAATCCAGCTTTAAAACGGGAGCGCCCTGACAAAACCCAAAAACCAAATCGCATCGATAGATTCATATTCACTCGAGACTATCAAAAGATATCAACACCCTACCCCTTTTGAATCCTTCAAAAACTACGCTCTACATTGCACAGATACAAATACAGATACAAAAAAGCCTGCTTAAAGCAGGCTTTTTATCGATTATTTATCAGGATTGTGCTGACGGCGCAAAATCGCAGGAATTTCAAAATCATCTAAAACAGACTGATTGCCGAAATCTGCCGCAGTCAGATTCATGGAGCGAATACCGCGGTTGGTTCTTACCAAGCTTTCTACACTACCCGGCTGTTGAACATGGGAATCATCGACTCCGCTAACCAGTTTTTGTGCGCGGACAGCCGCACGCATTTGGTTTTCGCTGCCGTTTTCTTTCAAACCGGTCGCAATAATGGTTACGCGGATAGCGTCTTCGCCCATGTTGTCATCTTCGGCAGTACCGTATTTGCATTCTGCTTCAGGATGCGCATTCTCGTTAACCACTTTCATGATTTCACGGTATTCGGACATTTTCAGGCAATCCGGAGCGGTAGTGATGTTGACCAATACGCCGCGCGCGCCATCCAGAGTCACATTATCCAGCAACGGGCTGGAAATCGCTTGTTCGGTTGCCAAACGGGCGCGGTCGATGCCTTGGGAAAAACCGGAACCCATCATGGCGATACCTTTGATGCCCATTACGTTTTTAACGTCGGCGAAGTCAAGGTTGATGAAACCGGGACGGGTAACTACTTCGGAAATACCGGCTACGGCATCACGCAGGACGTTGTCCGCCGCACGGAACGCTTCACGCATGGTCACGTCTTCACCCAATGCGGTCATCAGTTTGTCGTTCGGGATGATAATCAATGAATCGACTTGACCTTTAAGCTGCTCCAAACCTTCTTGGGCAATGTGTACGCGTTTGCCTTCGTAGCCGAACGGACGGGTAACGACTGCAACGGTCAGGATACCCATTTCTTTGGCAATCTCGGCAACCACAGGAGCCGCACCGGTACCGGTACCGCCACCCATACCGGTGGTGATGAACAACATATTCGCGCCGCGAATAGCATCTTCGATGGCTTCGCGATCTTCTTGTGCCGCAGCACGGCCGATTTCAGGATTGGCACCCGCACCCAAACCACGGGTCAGATTAGTACCCAATTGGATGCGCTTGGCTGCGTTATTTTTACCCAAAGATTGTGCATCAGTATTGGCACTAATAAATTCAACACCTTGGATGGTGTTGGCAATCATGTTGTTAATAGCGTTGCAACCGCCGCCACCCAAGCCGATTACTTTGATGACCGCAGGGCTTGCGGCTGATTCAGCTACGTCGTAAACAAATTCCATTCAAATACTCCTGCGCGCCCTGCATCGAGGACGGTCCAAAAATTTAGATATTACCCGTATTATATAAGAAGTATTCCGACGCTGGCAAAATACTTCTTATTCATTCACCATTACCGTTATTTTTTTACTACATTTTTTAACGAAAGCACACAAGTTTTTAATTATTGCGATTGGAACTATTCCGACGGCAATTCATTTTCCCTGTAAGCAAGTAACGGAACAATCAGAAATTGTCTTTAACAAATTTCATCAATCTTGCCCACAGACTGATTTTTTCAGCCTGATCATGAACTACGATAGCGCCGGTCACCGGTGCGCCGTCTTCCTCTCCCCTTGCCGCCTGCAAAAGACCGATGGCGGTTGAGTAGCGCGGATTGCGGATTCGTTCGGATACGCCGCCCATTTCCTGAGGTACGCCGATGCGTGCAGGCAGGCCGAACACTTCTTCGGCAAGCTCAACGATGCCGGTCAGCATAGATGCGCCGCCAGTCAGAACGATGCCCGATGTGAGGACTTCTTCAGGGAAGCCGGAACGGCGCAATTCGTTAAGGGTCAGCTCCAAGATTTCTTCGACGCGCGGACCGATGACGCTTGCCAAAACGCGGCGGGAAATCTGGCGGGGTTGGCGGTCGCCGACACTGGGGACTTCGACCATTTCGTCCAGGCCGTCCATATCGGGAATCGCTACGCCGTAGTGGATTTTGATGTATTCGGCAGCGCTGTGCGGGGTGCGCAGTGCTTGTGCCAAGTCTTTGGTAATCAAATCGCCCGCCACGGGAATCACGGCAGTATGGCGGATGGCGCCGTTGGTATAAACAGCAATATCGGTCGTACCGCCGCCGATGTCGATGACGCATACGCCCAAATCTTTTTCGTCTTCAGTCAAAACAGCCTGACCGCTCGCCAAAGGCTGAAGCATGATTTGATCCATTTGCAAACCGCAACGATGGATACATTTTTGGATGTTTTGCAGGGCGGTATTGGCACCGGTAATGATATGTACGCGGGTATCGAGTCGGACGCCGCTCATACCGATAGGTTCTTTGACGCCGGGCTGGTTGTCGATGATGTATTCTTGCACCACGGTATGCAGGATATTGTGATCCGGCGGGATATTGATGGCTTTAGCGGTTTCGATGGCGCGGTCGATGTCGGCTTGCGAAACTTCGCCGTCTTTGATTTTGACAACCCCTTGCGAATTCAAGCTGCGGATATGGTTACCCGCGATACCGGTCGTAACGTGGCTGATTTTGGTGTCCGCCATCAATTCGGCTTCATTGACTGCCTGCTGAATGGCTTGGGCTGTCGCGTCAATGTTAGTTACCATGCCTGCTTTAAGGCCGCGAGACGGTGCCTGTCCGAGTCCGACGATGTGGATTTCGTTGTCGTCTTGTACTTCGCCAATCAGGGCGATGACTTTGGATGTGCCGATGTCGAGGGCACTGATATATTTACCTTGTTGTTCCATTATATTTGCTCGTTATTTCGCTGGAGTTATAACTATTTGTCTGTATTGGCAATAGTTTGCTTCACGTTGTTTGCTTGGCTTTAGTCGTCTGAAACATTTTCAGACGGCGTCTCTGATGTGTAACGCACGGAAAATCCGTCTTTATACCGCATATCAACGTAGGATAACCGATTTTGATTTTTACGCAACAGCGTCGGCCAAATTTCGGCGAAAAGTTGTAAGCGTTTGATTTCGTTTTCCCTTCCCAGTCTGACGGTAATCCCGTTGTCCAAGACCACCAACCAGGCGGAGCGCGGCGTATAAATCAGTTCTTTAATCGCCAGATTTTGCCGGCGGAGGATGCCGGAAAATTCTTCGTAGTGTTTGACCATGTCTTTGCCCGTACCCGGCTGTCCTTCAAAGATTGGCAGCTTGGCTTTGAGCTGGGCGTCAAACACATTGCCTTTGGAATCGACCAAACCGCCGCTGCGCCAATGCGCGACAGGCACGCGCTCGGTCAAATGGATTTCGACAGTATCGGGGAAGCGGCGGCGCACCATGGCGGAATCCACCCACGGCAGCTTTTGAAAGGCCGCCTGAATACCGTCCAAATCGGCACGGAAAATATTGCTGTGCGTGTGCTGTTGAGCGGCGCGCTGAAGTTCCTTCCCATCCGAATAGGTCAGCTTGCCCTGTATGGACACTTGTTTGACGGGAAAATGATTGGAGTTGTATAGCCAGGCTATGCAGGTGCCGATGAGCAGCAATGCCATCAGCAGCAACAGCCAGCGGGTCAGCCGACCCAATGCGCTTGCGTCATCCCACATGTGCGGTTTTCAGAATTTCAATGCATAAATCGGCAAAATCCACGCCGGTATGGGCGGCAGATTTCGGTACTAAACTGTGGCTCGTCATGCCGGGCAGCGTGTTGATTTCCAAGAGGTACAGCTTACCGTCGGTATCTTTGAGGAAATCGACGCGCACACACCCATCTGCCCCGATTGCCTGCGCCCCGCGGGCTGCCAGGGAACGCATCAGGTTTTCTTCAGCCTCGCTCAAGTCTTCGGACGGACATTGATAGATAGTGTCGTCACGGTTGTATTTGGCTTCGTAGTCGTAAAACTCGGTCGCGGGGATGATGTGTATGCTGGGCAGGCCTTCGCCGTTCAACACGGGGCAGGAATATTCGCCGCCACCGATGAATCGCTCGGCAATGATTTCGCCTTGAAGGTGTTTCAATTCTTCGTAAACGCTTTTCAGACGACCTTTTTCTTTCACTTTCACAACGCCGACGCTGCTGCCCTCCGCTGCCGGTTTGACGAACATGGGCAAGCCGATTTGCTGTTCGACGGCATCGAAATCGGAATCTTCGTGCAAAACGGCAAACTCGGGAACGGGCAACCCCAAGGCTTGCCAAATCAGTTTGCAGCGGTATTTGTCCATGCCGATGGCTGAAGCGGCGACACCGCTGCCGGTATAAGGAATGCCCAACAATTCCAACGCGCCCTGAACGGCACCGTCTTCGCCGTAAGTACCGTGGAGGATATTGAAAGCAGTTTGGAAACCTTGGGTTTTCAATTCCGCCAAGGGCGTTTCTTTAGGATCGAAGGCGTGTGCGTCTACGCCTTTGCTTTTTAAGGCATTCAAAATGGCGGCACCGCTATCCAGCGAAATTTCGCGTTCGCTGGAAAAGCCGCCCATCAATACGGCTACTTTGCCAAAATTCTGCATTGTTTTTGTTCTTTCTTGATTACTTCATTTTTTGATACAGGTCGTCTGAAAACGAATCGGGTTTTCAGACGACCTTAATCTTGCTTGCCCACCCGATGGAACATCGCTTCATCGGGTGGCTATCGCGGCATCACGATAAAATTTCCGCCTCAGGCTTTTTTCGACAACTCCAGCATCGCGGCAGGAACGCGGTTGATGCTGCCAGCACCCATATTCAACACGATGTCGCCGTCCTGTAAAACGTTCAACAGCATTTCAGGCAAGTCGGCGACGTTTTCGCAGTAAATCGGCTCGAGTTTGCCCAATACGCGGATGGCGCGTGCAAGGGCGCGGGAGTCGGCAGCGGCAATCGGCTCTTCACCGGCGGCATAAACTTCGGTCAACACCAGCGCGTCAACAGTATTGAGGACTTTGGTAAAGTCTTCAAACAAATCGCGCGTGCGGGTATATCGGTGCGGCTGGAAGGCGAGCACCAAACGTTTTTCCGGATACGCGCCGCGTGCGGCGGAGAGGGTCGCTGCCATTTCGACGGGATGGTGCCCGTAGTCGTCCACCAACAGCGCGGTTCCGCCGTTGGGCAGCTTGATGTCGCCGTATTTTTGGAAGCGGCGGCCGACGCCTTCGAAACCGAGCAAGCCGCGCTGAATCGCTTCGACGGATGCACCGACTTCCAGCGCCACACCGATGGCTGCCAAGGCATTGAGGACGTTGTGTCTGCCGGGCATATTCAACACGACTTCAAACGGCGCCTGCTCATGTCCTTTCATTTGGACATGAACGGTAAACTTCATTTGCGCGCCGACGCTTTCGATGTCGGTCGCGTAAATATCGGCGGTATCGTCCAAGCCGTAAGTCGCGTAGGGCTTGCTCACTTTGGGCAAAATCGCGCGGACGTGTTCGCTGTCGATACACAAAAACGCTTTGCCGTAGAACGGCATACGGTGGATAAAATCGACAAACGCCTGATGCAGTTTTTCGACGCTGTGCCCGTAAGTATCCATGTGGTCTTCGTCGATATTGGTGACGACGGACATAATCGGAGTCAGATGCAGGAATGAAGCGTCTGACTCATCGGCTTCGGCGACGATGTATTCGCCTTTGCCCAAACGGGCGTTGGTACCTGCAGCATTGAGTTTGCCGCCGATAACGAAAGTGGGGTCGAGCCCTGCCGCACCGAGGATGGACGCAGTCAGGCTGGTGGTCGTGGTTTTGCCGTGCGTACCGGCAATGGCGATGCCGTCACGGAAGCGCATCAGTTCCGCCAGCATCAGGGCGCGCGGAATGACGGGGATTTGCTGCTCCAGCGCAGCGACGACTTCGGGATTGTCTTTTT
>ERZ773077.1181-NODE-1181-length-18393-cov-11.681645_pt1 | contig 18393 bp, 15 predicted proteins | sample MGYA00580612_ERZ773077 | MGnify/ENA primary metagenome ERZ773077 (study PRJEB29015, sample SAMEA2737971) | human oral metagenome | biome: human oral; feature: human-associated habitat; material: dental | place: China | collected 2021 ...
AGGCAGCCAGAGCAGCTGGAGCAGGCGTCTCGGCCAGTTCCTCCTGGGCGGCCGCCTTGGCTTTGGGCAGTGAGCTGAGCCAGCAGCGCCAAGAAGCAGGCCGGGCCATGCAAGCAGCCATGGCCCAGGTACTGCAGGACAACGAACAGGCAGTGCGGGACGCAGCGGCTGAGGCTGCCGGAGGAAGACGCGACACCAGCAATGGCGGGAATGGTGCCGACAGCGGTGACAACCGTGACGGTGCGTCTGCTGGAGCGGTGCCGGATGGATCGGACGGTGACGGCAACAGTGGTGAGCCAGCGGCTGGAACGGCCCGTCCCACCTGGCCGGCTCACGCGCCCTCGCGTCGCCCGCCGCGCCCGCGCCCCAGGCGGTGCACGCAGCAGCGACCGGCTCGGCCGGACGAGCGCCAGCCGTGAGCGTTCGGCTCCATTCTCCATCCACATGCTGCGTCGTTTTCGCTCCCTTGTTGCAAAAACTACAGCACCGACTTTCATAGCCACTAAGTGGCGCGTGTGTCCATTTTGTTTCCTGGGGTGGCACCACAGAAACGGCTCAAAAGCAGTGCGTGTCGCGTCGCTTGGCAATCTGAATTGGGAGGTCTTGCAACACGAGAGTGTTCGTGGAATGTATGGGATAAGGGCGGCTGGCTGCCGATGCGCGAAAAGCTGGTAGCGAGCTTGCCTGGAGCAAATAGCACGTATGAACAAAAAGGAGGGACATCATGCAGCAGACGAAACAGACAAGACGAGCGTGCGCTGGGGGAGCGGCGCCTCGGCGAGGTGAGGCGGCTAGGCACGTGGGCGCAGCAGTGAGACCCGGCACTGGTGTGCTGCGACCGGGCGGCGCGGTGGGTTGTGGGCCTGGCGCGGCTGGTCGGAGTGACTCTGGGGGCGTTGCCACCAGCGCTGTGGTGCTCAGCCAAGACAGTGCAGGCAAAGCCGCCGGTAGCGGCAGGAAAGCCAGCGTGCCGACTGGGGGTGTTGGCTCATCGCCCACCATCCCTGGCCTGCCGCCTGGTGGCTTTGCCACCGTCCTGGTCGATCCGCCCTGGCCGGCTCAGGGCGGTGAGAAGCACTACCGGACGATGAGCCTGGCGCGGATTATGGCGCTGCCGGTGGGGTCGCTGGCGGCCCGCGATGCCCACCTGTGGCTGTGGACGACCAACGCGCTCTTGCCGAAGGCGTATGAGGTGGCTGAGGCCTGGGGCTTTACGGTGCGCAGCCCATTGACTTGGGTGAAGTTTCGCCTTGGCCTGGGTGGTCGCTACCAGCTGCGTAATGCCACCGAGCAGTTGCTGTTCTGCACTCGGGGGAAAGCGCCCTTGGGGTCGCGTTCTCAGCCGACCTGGTTCAACGCCCCCGTTACGGAGCACTCGCGCAAGCCGGCTGAGCAGTTCGCCATTATCGAGCGGGTCAGCCCTGGGCCGTACCTGGAGCTGTTCGCCCGCCGCAGGCCAGAGTCGAACCAGCCCTGGGCGGTGTGGGGCGACCAAGTAGCGAGCGACATCCGCATCCCCGGCTTTGCCGTGCCGCGGTACAGCGAGTGGGCACACGAGGCAGAAGCCGAGACAACGGCCACGACGGCGGAGCGGACGGAACCGGCACAGACGGCGGTGGCTGGTGCATCCCGTGGTGACGACAGAGATGACGGTAACGGCAAGGAGGTAGAGCGATGAGTCGGCCATGGCGGGACAAGTATCCAATTCGCACTCTTCGAGGAGATGGTGATGATGAGCGATTCGAGGCGTTCGCTTGCTGGCAGCCTGCTGCGATGCGGCGTCGGTCTGCTCCTGATCGCGATGGGGCTGAGGTGGATCGTCGTCATCGTGCAAAGCAGCTGGCCCTGGCTCGTCGGGCTGCTCGTCGTGAGCGTCGCCGCCTGGCTGGCAGTGCGCTGGTGGCGCAGCCGACGGGAGTGGTGAGAGAGCCCGGCACTTACGGTGGCCACAATCGGGCTGGCCAGGCTGAGCAGCGGCGAACTGATGCAGGCCATCAGTCGGAACGGGATGAGTGGCGGCATCAGTCGCAATGGGGTGGTCGTAGCTCGAGTCCCGCGCTTGATGGTGGGACAGCCAGCCGGAAGCGACGCACTCACTCCACCGCTGGAGGCCATCGAAAGAACGGTGGATGGCCTCACTCTCCAAGGAGGCAGCCATGATGGCCCTCTACGGCGGTGGTCGCCCTGGTTCGTCGCGGCGGGTGCGGCTGGTGCCGGTGCGGCGAAGCGGCATGGATCACCGGGCGGTGGCGCGGATCGTGCTGGCACTGGCACGGCAGATGGCGACGGAGGCGGATGAGACTGTCGAGTCGGCGGCGGATGAGGCTGCGCAGTCGTCAACTGAGCAGACGGGATCTCGGCGACCTGGTGCGATGCGAGTGGCCAGTTCGATGTCGGCACGGCACTGCATGGAAGAACGTTTCCCGCACTGTCGTCATGACGATGCTCACCGTTCACCTCACGAGGCTGCTGCTCCCTCCTCTACGCCGGGAGGTACCCCGTGATGGCTCGCCCCACTCATCCCCTGGTGTGGCACCAACTGCGTTTTGCTCTGCCGCTCGCGCAGGACGCGGCGGTGGGGTTGGTGGAGCGTGTCCTGGCGGATGGTTCGCTTGGTCGGGTGGTGCTGGAGCTGCGCGCTGCGGGTGGGCAGGCGACGTGGGTGGTGGGTTCGAGCGCGGGTGAGCGGTTGGTTTCGGTGGTGCGTGAGCTGGTGCCGGGCTGTCGGCTGTCGCGTGGTTTCTCGCGGCGGGTGGTGGATCAGGCGGTGGTGGTGTCGGCCCGGCCGGTGGGGGCGGGACTGGCGACGGAACGGCTGGCGGTGGTGGTGCGAGCTGTTCTGGCTGCCTTGGCAACCACGGCTGAGGACGAGGAGCTGGTGGTTCAGCTGCAGCTGGGGCGACGCTTCTCACCGCAGACACTGGGGCGGGTGGAGCCGCAGGGCTGGCTGGAGCTGCTTGGCTTGGTTCCGATTCCGTCTCTTAGTGGTGAGCGGGGTCGGCGGATGCGGGTGCAGGTGGGGCGGCATCGGGCGGCGGCGAGTTTGCGCTTGGGGGTGCGGGCGGCTTCGCCGCTGCGCCAGCGGACGCTGCTGCAGGGGCTGCTGGGGGCGCTGCGCCTGGTGGAGGGGCCGGGGGTGCGGCTGCGCGCCCGCACGGAGAACCCGGCCAAGCTCAACGGGGTGCGGCGGCCGTGGCGGGCGGGGCTGGAGCTTGGTGCAGAAGAGATTGTGGCGATGGTGGGCTGGCCGGTGGGTGAACTGCCCTTGCCGCTGCTGGGCAGCGGGCACCCGCGCCAGATTGTCCCGCCGCCGGAGGTGGGGTCCGGGGCGTCCCAGCGCGTCGTTGGGGCCAGTGCGGTGCCAGGAGAGACCGGGCTCGTGCGCCTGCCGATTACTGACGCTGTCTACCACACGCATCTGTTGGGGCCGACTGGTGTGGGTAAGTCGACGGTGCTGCTGTCGTTGGCGCTGGCTGATGCGGCCGAAGGTCGGGGCCTGCTCCTGCTCGATCCCAAGGGCGACTTGGCGACGGACTTCGTGGCGCGCCTGCCTCAGGAGCGGGCTGCGGATGTGGTGGTGCTGGATCCGACGAATCCCTGCCCGGTGGGATTTAATCCGCTGGCTGGGCCGCCGGAGCTGGCGGTGGTGACGGCGGAGGCGGTGCTGGGGGTGCTGGCCGAGCTGTTTCGCGACAGCTGGGGCATCCGCACCGCCGATGTCCTCTCCGCCGCGCTGCTGACGCTGGCGCGCATCCCGCAGGCGACGCTGGTGTGGCTGGTGCCGCTGCTGACCAACCCGGCCTTCCGACGCCGGGTGCTGGCACTGGCCCCACCTGATCCTCTGGGCACGGATGTCTTCTGGCAGGGCTATGAGGCCAAGCCGGTGCGGACCCAGGCGGTGGAGGTCGCCCCGGTGCTCAACAAGCTGCGCCAGCTGATGCTGCGCCCAGGCCTGCGGGCGATGCTGGGCCAGGCCCAGCCCCGCTTCGGGCTGACAGATCTGCTGGAGCGCCGACGCATCGTGGTGGTCAACCTCAACCAGGGCCTGCTCGGAGCCGGAGCGGCCCGCTTGCTGGGGACCCTGCTGGTGGCTCAGCTGTGGCAGCACCTGCTGGCGCGCCAGGCAGAGCCGCCCCAGCGGCGGCAGATCGTGAGCGTGTATATCGATGAGGTGCAGGCCTTCCTGGCGGGGCTGCCGGGCAGCCTGGCCGACGCCCTGGCCCAGGCCCGGTCACTGGGTGCGGCCTTTCACCTGGCGCACCAGTACCGGGGCCAGCTATCTGCCGAGATGATGCAGGCGGTGGAGACCAACACGCGCAGCAAGGTGTATTTCGCCTTGTCGGCGACCGATGCGGCCGCAGCGGCTCGCTTGGCTCCGGAGCTGGAGGCGGCCGACTTCCAGCTGCTGGCCCAGTACCAGGCCTACGCCACCGTCATGCACCACGGGCACCGCTCGGGCTGGTTCTCCCTGGCCACCCGGCCCGCCCCACCAGCGGTGCGCGACCCAGCCCTGCTCTACGCCGTCAGCCACGCCCGCTACGGCATCCCAGCCGAGCAGACCGAAGCCGACCTCATCGCCCTGACCAGCGGCACCGCGCCCAGCGCCGTGGACGCGAATGAGCAAAACAACCCGACGACGACGCTACCGGACACGACCACTGTCGCCACTGACGGCACTGGTGATGAGACCAGTGAAGGAGCGGCTAACGATCTGAAGCCTGCCACTCTGGATGAGTCTGAGGCGGATGGATCCACGAGTGGGGCTGAGTCTGAGTCTGGTCGGTCCCGTCCCGCGATTGGCCGCAGGAGGCGACCATGAGACGGCAGGTACATGAGCACACGATCTGCCACTACTGCAAGCGAAGCACGTGCCGTGCCGTTGGCGCGGTGGGCCTGCGAACCACTGGGCGGGGGCGTCGTCTCGGTGGACGTGTCGGTCGACGCACCGCTGCACCGAAGCAGTTCCGTGTGCGGCGGTATCTCGGCCTTTTGTGGTCGTTTGTGGCGGTGACTGACCCCACCTGGTGTGGTCGCGTCTGGCCCGGCGGAGGCGGCCAGCAATGAACCGGTCACCCACCACTGCAGCGGCTCGGTTCTCATCGCTGGTGCCTGCGCCGATCCATCCGATGCAGGCGCGCTTGCTTGCCCTGGTGGCGGCCCACCGCTTCGCCACCACCACGCAGCTCGCCCGGCTGACCGCCCTGGAGTACGCCTCGTCGGCCTCGGCCCTGCGTCAGACGCAGCGCCACCTGGCCAGCCTGGCCCAGCAGCGCCTCCTGACGAGCCTGGAGCGACGGGTCGGCGGCTGGCAGGGCGGCTCAACCGTGACCATCTGGGCTGCCACCACTCGGGGCCACCGGCTTGTGGCAGCAGATGAGGGAGAGGAGGTGGCGCGGCGGCAGCGGCCCCGTGAGGTGTCGACCACCTTCCTGGACCACCTGCTGGCAATAACGGAGGTGCGCACCAGCATCGAGGAGGCCGTCCGTCAGGAGGCGGATACCGAGGCGGCGGTGGCCTTGGAGCCGGAGTGCTGGCGCACACGCCTTGACCCCAGTGGCCAGGTGCAGGTGCTGCGCCCCGACCTGGCCGTGACCATCACCAGCCCGGCCTATGAGGACCGCTACCTCGTCGAGGTCGATCGGGCTACCGAGAACCCCGGCCGTGTCATCGCCACCTGCTGGCGCTACCAGGAACACCAAGCCACCAGTCCGGCCAGCGACGGCGACGTCTTCCCTCTGGTGGTCTGGCTGGTCCCCACCGACCGCAGACGCCACCGCCTGGAGCGAGCCATCGCCCACAGCACCGGCCTGCTACGCGACCTCTTCCGCGTCATCCGCCTCGACCAGCTGCCCACCCTGATCCACGGCGGCCCCGCCGCCATCCCCACCCCACAGGCCAGCAACCAGGTGGGCCAGTAAACCAGAGACCGTACTTTTCTGAGCGGCACCGCAAAACACCAGCATCTCATCGAGTGAGGTGAAATACGAAGGGGGTGAGGCGAATATTGCGCATAGCAGACAACCACCTGACCACGCCACTTTGACAGGCTTGCGGATTGCCGTCAGGGGTCAAGCAAAACCGGACTGGACTTTTCCGTCCATCTGAGCGTCAATAGAAAGAGGAGAAACACAAACTAGTGAAATAGCAATATATGACGAGAGGAGGATACAGATGACGACACAGACAAAGACGAATACGCCAAATAAGCCACATGAGCTGGCGGCGGTGCTGGAGACGGTACCAACCACTGCACGAGGTGACAGTGGTACGGGCACTGGGCCGATCGCCATCTTCTACGGGGTAGCCCGCTACCCCTTCGAGCTGGCCCGGCAACGGGAGCTGGTGGAGGACTACGCCGAAACGACTGGCCTCAACCTGGTCACCGAGTTCCACGACCGACAGCAGCGCCAGCACGGCCTGAGCATGCTGCTTGATGCCTGCCAGCGCGGTGGGGTGGAGTATGTCATCACGGCAGGCTGGCCCACCCCCAACCTCACCACCACCGAAGCAGACGCGGTCACCGACCAGCTCGCAGCCAGCGGCACCCACCTGGTCTGCCTCAACGCCTGGCACCCCGGTGACGGCACCCCGCCTGCCTGGTGGAACGACGAGGAAGGCGCACAGATCCGCCAGCTCGACGCACTCAGAGAGCACGAGCGCAGACAACGTGAGCACACCAGTGAACCCACCGAAACCAGCAAGGAGGTGCACCATGCCTGACGCACTCGCCCCCGATCCATTCACCGCTATGGCCGCCCAGCTCACTCCCAAGCGGGCCATCTCATACATCCGTGTCTCTACCCGCGAGCAGGCTCAGCGCGGCGGGTCGGAGGAAGGCTTCTCCCTCCCCGCCCAACGTGAAGCCAATAAGCGCAAGGCTCAGTCGATGGGTGCGCTGGTGGTGAAGGAGTTTGCCGATCGGGGTGAGTCGGCTCGTAGTGCCAACCGGCCTGAGCTGCAGAAGATGCTGGCCTACCTTAAGGAAGATGGTGGGATTGACTACGTCATCGTCCACAAGCTTGACCGCCTGGCCCGGAACCGGGCGGACGATGTGGAGATCAACCGGGCGTTCGAGGAGGCGGGTGTGCGGTTGGTGTCGACATCTGAGAACATCGACCAGACGCCAGGTGGCATGCTCCTGCACGGCATTATGAGTAGTATTGCTGAGTTCTACTCCCGGAACCTCGCTAATGAGGTCATGAAGGGGATGGGCGAGAAAGCCAGGAATGGTGGGACGCTCGGGAAGGCACCACTCGGTTACATCAACGTGCGAGCCAGAGATGAGCTTGGGAGAGAGGTTCGGACGGTCGCGCTGGATGAGGAGCGGGCTCCCCTGCTTCGCCTGGCTTTTTCCGAGTATGCGACGGGTAATTGGACGGTCAGTCAACTAGCCAAGCACGTGGCAGGGTTAGGGCTGGATGTGCCGGCGACGCCGAGTCGGCCAGCTCGGCCCATTACCAAGGGGCGGTTACATACCTTGCTGCGGCATCCGTACTACAAGGGCGTGGTGCAGTTCCAGGGGGTGGAGTATGCCGGGGCGCATGAGGCGTTGGTGGATGAGGAGACGTGGCAGGCGGTGCAGGCGGTGCTGGATTCTCATCGCAGTGGTGAGCGGGAGCGGTTACATAACCATCTTCTCAAGAGCACGGTGGTGTGTGGGCAGTGTGGGAGTCGGCTGTTAGTGCAGCATACGAAGAATGGTAAGGGGGTGCTGTACCCCTACTTTATTTGCGCCAGGCGGCAGCGGCTGCATGACTGTTCCTTTAAGGCGGTACTTATTGACGTAGTGGAGGCGCAGGTGCAGGAAGTGTATCGCCAGCTGTTTGTGAGTGAGAAGGATCGGCAGGAGATTGAGCGGTATGTGCTGGCGGAGCTCGGGCGGATTGAGGGGGAGAAGGATCGAAGTGTTCGGTCGCTGACGGTGCGGCGGACGAATTTAGAGGATGAGCGGCGTCGGCTGCTTCAGGCCCACTACGGTGGAGCGGTGCCGCTGGAGCTGCTCAAGGAGGAGCAGGATCGGTTGGGGCGAGAGTTAGCGGGGATTCAGCGTCAGCTTGATGCGTACCAGGCGGATGCAAAGTTAGTGCGGGCGCATGTGGAGCAGGCATTGGATTTACTGGAGGATTGCTACCGGCTCTACCAGGCGGCACCGGATCACTTAAAGAAGCAGCTCAACCGGGTGTTCTTTGAGCGGGTGTTGGTCAACCCACTAGTCGATGAGGACGGACGGGTCATCCTGCCTGGTGAGGGTGGTGGTGGACATGGTGGTCTGGAGGGTGAGGACGATGGCAGTGTGGATGACGGTGTGAGGGGCGCTGGTGATGAGGGTGGTGGAGAGCGTGAGCGTGACGGGAAAGAGATGAGTGCAGGGCGACGGCAGCCGAGTGGTGGGAGTCAGGTGGACGATGGTGGTGATGAGCCAACGCGTCGAGCTGATGAGGCGGCCTGCTCTGTCCGTGTGGTGGATACCGGTAGTGGGGTCAGCCTGGATGCAGTGCTCAACCGGCCGTTCGACCAGTTGGCTAGTGCGAGGCTGCGGGCGGTGGCGCGGCTGGCTGCCCGACAAAAACGACCCACCTCACTAGGAGGTGGGCAGCGGCCCTCGGCTGAGACGGATATGGGAACTAACTCTCAGGGCGAGGGTTTGTGTAGTGACGCTGTGGTGCCCCCGGCGGGATTCGAACCCGCACGCCCGTAGGCAGCGACTTTTAAGGTCGCGGTGTCTACCGATTCCACCACGGGGGCGAAGTGCCCTGATGTTTGAGTATTGGGCACACGGTACAGCTCCGCACCATCGCTCCTAACAACCTAGCGGTGCTGCTGGACTTTCGAAGGAAGCTGGCCGCCGGTGAGGGCGGCCAGGTGTGTACCGGCCCTAATGTAGCGCATCTGCCGGCTACTGACGGGTCGGATGGTGCGGTGGGCGATGCGGACGAGTCTGGAGCCTCTCCCGAGCTAGATGCGGCAGAGTCAGAAGGTGAGCCCCTGCAACGACGATGCACCGCACCGGCCACTAGCGTAGGGGAGCGGCCGAACGATGAGAGTGATGCGCCCGACACAGCGTCACGGTCGCCGCGCGTGGTTGGCCGCATCAAGCAGACGAAGTTCCGGCCGCTCACACCTGAGCAGCGCCAGCAGGTGGTCGACCTGTACCGCGCTGGCACCCCCGTCAAGGAGATCGTCCGACAGACGGGCGTCAACCGCTCGACGGTCTACCGGCTGCGCGGGCAGGTAGGGCTGGAGCGCAACCGCCGCTTCACCGACGAACACCGTGCCCAGGCGATCCTCCTCCGCCAACAGGGTATGACCATCGCTGAGATCGCCAAGCGGCTGGGCTTCAGCCACATGACCATCGGGCGTCACCTGGCGGCTGCTCGCGAGGAGTGATGGCAGCGGCGGTGAGATTGGGCGCCTCTATCGGTGAGGAGTGCTCAAAAACCATCTGGGGTAGCGTTAACGTCTTGTATTGGCATTCAGCACTGCGTCGCAGTAATCGGTAGCAACTGCTAACCAACAGCGACATATGCCGACACGGAGACGTCATCTATGATGTGCCAGAAATCCGCACATGAGCTGATTATCCTGCTCATCGGCTGCCTGCGGTAGGACAGCTCATTCTCCGAATCACTTCTTATCGATAGCCTTCCAATCCACATCCGTAAGCCAGTCATGGATCTGTTGACGATCCCTCTTCACAACAGGAAAGAGGTTAGCCAGAAAACGTGACTGCTGTTTTCTGCGCTTTGGGTCGTAGTCGTCCGGCACGACATCGCTCGAAGTCACCAGCACACCATGCCGCGCCCTGGAGAGCATGACAGCGAGTGTCCGCGCTTCCTCATCCATCATGGCAGAATTGTCGCCAGCTTGTCTTGCCTGGTAACTGGGCAGATAGCCTTCCTCAAGACCAACGACGACCATCCAATCAAACTGCTGCCCCTTACCCGCATGACCAGTGAGTAGATGGACTCCGCTGCGTGTAATGAGTGACTCATTGTCACCAATTTGAATGCGCCGTCGGATAACATCTGGCGCTACTTTTTTTTGCAAAAGATCGAAGCACCAGTCGACCGCACTAGAGAGTGCGGTTCGCTCGTCGGGATCCTGCTTATTATCAAAAGAGACAGCTTGGCGAAGGAACCCCAGCGGATCATCTGCGTTGTGGAACTCATCCAGCGAGAGTCCTCTCAACATGATTCGAATCTTTTGCGCCACGGACTTATCAAGCACACCGTCGTCCCAAATACAGTACGGAAGACCACTACCTCTGATCGCCGCGTCGACAAAACGACGTCGATACTTAGTACGCGAGGAAACGCCGATTCGTTGCTGCGGGGCCCGTCCTTCAGATAAGATCCAGGAACAGAATTTTTTGATGTATGTCGCCTCTTTCTCTGTATGATCGAACTGTCGGTAAGCGGCCAGCCCACCGCTTGGCCAAGAGCCTGGATTGGCCGCCGTCAGCGCCTGTCCACCAGTCAGCCTATTGAGTGAATTGACTGCAGTTAGCACGGCTGGCGATGAGCGGAACGACTTAGCAAACTCGACGGTTTCGGAGCATTCGGTTTCGAGTTCTTTTTTGACATGCTCAGGCTGAGCGCCAGCAAAGGCGTAGATGCCTTGAGCTAGGTCACCCGCATAGGTGGTCTTCTTGTAGCCGATGCGTTGGACAATCCTCAGTTGCTGTAGTGTCAAGTCCTGGAACTCGTCGACGATGATCGCCCCAAAGTGCCGCTGGTAGAGCGCTGCTACCTCGTCGTTGGCGAGGATCAACTCTGCTAACCGCGGCAGATCATCGTAGGTCAAGCATCCATCTTCTCGCCGCTGTTTCTCGACCGACAGTGCGTGTTGATTGCCAGAACGCTTAAGTTCCGCTAAGACTTGCTCATCGGTCAGCCCTTGGCGTTTTGCGGATCCGATCTTGCTCTGTACGTTATTGATCATCTTCCCGCCCAGGCCTCGTTCACGACAACGCTCGCCAACCCAATCGCTCTGCGGCATTGTCAGTACCGTTGGGTCGAGGCCAATAACGTTGCCATGGGCTTGGATAATTCTGGCAGAAAGCCTATGGAAGTTGCACACGGTGACTGCTTCACGCATCTCGCGCGGTGTGAGATAGTGGCTCAAGCGGTCGTGCATGTTATCGCGTGCACGGTTGGTGAACGTCGTCACCAGGATGCGTTGTGGTGCTTTGACAGCTTGTTGATCGAGCAAACCCTTCACACGCAGCGCCAAGGTTTCCGTCTTGCCGCAGCCGGCGGGCGCGATGATGAGGAGCGAAAGCCCTTGGTGATCTCGAACTTGCGCTTGTTTTGGCGTTATGTCTAGCACTTCAGGCGCTCTCAATATCGTTGAGCAAATCCATGATGCTCTTTATTCTTGATGCAGATGACATATCAAGTAGGCTGGCAACCACTATAGCACCCTGAGTCTTGTACTTGCTCTTGCTACGCAAGAATACTGCAATATCATCTTTGGTTGGGGCACCGTTTTCACCACTGCATTTTACGTTCTTAAGTTCGTTTCTGCTGAATGCGCCGCTACGTTGCATAGTTGTCCATAGAAGGCTCTCGTCAAGCGCTTTTACATACTCTTCTTCGAGATCTCGTTCGGAGATCCAAATAGAGTGTTCGCTAAAGTTACGCTGTGCTACGCCGATGTTGTTTGCGGTTCTGTCGACAGCATCTCGGTCGATCAGCAACGAGAGTGGAACGTTGAACCCATTCTCTCCGAATAGTTTCCAGACCACTTTCATATCGCCAGCACCTTCGGCTTCAATGACGCTGACTCCAAGACGGTCGAGGTCATGGCCGGTCAGTTCAGCTACTCGTTCGAGGATGATCCTGTCGGCTGTCCCTTCAACAGCCACAACATGGCGCGCTGTCAAGGGTTCCAACTTATTACGCACCCACCATCGAAGTGTTGCACGCTGGTCGTTGTCAAGAATCCCGAGATTTGGTTGAACAGTTTTGCCGCGCTCTCTTACGGATACAATCAGCTCAGGATCAAAAGCACTGACAATGTCAGGCGAATGTGTCGCGATGATCTTCTGATTTCTCCCATTCTTCAGCAGCCGAGCCAGGCTGCGCTGGCTGCTGGGATGGAGGTGAATCTCAGGCTCGTCGATCGCAACGATATTTGCGCCATTTGAGATCAGGTCGTACAAGGCAATCGCGTAGATAGCACGCTTGCCGTCTGACTGCTCGCTGATCGACTTTTTGTTGACTTCAAGGCGCACCCCCTTCAGTACGTTATTGTCAGCAGCAGCCCCAGGAACAAAAGTCAAATCGTCTTGTGTAACTCTCTCTGGCAATGCTGTACTGAGCTGATCGGCCATCGCACCGCGGAGTTCAGACAGGGCAACTGAGTTTTGGAGTTTTTCGCCAATCTTTTCAATTATGTCTTCAAAGTCGGCTTGCTCGTCGCCAAGTTCGACATTAGCTAGCACGTCATCCAACAAAGAACGCCGGTCATTGCTCATGCTGCGTGCACGATCATTGGCATTGAGCAGCGTCCACCCGATGGCCTGTAACTGTTCCCGCGATAGCTGACGTCCGGTATTTTTGTTCGGTACGGTGCGTGTTATGGAGAGTGTTTCAAGATCGTCGAAGCTGGCTTCAAGGCGGATGGTGAGCGTCTGCTCTTTCTCGCTGTTTGGGTCGACCGTGATCTCATCGGGAAATAATGCTTGTTCGGTATCCGAGAAGCCACAAAGATCGGCTTCGACAACAAAGGGATGATCTGGATCGCGAAGATCCTCAGGTGTGATTTGGTTATACAGCTGCCCGGTGCTAGCGCCTAGCAAGAGATCGAGGCAGCGCAGCAGCGACGACTTGCCGACGTCATTTGGGCCGATGAGCACCATATGCTGGCGAACCTCCAGCTCTAGATCCTGGAGACGGCTGTGGTTTTCGACTTTGACTCGCGTGAGACGCATAACGTTCCTTTTTGCTTTACTGATGTATTTGACGGCTTAACGAATACCTTGCATTTTAGGTGACGCCTGCTTTTACGCAAATGTCTTCATTGGTCGTCATTGCCCATGCGTGAAGTAGCACGCTCACAAGATAACGCTCTATCAAGCCATTCCTGTCGCGTCGTGACAAAACTGCAACATTCTGCAGCCCTGAGACACTAACCTTTCAAAGTGTACTATAAAAGTGCTAAAATTAATAATGCAATGCCTGATGTCGAACCCTCCCTCCACCACCGCCTCCGTCGCCTCAAAGCCGCCCTCCTGGCCATCTCCTTCACCCTGGCCGGCATCCTCCTCATGATGCTCAACGCCTGGCTGACTCCACTGCAGTTGGGTGAGTGGCAGTGGCTGCACGCCCTGCCACTGGGCGAGCTGGGTGGCACGCTCTTTGGTGCGGGGCTGCTTTCAACGTTCTTCGAGTACGCCTTCCGGCGCGATCAGGAGCGGGCGGTGACCGAGCGCTTCCGCCAGACAATCCGTGACGAAGCACCGACCCTGCGCGATGCCGTCATCGAGGCCTTCCGCTTCGACCACCAGGACGTAGCGCGTATAGCCACACCCGAGCTGCTGGATGATCTGGCTCGCACCAGCTTGGGCCTGCGCTTCGGCGACCCAGGCTTCGGCCGCGAGGTCTACGCCGACATCCGCCACCAAGCCATGGCTGCCGAGGAACGCTGGTACGACGCCCGCGTCGACGCGACCCTTGGTATACCAAGGGGTAGGAGCAGTGCTCCTACCCCGTTCTTCGACTTACGTGTCCGCTGGGAGTACACCGTCACGCCGCGGCACCGCTTCCGCAAGTTCGCCGTCGTCTCCGACCGCCAGCGCTACGACCAGCTGGTGGCCGAGCGTGGAGAGACGAGTGTGTGGTACCGCCGCCCAGTGCCCGGCCTAGCCGTTTCCGATCCAGAAGTCTTCGCCCTGGAACAGTTCACCGTCAACGGCACGCCGGTGCCGTTCATCCGGCAGGTGGATGAGGTCTCCCAGGTCTACACCGTTGATCTTGGTGAGCAGGTCATCCAGCAGGAGCAGGCGGTCGTCATCTCCTTCAGCTTCCGCACCCGCACGCTCCGCAGTGGTCACGTGGTGCACCTGGATATTGACCGCCCCACGCGTGGTCTCAACGTCGAGCTGCGCTACGACCCAGAGCAAGTTGGCCAGATGCGCATCCTCGACTTTGCTTCCATCGGAGAAGGAGGACGCCTCACCCAAGTGCCGGACGCACCGACGCTGCGCTACCGCTACGACGGCTGGCTCTTCCCGCGAGCTGGCATGGTCTTCGTCTGGACGCTGCCAGATGAGCAGGACGACTGGGCCGAGGTTGCACCCGACACCGATGCCAGGCCACCACGCTCAGCCGGTAGTTCTGAGAACGCCGTCAAGGCATTACCAGCCACGGAAGACGACGCCCGCCAAGCTCGTGCAGCCTGACGGACACCGCCCAGCTGCCAAGTAGGAGGCAGCCATGGGATGAGTTAGCCCCTACGTGGGGCACGTGGTCAGTCGCCACCCATGCTGCTCACCTCCCTCCATCTCGGCTGACATCCCTAGATTGCCATACAGGTATGGTGGTGCCAAGTGGGCACCCGCTCGACGCTGGTGGTCGTGCGCGCTTCCTCCTCCACCAGCCAAGACGAGCAGTGGTGGCCCATTGCCCGCCAGCTCGGTCTGCGGCTCCAGCGCGCCCGCATCGCCAAGGGCCTCAGCCAAGAAGCCCTAGCCCATGCCGCCGGCATCTCCACCTACACCTACCAAAAGTTCGAAAAGGGCGAGTCCCGCCCCGGCACTCCGATGAACCCGCGCCTGCGCACCCTCATCGCCCTGGCGGCGGCGCTAGACATGCGGGTGGAGGAGTTGGTGAGAGGGATCGAGGGGTAGCTGCAGCTCCGGGAAACTTGGCTGGTACCCACCACGTGTGGGATGGTCGGTGCCGAGCGCTACACTATGCTCGTGAAAAAGCTAAGCCTCGAAGCCTGGGAAGCGCTAGGTGAAGTTCTTGCCACGCGGTGGTGGTACAAGAAGTCATTTGAGAAAGGCGTTCGACGCCTATTTCAGGATCATCCAGAGTTGGTCGCCAATATCGCGTTCCAGGCCCTAACCAAGCGCGAGGCTGTCGACAGCATTATTAGCCGCGCCCAGAGTGCAGAAGAACGGTGTCACGACACGCTCATCCAGATAATGGTCGAGCTGGCCGATACGCGCCCCGACTCTCTAACCGACTATCGCCGAGACGATCAAGCGGAAAAGAAAAGGGCAGCACTGAACGCCATCGAGCATCTCAAGCAGATTGTAGCCCCCTTTCGTGAAGAAGTGGCACAACGAGAGCGTCTTGAGCAAGAAATGCTCGCACATGCGGAAGCCAAGCAGCGTCGAGAATCGTTTGCTGCCGAGCACCAACGTCTTCTCACGACATTTAGCGCGCTCAAGAAAGATCCGGATCGCCAAAAGGCTGGCAAGGGCCTGGAGCGTCTCATCGCCGATCTAGCCGACCTGTACGACCTAAATCCAACCCCAGACTATTCGCTAGCAAACGAACAGATCGACGGTGCCTTCACCTTTGACCATGACGGGTACATTGTCGAAGCGAAATGGCTCAACGAGCCGGTAGGGCGCAGTGAGGGTGACATATTCACTGCCAAAGTGCGACGAAAAGGTCGCAACACGCTCGGACTCTTCGTTGCGGTAAATGGGTTCTCGGCCGATTTCAAACAAATCTACCGAGAAGGGTCATGCTTCATCACCATGGACGGAAGTGATCTATATAACGTTCTTAGTCGGCGGGTGCCCTTCGACGACCTCCTGCGCGCCAAGAAACGACATCTCGACGAAACTGGTTCATGTTTTATGGATTGAATGGCCGTCTCGTTATGAGGGGGGAGGTCAATCTCTGCTTATGACGATAACTGCATCATCGCTCGAAGCTGTGTAGCTTTGAGCGGGAGGAGTGGGTCGCTGCTAGCGATATTCACTTCAAGGAGCTGATGTAGCAACACGTCTGCTTCTCGAGCCAAGCCGTCATTCGCCTTAAAGACCCGGTTGGCGAGACTAACTACCGACTCATTCGCAATATAGTTGAACGCATCCTGGAGTTCCTGTCGTTCACGTATTTCACTAATTTGAGAATCCTTCAGTTTGCGATACTGTTTTGCCGCAATTCCAAGACCGATTATCATCGCAATATAGCGCGCTTGAGCTTCTTCGCTTGTCATGACCGGCTGAGGCTCATCGACGGCACGAAAGATCTCAATCGACATCTCCGCAGGAGTCATCTGCCGTAATTCGGGCGATTGTAGAGTCAGTTCAAGCTGTTTGGTGTCCTTGCTGCGACGTGAAGAGTGCAATCGCGCTTGTAGTGAGGGTTGCCACTTTTCGTGCCATAGCTTCTCGAGTATGGGCTTTACCGCAACGGCAGCAAGAGGCGCTGCCGCGGAGAGAGCCGCTGTTGTAAGCAAATTTGCAACATCAACCGAACCTTGCGAACCGCCGGATGCTTCGATCTCATCATCTTCATCACGATCGACTTCGACCAATTCGGCTTGTCCGCATATCTGATTGGTGTCATCATCGAGAAGTGAACCACGGTACGCACCTTCGGTATTTTTTGAACGCGCGAGATGAGTTCCCTTTGGAACAGTGACGCGATACACCCGATCCTTGTTTGGCAAGACCTTCTCCTAACCTGATCACACATACGACAAAAGGGCGTCGGGAACTCCGGAAACATGTGCTGAGGCGGACGCCTTCGCAATTATAGCGCTGGACGTATGCGGTTGCGTACCACTACCGTTTTACCGTAGGTTTCCAAAACTATGCGGCAGGCGGAAGCAAGCCACATAGAGGAGGGGGGCAGATGCAGCAACGATTGTTTCCGTTATCTGTTTTACGCCCCTCGACGGCCTGCCATGCCGAGTAGTCTTCGCTCGCTCGACGGAAGTTGCGCCTACGCATCTCTCCCAAGCACCTCCCGCCACAAGGGTGACTCCCACCAGCCGGGTAGCTTGAGCATGGTCATGTTCGTGCCGGAGATGGCGAGCGCTTCGCCGTCTGGCAACTCGAAGAGTTCGTGTGGCTCAAGGGCATGTCGCAGGGTACCGACGTGGTCGACCGACACGACACTGTTGTAGTGCTGCATCCACTCTTCGAATGAGTCGCCGATTTCGCCGATCTGTTGCCCCTTCATCAGCATGTTGGTGCGTTCCATGCGAAGAAAGTGCTGGTCGTACAGGCCACGGATGCGTGGATCGACACGCTCAACGCTCCGAGCTCGCCGTGCTGCCGACTCGATCAGGTCTGTCGTTGTGATGCCGCGATGTGGGATGGCTTTGAGCGCTTCGTGATCGACGGTGATGTTCGTGTGGTAGCGGTTGACCAGGGGAGTGAGCTGGGATACACGCTGCAGGTAGGTGGCGTCGCGGTAGCCACCCAGGAGCAACTGGCTGCCTCCCTCCACTATGCCGTATCCCTGGCCAGGCCAGATCGCGTTCATGCGCTCGATGTCTTGCACGCCGAGGATGACCGTGATGCCGTCACCGCCGGCTGTGGACATGAGTTCGGGCAGGGTATGGATGGGGGCGATGTTTGCCACCTCGTCCAGGGCAAGCATGCACCCGGTTGGGCGCTCTTCTACCGCTGTGGTGCGCCACTGAGTCACCAGCGAGCCGATCAGCGCTGCGACGAAGGGCGCGACGATCTGTGTATCACTAGAACGTGCCTGCAGATACAGCGTCGAATCACCGTCGAAGAGTTCGGAAAGTGTGAATTCATCGCGTCCATCCGGGCTGCACCGCTCGATCGACGGCAGGATGACGTTGCTGATCACAGACATCACATTCTGCCGAGTCTCGTCGGAGATCTTATCTTTCGAGAGAAAGTTCGCCAATGCAAGGCTCGCAGGATGTGTTGCCCCTCGCTTCCTCTTGAAAGCATTCTTAAGGGTGCCCATCGAATCAAATACGTCAGTGTCTGATTCCGAACTACGTAGCCGCATCTTACGCACTAATTCTGCGAACATGCTAGCAGGCTTACGATTTAAAGCGCATGCCATCATGACTGGTGCCAAAGCCTGGATGGCTGCACCCCGGAAGAAGTCGGCGTTGTTGACGGTGTGTTCACCTACCAGGCTAGCGGATACAAAGAATCTGGCGCGCTCCTCAGCAACCTTCCAGTCTTTGCATCCCTCCAAGAAGTTCCAAGACTTGTAGTGGGTGGGCGATGCCGGATCGAGCGCGACGTGCACCACGTTGCCGCCTGATACATCCGCCAGCTGCTGACGGGCGGACTCGGTGACCTCGATGATGTCTGGGTGCTGCTGCTGTCCAGGTGCCCGTGTCGATGTACACACCGCAAGGCGTGGGAAGGCGGCGATGGACAGATCACCACCGACCAGATACAAGGGCCCTGGCCCAGCCCCGCCACCGCCT
>ERZ773077.1184-NODE-1184-length-18321-cov-12.786708_pt1 | contig 18321 bp, 22 predicted proteins | sample MGYA00580612_ERZ773077 | MGnify/ENA primary metagenome ERZ773077 (study PRJEB29015, sample SAMEA2737971) | human oral metagenome | biome: human oral; feature: human-associated habitat; material: dental | place: China | collected 2021 ...
GTGAGCTTATCACTGAACCGAAAAAAGATGATCGTTTCAGTTTTGAATTTACCGAACACGAACTCCAACAGCTCGCTTGGGCGTGGTTTGCTTTATTGCGTGGCACGGAACTTTGCCAAAATCTTCTCCCTGCATTGAAACAAATTAGTTCACATTATGCCGCACCGGTGCATGATATCGCTTACGAATATCGCAGCACTCTCCGTCAGGCGCAAAAAGTATTAGAGCGAATCACTGAAAAATTTGAGTGCAAACAAGGCAATAACTGGCGCGTATTAAAATATCTTCGAGCTTACGACCCTAACGCAACGGGCTTTCAGCTAGATATTCTATAAAACAACGCAAAATCCGACCGCACTTTGGAAACATGGGGCGGTCATAAGGATAAAGTATGAAAAGAGATTGGGAACTAATTCGCAAAATCCTCATTAAATTAGAAAGTAAAGTGGATGATACTCCGCTTGATAGTGAAAGTTTCAAAGGGGTTTATCCTGAGAAAGTCATCTATCACTACAAAATTCTGGCACAGGCTGAATTAATTCAAATTGAAGATAGCTCCACAATGGGAGAAGAGGATTATTCAGCAATTAATCTTACTTGGTCTGGGCATGAATTTTTAGATAAAATTCGTAATGAAACAGCTTGGAATAAGATTAAAAACATTGTAAAGTCAAAAGGTGTTGATATGTCATTTGACGTAATCAAAACTGTTGGTCAAATCGTTATAACGTCATTATTTACAAAATAACGGAAGGGGTAATAAATGAATGCACTTTACATAATTAAATGGCTTGCTAAAGCCTTTGGTGTTTTTGTTATTCTTCCTTTTGCCGCACTATATTTTATGGGCGTATTATCTACCGGATTCTTCTCTTGGGGCGGTTTTCCGTATGTCGTCATTATTGCTGCAGTGGCAATCGTATTTGGTGTGATCGAATGCTTTAAAAAGCCGATTCGATAACAACAGTAATTTTAATTTTTTAATAAAGCACTCTTAGGAGTGCTTTTTTATGGGAGATATTTATGGCTGGTACACTCGGAAAATTAAATATCCAGTTGGAATGAGATCAGGTCAAATTTCAGAATGCTTTATCACAAGCACAACAAAGAACCCAAAAGTTCTCCGTTGAAGCACAACGCTATTTGAATAGTATTGATTCAGCCATGGTGTCACTTAATCGTTCCTCAAAATTAACGAACTTACTTTTGGCTAAAGATATATTCGCTCGTGTCGGAAAGGCCGCACTTTCATACGCTGACGCTAATACTGAGTTGATTAACCGCTTAAAGTTAAGCACTAACGGTAATAACGAACTCGCTTTTGCCACTCAATCAGTATTTGACATATCTTTGCGTACTAATCAATCAGTAGCCGCAACATCAGCGGTATATCAAAAATTTGCGCAAAATGCTGGAAAGTTAAAATTAAGTCAAGGTGAAGTTGCGTCTATAACCGAAACTGTATCGAAAGCTGTTGCGATGTCAGGCGCTACTGCTGCACAAGCTGAGGCCGGGTTAATCCAATTCGGGCAGGCTTTATCTATCGGGACATTGAAAGGGCAAGAACTCAACTCCGTAATACAACAAATACCGGGATTAGCAGACGCAATTGCAAAAGGTTTGGGTGTAACGACTGGTGAACTAAAAGCAATGGGGGCAGCTGGTGAGCTTAGCACACAACAAGTTATCACCGCACTGCGAAAAGTGCGTAAGCAAATTGATAGTGATTTTGATAGTCGCATTAAAACCGTATCTGGGTCTTTAACCAATTTAGAAACCGCATTTATTCAAACCGTTGGGCGATTCGATCAAAGTGTCGGCGTGACAACAAAACTTGCAGAGAGCATTGAATTTGTTGCAGCCAATTTGGATAGTGCGATTCAAGCTGCTGTCTTGTTTGCTGGTGCCTTAGCGATCGGACAAATTGGAAAGTACTCAACTGCACTCCTACAAACCGGGATCAATAGTGCGAAAAATACGTTGTCTCACTATAACGAAGCTAAAGCACTTTATGCCAAAGCTACGGCATCTAGGGTTGCTGCACAGGCTGAAATGTCCGCCTTGTCCGCACAATTACAAGTAGCCCAATCAGAAAAAACAAGATTTGTGTTGCGTGAGCAAATGAAAGCGCAAGCTGCTCAAATAACAGCATTGGTTAATGCCGAAGCAAATGCTAAGCGCAATTTAGCTACGGCAAACAGACTTGCCAGCGCTGCGGCAGTTGGCTTGCGAAATGTTATGGGATTATTGGGCGGTCCCGCAGGTGTGATTACAATCGCAGCGAGTGCGTTGTATTACTTTCATTCACAAGCCGAAGAAGCAAGAAAGTCAGCTATAGACACTAAAGCGGCGAATGAACAGCTCAAGGAAAGTTATGAGGGGTTGAGTGAAGCTGTCTTAACTACAAAAATCTTTGAACAAATTGATGCAATGAAAGAGCAGGAGGCGCAGTTAAAAAGCCTTGGCAACGCAATGATCCAATCTGAGTTTAGCAATCGTCGTGGCTGGTTGTTTGCTGATACTGCTGAAGATGTAGAAAAAGCAACCGCTAATTATCGCGCCGGAATGGAAGTAGCGACAGCAAAAAGTAAGGTTTTTGATAATCAATTACACGCGATAGTGCAGACAATGCAGAGTAAAGGACGATCGCTTGATGAAATTAAACAGAAACTATCCCTTTTTAATGTAAGCAATGAAAAGGCCGAACAGATTATTGCTGATGTAAAAAATGGTCTTGATGGCGCCAAGGCAAGTACAGATGAAGCTACCGGCGCAACGATTGATTTTAAAAAAGCACAGGATGAACTTACTAAAAAATCTGATGATTTACGCGCTAAATTAGAGGTGTTAGAGCTTAAAAATAAAGGTCATGCTAAGGCATCTTATGTGTTGGCAGGTCTTTATGAAGTGCTTGGTGTTAAAGGCGCTGAATACTCAAAGGTTCTTAATGCTATTGCCAATGGTGACGTAGCGGCAGCACAGGCTGCCGCAGCTGCGATCAACTTATCCACCGAACAATTACAAACCATGCTCGACATGGGTAAAAAGATTGAGGGATTATTTGATACAGATACTAAGGTAGCCACCATTGAAACAAGTCTCAAAAAGAATAAGTCGTCAGATAATGCTCGTGAAAATTGGCTTAACTTTTACGATGAAATACGCAAGAAAAACAGTTCAAGCCTTGGTGAAATTGAATTAGAGCAAGCGCGAATGTTCCAACGTTTGGAAGAACATTATAAGAAAGGTGTAGTGTCTTACCAAGAATACGAAACGGCGAAAACTGCCATCGCTGAACGTTTTGCTCGTCAACGGTTGGAGCTTGCCGGCAAGTATGCGCCGGAGAAACTGCTGAAAGCGAATTTGAATGATGACTTAAAGTCGATTCAGGAGCTTTATAGCGCAGGGCAACTCAATCAGGCGGAAGCTGCCAAAGCCTCACAACGGGCGCAGTTTGATTATGCGCAAGGTGTGTCGCAAAGTGCAGTCGATCCATTGGCACAATTTCGGGCGCAGTTCGACCCGAATCAGGAAATTGAAAACCAACGTACGCGTGATTTAGCGTTACTTGATGCAATGCAAAGCGGTAATGAGCAGAAATTGTTGTCAGAAGAGGAATATCAGCGTCGTAAAAAAGAAATTCAAGATAAATACGATTTGGAACGCCAAAAGAAAGAAGCTGATTATTATGCACAATCTACACAGATGATGAGTTCAGCTTTTGACACGATGGCAGGGGTCATGGCTAATGCAGCTGGTCAGCAATCAGCGGCCTATAAAGCCATGTTTGCCGTAAGTAAGGCATTCGCTATTGCGGAAAGTATTATCAATATTCAATTGGCTTTGTCTGAGGCAGCAAAACTGCCTTATCCACAAAACCTTGTTGAGTATGCTCGAGCTGCCAGTCAAACAGCCAGTATCGTTTCAAATATTCAATCTGTAACGATGAGTTTTGCCACTGGCGGTCATGTACAAGAGCCAGGAACCGGAACAAGCGATTCGATCCCCGCTTGGTTATCCAATAATGAGTTTGTGATGACATCCCGCACTGTGGATCACTACGGTGTCGGTTTCATGAATGCACTGAATCAACGCAGATTGCCCAAATTTGCCAATGGTGGACGGGTTGGCGGAGGTGGTTCACCAAGCTATCCTGGCGTACTGTCGAATCATGGTGGTGGAGATATGAACAATGACATCACAATCACGATCCACATCGACAACAATGGCAACGAAGAAACAACCACCGAACAAAAATCGCAACAAGGTAAACAACTCAGTGACATGATTACAGGGAAAGTGCTGGAAGTTTTGCAGAAAGAACGTCGCCCAGGCGGATTATTATCGTAGGTGAATTATGACAATTAAAACTTTGCCCTGGTGTCCAATGCCAGGATATACCGTTGAAAATGAACCGCGCCGAAAGGTCACTCAATTCGGAGATGGTTACAGTCAGCGAGTAGTAGATGGATTAAACCCTCTATTGCGAAAGTACAACATGACATACAAGCTAAATCATAAAAGTGCGGTCGAATTAGACCGCTTTTTTATTGAGCATTGTGGCATTAAGGCATTTTTATTTAGAGAGTATGAAAATGGTGAGTTAATCAAGGCTGTTTGTCCAAAATGGTCTAAAACGGTAACTAAGAGACATACAGAAATAAACTGTACATTCGAAGAGGTTGTTTGATGCCTAAACCACTACCAACAGAAATGCGCTCAGACCTATTTAAACTTGAGCAAGGCGCATTGTTAGAGCTTTGGGAAATTGACTTGCGTCATATCTCAAGCAATGCCGACCCTGATGTTAAAGGCGAGATCTACCGTTTTCACAATGGTGTAAGCCAAACACGGGAGAATATTTGGTGGCAAGGTAAAGAGTACCAAGCTTACCCGATAAAAGCGGATGGTTTTGAGATTAGCGGACAAGGGCCAAGCAACCGTCCAACACTTGCAGTCTCAAATCTCTACGGCATTGTAACCGGCATTGTTGCGCACTTTGGGCAAGGTGTTGGCGGCAAGGTAACACGCCATCTTGTGCCGGCGGAATATTTGGATGCCAAAAACTTTCCGGGCGGTGTAAATCCAACGGCAGATCCGAGACAGGAAAGCGTCAGTTACTACATCATTGAGCAATTAAAATCACTTGATGATGAGCGTGCTGTCTTTGAGTTGGCATCACCGGCTGAAACAGATAATGCAAAAATCCCGTTATTGATGATTACCTCCGATACTTGTATTTGGCAGTATCGCTCACCCGAGTGCGGTTATACCGGTGGACCGGTGGCGGATGAGTTTGATAATCCAACGTATGACAAAAAAAAGGATAAATGCTCGCACTGTATAAAAGGTTGCAAATTACGCTTTGGTGATGATGCAGTTTTGCCTTTTGGTGGATTCCCGAGCACGACACAATACGGTAACTAATCATGATTGATGACAAGTTAAAACAAGAGATATTGGCACATGCCGAGCAATGCAAGCCGCAGGAATCATGCGGTTTTGTTGTTTTTGACGGTCGGCAAAATATCTATATCCCGTGCGTCAATGTATCGCCCGATCCAATCAATTATTTTGAGATTGCACCGGAAGAATTTATCGCGGCGGAAGAAATTGGGCATATTGTCGCCCTCGTCCACTCTCACCCTGATAGTGCCGAGGAAAAGGGATTGCCCTACCTCTCAACAGCCGACCGTGAGTGCCAAGTGCGGTTAGATTTGGATTTTTGGTTAGTTGTTAGTGGAGAGATTAAGCAATTTCGCAACATCCCACCACTGCTCGGAAGACAGTTTGAAAACAACAAACAAGACTGCCGCAATATCTTACTTGACTGCTATATGCTTGCCGGTGCTGATTTTCCGGACGACGTTGAATATCCGTTTAACTGGTTTGAGCAAAAAAATCTGTATGAGGATAACTTACTGCGGTTTGGTTTTTACAAGCTCATGCAAGAGGATGATATCCAGCTTGGCGATGTAGTGATGATACAAGTCGGCGCCAATGTAGCAAATCACGGCGGAATTTATCTCGGCAATCAAACGATATTACATCACAGCCAAGATCGTTTATCGGCTCGCGTGCCTTACGGCGGATTTTGGCTCAACAATACGCACTCAGTATGGAGATTTAAAGATTGGTACAAGTTAAATTTTACGGCAGTCTTAAACGATTTGCAGATGAGCCGTTAGAGTTAGAGGTCGGCAATTTTAAAGAGCTTATGAGTGGATTGCTAACGCAGATTAAAGGATTGCGACAACACTTACGGCACGGCTATTACAAGGTGCGTGTTGGTAGTAAGTATCTATCCGAGGAGCAATTAAAAGCTAACCCTATTATTGATTTAAAGGATGATTGCACAGTGCATTTTACGCCTGTTGTTGCCGGTGCCGGTAAGGGGGGCGGAGGTTTACAGATGATCGTCGGGGCGGTATTGATTGCTATAGCTTATATCAATCCTTTTGGTTATCTGAGTGGGCCAATGGTTACGGCAATGTATGCGGCTGGGGTATCAATGGCTCTATCCGGCGTTGTTGGATTGTTAACCAAGCCGCCCGAAATGAACAATAAGTATGACGAGGGCGAGAAAAAGCAAAGTACCTCGTTTAGCAACATTCGGAACTTAACGCCGCAAGGGCGACCTATCCCGTTATTGTACGGGAAGATGCTGACAAGTTTTGTCCTGATCTCACAAGGTATTGAGACATTTGACGACTTGCCACCACCGGTTAAACCGGAAGAAAGAAAACGGCACGGAAAACGCAGTTAAATTTGACCGCACTTTAAAGAGTGCGGTTTTTTGTTTTTAGAGGATTGATTTATGGGCGGTAAAGCAAGCGGCGGCGGACATACACCAAGAGAGGCGGCGGACTCGCTTTTGTCATCACAGAGATTGAGAGCAATCGGCTTAATCTCACTAGGCCCAATTAAAGGCTCCGTGAACTGGTGGAAATCGACTTATTTTGATAACACGCCAATCCAAAACGAGAGCGGCGTTGATGATAAGGATGAGGATAGCTTTAACTTTAAAAATATTGAGGTGCAATACACGCTCGGCACGCAAGATCAGCCGGTATTAAAAGGCTTTGAGGGCTCGGAGCGTGAAGTATCTGTCGGCACCGAGGTTAAAAAGCAACACCCGATTACACGCTCAGTCATCGATCCTGATGTTACTCGTTTACGCTTAACCATCGGTGTTAATGCGCTACTTAGTCAAAACGACCAAGGTGACACAAACGAGACCGCAGTAAACTTCCGCGTGCTGATTAATGGACAAGCGCGCGGCGCATACGAGATTTACGGTAAGTCATCCTCTCGTTTTTACCGCAATTACATTATTGACAATTTGCCGCCAAGACCATTTACGGTAACGGTGGAGCGCATCACTGATGACAGCAAATCCCAACGCCTACAAAATGCGACTCATTGGGTGAGTTATACAGAGATAATTGACACCAAGCTCAATTATCCAAACATGGCACTGGTCGGGATTAAAGCTGACTCTCGCTATACACCAAATTTTCCAAACGTGAATTTTTTGCTTTACGGGCGGATCATTAAAATCCCATCAACGTACGATCCTGAGGCAAGAACTTATGCCTCAGGCATCTGGAAAGGCGATTGGAAACTAGGCTGGACAAATAACCCGGCATGGATTTTTTACGACTTAATCACCAATAAATTAGCCGGCTTGGGTCTGCGCATTGGTGATTACGGGATTGATAGATTCCAGCTTTACGAGATTGCAAAATATTGCGATGAGCTTGTAGATGACGGTTACGGCGGCAAAGAGCCTCGCATGGTATCTAACTTATGGATTACCGAGCAACGTGAGGCATACAACGTACTGTCTGACATGGCATCCGTTTTCCGGGCGATCGCCGTTTGGGATGGAACGCAGTTTACCGCAATCCAAGACAGACCGGCTGACCCTGTTTGCTTGTACTCTCAATCAAACGTAAAAGACGGCAAATTTACCCGTCAATACGCTGCAGGCAAGGCGATTTTTACCGCTGTTGAGGTTGAGTATGCGGACGAGCGCAACATGTACCAAAAAGCGATTGAGTACGTTGCTGACGATAGCATGATTGCCCGTTACGGCTATAACGTCAAAAAAATGACGGCGTTTGGCTGTACAAGCCGAGGGCAAGCGCACAGATACGGCAAGTGGGTGCTGGAGACATCCCGTCTTGAGCAATGCACGATTACATTTACTGTTGGCCGCCAAGGTTTGATGCACTTACCCGGCGACATTATCGAGGTTGCGGACAATAGCTATGCCGGACAAGTGATTGGCGGACGTGTTATTGCTGTCAATGGCAGACAAGTCACGTTAGATCGAGCTGTTGAAATCACCGAAAACAGTCACTTGAGCTATCTCAATGCCGATTACCAACTAACCAAAATCAAAGTCATTAGCGCACAAGGTGCTGTTATAACGCTAGACACCGCACCGGATGGGCTACATGAATATGATAACTGGGTGCTAAAAACACCTACAGTATCAACGCAACTCTACCGCGCTCTTGGTATCTCTGAAAATGACGATGGCAGTTATACCATCACCGCATTGCAGCACGAGCCACAAAAAGAGGGCATTGTTGATGGTAGCGCAAGCTTTGATCAGCGCACATACTCAACGATACAAAAACCAAAGATTGGACATATTGGAGTTACTACGACATCTGACGGTGGCGTGACTGTTAACTCTGATGTAAGTAGTGGGCAAGGTATTGTTAAATATGACATCCGCGTTTACAAAAACGGTGCGCTGTATAACTCATACTTAAACCAAGACACTCCAAATATCTCATCCGGCAACCTATCCAATGGCGACTACTCTATTGTAATACAAGCCAAAGACCAGGACGGACGGTTGCTTGATGAAAAAACCGAGAGCTTTACTATCGACAAGCCACCGGTTCCGACCGGAGTAAGATTTAGTGGAGGCTTAGGCACAATTACGCTTGAGTGGGACTGGGTTAATGGCACGGCAACGGAAATCTTTGTCGCAGACGTTGATGACATCACAAAAGCCACCCTAATTGCAAAAGTGACCGCAAGAACGTTTACGCACGAAGTTGGCGGAAAACAGGTGCGCTATTACTGGTTGAGACACACCAAAGGCGTTAATGTTGGCCCATTTTATCAACAAACGGGATTGCGTGCGGAAAGCTCGGTTGATATTGATGCCGAGTTAAAACTACTCAATGACGAGCTTAAAAAGACGTTGCAAGGCAGTTTTGAGGCGATTGTCGAGGTTAATAACAAGACATACTCTCCCTACATCAACATTGGCAAATACATCTACCACTCGGACAAAAATCAATTTTTTGTTTGGGACGGTGCGAAATATGAGCCGGTTGCCGTGGAGGCGGAAAAAATTGTTGGGAAACTTACGGCAATGCAGATTGCGACAAACGCAATCCAAGCAAATCACCTTGCCGCAAACTCTGTCACCACGGCAAAAATCGCAACAGGCGCGGTAACGGCAAACGAAATCGCAACCGGTGCGGTTGGAGCAAAACACGTTGCCACACAATCACTTGACGCAAGTCACATTGCCACCAAGTCATTAACAGCCAATCTGCTTAACGTTGACTCTCTCTCTGCGGTGAGCTCGGATTTGGGTAGTGTTACTGCCGGCTCGCTTAAAATCGGCAAGTTAAACGGCAATTTTGGCACGATGTTTGAGGTGCAAAGCTCGGGCGGATTTAGATTGATTGCCCGAGATGCAACTGGTGGTATTGAGTTAAATAGCGCAAGTCGAGCATTGCACGTTTGGGATGGTGCAAAAGAGGCTGTGAGAGTGGGTAAATTATAGGAGTAAATAATGTACTACATAGATGCAGTTGTACCAATAGCAAAGAGCTTTGCGGAGAGCGTGAGTTGTGGTTTCCACGTTGTCTCACGTATCACTATTGATTACATCAACAAAGAGACAGTTGTAGAGCTTGCGAGTTGGGAAACGGAAGAATCATTTAAATCTCGGGGGGCGAGTTTAGTCACGTTTTTGACGCTAAATGACTGCCCGAGATTTAGTGTTGATCCGAGCCTGTTTGCGCTGCGAGGTTTGACGGCGGTCGAGGGATCGCCGTTTTATCGCGCGGAAGTCAAATGCCAATATGATGTAGATCACATTAACCAAGTTTGGCAGGACTAATTATGGGCGGTTATGGGTTGATGACGCTTGTCGATAATGAGCCATATTTTCACACCGGAAACTCAAACACGGTGTGTCTTGGGTTTATTGATATTCGTGGGAGTGGGTCTTTTAAAGTTACGGACATCGGAGCCGTTATACCTGATGATAAGTCATTTTGGTATTTTCCGACCTGCTTACAAGTAACCGAGCCACTCCCTGACACTGAGATTTTAGCAATAATCCAAGATAACAAAGTTATCGGTTTCCAATGGGGACACTTTTCGAGAGCAGCGCTCGGTGCGGTCGGGAATGAAAATAATCGTGGAATAAGGGTTTATTATGGCTACTACTAGCGGGATTAAAATAAACAATACCGTATTAACGGCAAATAATTTATTTAAATTTATCACGGTTATTGATGTCGATACTGACGGCAATATTTATATCCCAATACGGGTTACTGTTGATAACGAACAGGAAATATTTGAGCGTTGGAAATCATTAAAAAAATTGGTAAACAAAGGATATTTAGGTGCTAAAAATTATGTGAAATTTTATACCGATATTGTTTTACCAAATTTGCCACGAAGTGTTATAGACGATTGGAATGATGGTGATGAGGTTATTACTTGGTTAAATCTTAAAGATTTTCCCTTGTTTAAATTAAATAAACTCAATTTTCAAAATGAATTTACATCAACTCATATCCTAAATGAAGAATGGTTAAACTTATTTATCAGAATATTATATTTTTACGAAAATATAGGAACAAACCTGAACGAAGAATATATTCCTTTTGATGAGGAAAGTGCGGCCAAGGCATTATTTTCTTTCGGTGGGAGTTTACCAAAACAATTTATTTATTTTTACCGACCGTTAACCGGCGATTGTTTCCACGGGATTGAATTTGCTCAAGGCAACAATTCCGGCATCAGAGACGTTGCCACAAAACCGATCGTACATACCTTTTACCCATCCCATGTGGAGCCGGTAAAAGACGATACAAGCAAAACAGCGAAAGCAAAAACAACAAGGATTTATGTTTATGACACATCATCTACATCCGTCTCAAGTACAGAGAGTCACGATATGTCATACATGCCTTTGTTTAATGCTTATAAGTACGGCGCAATTAGTTTTTTTAGACCAAACGAGGACTATGCCACACCGTATATTAATTATCACAAGCACGCCATGGGCGTAAAAAACGTAGATATTAAATCCGATTTAGTAACCAAAAGAGAGGTGGCGGAAAATAAATTAAGGTCTTTCCACTCGCAAGAGCTTAATTTACGAATCGCCGGTGCCGTATCATTAAGCGGACGTTTACAATGGGAGGCTAAAGGGTATAAATATCAAGATGAGACAAGATATTCACGCGTTGAATATGTTGTCACTTCTGAAATGCTTAATTTTGACAAAGACTATTATCGCAAAATTAATAAGCAAATTAATAAGCCCGACAAGTTTTTAAGAATAAAAAATATTGCGTTAGATCTAAATAAATGCGCAATACCGGTTCAGATTCACACACCAATCCCAAGGGCTAGAAATATCCAGGAAAGCTTTAATTCGGGCTTTTTGGATCGTTACCAATACTCGCCGCCAATTATGTTTAGAATAAAAGATAATCATACGCTAGATGTGTCATTTTCCAATGTTGACGTGGATAGCGTGTTTTTGCCTTATGTATTTACTACTAGCGCAAGCCATTTATTTTTAATTGATGTGAGCGTGGTGGATAAAGCTATCGATAGTTTTAAATATAAAAACGGAATGAATATACCGGACCACCTTAGAAAGAATTTTGTTTAAATTTAACGGGAGACAAAATGCAAGTATTTTTATTTGATCAAAAGCAATTATCGGTCATTAACCGAAAAGAAGAAATCACTCAAGAAACGTGCTTAGTCACGGAGCAAGAGGCGGATAAAATCCGTGAGACATTAGCGAGTGACGGGCATTTTTGGCGAGTAGATCAACTCACCGTTGGGTGCAGCGGAGCTAAACCCGATGATACTCATAAATGGGATAGCAAAAAGCACGAATGGGTTATCGATCCGGAATTGACCAAGCAAGCCCTCGATAAAAAAAGAGCGGAATTATGGGAAATCATCAAAGAAAAACGCTTACAAGCAACACGCACCGGTGCCGAAGTCACATTGCCGAATGGTGATGTCCGTCATTTTCACACCGACCAAGTGGCGCGCCAAGAATATGACGGAATGGGGCTTACGATTGTGTTGGGGACGTTTGAGCCGAGACGGTGGAAAACAATCGAAAATGATTGGGTGCTATTTGATTTAGATACTTTTAAAGCATTGGCACTGGCGATCAAAACAAAAGTCGATCATGACTACAAAAACGCCGAAATTTTAAAAGCGCAAATTGATAAATCCGAAACCCCTGAAAACATCGATCTAAATCAAGGCTGGAGCAAATCTTATGTCTAAAGTAGTAATTGCTTTTTACAAGCATAAACGAGAGCGGAATAGTGTTAAAAATACATTATTCCGCTTTTTTGATGATGTCATAAAATTTTTTACGCATGGGCCATACAGTCATTGCGAAATAGCAATACCTAATCCCGATCCATCACTTGTATTTACTTGTTATAGCGCAAGCAATAGAGACGGTGGAGTGCGTAAAAAAGTAATGCAACTACCTCCGGATCGATGGGATTTAATTGAGGTTAATATTGAGCCCTACAAAGTGCGAGATTTTTTTGCCAAAACACAAGGCTTAAAGTATGACTTGATCGGCGCTCTCGGCGTTGTGCTGCGCATTAGAGATAGCAAAACAAAATACTTTTGCTCGGAGTGGTGCGCGGAATGCCTTGGACTAAATAAACCTCGCAAGGTTAGCCCAAACTCTCTTTATAAGTATTTAAACAGCAAATAATCAACCAAGCCCCACAATGGGGCTTTTTCATTGGGGAAATCATGGAAATTATCGACTTAGAGATGGTGCGTGGAGATGATGACGGCTGGACGTTTGAAATCACTAACGAACAAGGCGATCCTTTAGATTTTACAGATTGCCGCTTTAACTTACACATCCAACCCGAGAAAAAAGGCGATATCATCAAGCTATCAAGTGATTCGGGCGAAATTAAAGTGCGGTCGAATTATATTGATGTTGTTGTAGCGCATGATAAGACTGACGGAGTGTCGTGGACTACGGCAAAATGGGATCTGCAATGCACCGATAAAAACGGAAAATTAAAAACACTATGCGGTGGCTCATTAGAGCTAACTCATGATGTAACACGAGGTGTGTAATGTTTGATGTAATCAAAGTTAAAGTGCACGCAAAACCCACATTAAAAGTAAAAATCCGCCCCAAACCAACAATAAAAGTTAAAGCTCTACCAATTAACTACTGCGCTAATACAGACACACAATTAAAACTATCAGATCTCATTTATCATTACAAAATAGGAGCACTATAACATGACACAAAAGACAACGGGCCAACTCTTAACCGAATTTGCAGAATACCTCGGACAACAAAGTAAAGAGGTGCAGCAAAAATTTGAAGAAAAAATCAAAGAATTAAAAAACGATTTACTCGGTGGTAATGTATCTCAAGACTTGGACACAATTAAAGAGCTTGCAGAGGCTTTGCAAGGGATAAAAAGCGGCGAAGATGGATTAGCCAAATTAATCCAAAAAGTGACCGAATTTAAAGAGGCCTTAGAAGGTTTAAAAACAAAAACGGAATCGCTTGATAACCTGGATTTAAAAGCCGCCTATGAACGTGGGAAAAATCACTAGTTAAGGTCAATATAATGTCTAATAATCAAAAATTCGAAGAATTTGCCGAACAAGTTGGAGTAGATATAAGCAAAATAAACAAAAAGCTAGAGGAGATTGGAAATAGCTTATCATCTAATAATACTGGTGGCGCTGTTAGACCAAAGCGCCCACCTACAGCGCATTGGCTTGATAGAACAACAACACCATGGACTATATGGTTTGATAATGGCTCTGGGCTGCAATTTCCTGACTATGCTAAAACCGAAACAATCTATGGCTATGGATACGGGTCCGCTATAAGCTCGGAAAATGTCGAAGGGTATCCATTAACTCAGATGGTATTACGATGCGCTAACGGCTCAGTAAGCATTGCAAAATACAAGAGCTCAGGCGGTCATGCGGATTATTGGGCGGACTCTACTAAAATCATTAATCCTGTACGTGATGAGACTGATTTTGATTGGTCTAACGCAAGACTAACTCCGGGCAATGAGTGGTATATCATGCGACAGAGGAATATCATCCGTGTAATGTATGCACTGGGGATTTGGTCGGCTAAGGAAGTAAAAGAATTAGGGGCTAAGCCTTTAATTGACGTTACCAATAAATACAATCCTTAACGCCAAATTATTACAAAAACGGCGGGTAATTCCGCCGTCTTTTTTTTAAATATTGTAGCAATTAAGCCATTTTCTTTATGATTTCACCTATTTTTAGGTGTCTCTCTTTTAACAACTCAACAACATCAAACCAAATACCGGTAGGGATCTTGCGCTCTCCTGATAGCCAAGCTCTCAACCGTCTAGGGCTTGATAGCTCAAGATCTCTTGATAGTGCCGTTTGCCATTGATCGCCATATAGTGCATTACCCACTATTGTTAACTCGTTAGCACCATAGTTTGCTACATCATCAGTTATCTTGGCGTAATGATAATAACCAAGCCAAAAAGCACCTTGAGCCTCAAACTCCATCTTATCTTTAGGATCGGTTAAATCACTCGGGATTTTATCCATTAAGCGCATAACTTCGTCTTGGGCTTTGGCATTGATAATATCTCCACGTTGATTCATCAAGCCAATTCCTTTGGCCGGGAATCTAATAATCGTATTTTGTACGTTGACTGGCACATCAACGCCATAAACACAGCGGACTAATTGCCCGATTGTGTACATGATTTCTTTATAATCCATAAACTTCTCCTTTTTTAAGATAAAGCCCCTTATGGGGCTTTTTATTATTTTTTACCGCCATCAACCATCACTACTGCAAAGATTGTTTGTTTTGGGGTTGTACTTGTAAATCTGCTGTATTTATCAATCCATATCCAAGATTCTTGACGGCTAAAAAAAGTGTCTACAATTTTTTGTACATGCGCAATTTGTTCTGCAGTTGCGCCTTGCGGAATTTCGATGTCGCCAAGAATGGTAATAATGTTGTTGATAATGTCATTAGCCCAGTTAATTTGTTTTTCTGAACCAATTAATTGTGGTTTTGTGATTTGAATAGTTTGAGTTGTCATAATCGCCTCCTTTAGGCTTATTAGTTAGCGGCTCTGTAGCCATCTCTTGTTTAGATGAGCCTATTATAAGGCTCAATAATTATTAATGCAAGCGTTATTTCCAAATTTTTTTAATTATTTTCAGATTTGTGATTCAGATCACAGTTTTGTGAGAAAGAAGATATATAGAGAGAGGGGTGTTAATAGATGTGTCGTTTTGATGTGTCAATTTTGTGTCAGCGATAAGCATCTAATGACTGCGTTAGACTGCTAATTGCTATAGTTTTTATAAGACAAGTGGCGTAAGGTATTGTTTTTTAATAGTTTATATAATAGCTCGCAAATATGGCATTCAAGAGGTCGTCGGTTCGATCCCGATTATCTCCACCAAATTTTAAACCTTATCAATGAAGTCAATTGATAAGGTTTTTTTTTAGCGTTGTGCTTCATGCTTATCAACGCAAATGCTATTAAGCTCTTGCCTCTAAAGTTATCTCATCTAATGTGAAATTTATGCTTTAAAAGAGCATTTAAACATTTCTTAAATGCCCTATCTCTCCCCGTTTCTTGCTAAATGAGTTGCCCGAAAGGGGAGTTTATGAAACAATTTGTCGCTATTCCAATTTAAAAAATTAACTGAATTTTAAGGATACGATAGTGATCGATTTCGATGGCTACCGTCCGAATGTAGGCATTGTTATTTGCAACGACAAAGGGCAAGTGCTGTGGGCGAAAAGATACGGACAGAATTCCTGGCAATTTCCGCAAGGCGGGATTAATGATAATGAAACGCCAGAACAAGCGATGTACCGAGAATTGTTTGAGGAAGTCGGATTAACACGCAAAGATGTGCGAGTGCTCTATGCTTCTAAGCATTGGCTGCGTTATAAATTGCCAAAACGACTGTTACGTTATGATTCCAAACCTATTTGTATCGGACAGAAACAACGCTGGTTTTTATTGCAGTTAGTCAGCGACACCAAAAACATCAATATGCAATGCAGTAAAACACCGGAGTTTGACGGTTGGCGTTGGGTGAGTTTCTGGTATCCGGTGCGTCAAGTGGTTTCTTTCAAAAGAGATGTCTATCGTAAAGCGATGAAAGAGTTTGCTACGGTGTTATTTGATGAAAATAACAAAGACTTGTTATTGCGGGCTGACTCTAGCGCAGTAGAAGAGAAAAAGAATACCTTTTCAACGCCAAAACAGACCCATTCAAAGCATTCCAAATATTCATCACAAAAGTATAAGAGATAATTATGTTAACCTTCTTCCTCTTTTGTTTGCTTGCCGGTTGTGTCGCCGGCTTTTTAGCCGGTTTATTCGGCATTGGTGGCGGCATGGTGATTGTGCCGATGATGGTTTATTTACTACCAATTGTCGGCGTACCGGATTCGCTCTTAATGTCCACCGCACTTGGTACCTCCTTCGCGACTATCGTGGTTACCGCTTTTTCTTCCGCACAACGACACCACAAACTTGGCAATGTCGTTTGGTCCACCTTGAAGTATTTTGCCCCTGCATTAATGATCAGTGCCTTTATTTCAGGGCAATACATCAGTAAATTGCCTCATGACGTTTCCAGTAAGTTGTTTGCCTGCTTAGTTGTTTATTTAGCAGCTAAAATGATTTTGTCTATTAAGCCGAAAAACATCGACCCGAATAAAAAAATTACGCCTTTATCCTCCATTATTGGCGGTGCCTTGATTGGCATGGCATCAAGTGTTGCCGGTATTGGCGGTGGCGGATTTATTGTGCCGTTTTTAAATTCTCGCAACGTAGATATTAAAAAAGCTATTGGCACTTCTGCTTTCTGTGGCATGTTAATGGGTATTGCGGGAATGTTAAGTTTTATGGTGAGCGGTTGGAATGCGCAAGGTATGCCGCCTTATTCGGTCGGTTTCGTATATTTTCCGGCTGTTTTGGGCATCACGGTTACCTCATTTTTCACTTCTAAACTTGGTGCCAATGCAACGAACAAACTCCCGGTGCCGACCTTGAAGAAAGCGTTTGCCGCCTTTTTAATTGTGGTGGCGATTAATATGTTATTGAAATAAGGAACGTTATGAATTCAGATTACCTTGTATTACCGCATTTCGATCCGGCAATTTTTGAATTTGGTCCCATCGGTTTGCGCTGGTATGGATTAATGTATTTACTCGGTTTTATTTTTGCTCGTTGGTTAGGTGTGCGCCGCGCTCAGCAAGCCAACAGTGGTTGGACGGTAGATCAAGTTGATTCTTTATTATTCAATGGTTTCATGGGCGTCTTTTTAGGCGGTCGAATTGGTGATGTCTTCTTTTATAATCTTGATCGTTTTTTACAGGATCCGCTGTATTTATTCCGCGTTTGGGAAGGCGGGATGTCTTTTCATGGTGGCTTAATTGGCGTGATTATTGCCATGGTAATTACCTCTAAAATACAAAAACGCAGCTTTTGGGCGACGGCAGATTTTGTTGCGCCTCTCATTCCTTTCGGTTTAGGAATGGGGCGTCTTGGTAATTTCATTAATTTAGAATTATGGGGGCGTGCAACGGATGTGCCTTGGGCCATGATTTTTCCAACAGATCCGCTATTACTACCACGCCATCCATCTCAATTATATGAAGCTATGTTAGAAGGTTTGGTGTTGTTCCTTATTTTGAATTGGTTTATTCGTAAACCACGTCCAATGGGATCGGTAGCCGGGTTCTTCCTCATCGGTTATGGCGTTTTCCGTTTTATGATTGAATATGTGCGCGAACCCGATGTAGAGCTGTTTCTTGATGTGATCACAAGAGGTCAATTACTTTGCTTGCCAATGATTTTCGGCGGCATTTTCATTATGTTTTGGGCATACAACAAAAGTGCGGTGAAAAAATGAAACAATATTTAGACTTGTGCCAACGCATTGTTAACGAAGGCGTTTGGGTAGAAAACGAAC
>ERZ773077.1191-NODE-1191-length-18220-cov-4.907019_pt1 | contig 18220 bp, 27 predicted proteins | sample MGYA00580612_ERZ773077 | MGnify/ENA primary metagenome ERZ773077 (study PRJEB29015, sample SAMEA2737971) | human oral metagenome | biome: human oral; feature: human-associated habitat; material: dental | place: China | collected 2021 ...
ATTTGACGGCGAAAATTTTTTGTAAATTTTATAAACTACAAAAAGATGCCTAGTCAAATTTCATTTCAAAGTAATCTAAAACGCTGCCCCGTAGCGTTTTAGACAATTACCACACAGAGCAGAGGATTTCCCCGCCTACGCCAGCTTTGTGAGCGTCTTCGTTGCTTAAAACGCCCTTGCTGGTGCTAACGATGATCGTTCCGTAGCCGTTTTTAAATCTCTTGATCTCGTCTTTTCCCTTATAAACGCGGCGGCCCGGGCTTGATACGCGCTTAAGCTCGTTAATCACGCTTCTACCGTGCTCGTCGTATTTTAAAACTACGTTTATAAATTTCTTTTTATCTTCTTCTACGACGTTGTAGCTCTCGATATAGCCTTTAGCCGCAAGGATAGATAAAGTAGCCTCGACGACGTTTGAATGAAGAAGCTTTGTAGTTTCAAGTCTTCTCATTGCGGCGTTTCTAATGCGAGTTAGTCCGTCTGAAATTAAGTCGTTTAACATTTCTCTTCCTTACCAGCTTGCTTTTTTTAGACCCGGGATTAGTCCCTCGTTAGCCATTTTTCTTAGGCATACGCGGCAAATTCCAAAATCTTTATAAACCGAATGCGGACGTCCGCAAATTTGGCATCTCGTATAGCCGCGAACCGTAAATTTAGGCTTTCTGGCAGCCTTTGCTATCATTGATTTTTTCGCCATATTACTTTCCTTTCGCAAACGGCAAACCAAATAGCTCAAGCAATTTGAATGCCTCTTTGTCGCTGTTCGTCGTCGTGACTATAACTATATTCATACCGTGAGTGCGTAAAATCTTATCGTACTCGACCTCTGGGAACATTAGCTGCTCGTCAAGGCCGAAGTTGTAGTTTCCGCGTCCGTCAAAGCCGTCTTTTGGAAGGCCTCTAAAGTCTTTAACTCTCGGTAGCGCGATAGAGATTAGTTTGTCTAAAAACGCAAACATATTCTCTTTTCTAAGCGTTACTTTTACGCCGACAGGGAAACCCTCGCGCACTTTAAAGCCCGCAACCGATTTTTTAGCGTCGGTAACTACGGCTTTTTGTCCAGCGATTAGCGAAATAGTATCGGCGATGTTTTGAAGTTGCTTTTGATCTTTAGCAGATTCGCCAGCGCCTACGCTTATCACGATCTTTTCGATCGCAGGGATTAGCATAGGATTTTTGATGTCGAATTCTTTAGCCAAAGCAGGCTTTACGACCTCGTTATATTTAGCTTTTAATCTATTCATTTTCAGCCCTCAACTTTTGCAACATTTGAGATATCAATAGGCATCTCTTTATTGATAAAGCCGCCGTTTGGGGTCTTTTCGCTAGGTTTTATAGCTTTTTTAGCTACCTTGCAGCCCTCGACGATGACTTGTCCTTTTTTGGCTAGGACGGATAAAATTTTACCTGTTTTACCTTTGTCGTCGCCTGCGATGATCTTAACGGTATCGCCTTTTTTTACTTTAAATTTAACGTTAGCCATTATAACACCTCCGGAGCAAGCGAAACGATTTTCATAAAGTTAGCGTATCTAACCTCACGGCCGACCGGTCCAAAGATACGAGTACCGATAGGCTCGCGTTTGTTATCTAGGATGACGGCTGCGTTTTCGTCGAAGCGGATTAGCGAGCCGTTATCTCTTTGAACCTCTTTTTTAGTTCTAACGACGACTGCTTTTACCACTTGACCTTTTTTGATCTTACCGTTTGGAAGCGCCTTTTTGACCGAGCAGATGATAACGTCGCCAAGCGTCGCGTATCTTCTCTTGCTGCCGCCCAAAACCTTAATACACATTAGCTCTTTCGCGCCGCTATTGTCGGCGACCGTAAGCCTCGTAAAAGATTGTATCATTACTCAACCCCCGTCGCTAAAATAGTCTTTAAGCGGAAAGATTTTCTCGCGCTTAGCGGTCTGCATTCGATAGCCACGACCGTATCGCCCGCTTTTGTTTCGTTCTTTTCGTCGTGAATCATATATTTTTTAAAGCGTTTTACGAATTTGTGGTATCTTGGGTGCATAACGCGTCTCTCAACCAAAATCGTAGCCGTCTTATCGCCGGCCTTTTGTAAAACGACACCTTGAATTTCTCTTTTTAATGCCATTTCTCACCCCTTACTTTGAAGCGCTAATTGCAGTGTTGATTTGCGCTATTTCCTTGCGGACGGCGCTAATCTCGTTAGGGTTGCTTAGCTGCATAGTTTTTAGCTTTTGTCTTAAAGTAAATAAAAGCACCTTTTTCTCTTTCAATAACGCGTTAAGTTCTGCAACGCTTTTGTCTTTAATATCAGTATATTTCATTTTCACTCTCTCGCGTTACGATTTTAGTCTTAAACGGAAGTTTGTGGATGGCTAGAGTTAGAGCTTCACGCGCTAATTCCTCATCTACGCCCGCCATTTCAACTATTATACGACCTGGTTTTATATTCATAACCCACTCTTCGACTCCGGCTTTACCTTTACCCATACGAGTTTGTAGAGGTTTTTTGGTTAGCGGTTTATCTGGGAAAACTCTGATCCAAGTTTTAGCCTGGCGTTTTACGTGGCGGGTTAGAGCCACACGAGCCGCTTCGATCTGGCGCGAATTTACGCGGCCTGCTTCTACGGCTTTTATTCCGATCTCGCCCATAGCAAGATCAGCGCCGCGAGTAGCTTTACCGCGGTTTCTGCCTTTCATCTGTTTGCGAAATTTAGTTCGTTTTGGCATCAACATGATTATTTACCTCTTCTTGCTCTGCGCGGTTTTTTATCGGCTTTTTCTTCTTCGTTCTTTTCAGGTTGAACGCCTTTTTGAAGAACCTCACCTTTAAATATCCACACTTTTATACCTATGTTTCCATAAGTCGTATGCGCTTCGGCAACGCCGTAATCGATCTTAGCTCTTAGAGTGTGAAGCGGAACGCGACCCTCTAAGTACCACTCGGTTCTAGCGATCTCAGCGCCGCCAAGACGTCCAGCAACTGAAATTTTGATACCTTTAGCACCTGATTTTTGAGCGCCTTGGATAACTTTTTTCATCGCACGTCTAAATGCAACGCGTTTTTCAAGCTGCATAGCTACGTTTTCCGCAGCTAGCTGAGCCGAAGCTTGAGCTTTTCTTTCTTCTTTGATATTTACGTTTACTTCTTTGTTGATCAGCTTTTGGATATCCTCTTTAAGCTTCTCTACGTCAGAGCCCTTTTTGCCGATGATAATACCAGGGCGAGCTGCTACGACGGTTACACGAATTTTCTTAGCGGTTCTCTCGATCAAAATTTGAGAAACGCCCGCGTAGTAAAGTTTCTTTTTCAAGAAAGCGCGAATTTTGTAGTCTTCGCCGATATTTTCAGCCAAAGTTCCTTTAGCAGGAAACCATCTTGACTCCCAGTTGCGGTTTATTCCTAGTCTTAGACCTATCGGATTTACTTTCTGACCCATATTACGCTTCCTTCTTTTCAGGTTTAGATACTTCTACTAAGATATGAGAAGTCGGTTTGCGGATTCTGCTTGCGCTTCCTCTCGCTCGCGGTCTAAATCTTTTTAATACTGGGCCTGCATCCACGCGGCAGCTTGTCACGATAACCTCTTCAGGCTCAAATCCACCGTTAGCTACCGCAGAGCTGATAGCCGTAGCGATAAATTTGGCGCCGCGGTTTGGCATAAAGCTAAGGCTAGCTAGTGCAAATTCTGCGTTCATACCTTGTACTTCTCTTGCGATTAGTCTGGCTTTAGTCGGAGATAATCTTACGAATTTAATAATTGATTTGCTCATCTTATCCCCTTACTTACCGATTTTCTTTTGCACTGAGCCTTTGTGACCCTTAAATGTGCGCGTAGGAGCAAATTCGCCTAGTTTATATCCGATGTGGTTTTCCGTAACGTATACTGGAATGAAGCTCTTGCCGTTATGAACGTTAAACGTTAGGCCTATCATTTCAGGCACTATCGTGCTGCGTCTAGACCATGTTTTTATCGGCTTGTTGTCGTTAGCTTTTTTAGCGGCAACGACTTTTTTCATTACATGCTCATCGACAAAAGGTCCTTTTTTGAGTGATCTTGCCATCTCTATTTACCTTTCCTTCTTGAAATTATAAGCTTATCGCTAGCCTTCTTGCGGCGAGTCTTAGCACCTTTGGTCGGTTTACCCCATGGAGTAACAGGATGACGGCCTGAGTTTTTCTTGCCCTCACCACCGCCGTGCGGGTGATCTACTGGGTTCATCGCAGAACCGCGGGTTTGAGGACGGATACCTCTGTGGCGATTACGTCCGGCTTTACCGATAGTTACGTTCGCCCAGTCTTCGTTACCTACTACGCCGATACTAGCCATGCACTCTGCGAGCACTTGTCTCATCTCGCCGCTTGGCAAGCGAAGCATTACGTATTTTTCCTCTTTACCCATTAGCTGAGCATAACCGCCGGCTGAACGAGCCATCTGAGCGCCCTTGCCCGGTTTTAGCTCCACGTTATGTACGATAGTACCAACCGGGATGTTTCTTAGTTTCATCGCGTTGCCAGGTTTTATGTCTAGACCTGCCTCGGCTGCTGCTACGACGTCGCCAATGTTTAGCCCGTTTGGTCTGATGATGTAGCGTTTTTCGCCGTCTTTATAAGCGATAAGCGCGATGCGGCAGTTTCTGTTCGGATCGTACTCGATAGCTTCGACTTTACCTTCGATACCAAATTTGCGGCGTTTAAAGTCGATGATTCTATAAAGCTTCTTCGCTCCGCCTTCTTTATGTCTAGAAGTTATTCTACCATTGCTATTTCTACCGCCGCTTACAGGGATCTTTACAAGTAGGCTTCTCACGCTAGGTTTAGCGGTGATGTCCTCGCTTGATAAGCCCGTCATAAATCTGCGGCTAGGTGTATAAGGTTTATATGTTTTTATCGCCATCTTACGCCTCCGTGTTTTCTAGGCTTGAGCCTTCAGGCAACTGAACGTAAAATTTCTTTATCTCGCTTCGTTGTCCTTCTCTTCCTTTGAAACGCTTAACTTTTCCGTCGATTCTAAGCGAATTTACGCGAAGCGGCGTTACTCCAAAATACTCTTTCAAAATTTCTTTCAGCCTGTTTTTAGTCATCTTAGGCGAAGTTTGTATGACGACCACGCCTTGCTCTTGAAGACCGAGAGTTTTTTCCGTATATAAAATCGTTTTGATATCAGTTATATCTGCCATTTCAGCCCTCTTTTATTATAGATTCAAGTGCGGCCTTCTCGATAACGACGGCACCGTAAGTCGCCACTAAGTAAGCGTTTATCTCGCTCGCATCGATTAGATAGCAGTTTGATAAATTTCTAAACGCCAATAGCGTGTTGTCGTCAAGCAGATCTTTTACGACCAAGGCATCTCTCAAATTTAACGCGCTGATTACTTTAGCAGCGTCTTTAGTCTTACCGCTTGCGATCTCTATGCTATCTACCGCGAAAATTTTACCCGCGTTAGCTTTTTCGTTTAGCGCGAACTCAAGCGCCAATCTTTTTTGCTTTTTATTGACCTTTTGGAAATAGTTTCGCTCGTTGCTCGGACCAAACGCCACTGCGCCGCCTACCCAGACGTTAGTTCTGGTTGAGCCCGCTCTAGCGCCGCCGCGACCTTTTTGTCTCCACGGTTTTTTACCGCCGCCGCTTACGAAAGCTCTGGTTTTGGTGTGAGCCGAATTTGAACGCATACCGGACAAATAAGACTTAACGTAAAGATATAGGTTGTGCGGGTTAATCTGGGCGTAATTAGCCGGTAGATCAAGCTCGCTAGCTTTTTCAAATTTTTCGTTTAATACGCAAACTTTACTCATTTTACTATCCTTATTCTGCCCATTGCGCCGTTATAGCCAGCGACGCTGCCTTTTAAAACCAAAATTCCGTTTTCGGCGTCAAAGCTTACGATTTCGTTTGTAACGGTAACTTTTTCGTTTCCGGTGTGTCCGGCCATTTTCATACCAGGCTGAACGCGTCCCGGCCACTCGCGGTTACCGATAGAGCCGTGTCTTTTGTGGAAGCGAGAACCGTGGCTTTTTGGGCCACCCGCAAACCCGTGTCTTTTCACGACGCCTTGATAGCCTTTACCTTTTGAGCTGAAGCTAACTTTTAAAATTTTAGCCGAGCTAAGCGGACTAAAATCAAGATCGCCTGCCTCTTTATTGGCGACTTCTAGGGTTGCGAATTTATTAAATTCCGCCGTTAGGCTATATTTTTTTTGCTGACCCTCTATGGCTTTATTTTTTGCTTTACCTTTAGCATAAGCTACTATCGCGCTGCCGCATTCGCTCACTTCGCAAACTTTAGCGTTTACGACTTTTAGAAGCGTAACAGGGATACTCGGGTTGTTTACCGTTCTGCTCATGCCTATTTTTTCTACGATATATTCCATCTTTCACCTCGCCTTTATTTGCCCATCGCGCGGACTTCGACATTAACCTCAGGGGCTAAGTCAAGCTTTGTTAGCGAGTCGACGGTATCGGGCGTAGCCGCTACGATATCTAGCATTCTAGCGTGAATTCTCATTTCAAACTGCTCGCGTGAGTCTTTGTTGATGTGTGGTGATTTTAAGACCGTGTAGCGTTTGATCTTCGTAGGCATCGGCACCGGACCTCTGACGTCGGCGCCCGTTCGTTTGACAGCTTCTACTATGGCTGCAACTGTGCGGTCGAGAACTCTATGGTCATAAGCTTTAAGCTTAAGCCTGATTCTTTCCATTTTCTTTCCTTTGAATAGAACTTGTCGCAAACATACGACACTTCTTACTTGTGTAAGAGACTCGGATTTTATCCAAATGGCTTTTTAAAGTCAATATTTTGAGCAAATTTGATGAAATTTAATAAAATTATTTCCTTTTTATAAGGAAGTTTTTGCAAATTTGGCTGAAAATTTGATGCGAAATATTTAAATTTGGTTTGATGTAAATTTGGACGGGTTTATTCGAACGCAAATTTGGTTCGAATAAAATTTTGCTTTCATAGTGTCTGCGTTTTTCTCGCTCAAATTTAATACATTTTCTTTTAAAAGCGGTAAATTTTAGATCATCTTTTGAGATAAAATTTTAATTAGCTTCCTCTTTATAAGGAAACTTCGCTATAATTTTCCAAATTTAAAAGGCAAAAAATGCAAATCCTAAACGCGCTTTATCAAAATCCGCCAAAAAATATCAAATTTATAAATAGAAAATTTGAAATCGTCGCACCCAAAACGCTGATAAAAGGCGGTATAGGAAGCGGCAAAACATCTCTAATCGCGGGCTTTTTATCAGCATTTGAGAGCAAAGAGTTTTTGTACATAAATTTAGGCGACCTTCGCATAGACACGGATGATATTTTGTCAAATTTGCCAGAGTTTTTACGCCAAAATCCGCAGATAAAAATTCTAGCGATCGATGATTTCGAGCAGAGATTTCAGGAAAAATTTGAGCGAATTTTGGAGCTAAATTTATCAAATTTTATCCTAGCCTCGCAATTTAGGGACGTAAATTTAAGCGGCTTTAGCGAGCTAAATTTGGATTTTTTAGACTACGAGGAGTTTATCGCATTTTTTTCGAAAAAGATCGATCCAGAAACGCTTTTTAGCCACTTTTTGCTTCACGGCAGAAGCCCCGCATCGGCATTTTGCGATGCCGAAAACGTCGCGGCAAATCTGCAAACCGCGCTAAAATCGTCGCTATCAGCCACGCAACTGGCCGTACTAAAAGAGTGCGTGAAAGCTCAGGCGCAAAACGTGAGCGTTTTTGAGATTTTTAGCGCGCTAAAATCCGCCCGCAAAATCTCGAAAGATAGCGTCTACAGTGCGCTTAGCGAGCTAGAAAACATGAGCGCGGTTAGCCTGGTAGAAAAATTTAACGAGCCAAACGCCGCAAAAAGGCTTTATTTTAATGACTTTGCGTTTAAAAGCGCGCTAAGTCTAAAAAAGGACTTCGCTAAGAATTTTAACAACACGGTTTTTTGCGAGCTGGCCAAATTTAACGAACGGATTTTTTACATCAAGGAGCTTGATTTTTTCCTGCCAAAAAGGAAACTTGCGATCATTTGCTCGCCGTTTAGCGATGCGGATTTGGTCTTTTTAAAATTTAAAAAACTGCACGCAAATTTAAAAAATTTAGGTATAAATAGGCTACAAGCAATCAGCGTGGCAAACTCGGGCGAGACGAGCATAGAGGGCATAAAATGCGAGGTCGCGCCGTTTTCGCGCTGGGCGCTGGGCATATAAAAGGAGCGGTTGTGAGAGCGGTTGCGGCGCTATTTTTAGTCTGCGTTTTGGCGCTAGGCTATGAGATCAGACACGAAAACGAGGGCAAAATTTATAAATTTGCAGGCGAGGCGGACGGGAGTAAATTTGAGCTCTATATCAGCGAGCTGGACGCCGAGTTTGAAAATTTTAGCAACAAGGGCGCCATTTTACCGCTCAAATTTCAAGGTCACGCGTTTTTTGAGGACGCTAGATACGACTTCAGTAAAGGCGGCATCGAAAAATCGGGCACCGATATAACGGCCGTAAGCGCGGTCACCGAGTGGCTAAATCTAAGCGTAAAAGCGGATAACGGCGAACTAACGGGCAAGCTAGCGATCAGAGGCAAGGCGCGAAAGACCGTGCTAAAACAGGTCGCGAGCTATGATTTTGCCGCACTCGGACTACAAGAGATCGGGCGAGACGGGGCGCGATTTGAAGCTGTAGCGAGTGACTTTTACTCACCTAAATTTGCGCAAAATAACAAGAAGTCCCTCGTTGCAAAGCTTGAAAATTTTAGATCGGCATGGCTCAAAGACCCCTCAAACAGCGCCGTAAACGCGTTAAATAACCTCGAGTATCAAAACAGCAAAATAAGAAGCGTCTGCGAACTAGGCGCAAACAGAAAAGCCTGCAAAACCGTCTGGCTCAAAAACCTAAAAAAAATAAATTTGAGCGACGTTTTTAAGGATCTAAACGACGCAAATTTGACGGCGATTTTCGCAGAAGAAAAGATAGCTCCGAGCGAAAATTTTACGCTCTCGCCAAGCGGGATTACATTTTTTAACGGTGCGACCGGCGGCAAAAACAACGAAGTTTCGCTACCGCTTGAGCTCGTAAAAGAACATCTAAAACAAAATTTCGGGCTGTTTTAGCCAACTTTTCCGCCCAAAAAAGGAAACTTTGAAAAAATGCAAGACAAAATTTGATAGCTTAAATTTTGCAAAAATTTATTTGAAAGCGTAGTGATGAAAAACAAATTTGACGCGCAAATCTGTGGCATCGACGAAGCCGGTCGCGGTGCGCTGGCTGGGCCTTTGGCGGTAGCCGCGTGTGTTCTAAAGCGCGAGATAGCGAGCCTAAACGACTCAAAAAAACTGACTAAAAAGCGGCGCGAGGAGCTGTTTCGCGAGATCATCAAAAGCTCGGAATTTCTCATCGTCTATTTTTCAAACAAAGAGATCGACGAGCTGGGGCTTAGCGAGTGTCTTAGGCGTGCGCTGCGGCTGTTTAAGTTGCATTTTGCAGACTGCGAGCTGCTCTACGACGGCAACGCAAACTACGGTACGGGCGTAAAAACCATGGTTGGAGCCGACGTCAAAGTAGCACAAGTAAGTGCCGCAAGCATCCTAGCCAAAGTAAGCCGCGATGCGCTGATGACGGCGTGGGACGGCGTGTATACGGGCTATGGATACGCCGCACACAAAGGCTACGGCACGAAAGCGCATCTAGACGCGATCGCAAGTCTTGGCGACTCGCCGCTGCAAAGGCGTAGCTTTCACGTAAAAAGCTTTGAGCGCGGGCTGTTTGATGAGTAAATTTGACTTTGTGTAGCCTTGTTTTCGTAAAATAGATTGAACATTTGCGCGACGATAAATTATACGAATTTTACGCATAAACATCAAAAACTAAAACTATTTTCTTTAAATTTAACTGTTTTATCGGCGACCTTATGAGTGACCGAGTTATGCGATACGGCCTAGTTGCCAAATTTGATTCTACAAGAAAACAAGAGCAAATTTGATATTTACGCATACTTCTGATCCCCAGGACAGCTCCCGTTCGACGTAGCGTAAAACTGCAAATTTGGCTTATTTTGCGCAAGATATTTTTAAAAACTACAAAATTTCTCGTAAATGCTAGCAACCGACTCGTTCGTATAAACATCGTGCCGATGCTTAGATTTTCGCGCTTCGTAGTCTGTTTGGCAAGTCTTTTTAGGATGTACTTTTTCTTGCCGTTAGCATTAAAAAGCCTAAATTCATGCACTCCCGGCTCCTTGGCGCGCTCTATTTTTTCTATGGCTTTTGCATAAATTTTAGATATTTTGCAGCGTCCGTGAGTAAATTTTCTAAGCTGCCATGCGAGATATTTTTTATATAAAAGATGTCTGTTATGCCGTTTTTCTCGACGTCTATGTCGTAAATATAAATCTGCCAAACATCTTTACTGAGCGCAAATTTCATGCGTTTATGGATGCGAATTTTGACGCTTTCGTTAAGAGCATTTCAGGAAAAGCTTTAGATATAAAAAATAGTGCGAAAACTGCGGATTTTTTATAAATTTCGCGGTGGGATTTTTACGTATTTGTAGCCAAAATTTGCGGCCTTATAGCCCAAATACGCGTAGAAGTCGTCGCAAATTTCGCGCGCGCAGCGTCCGTTTTGCTCTGCTTCGTTTGGAGTGCGGTTATCTTGGAGTTAGCCGTAAATTTTCTTTAAATTCGCAAGATTTGCGCTCAAATTTAAAAGTAGCATATCGGCTGTTACGAGCCTTGCCATCGCGGTGGCTACGACGCTGCCGCGCACTCCGATACACGGATCGTGCCGTCCGCGCAGCTCGCAGATGACGTCCTCGCCGCGCACGTTTTGCGTCGGCTGAGATAAAAATATCGACGGGGTCGGCTTAAAATGCGTCTTTATCACGACTTCTTGCCCGCTCGTCATACCGCCTAGCGTTCCGCCCGCGTGATTTGAGGCAAAACCGAATTTCTCGTTTGAATTTGAGCCGCGGCAAGTGCTTTTAAATTCGTCAAATTTGCCTCCGTTTAAATTTGACCGCTGCTTCGCGCCGTCAAGAGTAGGGTTATCCGCGCTCAAATTTACGCCCGCATACGCCGCGCCCATCGAGTCGTTATTTTCGCTACCGCGCATCTTGCTGGCATTTGCGCCCTCGCCGATCTCTACGGCTTTGACTCCGTTTATGCCCATCATCGCAGCCGCGATTGCCGCGTCAAATTTATAGTATAGCCCCTCGCCAAGCCCGGCCGGCGCGCCGCGGATAACCGTGACGACGCTAGCTCCGACGCTGTCGTGATCACGCTTGGCTTTTAGGATTTCCTCTTTCATCGCCTCTTCGTTACCTAGCGAAAATATCTCCGAGCGCGCCGCCAGCTCGAAATCCAGCCGCTCGCCGCACGATATCTCGCCCACGCTAGCCACGCCGCTTTGCACGCTGACGCCAAACTCGCCCAGCAAAATTTGAGCTATCGCGCCGCCAGCCACGCGCACAGCCGTCTCTCTAGCCGAGCTGCGTCCGCCGCCTCTGTGGTCGCGGATGCCGTATTTGCGGTAGTAGGCGTAGTCTGCGTGACCGGGGCGAAAAAGCTCGCGTAAATTTTCGTAATCGCCCGATTTTTGATTTTCGTTTCGGATGATAAAGCCGATCGGAGTGCCTGTGCTCAAGCCATCAAACACGCCACTTAAAATCTCTACGCAGTCGCTTTCGCTCCTGGCCGTGGCAAATTTCGAGCCGCCCGGCTTTCGTTTGTCAAGCTCGCTTTGGATAAAATTTAAATCGATACGCACGCCCGCGGGAAAGCCGTCTAGCACGCCGCCGATAGCCGCTGCGTGACTCTCGCCAAACGTCGTTAGCGCTAGTTTGCGTCCAAAGGTGTTCACTTGCCCTCTCCTAAAATTTCAAGCGCGGTTTTGGCGGCTTTTTGCTCGGCTTCTTTTTTGCTCTTGCCCGCGGCTCGCGAGATTTCGCGCTCGTTTAGCATCAGCGCGATCTCAAATTCTTTCTTATGATCGGGCCCTTTTGAGCCCACCAGCACGTATTTTGGTATCTCGGCGAAGCGCGCTTGGGTGAGCTCTTGCAGCGCGGTTTTATAGTCTTTTACCATGCGCTCAAAATTTATATCGGGGTAGCATCTCTCAAAGGCCTTTAGGCTGGCCGCGCGCACGGCGTCAAAGCCGCTTTCTAGGTAGATCGCGCCCATCAGCGCCTCGAAGGCGTCTGATAAGATCGATGCTTTTAGCCGTCCGCCGTTGTGCTCCTCGGCGGGCGAGATATTGATGAGCTGGCCTAAATTTAGATATTTGGCGAGCTCGGCAAAGCTTTTTTCATTTACTAGCGCGGCGCGCAGTTTACTTAGATCGCCTTCGCTCAGACGCGAAAATTTGTGAAAAAGATAATCCCCGATCACCAGATCCATCACCGCATCGCCCAAAAACTCGAGCCTCTCGTTGTTTGCGCCGCCTTTTACGCTTTTATGCGTGAGCGCGGTTTTTAGCAGTTTTTCGTCTTTAAATTTATATCCTAATTTCTCTTCCAAATTTCGCATTATTCGCCTTTTAAGCTATTTTTTATCTTTACGGCTTGTTCGCGCGCCATCTCGTCGCAAAGCTCGTTTTGCGGGTGTCCGGCGTGGCCTTTGACCCAGATCGCTTCGACCTCGTGCGGCTCGCTAGCAGCCAGATACTCCTGCCACAGCGGGACGTTTTTTACGTTTTTAAAGTTTTTCTTCACCCAGCCCTCTAGCCACGCATTTACGGCGTTTGCGACGTATGAGCTATCGGTGTAGAGCTTCACTCGGCAGGGCTGCTTTAGCGCTTTTAGTCCTTCGATCGCAGCGCGTAGCTCCATTTGATTATTCGTCGTATACGCCTCGCCGCCGCTTGCCGTTTTTTTGTGCTCGCCGTACTCTAGGATGTATGCCCAGCCGCCGGGACCCGGGTTGTCCAGGCACGAGCCGTCGCTAAAAAGGCATACTGTTTTCATCGGATTTTTCCGTGATGTGAGGCAAAATTTGCACACTGCCTAGCTCGCTACACATCGGACAGCGGTAAAAATGCATCGGAAAGGCGTTTTTGCAGCTCTTGCAAACGTAGTTAAAGCTAAGCACGGCTTTGTCGTAGTCGGCCACCTTTAACTTCTTTAAAACCTCTAGCTCAAAGCCCAGCGGCGCGCCGTCCTCGTCGCTCATGCTTTTGACGAAAAATAGACTCTTGTACTCGGGATCGGTTAAATTTACGGGCGAGTTTTGATAATAAACCAAATCCAAAACATCCTCAAGCGGCGGGAAATCGCTAAAATCCTTAAGCCCCGAACCGCTTAAATTTAGCCTCTCCATCGCCATACGCCGCACTAGTGCAAATTCGTCCTTTAGGGCTAAAATTTCGCCGATTTTAGCGGTTTCATCTTTGCTTTTATCCGCTAAAATTTGTAGCGCCTTGATATACGCTGTTTGCGCTCTCACGCCCTCGCCAAGCTCCTGTAAGGCATCCAAAGCCTGCAGCGCGCCCTCGTAGTCTTTTAGTTTTTCGAAAATTATCGTTAGGGATTTTAGCGCGATTTGATTTCGCGGAGAGATTTTTAGCGCCTCCAAAAATACGCTCTTTGCGCGCTCAAGAAAGCCCGCCTTAAAATAAGTTTGACCAAGATCGGTAAAAATTTGCTCCTTTGCCACGCGGTTTTTAGCCCGCTCTAAAGCCACAGCATAGACGTTGATAGCCTTTTCAAAATACCCGCTTTTTGAAAACGTCCCCGCCAAAAAGCACATCGTAGCCGTATCTGCGCCCGAGTTTATCAAAAGCTGTTTGTTTTCGTCGCTAAGGCCTTGAGATTTGCCGAATTTTTTCAAAAATCCCGCGATCTCCGCCTTTTCATCCTTGCTCTTAAAAACGCCCCATGCGTAGCTAAAAACGGCGATCACGAGCACCGCGGCGACTAGCACCACGAGACCGAAAATCGGGTCTCTAAATTCGATAAAAAATATATCCAAAATGCCGCTTTCTAAAGTCAAATTTAACGCCGATTATAGCGAAACGATTGTATAATCTCGCTTATGATCGATCCAAAATCAATAGAAAGACTAAAAGCGCAAACCGATATCGTCGATGTCGTCGGGCACTATCTGCCGCTAAAAAAAAGCGGCGCGAACTTCGTGTGCGTCTGCCCGTTTCACGACGATAAAAACCCGAGCATGAGCGTGAGCCCGTCGCGCGGGATATTTCACTGCTTTTCGTGTAAAGCCGGCGGCGACGCGATCAAATTCGTGATGGACTACGAAAAGCTAAGCTACCCCGAAGCCGTCGAAAAGATCGCAGGACTACAAAATTTCACGCTAAACTACGTGCGCGGCGGCGAACCGGCGAAAGAAAACAAACACATCCTAGAAAACGCAAACGCCTTTTACCGCTCGCTGCTTTACAAAACTCCCGCGGCCGTCGAGTACCTGTACTCGCGCGGTATCACGGACGAACTGATAGATAAATTTGAGCTAGGTTTCGCGCCTGAGAGCGCACAGACGATAAGGCTACTGCAAAACGAACACATCGAGCCCAAAGAAGCCCTAGAAGTCGGCATCGTAAAGCAAAACGAAAACGGCATCTACGCTAGCTTCATAAACCGCATCACCTTTCCTATCTATACGCACGCTGGACGGCTGGTAGGCTTTGGCGGGCGCACTATCAGCGGCAATCCTGCCAAATACGTAAATTCGCCCCAGTCCGCGGTCTTTGACAAATCCACGCTTTTTTACGGCTACCACCTGGCAAAGCGCGAAATTTTCGCCAAAAATCAGATCATCATCACCGAAGGCTACATGGACGTTATCATGCTGCACAAGGCGGGCTTTAACAACGTCGTAGCCGTGCTTGGAACCGCGCTCACGACCAAGCACCTACCGCTTTTAAAGCGCGGCGAGATTAGCGTTATTTTGTGCTTTGACGGCGACGATGCAGGCATAAACGCCGCGACGAAGTCCGCCCTGCTGCTTGCGCAAAACGAAATCGACGGCAGCGTCGTCATTATTGAGGGCGGCGCAGATCCGGCCGATATGGTGGTAGCGGGCAAGATAGAGTATCTGCGGCAAATTTTTGAAAGCGGCACGGAGATCGGCGAATTTTACATCAGGCATCTAGCTAGCGGCTTTGACCTCTCGCGTCCCGTACAAAAGCAAAAGGCGCTAGAAGCGATCCAGGCTTTTACGGCAAGCCTAAAACCCGTCGTCGCAAACTCTTACGTCCCGCTCGTGGCTAAAATTTTAAAGATAGCCGAGGGGTCGTTTTGGTTAACTAGAGGCGCAAATACGCAAGCCGCTCAGGAGCGCATGCAAGCCTACGAAATACAAAATTTGGGCAAAAATCAGCGCGGGCGTAAGGATATACTTGAAATTCGGTTTTTAAAAACGATGATCGAAAATCCAAATTTTAAAAGAATTGTTTTAGAAAATTTAAAAACTGAGTATTTTGTGCGGCACAGAGATATTTTCGAGGCCGTAGCGCAGGGAGTCGATGCGGACGATCCGGCCGTGCGCGAGCTGATGTTTGAAAACTACGACGCCTTTAAAGACGAGGATGAAATTTTAAAAAATATAGTTATTTTAAAAGTGAGATTTTACGAGAATTTGCACAAAGAATATTCGGCAAAACAAATTCCTTTAGAGGAAAAAAAACAAATACTATCAAAAATAAAAAAAATTATTGAGGAACTAAAAAAATGAAAGCGTTAGTTTTATTTAGCGGTGGGCTGGACAGCATGATCGCCATCAAGCTGCTGGCAAACCAAGGCATCGACGTCACGGCTGTGCACATCGACATCGGCTTTAGCGGCGACGAGAAAAAGGCCGAAATTTTACGCCGCCGCGCGAACGAAGCCGGAGCCGAGCTTAAAATAATCGATATCAGAAACGAATACCTACGCGACGTGCTTTTTACGCCAAAGCACGGCTACGGCAAGCACTTTAACCCCTGCATCGACTGTCACGGATATATGTTTAAAACCGCGCTTGCGATAATGCGCTCGGAGGGTGCGGACTTTATCGCGACGGGCGAGGTGATCGGCCAGCGTCCGATGAGTCAGAGACGCGACGCGATGGCGCAGGTCAAAAACGCCGCGGGCGACGAGGAGGATCTTATCTTGCGCCCGATGTCCGCGCAGCTGATGAAGCCCACGAAGCCCGAGCGCGAGGGTTGGGTCGATCGCAGCAAACTGCTCGCCATCAGCGGACGCGACCGCAAGAGGCAACTCGCGCTTGCCAAGGAGTTTGGCTTTAGCGAGTACGAGACGCCTGGCGGCGGGTGCTTGCTCACGATCGAGAGCTTTGCGAATAAAATCAGAGATTTCATCAAATTTGACCCTGAAATGACTAGCGCGGACATGCAGCTACTGCGCGTCGGACGCCATCTGCGCCTACCAAACGGCACCAAAATGATCATCGGCCGCGACGAAAACGACAACGCCAAACTGCTAGCTCTAAATAATCCAAAATTTACTCAGATCAAATTTGACAGCGATATCGTGGGCGCGGTGAGCTTCGTGGATGCTAAATTTAACGAAGCCGACCTCGAGTTTGCCGTGCGGCTGGCGCTTGCCTACACTAGAGCGGATAAAGATACGGCAGTGCTCGCTAGAGTCGGCGAACGCGGAATTTGCGTGAAGCCGTTTGAGAGCAAGCAGGCTGCGCAGGAGTTTTTTGTTAGTTAAATTTATGAGCTTTAAATTTGTCTGATTTGCGAAAACGGCAAAATTTAAAGCTAAAAATACTATCTTTCTTTGAAATTTGCCGTAGAATTTACCGCAAATTTTAGAGCCTGCGCACGGATAAATTTCAAATTTACGACACAAATCTTTTATTTTAACTCGGCAAATTTAATTTACATTACGACGCAGTAAAATCAAAATGATACTGGCTTTTATTTTATTTTGATATATTTTAAGTATAATTCTCATTTTAATATAATAATGAGAGTTTTGCGATGGATTATCAAGGATTATTTTTATTGGCGCAGTTTTTAAACGAGAGAAAAAAGGCGAGCCGTAAGGAAATAGCGGAGTTTTTATCGAGCAAAACGGGTGCGAGTCTGAGCAAAACCGACGCGCTTTTAGGCGTCATAGCAAGTAGCCCTAAAATTCAAGCTTTGTTGCAAGAAAAAAGGATCGTTTTAAAGACTTCGCGCGGGATTTATGAGATAAGCAAAGCCGGCGAAAAACTCCTAAAAAGCAAAAATGCTCGGCAAAATTTTGAAGCTTGGATTGATGGCGTTTACGGCAAAACTGCGACGCAAAATTTACCAGCGCCCAAAACTAAAAAATACCTAAAAACCATCACCGCTCTCGTCGTGCATGAGATAAAAGACAAAATGATCGGCGAAGCTATCAAAAAGCCGATAGAGGCGATAAAAACACTCGCGCTAAAACTCATGAAAAAGCATAAATACTTAGGAAAATTCTATGCTTTTAGACACGTTTTTTTGGCGCTTTTGGCTGCCAAGATCGCGTTTGACGTCGTCAAATTCTTTAAAAATCGCAAGCTAGAAAAACTGCTTGCAGGCAATCAGCCGATAGGCTGTTAGCCAAATTAACAGAAAATCATAAATTATTTATTGCAACTTTGTATTTTGTCGCCCGTCTATAATCAATCGCACAGCATACTAAGCCACAAAAATTGATTACATCAAAACTCCAACGGAGTAAATTTTAACCTCAGCTTGACGTGCGACCTGCTTTTACGATCCTTGTTTCAAACTCCAACGGAGTAAATTTTAACTTTTTAGCGTTCCGCATGTTAAAGCTTCCAAAACCTTGTTTCAAACTCCAACGGAGTAAATTTTAACAGCACCAAAATATACATTTTTAGGGCTATAAAAACTCAAAGTCTATATTTTTACGCCTTAAATTTGCATAAAAAGCAAAATAATATCGATACAAAATGCCCTAAATTTCATCATTTCTAGAATCTTAGAAAAAGCTTTATCGACATGATTTGGATTTAAAAAGGCACTTAGAAATCAAATATCCCGCCGCAACAAAAGTAAGCTAGCATCCCCCAACCCGACACCATACCCAAAGACGCATAAGTCAAATTTGACCGCAAATGAATAGCGATTTTTGTGCCGCATTTTAATGAAGTCAAGGCCCCAAAATCAAATCATCAAAATGCAACCGCGACCTTTTGCTGTCCCTGCCGACAAATATCAAATTTACCCCCACCTAGATCCCTCGTAAGGCGCATCCTCGCAGATACATTTTTTGATCTGATTAGCTTCGCGGCGGATCACCTGCCGCCACGTGAGATCGCGACCGC
>ERZ773077.1193-NODE-1193-length-18201-cov-7.372865_pt1 | contig 18201 bp, 17 predicted proteins | sample MGYA00580612_ERZ773077 | MGnify/ENA primary metagenome ERZ773077 (study PRJEB29015, sample SAMEA2737971) | human oral metagenome | biome: human oral; feature: human-associated habitat; material: dental | place: China | collected 2021 ...
GGAGCTGGTGGAGGAAGCGATCCGGGCCTGATCAATGGTTTTGTGGATCGTTTACATTTTTAATATAGCCAGCCGAATTTGGATTTTTATCTATCAATGCCTCTATTGTTCTACGCAAAGCATTCATGGAAACACTAACTCGATTCGCTTCGTCTCGCTCATTACTTAAATCAGCCGTGAGTTTTTCGATGATTGCATTGGCCTCATCCCATGCCTGACTTCGGCCGATTTCAATGCCACCGAGTAATCCGGCATCAAACCCTTCCGACCGGCCAGAAATATAGCCTTCGGACCGACCTTTCGAGCGTCCGTCTGAATAACCTTCTTCATGCCCCTCTCGGCGCCCCTGTTCCAGCCCCCTGTTGCGCCCCCGGGCTTCATACGCCCATGGCTCCATTTCATAGGGTGAGCCCCTGCCGCCGCTCAGATTCATGCCTCCACCAGAGTTGTTGGTGCCGTTCATGGTGTAGTCCTCCCCTGTACCTTGCCGTTCATCCAGCAGCCAAGGCTCCGACAGCCCAGCATCCTCCCTCTTGATTCTACTCTACACCAGTGGCATAGAGACCTCAATCGGGGTTGTAGAGCCGGTGCGGGGTCATGGCCAGAATGCGGTGGGGCAGGTTGATGGAGTGATCCAGCAGGATCTGTTCGAGCGGACGGTGGATATGACGGGCAAGACGCTGATCAAGGCAATGCGTCATGGTAGCGAGGATACGGCGGGCCAGAACCAGGGATTGGTGAGGTTTGACATTATGTTTGATGGCATGGGCACGGTAGCGGACGATGCGCCGGGCATCATGGGATTCAAGTCGATGTTGAAGGACAGGCTGAACTCGATCGAACCGGTGGGTCAAGGAGGTCACGCGCATCGTGTCCGGGGCTAGTGGGGGAGGAAACCCCCCCGCAGCGCGACGGGTAAGGCAGGTGGAGGAGGTAGCGAGCGGCGGGAGCAACCGCATAGGAGGGGGCATTCAACCGGATGAAGTGCGTGGGTGACATGATCACGGCCAGCCGCTCGGGTCTCTACGTACTGTATAGGGGGGTAGACGACGATTGCCTTGATTCGCGGAGCGGTTTCTGATGCAGAGGTGTTTTTTCAGTCTGCCGCTGTGCTTAATAAAAAAATATTGCCAATAACCGGAGTGTTCTGGCAGGTTTTGTAAATGGCGAAACTGCCTTTCTCTGGAGCGCTTCTGTTCGTTGCTGTTCCTGACTGGTCCGCCATACAATAAGGTACAGGGTTTTTTATGGGTGTAATCGAATGCGTACCTCATGCTTTCTTCCAGATACCCGGCCTTTCAGGGTTGCTGTTTCGGTTGCACTGGCGCTGTCGGGTGTCAGTGCATTTGGCAGTACGACATCTACACCCCTATTCCAGACCCCATCCAGCGGGGTGGGTCTGAAGGCATCTTCCCAGTCCCGGCAGGGCAACAACGCACTCAATGGTATGGTTCCGCTCTTCAGTACGAACCAGACAGGCGGGCAGGCCGACGGTAACACGGAGACAAACGGATCTGGCCTCGATCTTGCGGGGGGCGGCGTGGGGCTTCGTCCGGTTTTTGCCGGTCAGCTGGGGGATGGCAAGACACTGGTTCTCTTTCAGAACCGTGAAGGGCAGTTCTTTGCCAGTGTCGTACCGCTTTTCAACCAGGCTCAGCTGCAGAGCCAGATGAATGGTGGGGCAGGGCAGGTGTCTGCCCAGGCAGGGAATGGGGCTTCCGAACAGGCTGCGCAAAGTGCAAATGGGGGGTCTTCCAGCCGGCAGACAGGAGGTGGCACTACTGCTTCCGCCAGTACCGGTGCTCAGTCTGATGATGCTGACCAGAAGACCAGTTCCGCAGGGGAGGAGGAGCGAAGCGCCGGCGCAACGCAGCAAACCGGTGTGAATGACCAGTCACGGCGTTCGTCGGGCAGCTCCGACAGGGAAGAAGATACGTCCACGGTGCCCGCGGGTGGCAGTGCTCAGAGCGCCCGGGACTCTGGGGATTCCGGCAGCAGCCATGCGTCCGACACCGCGTCCGGTACTTCCACCCCGGCTTCAGCGTCCGGGCAGACGGCAGGGCGTCCCGCCGCCTCGTCCTACATGGGGGTGACCGATGCCCCAGCGGACGATACTGCATCCACCTCGTCCGGTGACGGTGAATCCACGTCGGTTGCACAAAACGATTCTGCAGATACCGGTTCGTCGGATTCATCCGGTGGGGAATCATCTGCTTCGGAGTCCTCGTCCCGGGGCAGTGACCGCACGTCTTCCGGCAGCCATGCCAGCGGCAGTACGTCCGGCAGTGGTACGTCTGACAGTGGTGCTTCCGGCAGCGGTACCTCTGACAGCGCCGGGCATGCCGACTCCTCGTCCGGTACAGGTGGTGCTTCCAGACCGCTCTATACGCCAACGACATCGCCTTCGTTCGGCAGTGGCAACACGTCAGGCGATGATGCGACGGAGACCGGGCAGGGTGGCGACACCTCGTCTGGTTCATCCGATGAGGCCGACGGACAGGACGGCAGTACGTCTGGCAGCAGTGCCGGGAGTGATGACAGCGGCTCGTCGTCGGGCAGTGCCAGCAGTCAGGGTAACGGCTCGGCCGGTGGAGAGCTGCCTGCCGGAACCACCAGCGATGTTTTGGACAGGGTCAACAATGTCATGACCGAATCCTCGGACAAGCTCGATCGGGTGTTGGGCGAATATCATGACAATTATGACCAGTACACCAATCCGGATGCCGCCGGGGATTCCGTCTGCGCCACTCCCGACGCAATGATCAAGCACCAGACCGAAAGCCAGGGCTATCTGGCCAACGTCAATCCGTCGTGGACGTGGTCGCACGCGGGGCACGCCAACAGTGCCCTGGGCGGGTGGGATCACTGGCCGGCCGATGAGCGGGGGCACCTGACGGAGTTCAAGGATGTGCCGGGCAAATGGAACCGGCTGATGCCGTGGTTCGTCATTTCCCGTGTGTCGGGAAGTCATGTGGCTGCGGACATCGAGGTGCGCAACATGGCGGTGTACTGGTTCCCGAAAAAGGACAAGCAGTGGCACCTGCTGGCGGCCAATCTGCAGCCCGATGCGGCCATCTGCACGCCAGATGACGTCAACATGTCCCGCTGCAAGTCGACTTTCTCCGGCAAGGCAACGACGGGCACGCAGAATGCCATCCATGGCTGGTTCACGCATGTGGAAGTGCCGGATGGTGCGCAGGCCATTTCGGTGGCGGTGGAGGCCAGGCTCGTGAAGGGAGGGCCTGCGCTGATGACGGTGGCGGGTGATTATTATCCGCCCGACACCGTCAGTCTGGGGGGCAAGTTCGTGCCCGGGGCTGCTGCTTCGGCGCCGCAGCGCCTGAAGGACAATGGGGAATGGACCGTCGTGACGATGACGACACTGACCGACCAGACCAAGGACGATACGGGTATTTCGCGTGACATGCTGATGAAGCGCTCGCCGCAGTGCAAGAATCCGGCGCGTTACTATCGCCCATGACAGGAAAGGCGGGCATGGGTTCCATGAAATATGGCATCATTGAAACCTGCCCCAGAGGAGTGATGAATCATGAAACCGGAACACGATCAGCCAGCGGCTTCCGACAATCGCAAACTGGTCGATGACATCTACGAGCGTGAAAACCAGGAGCAGACCGGGCTGCTGAAGGTCTACAGAAGGCTGTACGACATGAAGGAGCCCGATGGGAAGGACGAGGGCCTGCCGTTTGGGGTGTTGCGGCCGTCCGAGGCGCTGAATGCGCACCGGGAGGAGGTGCGGGAGGTCATTGCCGGCTACGACGTGGTCAATCCGCGTGTCTTTGGTTCCGTGCTCAGGGGAACGGATACGGCACAGAGTGACCTGAATATCCTGGTCGAGCCCGGCCTGAATGCTTCGCTGCTGGATATTGCGGAGATGCAGGCCAGGCTGAAGTGTGTGCTGAATGTGCGGGTCGACGTGGTAACGCCCAATGCATTGCCCGAATCCTGCAGGGATGACGTGCTGAACAATGCGGAGCCGGTATGAACAGGGAAAAAAAATCACTTCGTATTGCCGACTGTCTGGAGCAGATGCTCGAGTCCATCCGGCGCATAGAAAAATACACGGAAGATATGTACCGGGAGGAATTTCTGAACGATCAGCTCGTTCAGGATGGCGTGCTCATGCAGTTCTGTGTGCTGGGCGAGGTGTCAAAAAACGTGATGCGCGTGGACAGTGAGTTTTCTGAAGAAAATGCACACGTGCCATGGGCGGCGATGTACGAGTTCAGAAACAGAATAGCCCATGGGTTTCACTCCGTGGATCTGGAGATGGTGTGGGAGGTGGCTACCGTCGAACTCGAAGGGGTGCATGATGCGATAGGCGAGCTGCGTGCTTCTCTCTCCATATCGATCAGCAGCCGTGATGAATCGACGTATGACATGGGCTGGTGAAGGCCAGCCCCTGGTTCCCCTCGAGCGGTTGATAACACCCGTCAAATGCAGGGTGCCTCCTGACGGAGGCACGGTTTTGTCGGCTGCTCCTATTTGAATTCCACTTCGACCCGCCGGTTGGCCAGGCGTCCCGGCGCAGTTTCATTGGTTGCAACGTAGCCGTCGGCCCGGCCTTCCGTGCTGATCTTGTCCCTGTCGATGTCGTGTTTGACCAGAAAGCGCTTGACGGCCAGTGCGCGGCGCTTGGATATGTACTGTCTGGAAGCCTTGTTGCCCTTGTTGTCGGTATAGCCGATGATGCTGATTTTCTGCGCTGACCGCGCTGCGGACACCAGCTCGTCAGCCATGGCGGGGTGGGGCAGGAATCGGGCGCTGCTGGCGGCAAACGGCAGAATCATTCTGTCCGGGTGCCGGGCTTCGCTGGCCGTGGAATCTTCCTTCGGGCTGGCGGTTGCTGTGTCGTTCTGCCGGGGCTGAGGTTCTGGACCGGATTGTGTCTGGGGCAGTGTCTGGGGCTGCGTCTGTGGCTGTGCCAGCGAGTGGGGCGGTGCCTGCAGCGGGGGCTGTGCCAGTGGATATGGTTGTGGCTGCGGCTGTGGTCGTTCTTGTGGCAGCGGCAGCGGCAGCGGCGTGGCCTGCTGCTGTTGCTGTTTTTCCTCCAGTTCTTCCGTGCGGCGCTTCTGGTTGTTCAGGTCTCCCCGTAGCTGTATCAGTTCGTCCGAGAGCCTGTCCAGTTCCTGCTTGAGGCGGGCGTTTTCCTGGGCCTCGGTGACGACCTTGACGGGGCCGGACTGTGGTTCGCTGTTTTCGTTTTCGATGACCTCGAAGCCGGCCAGTGCACGGGTGGTGGACAGGAGCCCTGCAATGGCAAGGCCCGGGATGACGCTTCTGCGCATGGTGTTACTCTCCTGGCGGGTGGCAGAGCGTAGTATTGCACGTGCTGCCCACGGAAGATGGTCTGGGTTTCAGTTGAAAGGATATTTACCTCGGTGCAAAAGGTGCGGTGCGCTACTTTCGTGATGTGCACGGTGCTGCGCTGTTACCATGAAGTTTGGGCCAGAGGAGGAGCGTGTTGCGCACATGGATACAGGCATTTCAGGCAATATCCGGAACATGCTGCTTTACGAGATCGGTTCCCTTTGTGAGCCCGGCCGTTGCGGAGTCATTGCCGCCATGGGCCGGAACGACCCTTCCACGCAGCGGGATATCCCTGCGGCGTTCGAGGCCTATTCATTGCTGTTGAACCAGCTCGACAGGACGGAACTGCAGAATGCCGCACCGGGCGCGCCCGTCGTCGACCTGTCACCCGGCGTGCACTGCATGCCATGCGCGGATGGGGATGATAAGCAGGCAGAATCCGTGAAGGGGCGTGTCGTCTGTCTGGTCGGGGTAGAGGCGGGCATGCTGGGCTATGCGGCGCACTGGCTGGTGGACAATCTGCGCAGCGACACCGTCAGGCGCATGGGCGGCATTCTGGCCGTGCCTTTCGAGATCAGGCAGATCGATGCCAGGGATCATCTGGTTCCGGACTGGTTCTGCATCTTCTACCAGTCTGCCAACCCTCGCCTGAACTATCCGCTGCTGTCGTTCAGGTCGATTCTGACCGATGAGCGCTTCAGGGGAGAATGGACGGACGTGGCCCGCGCGAGGGCGCCGCTGTATGGTCTTCCCATGCACGACCCCATGAAGGCGCCCTGAAAGGCAGAATGTTCAGTCTGCCGGATCCAGATGGAACACCACGGGCCAGTTGGAGCCTTTTCTGGAGGCGTGGTAGTTCCAGTGGTTGGTGTCGAGCCAGCGCCCGCCATCGAGGTGCTGTGCCTGCGATTCGGTGAATGCCGCGGGCCAGGTAAATCCGGATGAAGCACCATTGCGGTGATCTGCAAACTTCCATTCACTGCTGCCTTCTGCACGGAACTCCAGATCATAGGGCTTGCCTGCCGACAGTTCCACGTACTGCCCCGGCGGGAAGATGATGTCATACCACTTCAGGGCGGCAAGCTGGAGGCCCTTGGCCTCGACGGTTCTGTAATTGGGGCTGGCCGCCTTGATGTAGCCCCAGGCCAGCTCGCGGCTGCCCTGCAGCAAACGCCATTTGAGCTGCCCGGCCTTCGAGGCGGCCGTGGCCACGGAGATGGCATTGACGCGTTTTTCCGCGCCTGGCACAAAGCGCTCGCGTACCGGTTTTTGGGAGGTGACCGTATATACCCGGCCCGGGTCGACGCTGCCGCTTTCCATGTCGGACACACCCATGGACTTGCCATCTGCAAAGGTGAGCTGCAGGATGGGCGAGAAAAAGTGGTTTCCGGAGCCGTCGTGCGTGAGGTTCATCCAGCGGCTGAAGGTGCTGGAGCCGGGGGTGCGCTTGCCCATCAGGGTGCCCCAGTCGGTACTGCTGATCCAGCGGGAGGGGCGGGTGATCTGCATGTGCGTGGCGGCGTTGTTGCTGCTGACGTAGTTGGCCGCCGGGTTGGCATCGGTGTTCTGCATCACCAGATGGTAGATTTTGCCTTTTTGAAGCGTTCCGTGGCTGGTGAGGGCGATTTCGGGGAAGATCGAGTTGCCTGCATGCATGTCCGGCACGAAGCTGGCCTCGGCCAGTGGCTGCTGGCTGAAGTCGGGCAGGTGGCGCGCGGTGTTGTCGTCCGGCAGCACCGTGAGGCGGATTCTGCCGCCCGTACCGGCAGAATAGCCCTCGCCTCCCTGCCAGTACAGGCGAACCCTGGATAGCTGGCCGCCTTCCAGGGCACGGAACCGGTTGACCACGACGTTCTCCACGCCCTTGTAGACGCCGATGATGGTGTTGGCGAGTGTGGTCTGGGTAAAGAGCCCGGGGCCGTAGAGGTGGTTGGCCATCACGGAGTTCCACCTGAAGCCCGAGGGGTTGGAACTGATGTACTTTTGCAGAACGTGTTTCGGGGACGCGGTGCCGGAGGTGGCCTGTGTGGCGGTTGCCGGGCCGGTCCGGGCCGTGGCGGCAGAAGACTGCCCCGCGGGTGTGTTGACCGTGACTTCCTGCGTGTCTTCGGTGCTGGAGGCGGTGTCGTCGGCAGCTGGCACACTGGGTTCGTCCGTCTCGGCCAGGTTGGGCATGACGTAGGGGGCAGGGTCTCCATCCAGTGTCTGCCCGGCAACCGAACCGTTTGTCGCGACCGGTGCGGGGGGCGATTCACCCGGGCCGGCATCCTGACTTTGCGAGGGGGATGTGGCCGGCGCGGAGTCGGTGCCCGGCTGGGGGGCGGTGGAAGACGGGTTGCCGGCCGATGTCTGCCGGCTGCCTTCGGCGGTGGCACTTTTGTCGTCACTATCCGATCCGCATCCGGTCAGCATGGCCGATACGCAGGCCAGGGTCACGAAAGCGGTTGTGTGCCTTGCTGAAAGGATGCCCATGATCTTTCAAGTTTCCGAATAATACTGCCTGATCTGTCTGCAAACGGCGTCTGTCTGCGTGCAGGGATGGATGGGGGTTTCATCGATGATGATGGCGACGTGATGGGGTTTTTTCAGGGCGGCAGATTGTGCAATCACGTCGGCTGCGCGAAACAGGGTAAATATATACTGCTCATGCCCGGAAAGGGCGCTGATGTCATATTGCGTGACAGATGTATCCGGCGCTTCATCGATGGACGCTTCCCGAAACAGATTGGTCTTTTGCAGGTGCTGCAGCATGGTGGCGAGTTCGCGAAGTACGTCGATGTCACGGGAGGGCATGGGCATTTCCTTCAGCGGCATGGCGGCCAGTGCCTGGGCATAGTTCAGCAGGGCGGCGGTCATGGTGCCGAAGGCGGTATCGATGGCATCCATCCTGTCTGCGTATCGCGCCGGAACAGCGAATTTTCTGTCCAGGAATGAGGCTTTCCGGTTGATCAGGATACTGATCTCTCCCAGGCGGTTGTAGTGATCGAGCACTTCGTGCAGCAGCACCGATTCGTTGACGGCATTCGTCAGATCCGTCAGTGCCTGATTCGGGGTTGTGGCGGCATCACCCGTGTCAGGCAGGCAGTCGGCCAGAATGGCAAGAATATCCTGTGTCTCCGCAGTGCCGTTCTGGCAGGCCGTGGTCAGGGCCACCAGAAAATGCTCCAGCCAGATCATCTGGCCTGGCTGACGTTCCCGCATATCGAGGGACAGCCCCGGCGTGCCGGATGTATCGATGGTGATGATCCGTGACGCCGCCAGCGATACCGGATGGCCCGTGGAAAAAACATGAAAATGCACCGGAGCCCTGCCGTTCTGTCTTTTGATGTCCGCGATGATGGCGGCAATTCTTTCGGCTGGCTGATGGGGCGCAGACGTCTCGTCGTCGTGATGCGGTATGCCGTGGGCGGCATCGAGCCACAGGGCAGCCTGTTCGGTCTGGCGGTTTATGCGGTACAGGTAGGTGGGTGTGTAGCCCCAGCGTCTGGCGGCGTCGCTGATGGTCCATCCCCGGGCTGAAAGTACCTGGCCGAGCGGGTGGTCGGTGGCTGGCGTTCTGCCAAAGCCTCTGTCGGGGCGGGATGTGGTGGGGGGCTGTCTGGTGTCCTTTGTGGTGTCGGTCTGTTTTCTGCGGGTGGCCTGGGTCAGAAGTCCCTTGAGTGTCGTCGTGCTGGTGGTCTTCGTCATGCTGTGTGCTGCGCTGAAAGCGTCGGGGAGTTGGCCGGTCTTCTGGATGATAGGGTGTCAGCGAGGTTGATGGGGGTGTTGGCGATGTACATTGTCAACATATGGCTATATGCGCCATATGTTGATTTCCGGAAAGACGTTGACCATGCTGTTTACGAAAGCTACCATCTGACCATGGGTTCAGTCACAGGGAGAAGGAGATCGCCATGGCACGGCAAAGCGACACGATCACGGCGGATAACGGTCTGACGAACGGCCTGGAGCCCGGGGAGATGCCCCGGGATGCCACGACGGAGCACCGCCTGACGCTCAGGGAAGCGTCCCGGGACGGGGATGGCAATGTCAGGCGTGGAGAGGAGGTGTACAGGCTTGCACCGGACATGCTGGCGCTCAATCAGGACAATGTCCGTGACAGCTACGAGTCACCGCGTGCCATTGCCCATATCGAGGGGCTGATGGCGGCCTATGAGAGAGGGGACTATGTACCGCCGCTGCTGGTGCAGCCGGTTGCAAACGAAAATGGTCGGTACGTGATCATCGACGGGGCGCACCGCAAGATTGCCGCAGACCGTGTGGTCAGGGAACGGGGGCTCAAGCTGCGGCTCAGCTGCATGGCTTTCCGTGGCAACAGCACGGAGCAGCTGATGTACATGATGACATCGGCCAAGGGGCTTGCGCTGGACGAGATCGAAAAGGCCAGGGCGTGCAGAAAACTGGTCAACCGGGGCATGAGCCGGCAGGAAATCGCGTCGGCCATGGGAGTGACGGTGACCTGGGTGGACAGCCGCATCCTGCTGGCCGATGCAGAACCGGAGGTCCATCAGGCCATTCGCGATGGCGTCATCGAGGCATCCGTCGCCATCGGGATCGTCCGTGAATCCGGCATCCGGGCCGCGCGGGTCATCCGCAGGCTTGCCCAGAAGGCCAGGCAGCAGGGACGCCGGCGTGTGACCGGTTCCGTGGTCAACGGCCCCCGGCTTTCTCCAAAAACGGCAAATGCACTGCTGGACTCGCTCAGAACCGCTTATGAGCAGCTCGACGACGAGGTGATCGGAAAGGTCAGTGACTGGGAGGCACAGCTGAAGTCCGAGGGCATGTCCGATGACGAGCTGAAAAATACGCGCATCGAAATCAGCGGTGCCGCGCTGATGCAGCTCGTCCGGGGCTGGGGTGTCGTCAGGGCCTTCGAGGAGCAGCAGCAGATCAAGGAAGAACGCCGCATCAGGCGGCTCGAGGCCAGGGAGCAGGAGAAAGCGGCCAGCCAGCATACCGGAACCGGGGAGCGGGAAGCGCCGGAAAATCATCATGCCGGGGTCACGGAACGGGCAGGGCCGGGAAACCATCATGCCGGAGTTCGGGACAGGGAAGAACCGGCAAGCCATCACACAGGTGACGGGGCCGAAGAGAATGATATTTTTGGTGTGGTGCCGCTGGCTGCACACCAGAGGCCCGGGCAGGCCATGGCGCTGCACTGAACGTCATGGGCGATTTCGACAGGTGGCTTGCTGCCATGCAGCGTCTCGTACGCGGCAAGATCGAGCTGATGAGACAGGCTGGGCATCCCGCATCCATGGCTGGCACGACGGATGATGCCGGACGGATGGCATCGGAGCTGGTGACGAGTTTCGTCTATCTGGGCGACGAAATGGCCGTTCTTTGCGGCCTTCGGGGATTTGGGCTCGAGTACCAGATCCATGGGGCGGGGGATGATGCGACGATTCATCCCCGACCCGGACAGACGCCGCCTGCGGCCATGCTGTCTGCGCCGTTCATGTCGTGGGTCGTGGAAAATGGTGTGCTGCAGCACGGCCACGACATGGGCGTGATTCGCAGAATGGCGGCCGCCAGCCTGATGGCGCATGACAATGGGGGGCCTGCGGGCATGCATGGCGGCGCCCATGAACCGCCATGTGAGACGCCCTGAGTGAACAGGGGGTTGGTCAACGAAAAAAAGGGGTTGACCGGTGTACCGGGCACTGGTGAACTGAACGATAATAATGGCATATGGGCTGGGTGCAATCGATTTGGCATTTTTACAACAGCCCCAGGAAGCAGAGGTTCATGAACAAGCCCGGAAACAGGCCGTACACGGAGGGCATGAGTTTTCCTCCCCGGTCCATGGTTGAAATCGATGATGTGGCAGGCGCGCGGCGTACCGTGCTGGTCCGGCTCAATGCCATGACCTTCTCGGAGCGTGGCATGCAGGATGGGGCAACGCCGCGGGCGCTGCATCCGGTTCTCGGAGCCCGGTTACTGGGTACGTTCTGGGAACACGTAAGCCGCAACGGCCTGCAGGGGGTTCTGGATGCCGCGGTGGGCTATCTGCGAAAGACCGGGCAACACGATGTGGTGGCCGATCCGGTGATGCTGCCGAAGATGATCCGCGCGCTGGAGCAGGGCGGCAATCCGGGCGATATCACGGAGAAGCGGCTGCAGGATGCGCTGGATGGGGTTCGCCGTGATGAGCAGGCCGTCCGGTCTGCCGAGCGATTGATGACGCAGTATCTGGATGACCTGCGGAGGGATGTGCGCCCGGACGCCGGCAGGATCATGCGTGCCGGGAAAAATGATCGCGTCGGTGAAACGCCTGGCGAGAACCTGGGCGATGTCAACCGGCTCACGCCCTGAGCCTGACGCGCCCTGTCTGCCTTTGGTGGCACCTTTCTGAGCCTGATGTCCCTTGTCTGCCTTTGGTGTTGCCGTTCCTGAGCCTGATGCCCCTAGCTGCCTTTGGTGTTGCCGTTCCTGGGCTTGATGTCCCTTATCTGCCTTTGGTACTGCCGTTTCCGGTGTTGTCTTCCGGTGGTTCGAAACTGAATGCTTCGGGCATTTTGGGTTTGGCCTTTATTTCGTAATGCTCGGTGCGCAGGGGGCCGCGAAACGGGTTGTTCTGCTGCTCCGGATCGAGCCGGTAGCCGTTGGGCTTGAGCCATCTGTCGGCCCTTTTTGCCCAGTACCGGATGGATTTGGGAACCGAGCGCACACCGTTGGCGCACACGATGTATGAACGCCCGGATTCGGGACGGATGGACAGGTCACGCGTGCCGATCTGCCGGTGATAGACATTGTCCAGACCGGGAGAGAGCTGTGCGACCCGGCCGACCGTTTCCATATTCTGGCCTTCGAAGAGTGCGCTGTATTCGACGAATGGTCCGTAGTCGTCCGAATTCTTTTCCACCGCGATCGTGCTGACGGGCTGGTCGAATACCTGTATGGGAGACGGCAGTGTGTATGTGGCGCGCTGGTCGTCGGACGTCAGGCCGTGTGTGACGGTATGTCCCTGCAATGTGTGGACCCATGACTGAATGTCGTCGGGAGAGGCGTTTTGCCTGCATTCCAGTGCACGGCTGAGGTTGCGGGTGGCGTGCGCGTTCGGGGTGTCCCTGTCGGTGCTGGCGCATGATGCAACGAGCACGGAGGCCATGGCGAGGGAGAGGGAAATACGGGTCATGATGGACACGCGGTGGCAAATAGATGCAGACGGGGCGGACCGCCTGTTTTGATCCATGGACGGGTGGGGCACTCACGCCTGCCTGATCACCTCATCCACCGCCCTGCGTGCCGAAAAGGGCCGCACCTTTGCATACCCCAGCCGCATCAATATTTGCGGATACCGGTTATGTGCAGAAAATCCGACGCCAATCCGCTCCCGCAGGAAGGGCACTTCGCACGGCTGGTTCAGATAGGCATGGGCAATGCCGTGCTGCGTGAGCAGCAGCAGGGTGCGCTGCAGGACGCTGCCGGTTTCGATCCAGTCGGGGCGCGTGTCGCCGCCGGTGCTCAGCAGCATCAGGTGGGAGGAGGAGGCAATTCTTTTGCGTTCGGCCGTGTTGAGAATCTCGCCGTGCAGCGAAAACCGGATGATGGGGCGGGTGATCCACTCCGGCAGGCTGGGGGCGCCCATCACGGCGTAACTCAGCCCGTCCCGGGTTCGTTCGCTGTGGCTGCGGTTGTAGCGGATCCACGAAAGCAGCTCCTGCTTGAAGGGGGCGTCCTTCATCTGGGCGGTGTTGCCGGCCAGGACGCGCTCGGTCAGACGGGCATGCTCGGGGGTGCCGTGCGTCCATGTCCGGATGTGTACGCGGCTGGTCTGTGTGGCTGCGATGATGCTGGCAAGCAGCGTCTGGGAAATGGGTCGACCATCGTAGGTGGCGCGGTTGGTCTGGCGATGCGGAATCTGTTCGAACAGGGGGTCTGGCGTTACGCCATCCTGCCGGGTCAGGGAAAGGATGATCTCGCCCGCGTCGCTGACCCGGGTGCTGCAGGTGTAGCCCTGGTGGCTGGCGGCAATGCGCAGGTTTTCGGCGGCACAGCCCAGGCTGATGAAAAGCTCGCGATCATCCGGATCGACCACGGGCAGGCGTCGGCCGGGATCGGGGCTGATGGTGATGTGGTCGTTGCCAACGGTAAATAACCATGGCTGGGTGTTGTGCCCCGAGGGAGCCCGGACCGCATGGGCGATCATCTGACGGAAATCGTTCAGGCTCATGGAACATCTACCTCCTCGTGGTTCCGTCGGGTTCATGCTGCCATCTGCCCGGCTGGCGCGTGTCAGGGACTCACCATGGCACGCCATGATGATTCAGCAGGGAAATTTACTACGAAGCGATGGCTTTACAGGGGAATGTTTGTTCTGTGATTTGTTCCAAAACATGCCAATCATCGACATGTTGTTCGGTTTCGTGATGACGGCATGAATATGATAGCCTGCCCGCTTTGATCAGCGAGAAGAAGAGGGACAGGATCATGCCAAGAAAACTTGGAGCCGACACGAAAGCATACAACCTCGGGCGTCTGGAAGGGGCCATCGAGGTTCTGGATGATCTGGGTATTACCTGGGAATCCCATTCTGCGCAGATGCTCAAATGGGCGATCGAGGACATGGAGATGCGGGCCAAATCCGGTCTGGGCATGCTGCGGCGGGGCATGGCGGCTTTCTATCTGACCGACCGGCATTTCATTGCCCTGGTCTGTGAGGAAGATTTCTATTCCCTGGATGTGCGTCGCCTGGTGCCGGAGTGGCGCCGTGTGGTCGAAGACGAAGTGGGCGAGAAGCGCTCTGGCCGGTGGTTCATTACCCACGACGGGCATGAGCTGGCACAGAGTCCCCTGGGGCGGGACAGTGCGTATGACGCGTTGCATGGCCACCTGCTGCGGTTGCCGAAGGATGACGGGGCGGACGAGGAGGGCTTCCCCCTGGAGCTGGTGTTTGCTGCCATGGACGAGGAGACCGGTCAGATGGATGAGGAGCCCGAACTGCGTGGCATGTTCATGGTTTCCGAAGAACGTGGCCTGAGCATGATCGCGGCGCGTGACGATACGGTGCTGGTGGCGGATCTGGTCGATCAGGGGTTTGATGGCTGGTTGCCGGTGGAGCGGGAGGAGCTGGTGCTTCAGTAGCGGGGCACGGCACGCGGCAGGGGCGCGCGTTTGCCACCTGGCCAGCCACGACCGCCAGCTACCAGCCACCGGCCACCGCCTGCCGGCTGGTGCTGTACACCCCGGTGCGTCATTTTCTATAACGGCCTGTCCAAACTTTTCGGGGCGGTCTGCCCTGCGCGGGGGCGTGTGGTGATGCACGGTCTGCGCAGGGTGCTGCTGCGCCTGCATCATGAAGCATATCGGGGCTGTGCTGTCGGGGTTGGTGGTCGTGCTGGCTGCGGGTTTTTCCGGGCAGGCGGAGGCCGCCATTCATCAGTGCCGTGAGGGTGGCCGGATGACCTATCAGGCGCTGCCGTGTGCCGGTCAGTCGGCCGATCTGGGGGTGAAGGGCAGGCGGGGGCACGGCCAGGCGCTGGATGAGGCGCAGGCGCTGGCCGACGAGCTGTGGACGGGGTTGACGGCGGGGATACCCATGGCGGCGGTGCGTGGCGCCATGCCGGAGCTGACGCAGGTGGCGCGGTCCCGGATGCGGCGTTTCGAGTCGGGGGCCATTGCGCTGCTGGAAAAGAAGGTGGTGGTGGCGGGTGAGGATTTTCTGGCGCAGTATCTGTTCCTGAACGGCGGTTTTCATCAGGTGTGGCTGTCCCAGTTACCTTCGCCGCAGCCGGATGCGGTATCGAAACAGGCATTCGGCAAGGTGGCCCGGCTGCTGGCGCGTCTGTGGGGCGATGCGCCGCGCGAGAATTCCCCGGTGCAGGTGACGCCCGGCGAGGGGTTGTTCGGCGCGCGGTTCTGGGTGGATGCCGGAGGCTACGCGCAGGGCTGGGTGCTGCTGAAGGCCGCGCCACAGCAGGAGGGTCATTCACAGCTGACCTTTGGCTACTGGCCAAAGGGCGCGCAGGACTACGAACAGCTCAGGGCCAGCGGGCGTGAGGTGGGGCAGCTGGTGGTGGGCAATGAATGACGGCAGGCAGCGCGGCCATTGGGGGGCGCCACCGGCTGTGTGATGGCTGGCGGTGCGATGGTGTCATGTGAGGCGTTGGGTCGCAGACGATTGAGCGGGGCTTGCTGGCCCGGTCATTCCTTTTTCCCGTTCCGCCTTCCCGGGCAGAGCTGCTGGAAGAGCTGACGGGTTTCGAGGCGGATGGCGGTGAGGCTGCCGCCCCAGACGCAGCCGGTGTCCAGCGCGATGAGGTCGGGCTGCAGCTTCAGGCCCAGCGAGGACCAGTGGCCGAAGATGACCGGCCGGCCGGCGGAGCGGCGGTTGGGGGCCAGGAACCACGGGATCAGCCCGTCGGGGGCGTTTTCCGGTGACTCGGTGCATTTGAACTCCATGCGGCCGTCGGTGTGCAGGTAACGCACGCGGGTCAGGCCGTTGACGATGCAGCGCAGGCGGTCGTCACCGCGCAGGTCGTCGCTCCAGCGGTCGGGTGTGTTGCCGTACATGACGGTCAGGAAGTCCTGCCAGTGGGGGCCGGCCAGCACCTTTTCCACTTCATGGGCGAGGTCGCGGGCCTGGTCGTATTCCCATTCGGGCAGCAGGCCGGCGTGCACCATCAGGAAGTCGCCCTGGCGCAGGGCCAGGGGCCGGGTGCGCAGCCAGTCGATGAGTTCGGCGCCGTCGGGGGCCTTGAGGATGGGCTCGAGGGTGTCGCCGGCGCGGGGGCTGCGGATGCCGGCAAACTGGGCCAGCAGGTGCAGGTCGTGGTTGCCCAGCACGGTACGGGCGCGCAGGCCCAGTTTGCGGATCTCGCGCAGGGTGCCGAGGGAGTCGGGGCCGCGGTTGACGAGGTCGCCGCAGAACCAGAGGGTTTCGGTGGGGGCAGGGCCGATTTTCCTGAGCAGCTGTTCGAGGGGCTGGCGGCAGCCCTGCAGGTCTCCGAAGGCCAGTGTCACGGGGGTTCCTGTTGGTTGGGGGAGGGGGAGATCAGTGCCTGCGTTTGCGCCCACGGCGGCCCCGGGAGGCCTTGCCGCGTGGCGCCGGGCGGGCAGCGGTGGTGGTGCTGTCGTTGCAGCCTTCGTCGCTGGCTCCGTCTTCGCTGCCTGTGCAGTCGTCGCTGGTGCCGCTACAGTCTTCGTGGTCGTCTGACCCGTCTTCGGTGCAGGGAGCGGCTTCTTCTGCAGGGTCGTCGGCGCAGGGGATTTCGGCGCAGGGATCTGCACCCGTGCTGGCGTCAGAAGCGGCTGCAGTGGCATCCGTCAGGGCCGAGGAGATCTCTGCCGTGGCGGTGGTGTCGTTGCTGGATGCCGTCTTGCCGGGTTCTCCGGCGGTGATTTCGCGGGGGGCAGCTGTTTCCGTCGTGGAGTCTGCCGTGGGGGCTGCGGCCCGTGTGCCGGCAGGCGTCCGTGTGGCGCTTTCTTCGTCGTGCTCCGTGCCGTGGGTGGCCACCTGGGCCAGGCGTTTCAGGCGGGCCAGCAGGTCGTCGTTGTCGGGCAGCAGGGCGGCCAGTTCTTCCTGCGACTGTACTTCGTCATCCTGACGGCTTTCGGCCAGGAGGGCCGCAGCCATCGTGAAGCTGGCGGCTGCCGGTGACAGGGCCGGGCGGGCAGGTGGTTTGGCGGGCTGTGACCCGGCAGTGGGACTGGCCGGGGATGTGTCGGTCGCGTTGCTGGCCATGCTGCCGGCCTGGGCGGCGGTGCTTGCAGCGCTGGTCATGCTTTTGGCAGGCGCGCCGCCGGCCATGTGGCTGGTGGGGGCGTTCGAGAGGTCTCGCTCCGGCATTTCCGCCAGGAAATCGGCCGGGGTGCTGACAGTCATGGTCTCAGGGGCGCTGGCCGGGAGGTGGATGGCCCCGGTTGCCTGGGCAATGGCCGGGATGTCTGCCGGTGTCCCGGAGGTTCCTGGCAGCGGGCCGAACGGAGCGGCCGGCCGGAAGCCCGCGGTCGTCGATGCCAGGGCGGGCTGTACCCGGGGGGCTGGCCGGGACGGCTGGAACGGTTGTGCCGGTGCCGGCTGGACGCCGGGGGCGCCTGCGGCCTGTCTGGCCGTCACGGGGGCCGTTTTGGGCGTGACCGGCAGGCCCGCAGCTGTCGCAATGGCTGCACCCGTCTCTGCCGCCGCGTCTGCCGCAGCGGCAGCACTGGCTGGCATGGCTGCTGGCAAGGCTGCACCGGGGATGATGACCGGCTGTCTGTCGCTCTTGCCGGCCGTGACGGACGCAGCAGTGATTCCTGCAGGTACCGGCGTGCGGGCGGGCGGGATGCTCGTGCCCGGTGCATCGATGGCGCCGGGGGCTGTGTCGCCTGCGGGCTCGCTGCTGTCATCCGGGGCCGGGTTGTGCAGCGGTGCCGGGCGGTACTCGGGCACCCACAGGCCCAGCATCTGGCGCACTTCGGCGTCACCCACCGAACCGTTCGATTCCAGCCAGCGGCGCACCGAGATGTCCCAGCTGGTGCCGGGCGGGTCGATGGGGCGGGAGACGCGCAGTTTGGGGTGCGGGGTGGGGAGCGTCTTTTCGTTGTCGGCCAGCAGCTCCTCGAAGAGTTTCTCGCCCGGGCGCAGGCCGGTGAAGGCGATGGGGATCTCGGCCTCGGTGTAGCCGGACAGGCGCACCATGGTGCGGGCCAGGTCCACGATGCGGATGGGCTGGCCCATGTCGAGCACGAAGGTCTCGCCACCGCGTCCCATCAGGCCGGCCTGCAGCACGAGCTGGGTGGCCTCGGGGATGGACATGAAATAGCGGGTGATGTCGGGGTGGGTGACGGTGACGGGGCCGCCGTTGGCGATCTGTTCGCGGAACTTGGGGATGACGCTGCCGCTGGAGCCCAGCACGTTGCCGAAGCGCACCAGCACCATGGGCA
>ERZ773077.1196-NODE-1196-length-18192-cov-14.969455_pt1 | contig 18192 bp, 15 predicted proteins | sample MGYA00580612_ERZ773077 | MGnify/ENA primary metagenome ERZ773077 (study PRJEB29015, sample SAMEA2737971) | human oral metagenome | biome: human oral; feature: human-associated habitat; material: dental | place: China | collected 2021 ...
TCCAAATATCCACGTACGTAGATATTAGAGCCACGTACGTAGCCCAAACTTATCTACGACTCATCCACAGCTTTTTATCCCTACGAGGAGTAACAAACTAATAGAGGTCACTTCACAAAGCTATATAGCTTCACACCGAAAGCTATACAGGAATCAGTCCAAAGCTATATAGCTTTCTTCGCCATCCTATATAGCTCTATCTACACACCCATATACCTAAGGTGCTTCAGCAAGGTGCAGGGCGGGAGACTTTCGTGCGGGAGGCGCAGGCAGACGAAGCGGGAGTTTGTGTATTCGCCAAAGTATTAGTAATTTTGCGCACTGATTAGAGTGTATGTAGCACTCTCCCTGCAATAGAAAGTATAACAACAAAATAGATAAGTAAGACATTATGATCGTAGTTCCAGTAAAAGAGGGCGAAAACATCGAGAAGGCTCTGAGAAGATTCAAGAGAAAGTTTGAGAAGACCGGTGCTGTGCGCGCACTTCGTGCCCGTCAGGCCTTCATCAAGCCCTCTGTAGCTCGACGCAAGAAGATGGAGAAGGCCATCTACGTCAAGCAGCTCCAGCAGGCCGAAGAGCAGTAGTAGAGACTCCGTCTCCCTCCCTTCGCTGACAGTGCTCGCACGAGCGAAGGCGATCATCCCGCCCTCGATTACGAGGCTACTCCATACCCCATCTCGCACCGCTCTTAGCGGACGTTAAGAGGTATCCCAATGATTTATGCACCGCTGATATCCTACTCTGAGGGTATCAGCGGTGTCGCTTTATCCCCCTATGCTATGGGGCGCACGACCCCACTTATATCATATATCCCAATAGAGCCACCTCAATGAGCCTTCACGAAACCCTCCAGCATCGTCGCGCCATACGCTACTACGACCCAGAGAAGCCTCTGGATAGCGCCCGCGTCGAGGAATGCCTACACCAAGCGACCCTCGCCCCAACGAGCTCGAATATGCAGCTCTACCGCTGCTACCATATCACCGACCCTGCCGTCATCGCTGCGCTCACCCCGGCTTGTCTCGGGCAGAGCACCATCAGCACGGCAAAGGAAGTCGTCGTCTTCGCCATCACCCCCTCCCGCTGGCGTGAGCGTGTGGATCACCTCTTCCCCCGCATCGTGGAGGATATCCACAAGCACCAGCCCGAGGAGAAGTGGGCAAAGTACGAAGCTATGCAGCGTGAATACATGACTAAGGTAGTTCCCTTCCTCTACAGCCGTGGGTGCAAGGTCTGGGGCTGGGCACGCCATCTGGTGATGAACGCCATCGCTCTCTTCCGCCCCATGATACGTCGGGGTACAGAGGGCGATATGAAGACCGTCCTGCATAAGAGCTGTACCCTCGTAGCGCAGACCTTCATGCTCGCTATGAGCGAGACAGGCTACGACACCTGCCCCGTCGAGGGCTTCGATGCCCGCCGTGTGCGCAAGGCGCTGGGTCTACCCTCCTCCGTCGAGCCTTCGCTCATCGTCTCCTGCGGTATCCGTGATGAGAAGCGCCCCTTGGGCGACCGCATCCGCGTGCCCTTCGAGAGCATCTACGAGCGCATCGGGAAGTAAGACCGCCCCCCATACGTGCGCCCCATCCCTCCCCGTAGTGGAGAGATGGGGCGCACGCTGTGTATAAGTAGTGGATAAGGCGGGGGAAACCCACCTTCACATACCGATTACCCGTGGGTAAATGCGTATCTTTACACCATATTATATAGCTATGGCCTCCTCTATGACAAGACGATTACGTGCCCTCTTGGGCCTTGGCATCGGCCTTCTTACGACCCTTGCGCTACCCGCACAGCGCAAGCAGATCGTTCGCCCTCAGTATCCACACCTCTCGCAGCGTGTGAATACCCTCATCGGTACCGACTGGGTGGGCAATGTCTATCCTGGTGCCTCGGCACCCTTCGGCATGGTGCAGCTCAGCCCCGACAACGGGCGAGCGGGCTGGGACTATATCGCAGGCTACTTCTACCCCGACAGCACGATCGCAGGCTTCAGCCACACGCACCTGAGTGGCACGGGAGCAGGCGACCTCTATGATATCTCCTTCCTCCCCGTCACCCTTCCCGCGCTGGACGACCGTCTCACCCGCAAGCCTCAGGCAGGTAAGACGGGAGAGGAGCAAGCACCTATCGGCATCCACGCACGCTTCTCGCACGCTACCGAGGTGGCGAAGGCAGGCTACTATGCCGTGACACTCGAGCCCTATGACATCCGTGTCGAGCTGACCGCCACCGACCGCGTGGGGGTACAGCGCTACACCTTCCAGAAGGATGCCGACTCGGTCTGCATCATCCTCAATCTGGACAAGGCGATGAACTGGGACCGCACCATCAATAGCGACGCACGTGCTATCTCGCCCACACAGATCACGGGCTTCCGCTACTCCGACGGCTGGGCTCGCCATCAGAAGGTCTACTTCACCACGAAGCTCTCTCGCCCTGCCGCCCGCATCGAGCGCACAGCTACCCCATACATCCTCAGCAAGGGGCAGGTAGGTAAGTCCGTCGGCCATGGCGTCATCCTCCGCCTCTACTACAATAAGGTACGCGCTGGCGAAAGCATCACACTCTGCACTGCCCTCTCTGGAGTAAGCGAAGCAGGCGCATTGAAGAACCTACAGGCCGAAGCCCCCCATACCGACTTCAACCGCTACCGCCAGGTAGCTACCACCCGCTGGGACAAGCGTCTTGCACAGATCCGTCTCTCAGCAGACACACCCGATAGCCTGCAGACGACCTTCTACACGGCACTCTACCGCGCGCAGATCTGCCCTACACTCTATAGCGACGTCGACGGCCGCTACCTCGGCGCTGACCGTGAGATCCATCAGCGTGCAGGTGGCACCTACAGCACCTTCTCACTGTGGGATACCTACCGTGCGGCCCACCCACTTTACTCCATCCTGCAGCCCGACCTCCAGCGTGACTTCGTGCAGTCACTCATCGACTTCGGCGAGCAGAACGACGGCCACCTCCCCGTGTGGAATATGTTCGCCTCCGAGACCGACATGATGATCGGCTATCACTCCGTACCCGTCATCGTCGAGGCCGTCCTGCGCGGGATCTACGTTCCCAAGGACAAAGCAAAGCTCCTGAGCCTCCTCCGCACGACGGCTGAGCGCAAGGGCTACCGCGGGCTGGACGACTACCGCAAGATGGGCTACATCGGGAGCGACCGCGAGGATGAGAGCGTCTCGAAGACCCTCGAGTACGCCTACGACGATGATGCTATCGCACGCTATGCCGCCTGGATGGGTGACCACGAAGTGGAGAAGATCTACCGCGAGCGTGCTCGCTCCTACCGCCACCTCTGGGACGAGAAGACGGGCTTCTTCCGCCCCCGCAAGAGCAATGGCGAGCTGGATAGCGTCTTCGATCCCTTCGCCTACACCAAGCCCTTTACCGAGAGCAATGCTTACCACTACCTCTTCAGCGTACAGCACGATATCGATGGGCTGACGAAGCTCATGCAGGATAAGCTCGGTGAGCGCCTTGACGAGTTCTTCTCATCCGAGACCCCCAGCCACATCGAGCTACCCATCTTCTCTACGGGGATGATCGGTCAGTACGCTCACGGCAACGAGCCTGGGCACCACGTCATCTTCCTCTACAATGCTGCCCGCCAGCCCTGGAAGACCACCGACCTCACGCACCGCGTACTCAAGCAGCTCTACACCGATAAGCCCGCTGGCCTCTGTGGCAATGAAGACTGCGGTCAGATGTCCGCCTGGTACGTCTTCGCCTCGCTCGGCTTCTATCCCGTCGATCCCTTGAGCGGGCGCTACGAACTCGTCACGCCCCTCTTCCGCGAGAGTACGATCAGCCTGCCCAACGGTCGTACGCTCCGCCTCTCCGCTCCCGAGCTGAGCGAGAAGAAGCGCTACATCAAGCGCGTCACTATCAACGGGCGTGAGCTCCGCAAGTCCTACATCACCTACGATGACGTGATGCAGGGCGGCGAGATCCGCTTCACCCTCACCGATCAGCCGGGTAGCGTCTGGTATGAATAGTTTGGATACTAAGCGAAGTCATCTCGGGGCGCTCATCGCTGCCCTCAGTCTCTTCACACGCCTCCCCTTCTGGCGCCTGCGGGAGCTTACCAAGGCCGACTATGAGGACGCCCTCAGCTGGTGGCCCGTGGCGGGACTGGTGACGGCGACGACTCTGGCGGGGAGCTTCTACCTCTACTCACTCGTACTACCCTCGGTGGGAGCAGCGCTGGCCTTAGCCCTCGGCACGCGCCTACTCCTGACGGGTGCCTTCCACGAAGACGGCCTCGGAGACTTCTTCGACGGCTTCGGCGGGGGACGGGAGCGCAGTGAGATCCTTGCGATCATGAAGGATAGCCACGTGGGCAGCTATGCCGTCCTCGGGCTCCTCCTCTACTACCTCACCTACTGGGCGCTGGGCACGTCACTCCCTGCTGGCTGGATCCCTGCTGTACTCTTCGCCTCGGACATCACGGGGAAGGTCACCTCACTCTTGCAGGTACAGTTCCTCCCCTACGCTCGTCGCGAAGAGGATAGTAAGATCGGGGTCACCTACCGCAAGGCACGCCCCTTAGCGATCTACGCAGCGCTGGCGATCTTCCTCACGGCGCAGTGGTGGGCACTGCGTCCTATCGAGGCCACTCCTATCGGTGGGAGCGAACTTGCCCACTTCGTACCGCTCTCCATCTTCCTCCCCATCCTCGTCGGCGGTGGACTCATCGCCTACCTGCGTAAGCGCATCGACGGCTACACGGGCGATACCTGTGGAGCACTGTGCCTCCTCTCAGAGCTGGCGACGCTCACGGGCTTCGCCATCCTCTACCGCCTCGGCTTAGGCGTCTAAGCCACGATCCCACCTACTACCATGCGCCTGCACTTCATCCGCCACACCCGCCCCGACATCGCACGCGGTGTCTGCTACGGGCAGAGTGATATCCCGCTGGCGGTATCCTTCGCCGAGGAGGCGGAGGACGTCAGAGCACGGCTCAACGAGCGGCTCGAAGGGCGCACGCCTACCCGCATCTATAGCAGTCCACTCTCCCGCTGTCGGCGCCTCAGTGAGGCGCTGGGCTACGAATCCCCTATCCTCGACGCACGGCTCTTAGAGCTGAACTTCGGGGAGTGGGAGCTGCAGCGCTTCGACGAGATCACCGACCCACGCCTCCAGCTCTGGTACGACGACTACCTCCACGTGGCACCCACGGGGGGTGAGTCCTTCACCGAGCAGACAGCCCGCGTAGCGGACTTCATCGAAGAGCTACGCGACGAACTCGCACAAAACGAGGACTCCTCCGCATGTGAAGTCTTGGTCTTCACACACGGAGGAGTCCTCCTATCTGCTGGGCTCTGGGCTGGCTGGTATCCCCTCGAGGAGGCCTTCAGCCACCAAAGTCCCTATGGTGCGATCTGTACGCTGGAGCTGTAAGCCTTAGTCTTCGCTGAGGAAGGCACTCACGATCGAGTAGAACTCCTCGTAGCAGCGCTCCAGATCATCGTTGGTCAGCACGCGGTCAAAGAGCGGTGCATACGTCAGCTCGTGAGCGGCCTTCGCCACACGCTCCTCGATGACCTCGGGGCCATCCGTTGAGCGCCCGACGAGGCGACGGCGAAGCTCCTCGATCGAGGGTGGCTCGATGAAGATACTCAGGGCTTCGTGCCCATATCCCTTCTTGATATTCAGCCCGCCGACGCAGTCGACGTCGAAGATCACACGGTCACCCGCAGCGATACGGCGATCGACCTCAGAGCGGAGCGTGCCGTAGTAGCGTCCGGGGTAGACCTCTTCATGCTCGAGGAAGTCACCACGCTCGATGCCAGCCTTAAACTCCTCGGGAGAGAAGAAGTAATACTCCACGCCATGCTGCTCCTGCCCACGGGGTGGGCGGCTCGTAGCCGAGACGGAGAAGCCGAGATGCAGCTCGGGGTGCTCAGCGAGCAGACGATTGATGAGCGTACTCTTCCCCGTACCTGAGGGAGCAGAGATGATGATTAGCTTTCCCATAGATTACACTATCGAAGCGAGAGGCCGGGGACGGGGAATTAATCCTCGTCCTCGTCTTCGTCCTTAGCGGCCTTCTTCTTGCGCTTGTCCTTGGGCTTGCCTTCGTTGCGCAGGGCTTCCTTGACCTTCTCAGTCAGCTCATCGAGGAGCTCGGGGTTGTCGGCGAGCGTCTGCTTAGCGTTCTCCTTACCCTGACCGAGCTTCGTAGCTCCGTAGCTGTACCACGAGCCACTCTTCTTGATGAAGTCTTCGCTCTCAGCGATGTCGATGATCTCACCGAGGCGGGAGATACCCTGACCGTAGAGGATCTCGAAGTTTGCGACGCGGAAGGGAGGTGCCACCTTGTTCTTGACGACCTTCACGCGGGTATTGTTCCCGATGACCTCGTCGCCATCCTTGAGCTGGCCGATACGACGGATGTCCAGACGCACGGAGGCGTAGAACTTCAGGGCGTTACCACCCGTCGTCGTTTCGGAGGGGCCGTAGGAGTTCCCACCGATCTTCTCACGAAGCTGGTTGATGAAGATACAGGCGGTATTGGACTTGCTGATAGCCCCCGTGATCTTACGCAGGGCCTGCGACATAAGGCGAGCCTGCAGACCTACCTTCGTCTCACCCATATCGCCCTCGATCTCCTGCTTAGGCACGAGTGCTGCGACGGAGTCGATGATGACCAGGTCGACGGCACCAGAGCGGATGACCTGCTCGGCGATGTCGAGCGCCTGCTCCCCGTTGTCGGGCTGAGAGATATAGAGGCTGTCCATATCGACACCCAGCGCTTCGGCATAGGAGGGGTCGAAGGCGTGCTCGGCGTCGATGATGATCGCCTTACCGCCCTGCTTCTGCACCTCTGCGATAGCGTGGATAGCCAGCGTCGTCTTACCCGAAGACTCGGGGCCGTAGATCTCGATGATACGACCGCGGGGATAGCCGCCTACGCCGAGAGCGTGGTCAAGGTTGATCGAGCCGGTGGGGATGACGTTGACGTCGGTCGTGGGGCGGGCAGCCATATTCATGACCGCACCCTTGCCGTAGGTCTTCTCGATCTTACCGAGGACGGTCTCGAGGGTCTTCAGCTTGGCCTCATCCTGGGCCTGCTTCTCTTTATCCTTAGCGCTCTTGGAGAGCTTTACTTCTTCACTCATGTGGAGGTTGTCTATTTATATGTAGGCTCGGGGGAGAGCCTGTGATTAATCTTCGTGGAGGATCTGCTGGGCGTGGTCCTTCGTATTGACGGCCTTGCCACGGATGATGCGCTCGATACGGCCATCGGTGCCGATGACGAAGGTCGTGCGCTCGGTACCCATGTACTTGCGGCCGTACATACTCTTCTCGATCCAAGTGCCGAAGAGTTCATTGAGGCGCACATCGGTGTCGGCGATGAGGCGGAAGGGCAGCTCGTACTTCGTTCGGAAGCCCACGTGGCTCTTCGCCGAGTCACGGCTCACCCCGATGATCTCGTAGCCAGCAGCACGGAGCTCGCTGTAGCCGTCACGCAGGCTACATGCCTGAGCCGTGCAGCCCGAGGTATTGTCCTTGGGGTAGAAGTAGAGGACGATCTTACGCCCAGGGTAGTCCGAGAGGCGCACCTCCTGCCCTGCTTCGTCCAAGCCTAAGAGGTCGGGGACAAGATCCCCCAATGTCAGTGCCATAAGCAGCGTATCTAATAAAGTTCTATGTATCGTTTGCGGGAAATGGGAGGCTTCACAAGGCGAGCAATCTCCCTAATACAAAAATACGCATTTGCCCTGAAAGGGCAGGCATCAGAAGTACATCGCCGGGAGTCGCTCTGAGGGGAGAGGCGCCACAGCCCCCTATGGGGTCGTGATACAAGCCTAAATGAGCCTGTTGCCGCGAGTCCTGCCTGCTATTTATTGTGCTAAGGCATCGCACGCCCAGCTCTCCGATCTACCTCTCCGAAGTGATACGCAAGACCTTCGTCTTATCACAAGTATTCCTCTTATCCAGCGGAGGGGAAAGTGCTATCTCCATGAAAAAAAGTGCCTTCACGTAGTGGTATTCTTCTATCTATGCACGTAGTCTTAAAGACCAGGCACGTAAATCCAAATATCCATGCACGTAGATATTAGATCCACGTGCGTAGCCCAAACTTATCTACCACTCGTCCAGAACTTTTATCCATAGGCGAAGCAGTAATCAGAGCGTAAGAATATTAAATTATCTTTGCAACGTTAAACGCCTAAAACATATACATGCGTATGAAGAAATTCTCTACTCTCTTGCTGAGCCTCGCCCTGGGAAGCACCCTCGCGGCTCAAACCCCTAAGTTCACTCCCGAGCGTGGCGCTCTGCTCGACGGGAAGACCATCGTCAAGGCTAACATCACCAGCCCCATCTTCAAGAACTACAGCTTCGCTGCTGAGCGCATCCTCACGAAGGGCCTCAGCCTCCAGCTCGGCATCGCTACGATGCCTAAGGGCGCCCTGCCCTTCTCCTCGTCGTTCGAGAATCACATCGGCCACGATGTCTCTATGAGCAGCGTAAAGCTCCAGTCCTTCTACGTCACGCCTGAGCTGCGCTGGTACACGGGCGGTGGCTACGGTCACGGCTTCTACCTGATGGCTTACTACCGCTATCAGAACTATAAGCTCTCTGGCTACACGCTCAATATGGACGTGCGCGAAGGTGCTTCTTCGACTGACAAGCCCGTTGCTCTCGACCTCACGGGCGACTTCAAGACGAATAGCTTCGGCTTCGGTCTCGGTGCTCAGTGGCTCTTCGGTCGCAACAAGAACATCGTCCTCGACTGGAACATCCTCGGTGTGCACGCTGGTAAGGGTAAGCTGACCCTCGCAGGTGACTACTCCTCTACTACAGGTCTCACCGACAAGGAAATCGCAGACCTGCAGCAGCAGATCAGCGATAACGTCAGCGACCTGCCCACCATCAAGCTCGTCGGTCAGGATGTCAACGTAGACAAGGCCTCTAAGAAGGTCTCTATCGACAACGTCTCCACCCCCTGGGCTTGGCTTCGTGCCTCCGTCTCTCTCGGCTTCCGCTTCTAAGCCCCCGAGGAGATAACTCCTATTAAATAGCGATCCCCCGCAGTGACATCCGTGTCGCTGCGGGGGATCGCTTTTGTATGGCCTACGAAGGAGCTACGGCTTCTTCTGCTTCGACTTGATCTGTAGGATCCAGCGTGTGAGGAGATTTGCCCTCTCCATTATGAGTACGTAGGTAGAGCGTAGAGCTATATAGGATGGCGAAGAATGCTATATAGCTTTGGACTGCTCTCTATATAACTTTGTGAAGTGACCTCTATTAGGTTGTCACTCCGCATCGGGATAAAAGTTGCGGACGAGTGGTCGAAAGGTTTGGACTACGTACGTGGCTCTAATATCTACGTACGTGGATACTTGGATTGACGTGCCTAGTCTTTAAGACTACGTGCGTAGACAGAGGAAAACCACTACGTGAAGGTGCTTTTTTATTTATGAGAAGGACACTTTTCCCAGGGCAGCCACATCAAAACATAAGTAGTTGGTTATCAATATTAGGATTGTGTCTATTTCTTGATTCTATAAGAATTAGACACATGTATATTATGTTGACATTAAGTCGCTTATAGTTTTAAGGACGGATTTTGATGCGGTTGCCCTGCGATTGTTTTTTCTACTAAAAGTTTATACCTTTGAGGAACTAAACGGTCTTCTACACCAACTATCACATTCAAGCCAAGATACTATTATGCTGATCACACCAAGTAGCATAACCATCATAACAACGCATCACTGCACAAGTGCATGCTCTAGTTGTTGTTTTTCTTGCTCCCCTAAACGAACCGATTCGTTAGCAACAGAGGATATTATAGCCTTTATCAAAACATCTTATGAAGCCTTCCCAAGTATCCGAAATGTGGTGTTGACAGGAGGAGAAGTCCTCTCTCTTAACCTTCATGATATCAGAAGAATCATTGGATTTTCAAAGACTATAGGACTATCCACTCGAATCGTTACTAATGCATTCTGGGCATCAACAGAAGAGAAGGCTAGGAAAATCCTATGTGAATTAGCAGAGTCTGGGCTTGATGAGATCAACTTTAGCACAGGAGATGAGCACCTCCGATTTGTCCCCATAGGAAACATCCTAAACGCAGTGAAAATATGCGATGAAATTAAAAGCATAAAAACCTGTGCTACGGTAATTGAGTCTGGAGATTCTAAAACATTCACAAAAGACGATTTCAACAGGGCGTTTGAAGCCTATTTTAAGAAAGGATATAAAAGCAAGCTCATGTTACTCTAGCCCATGGGTAGATCTAACAGGAAAAAGCATCACCTTCTCTGCTGAAGAGCTACAGCACAAGCAGGACACCTATAAAAAGAGTGGTTGCGACAACATATTTACAGGAATACAAATAAACCCCAAAGGTCAAATGCTTGCTTGTTGTGGTTTTGCAGCAGAGTATAGTCCATTCCTAAAAATGGGAAAATTCCCAGATAAACCAAGCAAGCTCAAAGAGATCTGTGAGGAGCATTCTCTGGATCTCCTAAAAATGTGGCTATTCCTTGATGGACCTCGAGGGATTTTTGACTATTTCAACCAAGATAAATCATGTATTCAATCCTTGCATGACTGTGAAATCTGCACAAGACTTTTACTGGATAAGAACTACATAAAGAGGATTGCATCTATAAGCCCAGAGAAAGTCACGGACATAATATATAGAATGCAATTCAAAACTAATAACTTACTATAACAAACGCATATGAAAACACCTTCAGAACGGTTAAAACGGATTGCATGCTTCCTCTCAGGGAGCTCACTCTTGCTATCATCATGTGATAGCAACCCACTCTTAAGAGGAGAGCAAGACGTTATGGAATTTTCTGAGAAAAACTTCTCAGAAGATAGAGAAGAAGTCCCATCTCCTTTCCACATTAGAGAGTACTTATCTCAAGAGGAGAAGAATCTGGTTAATTCTCTCAGGAATCTATCCATAGATATCTACTCCAACTCATCCTTAGCAAAGGAGTTCGACAAAAACCCTGAGCTAGTTCTCCAACGGTATGGAATATCTGGGATGGAGACCAACAAATGGTCAACAGAGATTCAAATGATGAGAGCTCTCGCTGACGACGATGTTGTATCTGCAATAGAGACGCGCAACTTCAGAAAATACATCGAGGTGCTCAATGAAAAAGGAATACTCAAAGACTCTAAGCTAAAACAGATACATAAGACGTCTTCCGCTCTAAGCCAAAGTCTAAGGGCTATGTCTACGGACTCAGCGCAGAGCATAAGTGAATCTTTAGTATTCGGAGCATTCGCTGTGGCCTTCATATATGTCGTTGTGGCCACTATTGCTGCTGTGGAAGTTGCTGGCTATTTCCACTTTGCTGTTAAAGCTAAGTTTGCAGGGCTTGAGACAGAAGTTCGTAGAGGCTCTATGGAATTAACGGCTAATGCTGCTATAGACCTATTCCTTGATAAGACAGGGACATCGACAAGCATCGATGAATGTGTAGTTCAGGTGCTTAAAGAAACAGAACAGCTCTCCGGCACAGAGATTAGTGAGGTACGGGACATTGTCAAGCTACTTCACAGAGCTTCAGAAAGCAAGTAGTATGAATACGTAATACAACTACACGATCATGAGTTACTATTTTCGCTTCTCGAAGACCGTAATGATTATTACGGCGCTGGGAATCTTAGCCCTTGGGATCCTCCTCTACTTCCTCCTCTTCCACAGTGACAAGTCCAGGTATGACCTTATCGGATGGGGAGTGATCATCGCTCTTCTCTATCCTATCGCCTCTATGCCCATCTACATCAAAGATGATGGAGATACGCTTCTACTTAAGCGGCTCCTGTGGACAAAGCGATATCAGCGATCAGAATACACGATCGAGCAAAGCAGTGAGGTCAACCTAAAAGGGACGATTCGGGTCTTTGGCTCTGGAGGATACTTCGGCTTCATTGGGTTCTTTTATAAGCCCAAGATGGGACTCTTCCGACTTATCCAGACCGAGAGTACAGGCTCCTACCTGATCGTAAAGAAGAAAGACTCTTCACAGGCTCTGTACATTGCGTACAATTAGCAAGGGTAGACTGCTTGCACAGAAAAAGCAATCCCCCACAGCGGCCCAGATGGCGCTGTGAGGGATCGCTTTTATATGAACGACGAAGGAGCTACTGCTTCTTCTGCTTCGACTTGATCTGCAGGATCCAGCGTGTGAGGAGACTTGCCGAGGCCTCAATATAGGGATCGACCTCTGCCCCGCGGGCGATCTCATCCTTGAGGACGACATCTGGCGTGATGCCCTGCTCGATATCGGCGCCGTCGGCATCGTAGGTGCGGGACGAAGAGAAGCGCACCGCCCAGCCATTAGGCAGCTCGGAGGACATCGGCAGGCCACCGCCACCGCCCGTCTTCACCCCGACGATCTTGACCTGTGGGAGGCCCTTCATGCGGAGTGTGAAGTCATTGGCGGCGCTGTACACCCCTTGGTTGACGAGGACGACGACGGGCTTGAGCCAGATCGTACCCGCCTGCAGGGTATCGAGGTAGAAGGGAGTGCGACGGGAGAAAGCATCGTGCGCGGGGCCCGTCTTGTGCGAGATATAGCCGACGAGCTTGCGCTCACGGATGAAGTGCTGCGCCAGCATATCGGAGGTCGTGACTTGACCGCCCCCATTGTTGCGCAGGTCGAGGATGAGGCCGTTGCACGCCTTGAGGCGGTTGAGCACGGCATTCACATTGCTACTTGAGATCGCCGAGGAGAACGATGCCACACGGACGTAGCCAATAGGCTCAGCACGACGCACACCCTTCGGATAATCCAGCGACTTGTAGGCCAGCCCGCCAGCGATATGGTAGTCATTGCCGAGGTAGCTCTCGATGAGCGTCTCGTCATAGGAGCGAGGGCCTTCGCTCCGCCACTGCCAGTAGCGCCCGTAGTCGAAGGTGGAGATCAGGTTGACGTGCCCGTCCCGTAGCTCAGCGAGAAGCTGGCTCATCACGAGGAAGAGTGAGTCGGTCGTCATCGTGGGGCGCAGGTCACGGCGGTGCTTGTGGTAGAGGTCACGCCAGGTGGTGCCTTGAGGGAGCTTGAGGTCGAAGTAGCAATAGCCACGGTCAAGGATCTCCCAGAGGCGGTCATAGTTGGCATACGGATCCGCCGTGTACTCGCGCTCGGTGGTACAGCATGCGAGCGAGAGGAGGAGGCCAAGCGCGGCGAGGAGCTTAGTGAAGTGCTTCATATCAGAAGGGCACAAGGGTCGAGTGATCATCGGCAGCACGACGCCCCTCAAGCGGAAGGATCTTCGTCGTCACCCCGATGAGGAGGCTGTGCTGATGGCGGTAGGCGGAGAGGTGATTCAGCTCCGTGCGGCGATAGTCCCAGCGGTAGCCTACCGAGAGCGTGAAGTAGTCCAGCACGGGGACATCTACGCTGGTGAGGACAAAGCCCGTGGGAGCCTTCAGCGGATGCATCAGGTAGATACGGCGCGAGGGCTGGCCGAAGTAATAGAGCTCGTAGAGCGTCTCACCAAACTCCTGCGAGAAAGCAAACCCCAAGAGATCAGTATGCGCGTAAGCCTTGAGAAGGAGCGGGAGGCGCGTGGGGCCGAAGCGAAGCGAGTAGAGTGCCGAGGGACCTACCGAGAGCGCCATATCCAGCGTACCAGGGTTGTTCCCATTGCGGGAGCTGTACATACCACCAGCGAGACCGACGACGCTACCACCGATAGCGAGACGTCCCCAGCTGCCTGCGCTAATGTGGCGCAGACGCCCCCAGTCATAGCGAGCGGTGAGGCTGTAGATAGAGCCGTTGCCAGCGGGATTCTTCGTTGAGGCCAGGTCGACATTCAAGAGCGTATGACGTAGCCAGCGTGGGTCGGTCGTGCGGGGCGTGTAGCCGAAGAGACTTCCGCGTGCGACGCGCTGCTCTGGCAGAGAGCGGTAGCCCAGGCGGGTATGCTCCGAGGTGTAGCTGTAGACTTTCCCGCCGTAGTTGAGCGGTGTGAGGTAGGTATGCCCGAGACGCATCCCTCCGATGCCGAAGTACTGGCTGCGGTAGGTGATGTTGCTCTGGCGGGTCTGTGGCTCTGGTATCGTGAAGAGGCTACGCGCCTCTGAGCCTGCCCCGAGGCTATCCGCTGCACTCTGGGCTCTCAGCGGAGCCGAGAGGAGCGCCAGTGCGAGGGGCATGAGGGGCAGAGCAAGGGGCTTATTCATGATGGGATGGGGGGCTTATTCGTTCGAGCTATCCTCGGTCTGTCCAGCGAAGAGGTCGGCTTCTTCTTCCTCAGTCTCCGCCATGGACTCGTCGTGCTCCGACTCAAAGACGGGGGATTCCTTCAGCGGAGGGAGCTCCTCGACTTGGTCGATGAGGTAGGGAGCGATGCGCTTACCACGGGCGCGGATGCTCTTGACCAGAGCAAATTCCTCGACATCGATCTCGGTCGTGCGCAGCTCGCCACCCTTCTCCTGACGCCCGATGAGGAGGCGTGGGTAGTAGGTATCGGTCAGGAGCAGCAGCTCGTTCTTGGGGTTCTCCCCGAGGATATTCTCACGCTTCTGATCTTCCTCGATGCTGAAGCGCTTGATGTAATGGTACTTCTGATCGGCATCGTAGTAGACAGCCGTCCAGATCTTGCGGGGCTCATTCTTCTCGATGCGCAGGAGATTCTCCTCGATATGGATCGAGTCGCTGAAATCGGAGGTATAGCATTCGCCCGACTTGAGGATGACGAGGATGCGGTCACGGGCGTGGAAGGAGCCGAGGTACTGCCCCTGCTCGTTGTAGTTCAGGCGCAGGACATCGAGGTCGAACCATACGTCACGACCACCGAGCGTCGAGAAGCCCTTGCTCAGCAGTGATACCGAGTGCACCTCTGCCTTCGTCACTAAGAGTCCGACGGAGCTACGCGACTTGATGGGGATGTCGGAGAAGTCCTTCTCAAACTGGAAGAGGCGCTGGCGGGCATTGCGGATCTTGAGCTTGACGGCGACCTTCTCCGCCTCGCCATTGCCGTTAGCAGAGAAGTAGAGTACACGTGAGCCTTCCTTGCCACGCGTCAGGTCGTAGACGCGGTCACGGATGACCGAGAGCACGTTGAAGCGCTTAGCGTAGACTGAGCCGCCCTTGCCATCGCGGTAGATGACGTTGTAGATCGTGCGCTCGTCATTGCGCTGATAGCGGTTGATATAGATGACCTCCTCGTTGCCGTAGAACTTCTTATCCTCGACCTTGCCGACGAAGTACTTCCCAGAGCGGAAGATGATGATGACCTCGTCGAGGCTCGAGCAGTTGCACACGAACTCAGCGTCCTTCAGTGCCGTACCGAAGAAGCCCTCCTCGCGGTTGATGTAGAGCTTGGCATCGAGCTCGGCCACCTTCGTGACCTCAATGGTGCCGAAGTTCGTGATCTTCGTGCGGCGTGGGAAGGCTGCCCCGTAGCGCTGGATAAGATGCTGGTACCAGCGGATGGTATAGTCGGTGAGGTGTGCGATGTCGTGACGAAGCTGAGCCATATCCTGCTCGATCTGCAGGAGTGCAGCCTCGTGCTTGGGGAGATTGAAGCGTAGGATACGTGCCATACGTAGCTCCAGCAGGCGGCGCAGGTCATCCGTCGTCACTGGGCGGAGGAAGCGATCGGCGAAGGGCTCGATGCGCTTAGCGATATGTGCGAGAGCCGTGGCTTCGTCGGCAGCTTCTTCGAAGGCCTTATCCTTATAGATGCGCTCCTCGATGAAGATACGCTCGAGCGAAGCTCCGAGGTACTGCTCTTCCTTCTCCGAGAGGAGGATCTTCAGCTCTTCGCCGAAGAGGTACTTCGTGCGCTCTACGCTGTAGCGCAGGAGCTCGCTGACGGTCGTGAAGAGAGGCTTCTCCTCGTAGATGACGCAGCAGTTGGGTGAGATGCTGACCTCGCAGTCCGTGAAGGCATAGAGGGCATCGATAGCCTTGTCTGACGACACACCAGCGGCGAGCGTCAGGCGGATATCCGTCGTGGCAGCCGTCATATCGTCGACACGGCGGATGCGGATCTTCCCTTTCTCTACGGCCTTGAGGATGGACTCGATGAGCGTCGTCGTGGTCTTCCCAGCAGGGAGCTCGGAGATGCTCAGCGTCTTGGAGTCGATCTTATCGATCTTCGCACGGGACTTGAGGCTACCACCACGCTCGCCGTCATTGTAGCGGGAGACGTCGATAAGCCCCCCTGTGGGGAAGTCGGGATAGAGCGTGAACTCCTCGCCGCGCAGGTAGGCACAAGCCGCCTCTGCCAGCTCAACGAAGTTGTGCGAAAGGATCTTGGAGGACAGTCCGACAGCGATACCCTCAGCACCCTGCGCCAAGAGCAGCGGGAACTTCACGGGCAGTGCTACGGGCTCATCAGTCGTGCCGTCGTAGGTCTTCTTCCACGGGGTGACGCGGTCGCTATAGACCGCTTCGTGGGCGAAAGCCGAGAGCTTCGCCTCGATGTATCGGCCTGCAGCAGCGGGGTCACCGGTGAGGATATTCCCCCAGTTCCCCTGCGTATCGATGAGGAAGCCCTTCTGTCCGAGCTGGACGAGGGCATCATTGATCGAGGCGTCACCGTGGGGGTGGTACTTCATCGTCTCCCCGACGATGTTAGCTACCTTGATGAGCTTGCCGCTATCCATCCGCTTGAGGTTGTAAAGGATACGGCGCTGCACGGGCTTGAGCCCGTCATCGATATGGGGTACAGCACGCTCGAGGATGACGTAGGAGGCGTAGTCGAGGAACCATGTCTGGTACATCTTCGACAGGTTACTCAGCTCCGGGCGGTAAGGCAAGCCCTCTGCCGGCTGGTAGGCGGGGGGCTCTTCGTCCTCGATAATCGTCTCGGGCGTCACCTCGGGGATCTTCTCCTCTTCGTCGTCGTGCTCTATATTCATATGCTGTCTATATCAGTATTATACGCTGGCAAAGATACGGAATTACCCGCTTCTTTCCTTGGGAAGTGCCCGCATAGACCCGTCTCCTATCCAGATCTCACCCACCCAGCGAAAAGCCATCGCCCCCGCCTCTTCGTTCGAGAGAGGCGGGGGCGATGTGCTATGAGAGAGGTGGAGCGGGCTACCAGCTATTAGCCGAGGAGTAGCCGTGCTTGTCCCACTTGACGTCGTGCAGGAGCGAGCTCTTCACGCCGATAGAGATGCTGTAGCTGCGGTAGGGGCCGAAGGGGATCGCGTTGGCCGTGAGGCTCCAGCAGTGGAGATCACGGCTAATCCCGATGGTCATATTCGCAATGCGCTTGGCGATGAAGTCGTAGCTGGCGTTGACGTTGAAGGACCAATTCTTCGTAGGCTGGATGCTACCGGAGAACATCAAGCTGTGCGTCAGCCCATAGTTGTACTCATCGCGTCGGGGGTCAAAGGTCGTGCGCTGGAGGTTCACCCCATAGCTGAGCGAGAGGCTCCAGGGGATGCTGACCTTGAGGTAACCATCTTCGTCGTACTCGCCTTCGCTGTCGTTGGTGTCGAAGAGGCTCTTATTCTTCTGCCCCTTGGCAGCCATATCCGCCAGCGACGTGTCACGCCCGTCGGCAGGAGCACCTGGGAGGTTGGGATCTTCACCCTCGGGCTTGTCCTTATCCTTGGGCTTCTTGTCCTTCTTCCCCGAGAAGAACTCACGCAGCTTGCGGAAGGTATCGTTGCTCAGCGTGTAGCTGAAGGAGGTACCCGTACCACGAAGGCTACCGAAGCCCTTGCCGTTGAAGATACGGAGCTTATTCACGCGGTACTCGCTGACACGCCCCGTCGCAGCGTCCGTGGTATGCCCGTACATATAGGGGTCGAAGGCACCGCTGAGGGAGAGATGGAGCGAGGGCGAGAAGCGCAGCGTGATGCTGGCATTGATGTCGGCGAGCTGGAAGGAGTCGGCAGCGAGGTTGTAGCTCGAGCTCAGCGAGAGGTTGTCGATGAGGCTGATCTTCTTCGTGGTCTCGGTGCTGTCGGTCTTCGTACGCACCTTCATCTCAAGGTTGTTGTCGAAGCCGAAGTTGATCGCTGCGGTCTTCCCACGCCCAGGCATACCAAAGATATGACCATCGCCGAAGCGAGCATATTCCTCCGAGTGGGCGACACCGGCATTGTCGATGTACTGCAGGCGGTCGTAGTAGCCCCACATCTTGTCGCCGAAGTCTGGCGTGTAGCTGATACCGACACGTGGCGTGATGCGGTGACGGATCATCTGCACCTTATCGC
>ERZ773077.1198-NODE-1198-length-18150-cov-4.449903_pt1 | contig 18150 bp, 10 predicted proteins | sample MGYA00580612_ERZ773077 | MGnify/ENA primary metagenome ERZ773077 (study PRJEB29015, sample SAMEA2737971) | human oral metagenome | biome: human oral; feature: human-associated habitat; material: dental | place: China | collected 2021 ...
CGGTGCGGGCGCGGGGGGTGCGGGACGCCCGCCTGGCCCGCGCCCGCAGCGAGGAGGCGGCCCGGACCCGGCACCGCCAGTTCCTGCGGCGCCTGGACCACGAGCTCAAGAATCCTCTGACGGCGGTGCGCGCCGCCGTCGCCGACGCCTCGCCGGGGGCCCCGCCGGGCGTCGTCGTCAATCTGGAGGTCGTCGACGCCCAGTCGCGGCGCATGAGCCGCCTGCTCACCGACCTGCGCAAGCTCGCCGAGCTGGAGACGGCGTCCCTGGCCCTGGAGGACGTCGACCTCGCCGAGACGGTGACCGACGCCGTCGACGCCGTGGTGGAGGAGGCGGCCGGGCGCGGCGCGGCGGTGCGGCTGCGCCTCGATCTGCCCCAGGTGCCCTGGCCCCTGCCCCATGTGCGCGGCGACGGCGACCTGCTCTACTCGGCCGTCTACAACGTCGTGTCCAATGCGGCCAAGTACACCCCGCCCGGCGGCGTCGTCGAGGTGCGCGGGCGCGAGGAGCACGGGGTGGTGACGATCGAGGTGGCCGACACCGGCATCGGCGTGCCCGAGGCGGATCGCGAGCTCGTCTTCCGCGAGCTCGGGCGGGCCGCCAACGCCCAGGGCCTGCCGGGCTCGGGACTGGGGCTGTCGCTGGTGCGCACCATCGCCCAGCGCCACGGCGGAACGGTGCGCATGGCCTCCCGCGAGGGCGTGGGCACCCGGGTCTGGCTCGCGCTGCCCGTGGCCGGGCCGCCCGACGGCGGGCCTGTCGCATGATTGCGACACCGGGGCGACGGGGCTGCGACGGGGGCGGATATAGGTTATCGAATGCGAGGAGCGAGACCGTCGGGGACGACGGCGACCGGCTCCGACGATTCGCAAAGCCCTGCGAATGAACCCCATGACCGACCCGACCCAAGCCGGCCCGGCCCAAGCCGGCCCGGCCCAGGCCGATCCGATCCGATGATGGAGAACTCCCATGGCACTGAAGATTCGCGCCACCCGCGCCACCCGCGCCGCTCGCACCGATAGCGTCGCCGATGTCGCTGGCGCCGCCCGCGTCACCGGCTCCGCCAATGCTGCCGCCCGTACTGCCCGTAGTACCCGCACCGCCCGTGCGCTGCGCACCGGCGTCGCCCTCCTGGCCGTCCTCGGCCTGGCGGGCGTGAGCGCGTGCGAGGTGAGCCTGTCCGCCAGCGATTCCGCCACCACCGCGCCCGCGGGCGGCTCCCGGATCGCCACCGCCGAGGCCACCGGGGACGTCTCGATCAGGGTCGAGGCCACCGGGACCGGCGCGCCCTCGGCCGACGCCTCGGAATCCGAGGCGCCCACGGCCGGCGCCTCCGGGCCGGGCTCGGCGCCCGGTGCGGGGATCATGCCCACGACCGGCCCGCGCGACTCCGCCACCGCCGGTTCGGGCGGTTCGAGCGGTCGCGCCGGCGCGGGTTCGGGCGGGGGCGCCGGCGCGGGCGCGGCGGCGTCGGACTGCTCCTGGCTCGATGAGATGGCCTCCTCCGCCACCCTCGTCTCCGCCGACTCCGACACCTACCGGGCCGACCAGGTCAACAAGACCATCCGGATCCAGGAAGACCTGACGACGCTCACCGTCTCGGGGTCGAACATGACTGTCTACGTGAACCGCGTCGACAACCTCGTCATCGACGGCGCCAATGCCAACGTTTACGTCTGCTCCGTGAACACCGTGACGGTCGATTCCCGGGCCGGCAACGCCACGGTCGAGTGGGGAGGCGACGTCGCCCCCGTCGTGCGCGACTCCGGGGCCAATACCGACGTCGTCCCCCACCGCGACTGACCGGCCCCGGCGTCCCGGTCCCGGGCCGGCTGCGCCGGGGCCCGCCGGGCCCGTACTGCATTTACCCGGCCCCGCGCCATCTGCCCGACTCCCGCACCCGTACGACCCCGATCTGAACCCCGACCATCCCCGGACCGTGAAGGGACTGCCCTGCGCACCCGCACGATCCCGATACCCATTTCACCCGGCCCCGCGCCTCCCGCCCGACCCGACCTTAAGCACCGCCCGACTCCCGCATCCGCCCGACCCGATCGGCGTCGTCGTCCCGCGATGGCGCGACGCCGAATGAAACCAATCATCAAAGGTGAATAACCATGCAGCATCCCCATTCCCGGCCCCAGCGCTTCTGCCCGGTCCTGGCCCTCGCCGTCGTCCTCTCCCTCGCCGTGACCGCATGCTCGGGCGGCGCCGACACCGCCGGTGCCCCGGCCTCGGCGCCCGCCCCGGCCCCGGCCGGGCAATCGGAGGCGCCGGCCCCGAGCGGGGGCGCCACCGCGGCTCCGAGCGGAACGGCCACCGCGGCCCCCACCACCGACAGCAAGTACGCCGTGCCCGGCTACGCGGAGGGGCAGATCCCGCCGGTGCCGCTGTTCGCCCTGCCCGACCTGTCCCTCCTGACGGCCTCGACCGGCGTCTTCACCCCGGACCTGACCAGGAATCTCGCCTCCCGCCCGGGCGTCACCGTCTCCCCGGCCCGCTGCGACCAGAACGGCGTTTTCAACGGCGGGTCCACCGTCGTGGGGGGTGACGGATTCTCTGTGACCAGCAATGGCGACGGCTCGGGCACCTACGATAACTCGCGCACCGGTGAGGCCATCGCCAATAACGGCGACGGGTCCGGCACCTACCGCAATGGCGAGGTCACCATCACCAACAATGGCGACGGGTCCGGCACCTACCGCGACAGCAAGACCACGATCGCCGTCAACGGCGACGGGTCGGGCACGTACCGCGACGATGTGATCACCGTCGCCATCAATGGGGATGGGTCGGGCACCTACAACAATTCGCGCACTGGTGAGTCCATCGCCAATAACGGCGACGGATCGGGCACCTACCGTGACAATGAGATCACCATTGTCAACAACGGCGACGGGTCGGGGAACTACACCAATTCCCGGACGGGCCTGTACGTCGGAAATGACGGCCGCGGCGAGGCTCAGATCAAGATCGACGGCGGCGATCTGCGCACGGTCAAGACCGATCCCCTGATCCCGGTCAAGCCCCTGGGGAACTTCCCCACTCTCGACGCCATTCGGCCGATCGAATCCTGCGGAACCGTCATCACGCTGGAGGACGGGCTGCTGTTCGACTTCGGGTCCTTCCAGGTGCGCGAGGACTCCGCCGAGACCATCTCGGATCTGTCGGCGCTGCTCAAGGAGGCCGGGGCGCCGACGGCGCACGTCTACGGCCACACCGACTCGGTCTCCGACGACGCCTTCAACCAGACCCTGTCCGAGCAGCGGGCCCAGGCGGTGGTCGAGGTGCTCAAGGCCAACGGCGTGTCGACGAGCCTGGACGCGACCGGCTTCGGCGAGACCAGGCCCGTGGCGCCCAATGAGAACTCGGACGGCTCGGACAACCCGGCCGGTCGCCAGCTCAACCGCCGCGTGGAGATCTTCATCCCCGTCTTCTGAGCCGGCGTCCTCTGGGCCGGCGCCCTCCGAGCCACCGCCTTCTGAGCCGCCGTCTTCTGAGTCGCCGCCCGACTCGGGCGGGGCCGGAGCGGTTCGCCGTCCCCGCCTTCCGAGCCGCCCGCCCTGGGCGGACTCGGCCGCCTGAGGGGCCGATCTGAGGGGCCGGGCCGGATCCGCGACGACCCTGGGCCGACTTCCGGGCCGGCGTGGACCGAGCTCAGAGCGGCCGGGGTGCATGTTGAGCCCGGCTCACGCGATTCCGGGTCTGCTCAACGCAAACCGCCTCAGGGTCTCGGGTGGTGTTCCCACTGGGCGGGCCGGGTTCTTCTCGGGCTAGTCGCGGGGATGTTGTGTGGCCCTGGGGGAGCGCGGCCCTAGAGGTCTGCTCGGGCCGGTCGCAGGAGTATTGCACATGGGAGAGGAGGGCCCTCGCGGGTCGGCGGTGAGTTTTCCGCGTGATTCCGAGGTTTTCACGGATCGTCGACGTCACGGTGATTCTCTCCCATGTGCAGAGGGGACCCGTCTGCACATGGGAGGATTTCAACGTTGTTGAGCGCTGGGGCGTTTCCGCATGATCTCGCGGATCTTCCGAGAGTGGGTCCCGGTCGAATGTGCAGCACCGTCCGACCGGCCCCGATGCTGCACAGTGGACTGGCCGCGCCCCGGTCGGTCGCCGCCACCATGGGGCCAGTCGACCCCGATCATCCGGTTCATCCGGTCGCGTAGACCGCTGGGTGGGCGGCCGGGGCGAGATCTGACCGCCGACCCCGATCGCTCGTCTGCGTGGGCCGCCGCCTCACTCCGGTTCGATCCCGATCAAGTTCCGCACACCCCATGCGTCCCATGTGTCTCAGCTGGGTCCGGTTCATCCCCTGCGGGACTCGCCTCCGGGGCGAGAAATGGCGCTCTGGGAGGAGCGTTCCGCCCCGCACTCGACCATGCTGCCATCAGAACCGCGCAATCACGCGGAAACTCCCGGACGCATCCGGGGCGCCGACCCGAACGATCCTCCCAGAGCGCCAGAACCGGGGGCCAGCGGGGTCCGAGCGCCCGTCGACGCCGCGGACCCCGCTGATGCGATTCCCGCCGGGCCCGCCGCGGGGGCGGGAGTTCACCCAGCGAGGGGTCGGAGCGTGCCGCTGGGTCTGCCACCGCCGAGCTCGCCGCGGAGGCGGGGCTGACCTTGGGTCCGACGGCCCGTGGGGTACGGCTCCGGCCAGCCCCACCGCAGGAACGGGCGGGCTCTACGAGGAGCCCGGGAGAATGCCTGAGCTGGCGCCGTGTCCTGCGGGCCGGGTCTGGCCGTGCGCCTACTCGTCGGCCATGGCGAGCCGTTCCCGCGCGAGCCTCTTCGACGCGATGATGTCGTCGACCCACTGGGCCGCCAGGAGGCGGATCTCGATCCCCATCGAGGAGGGGCTCTGGGGCGTGTCGGGAGCGCAGTGCGAGACGACGAAGTCGATCTTGGCCACGGCCCGCCGGAGCAGCCGCAGGCGCTCGCCCTCCGGGTCGGCCGCGTAGGCGGCGGAGTCGAAGGACTCCATGATCTGGTCCTGGGCGCGGCGGAGCCGGATGAGGAGGGTGCTCTCGTCGTCGATGAACGGGAAGCCTCCGCCCGCGGGCAGGGAGTCGGCGCTCTCCTGGCCCGGTGCGATGGGAACCTCGCCGCCGATGACGTCGATGAGTTCCCGCGGGCGGTCGGTCCCGGTGTCGTAGTGCGCGCCGAAGAGAAAGGGCGTGGCGCGATTGCGCTCAAGGGGCGCAAGCACTCGTATCGTCCACCAGTCACCGCCGTTCGTGCGGACCCGGCTCAGGACCGTCGCGGCATTATCCAGGAGGTCCCTCACGCGCTTGATGGCGGTGGTGGTGTCGCACCCGTAGGCCGTGGCGTAGAAATCGGACAGGGCGCTCAGCGGGATGGAGGCGCACCTGGAGTCGTTGAGCTTATTGACGAGCATGGCGACGATCTCCTTCGCCTCAGGGGACAGGTCGCCGGGAACCCTATCGGCGTCGATTCTCGCGATCCCTCCGTCCCTGCTGGCGATGTGACGGAAGAGGTCCATGGCCTTGTTGTTCACTGCGGTTCGGAAGAAACCCGCAAGGTTTCTCTTGGCCTTCTGCCCCCTGCGGCCGTCCCGGTTGAGTTTGACGGCGAGGCCGGTGAAATCGTCGTCGTCCGAGTTGGTGCCGAAGACGACGGCATAGGCGAAGTCCATGCACGCCTCGCAGGCCCGGGAGGTCGCCCGGGTCAGGTCGGCCGTTCGCTGCGGAGCCGACGACGTGCAGCGGAAGGGGTTGACGCCATAACCCCCGCCATGGCGCTTGAAGTCGTGGAACTGCTTGGTCGTGGAGCTCTCATAGGCGAATTCCAGAGCGGGTCGGATCTGGTTGTAGAGACCCTGGTCGCTGACGTACCGGATCAGCTCCGGAGCCCTGCGCTCCGACAGGAGCTCGGCCACGGCGCCCCGGTCGGCGTCGAATGCGATGTAGACCATCTGCGGAATGATCTCCGGTCCGAGATCCGTGGTCCTCAGATGCGCGGGCACCGTGAACATGCGGTGGCGCTCGATCTTCTCGGCCTCGGTGAGGGGCATGGCTGCCTCCTTCGGTCGGGGCCCGAGCCGGCTGCTCAGGCCTTCGAAGGGACAGCGCGGTGTTTATTCCTCAGCGGGACGATGCTGGTGCGGCGCGCTCCCCGGGCGGGCCGACGGCGATGCGCGGATCGACGGCGATCGCGCCGTCGTGCACGACCGCCCGGTAACTCCCGGTGGGCCGCCCGAGCAGCGGCGCGGCGAGGCTCTGCTCCACGGTGCGCTGGAGGCGGCGGGCGCCGTCGGGCCGGGTGAGGGCCTCGACGAGCAGCCGCTCGCGCACCCGGGCCCCCACCTCCAGCTCGTAACCGGCGGCGCCGACCACCTGCGACAGGTCGGCCAGGACGGAGTCGAGGAGCGCGCTCATGCGGGGGCGGTCGAGACCGGCCATGAGGACGAGGGCGTCAAGGCGGTTGAACACCTCGGGCGGCAGGAGGCGCCGGACCTGCGCCTCGGCGTTGTGGCGGCGGTCGTGCCCGTCGCCGAATCCGGTCGCCGTGCGCGTGAGGGCCTTGGCCCCGGTGTTGGCCGTGAGGACCACGTGCAGCCCGGAGGCGTCCACGGTCCGGCCCGAGTAGTCGGTGAGTGTGCCGTTGCCGAGGAGCTCGAGCAGGAGGGCGTCGCGCAGGACGGGTGAGGCCTTGTCCACCTCGTCGAGCAGGAGGACGGCGTGCGGGCTCGCCTCGATGCGGGTGGTGAGCCAGCCGCCGCGGCTGGTCGAGCCGACGTAGCCGGGGGGTGAGCCGAGCAGGGCCGAGCCGAGATGGTCGGAGGTGAGGGAGCCCATGTCCACCCGGATGAGCGGTTCGGGACCCCGGCCGACCTGCTCGGCGAGCGTGCGCGCCAGCAGCGTCTTGCCGGTCCCGGTGCCCCCGGCCAGCAGCAGGGCGGAGCGGGGCCGGTTGCGCACCAGGCGCAGCCCCGAGGCGCCCAGCGCCACCTGGGTGGCGACGGCGCGGCACGCCTCCTCCTGTCCCAGGACCGTAGAGGACAGGGCGGTGAAGAGCTGCTCGACGTCGGGCCCGGCGGTCTCGGGCCGGGCGTCGTCGGTCTGCGGTGGCAGGATGCGCGGGCGCCCCAGGATCGCCCCCCGGCACGCCCACAGGTCCAGCAGCCCCTCCCCGAAGCGCGGCTGGTCCTGCTCGCCCTCCGATGGGACGGCCGACGCCGCGGCGGCGATCGTCGGCTCGGGGATGGTGACCTCGTGGTACTGCTCCAGCCGCCTGGCGGCCGCGCGCAGGTATTCCAGGATCTCCGCGGAGCCGGGGGAGGGGCGGGCGTCCACGGCGACGGTCCCCGGCAGCAGGAGGGAGGCGCCGCCCAGGTCCTCCAGCTCCTCCCAGCCCCGTCCGGTGAGGACGATGAGCGCCGGGACGCCGAGATCGCGGGCCGCCGCCCGCGCCGCGCGGGGCAGGCCCGACTCGACGGGGTCGTCGTCCATGACGACCAGGACGTGGCGCGGGGCGGCGGCGCGTTGAGCAGCGGCGAGCCCGTTGCCGACGGTGCGTTGATCGGCGGCGGCGTCCGGGGCGCCGACGGCGGTGCGCCCGCTGCCGTCGCCGGCGGCGCGGGCGCGCAGGTCGGCCAGGCTCCGGCACCGGTGCAGGACGCAGGCCGGTCCGGGGTGCGCGGCGGCGCTCTTCAGGGCGTCGTCGAGCCGGTCGACGAGGTCGGCGGGCGCGAGATGATCGGGGGCGATGAGAATGATGTCCTGCGGGTCGCGGGCGATGAGACGGGAGAGCACATCCAGGGGCCAGCCGTCGAGGCCGGGATGTCGCGACTTGTTCTCGGTGGGCGGCGGCCCGCCCGCGGGGGGCGCGGCCGTCGCGGGGGGCTCCCGCACGGGCCGGGTGCGGGGCTCCTGCGCGAGGTACGACGGCGGTGCGAGGGGGAATGACTTCTGCGCGAGGGATGACTCCTGCGCAGGGCGCTGCCTCTCCCATCTCTGCGCGAGGCGGGGTGGCTGGGCGCGGCGCGGCGACACGGCGAGCGGGGCGCGGACACGGGCATAGGTGTGGACATTATTGAAGTGCAGTCGATTGCTCACGCTGTATATGACGGACACGACGTCCCCGTGTCCGTCATGCACGACGAGGGCCCGCGCCGCGGGCCGGCCCCGCCGGGGGAGCGGCGGCCGCCGAGTCCGGGGCCCGCGCCGCGGACCCGCCCGGGCGGGAGCCGGTTCGAGTCGTCAAGGAGGTGCACCTGGCCCATGCGATGCCATACCATGGAACGCGGATCGAAGAGCGAGCGCCCGGGAAGGTTGAGGATGAGTCAAGAATCGACTCCTGAGCGAGAGCACTTGCATCAGGGCGGTGTGTCTGCGAGGAAGAACAGGCTCGATGAGGTGCTGCGTGCCGCGTGGAATTCGTTGCTCGAACGCGCCGAGGACGATGTACGGATGTGGACCAAGGGTGAGGCTAAACGAGGACGTCCTGTCGCCGATGCCAGAGCTGGACTGCCCGTGCAGGAGGTCTGGACGGCCTTTCTTAGCGGCATCCTCGATTTTGGCGGGCTGGCACGCAAGGCACGACAGGCTGAGTTACATACGGTCACCGACGAACAGGTGACACGTATTCGAGACGCCATGGACTCGCAGCAGGACTCCATACTTAGTTGTCTGGGCTGGACGACGGCGTTTATTTCCCTCTATCATAATCAGAAAAACATCGACTTGCAGGAGAAATACGTTTTCCGAAACAACAATGGAAAAATCTCTGCACAAGAATTGCGCAGGAGGCTTCTGCCTCAGACATGGAGTGCCCTGAGAGACGGGCGCCTCGAGCCGTGGGCCGGTGCTCCCGGCGACCCCGAACTGTACGATTGCCTCATCGACATTCTTGAGTGCGCGGTGGACAAGACGACCACTGGAGACGTCGTTGAACTGGTGAGGAACCCGGAGGTGCATCGCACTCTTGATGCCGTCTTGGACGAATGGCAGGCTCCTCCCAACCGCGCAAACAGCACAGATGCGAGCGCGGACCCTGCCGATTCGCCGGTGATGAGGGCCTTTTGGGATGTGGCGGTGCGAGAGCGTCTCGTAGGAGACGAGATATTGGAGGATGCTTGGGATACGGCTCGGCGACTGGCCGAGGACGAGCCTGGTCGAATCTCGCGCGTTTACGAGGCGCAGATGGAGACCGGCCTCGCGCATCTAGCACAGCAGATGCTCGTCGACGACGTCGATACTTCATCTCTGAGACGCCGCGTCCCCTTTGGGAGTCCTGAAAACCCTGGACGACGGCGCAGTGCCCCAGATGCCTGGGACAGGACGGGGCTGGCCATCCTCGAACTCGATTTCATGGAGCGAGTCCGGCGCTGCATGCGGGGAACAGTGCTCGCTGCGAAGTTGCCCGGGGCGCTGATGGACGAGGCTCGCCGGTGCTGCCACTGGTCAGGCTTGGGTGAACGTACCGATCGGGCTGTGCTCCTGGAGGGAATGGTGGTATCGGCTCTTCTTCCCGGTGCGATCGAGAACCGCAACGATATCGCGGCGCGCCGCGCGAGTGAGAGGGTTCCCGCTCTACGCGGTGGACTAGTCAGTATCCTATCCTTCTACTGCTGGAAGCATCTGCGTACCATGAGGCAGGCTTTGGAGCCCTCCAGTGCCATTATTGCCGACGACGATGAGGACTTCGAAGAACCGTGGCCCTCCAGTACCGTGACCGTAGGTGCGACCCGGGCTCAGGATCTATCGCAGCGAATCCCACAGCGTTTCTCACGCGTCGTGTGGAGCAGACTCCACTACTGGGAATTCATCGGGTGCTCACGATCTTGGACATGGCGCGGGCTCGTCAGAAATTTCCGCTGGATACTCAAGGATGTTAACACGTGGATCGAGGACGAACGCAGGAAGGCCTGTGACGTCGCTGAGCGCGGGGGGCGAGGACAATGAACGGTTCATCGCCGATGCCGGTCGAGACTGGTGCCGAACTGGATGAGGTGGTTGTACGGGTCGACGAGTACGGCGTGCTCATCTGTCCGGATGGGCGCGAACCGGTCGAGAGCCTGACCTGTCCGACGCTGCCGGTGGACGGAGGTGCTGTCTTCTGCGATCTGGGCATGGGTTCGGATATGGGCACCGCTCGCGAACATCGCATCTACATCGGGGCGACGATCATGGACGACGTCCCGCCTGCCTGGGTGAAGGCGCTCTACGGCCCCGCCGTGGCCTCGGCCGTGGGGCGGATACTGTCTCCCCGGACCTCGGCTGCCGTGAGGTCCCAGACGGTTGCGACCACTTGGCGACGACGTCCCACCGCAACCGCGCGGGCTCTTCACCGCCTGATGCTGGGAACCTGGATGCGCCGATACTGGCCTTCCCCGGACGACGGCCGTCCGTGGACGATCCCCGATCGCGTACTCATCGACCTTGAGACGGCGGCACTTGCGGCGTCGTACGAGCTCAAACCCTGCCTGACCGACAATGCCCTGGCCATGCACCTCCTGCGGCGCTCTCGGAAATCCCTGTGCGATATCTGTCGGGTCGTGAGCGCCACTCGAGGGGTTGACCACCGTTTGGCCGCACGACTCGAGGGCGTGCTTCGTACAGATCTTGCCCTGGTCTGCGAAGAGGCCGAGGACTATGGGGAGGAGGAACGAGTCACGGAGTTGAAGACTCTGGCCGACGATCTCGATGGTGGCATCGCTGCCACGTTTGGGGGGGCCGGGATGCACGCTCGGAGCAGGGCGTCCGACCACGGAGAAGATCGGCCTAAATCGTTCGATGAGAGAACGGTCGACGCGGGGGTGACATTGTGGCGGGATACCATTGACTGGGGCAACAACGCTAGGGGACTCTTCGACACTCGCAGTGGCGCTGTGCACTATGATGTGCGCGAGCATGACGGGATGCGCATGCTCCGGATCGAGGCGCCCCTGGCCCCCGGCTGGTCCTCGCGGCGCCGCGGACCCCGATGCACCGCCAGAGTCTACCTTGCAGGGAAGGAAAAACCACAACGGGTCCTGCTCGAGCATAACGACGGGTGCATGACTGGTGAGATCGCCTTCGACGAGGAGTGTTCGCAGATCGAATGCGTTGACGTCGTGAGCGTACGCCGGCCGCGGTCGCCGCGCACAGGGGCGCGGCGCGAGCAGATGTGCGCCGAGCAGGAGCGGGCAACGTGGTGGGCCTGGCAGCGCGTGCTTAATAGCGATGTCTCGGATGCGCTCCCCGCCTCCCTGGTGCCAGAAATTTTTGATGCCGACTCGCCATGGCTCGGCGAGGTGACCGGGGCGGGCGGTCTCATGGAGCTAGGCGGTTCGGGTCCGCCCAACAGGGATGCCATGGTTTCTGGGGCTGCTGATGTCAAGACCGCTGCGCTATCCGGCCTTCCCATTCTACGGATCCAGTTAGACCGTTTCGTCCTCGCCGCTGCCGACCAAACCACGTCCCAAGTCGAGGAGCGCTCCCGTGTCGAAGGTCTCGAGCTGCGCGTCGCCAGCATCACCGCTTCACGTGTCGTCGTCGCCGTGACGGCTGAAACCACGATTGCCAAACCACTGGACGTCGCCGTGTTCAATAGCGAGACGGACGCCGGTCCGGTGGCGACGCTCGTACTCGTTCTCGTTCCCGACACCGAGCGGACCCTGTCCGGCAGCGCAGTTATCTCGACCCGCGTCCGGCAGATCAGCGGTTTCCTTGAGATGCCTAAACCTCTGAAGGATCTCGACGAGTCCCTGGCCTCTGTCGTCTCCGCCAGCGTGCGAGCGGTGTCAGCTCAGAAGAGCCAGCAAGCATGGATCGATGCCGCTCGTAGCCTGCCTCAGGGACACCGACTGCGCGACGCCATCAAAGAAGGGCTCTCCTCCTGATGAGAACGCGACTTATGGCAGCGTTGGAGGCGCTCCTGACGTGCTTCCTACTCATCTCCTGCACGGGCGCGCCGGGTGGAAACGGTGCGAGTCCGATCCCCACCGCAGTGGCGGTCGATCTCAGTAGGCTGCCGGACGCTCCGGTTCCCTCGCTGTGCGAGCATCCCGCTGGCAATCTGGTGGACGGCAGCCTTCCAGGACTGGGTAATAATGAGGGACAAGTGTTTCTGCGGCTGGATGTTCTGGCGACGGCGAAGAATGGGACGGCCTCGGACGCTATGGCCATCGGCACGGATCCCTCCGCCGCCGTCGCCGCCGTGGTGTCCTGCAATCAGGGCGGTGTGAACTGGCCCGACACAGTCGTGATATGGAACGACGTCCTCGACCTCGTGGCCTGGGTCGATCTGCGCAGGACCGAGGGGAGTCGCGGTTACATCCATGCGATCGAACTGCGCGGCACCGAGTTGCGGATCAAGTGGACCTACGCGGGCGCCGAAGACCCCGCGTGCTGCGGCACCTACTCCGCCCAGGGGCGGGCTGAGGTTTCCAGAGGTGGCGAACTGGATATGGAGTCGATCACCGTGTCACGCGGCGAGGACCTCGTACGCTCCGCGCTCGCAGTTTCCAGTAATCGGGGCAGCTCCAAGATGAGCTCTTCCGCGTCACCCGACAAGGTTTCCGAGCAGGCGCAGCGGGCCGTGAATCGAGTTGTCGATCTGGGAGTCTCCTTTGACTCCGACGCCCTGGAGTGTCGCGGGGGTGCCCTTAATGGCGGCACCTATAAGGAGCGTGAACTTCCCATACAGAGATCCCCGGTCGCCTGCTGGGTGCCGCTGGATAACGGCGAACTCATGCTCTTCGGCCTCTACTACGAGGCCTGGAACGAATACCGGATCGTATCAGCCTATGTCATCTGAGGTGGAATGATGTCTGAAGACCAGGAGAGCAAACTCATTACATTGATCCGCACAAAGGATCAGCTGTGGCTTAATGATATTGCTAAATGTGTCGTCGACCAGAATATTGAGCGTCTCGACAAACTCGTCTCGCCCGAAAATACCGATTTCACAGCACTGACTGCGGGGCTCGACGACGATGATGACGGGGTCGAGGATGAATTCACCAAGTTGCGTGCCAGGCCTTGTCCGGGGCGCGCTGCACGCGGTGTCGTGGCGCTCGCCCGATCGGTGCTCGAGCCCCGCGAACGCAAGCATCTACTCATTAAGGCACTAAGTATTTTCAAGGATAATGGAATCGCCTGCGCGCCGGATCTGGCCCCCGGGGCGCTACCAGAGGAGGGCCATTCCTCGCACAAGAGGGATCTCGCCGGTCTGGTTCTGAATGCCCTGCACGACATTGATTCCCCCGCTGCTGGTTTTGCGGATCTGCTTGTCAGATTTCTCATGGGCGAATTCCCCGAGCGAAGCGGCAAACCTGTACAGATGCCGGTTCTGCTGGAGGTCAGGAACGCCTCGGATCAGAATGACTCGAACCGAGCTGGTTTGGAAACTGGACTCGGGGCTTTGCTCCGGTTGGAGCGTCTGCGCGGGGGCCCGCCGGGTCTTTACGCAGATCCCCGGGCAATGACCTTCACTCAATGCGATCAAAATTTCACGGACGCCCTGGAAGAGGCGTGGAGGATCAGCGGTCTGAGCGGAACGGGCGCCTGTGTGGTGTGGGCGTTGTTCGACGGCGACGATATCCTTGACCGGGTGGGCGGTGGTTCAATGGGAGTCTCTTTCGCAGTCGGACTTGATGACTTGGCTCCGCGTACTTGGACGGGGCGGATACCCCGGCTCAAAAAACTTGATCCGATGTGTGCTGTGACTGGCCGATTGGATGGCCAGAAAATCCTACCGGTAAAAGGATATGAGAGTAAACTGCGGGTCGCAGCAAATAATCGTTGGCGGGTCGTCGTCCCCAAAAGTTCTGAAAGTGAGATAAAGAATGTTTTGGATCATATTAATAGCATTTCCGCCTTAGATGTGGACTATGCCGAAAACGTTATGCAGGCTATCAAGCATGTTCGCAAAATAGTCAATAAAAAGCTGCTTTCTAGTGTGCTGGTGATCGTTCTGGTGCTCGCTGGCCTCGTCGTGGGCATCGGAGCGATGAACGCGATCCGGAAACGCCAGATATACGAGCAGGAGTTGCGTACCAAGTCTGCCGAGCTGGCGAATTTCGCCTGGGACGAGCGCCAGTCCAGTCCGAGGCTCGCCGCACTCGCAGCTCTGGCAGGTTACCGGATGGACCCGTCCGTGAACTCAGCCCGCGCCCTGCGCATGGTATCGGAGGAGTACCCCGCTGTTGTCGGGACCATGGACGCCCATGAGTCTGGGGTGACGGAGGTGACGCATGTCGGTAATTTTATTATAAGCAGCGATTCCGACGGGACTGTGTCTCTATGGACAGATGAGATGAAATTGAGTAGTTCCCTCGAACTCGGTGCGGAGGTGCTCAGTCTTGACGGTTCGGTGGATGGAACGTTGGCGGTCGCAACCGTAAATAATTATATCGTTTTCCTCGGTGTTTCCGACGAGGGGGAGTTGACCGAGCGCGTGCGCGAACGCAGGGAAAATTTTACGGCACTCTCCAGACTCTCGGGAATTGTGTCGATCACTATTGCTCCCGACGGCAGCGAGGTTCGCTTCCTCGACGAGAACGGACTCGTGGCCTGCTGCGACCCCTATGGGAATCTGCTGGACTACACGGACATCAAGTCTCTTCTTGGCAAAAGTGAGAGTGGGAAGTCGATTCGAATTACGGCAAGTTCAGTATTCATGGGCGGATATCTTCCCGACGATACATGTGGAGGGGATTGTATTCTTTTAGGAACTGATGAGGGTGGGGCGTATTTATATGATTTCGACTCCGGTTCAACGAGGTTCCTTTTCGATATAATTACGAGGCCGCAGGGGGAAGAGATTCGAGCACTGGCGTGCGATGACTCGGTCATCGCTATTGGAACAGTGCATGGTGTGCGGGTATGGGATCAGGCTACCGGCGAGATGACCGATTTGCCGCTGCCCAGTGAAAACTCCGTAGTTCACGACGTGATCATGAGCTGGAGCGGACAGATCGTCGTATTGGTAGGAGGTGTGAGTTCCACGACGACTGCGCTCTACTTCGCGACCGACCAAAGGGCCGCGGCGACGCAGACTATTGCAAGTACTGCGGTCGGTGCCGCGAGTAACTTCGAGGGTATCGTAGTTGGCACGAGCGATGGCAGGCTCGTGATCCTCAGTGGTGAAGAAGAGGACCGGAACGTTATGGTACGGACTGTTGCTACGACCGCAATGGCCGTTACTGCTGAGGGTGAAATTGTGCAAACCTTCGGCTCTCCTATGGATATTCAGGGAGTTAGAATTATTGGACTGGATGATACCAAGAAAGAAGGATATACTGTAGTGCAGGAGCTCAAGGGTCCGGATGCTTGGGTTACGGCGTCGGAGGGTTGGTATGTTAACAGTATGGATGTGCGTGGCGATCTTATCGCTGTCAGCGGTCTGACACCGAGGCAAGACTCTGGATCCATAGTTGTGTGGGACAGGCGAGTTGGCGAGGTGGTTGCAACATTCACCCTCGGAACCAAGGCAGGATCAGACAATCCCCCGATCGTGACGCAAGTTAAGTTCCTCGGAGAGAGCGGATTAATTGCGGGTTACGATTTTTCTAGCGGAGATCTTTTCATATTCGCTCTGAAAGGCCAGAATCCGGATGATCAGAACGGTCTCATCGCGCGACGCCACCTAGGGGGAGGACTAGGTGGAATAGCGTACTGTGAGGCGAACGGTATGTTGTACGCCTTGACCTGGCCGGAGGGTGAAGACTTAGGAGTGAATCACGAAGTTCTGGCGATCGATGCGGCCTCGGGATTGACCCGGTGGACATTGCCGGTAGGCGGTGCTGCGCGGATAGCAGTTAACCCGCTCACAGGCGATATCGCCGTGCCCGATGGTGCCACCCTGACCATTTATTCGGGGGAGGATCATGCCATTCTCCGTCAGGGCGAGTTACCAGCCCCCGCGCAGAGAGTCGCGTGGAGTCCGGATGGAAGTATGCTCGCGGCGGCTGAGGCGGGCGGCGGTCTCGACATCGTCGATGCTGGGACTCTGGCCCAAACTGTGCCGACGATATGGGTCGGCGAGGGTTTGGATTTTTCCGACTTCATGTGGAGACCAGATTCGCGAACCTTGATCGTCGGCACAATTTCGGAAGATTACAAGGGAACTCGCCAGGGAGGCGACACGTATGTCGTCCGCGCTGATGCTACAAACTGGACTAACCGAATGTGCGCGATTGCAGGATCAAGCTTGAGCGAGGCCGAATGGGAGGAGTATGTGGGGGATGTGCTCCCTTACGAGGAACTGTGCCCCGCATGATTCGATTTCTGTCTCTTAGTTGTAGAGTCCGCTGAATCCGACGACGATCCATGAGCCGTCCACTTTCGAGAGGAAAAATCGGGCGCTCGGGGTCTCCCCGTCCGAGGTGAAAATACAGGTGTAGTCGACTTGCGGGATGTCCTCCAGTTCGTATGGCGGTTTGCCGCGAATGCACTCCCCGGGGGCTGGTGTTTTAGGGAGATCATGGGAGTCTTCGTAGAAACCGGTTCTACGGCCAGCGATGATGTCCCAGTGCGAGGTGATTACAACAGCCTGAGTACCGTTGATGTCCCGGGGACGGACCACAAGGCTGTATACCTCCGGAGTCGAGTAGGCGCGGAAGGTGAGCGTGTCATTGTCGACAATCGCGGTTCCGATGATCGACCATGCTTCATCTATAGTCGCTCTTGGCGAAATAGCAATAGGTGTTCTCATTACGCTGGACGGAGTTGCAGCGGAGGTGGACGCAGCGGTTGCAGCTGTGCTCCCGTCTGAGGGTGCGCACGCTTTCAGAGAGATCGCCAGGGCCAGGGCGAGCGAAAGTGTTATAGCAAGTGGTGGGATGGCTGCTGGTATAAGTGCTGGGGAGAGGAGCGAAAGGAAGGAACGAGACGCCCGCAGGAAGGAACAAGAAAACTGCCTCGGACGGGGATCGGTGTGCTTGGGTGTATTCACATCTCCTAGTATGAACCAGAGACGGGTGGTGTGGAACACTCAACACTACTTGTGCTGCGCATGACCGACGTGAGAAAAATCGCGCCCGTTGCATCCGTATCAATGCTAGGCCGTGTGCGACAGTGATGGCACGAATCGCTTGTCTCAATTGTTATACTTGTGATATATGCAACACCGAGGTGTGACGGGCGTCCAGGTGGCTGGCGTAGTGGTATTGAGCCTTCTGGTAGCAACGCATGGATGTCTGAGCCGATGGGCGTGCTCAACGACATCCTTCGCGCTCCTCGCATCGCTCGCCCAGCACTCCGCGTCCGTCAGACACGGCGGACCCCTCCGCCGACTCGAGGAGACGAACATGACCGTCGACGCGCGCACCCGCGCCTCATCCCGCTGCTACCGGCTCGACCGCCTCGTGCGCGCCGACGAGCCCGCCACCGTGTGCGCCGCGGTCTCCGGCCGCCTCCTCGGCGTCGTCGCCACGCTCGAGCCCGACGCCCGCCTCACCCTCACCATGAGCGCTCGGCGCCTGGGCGCCGTCACCATCCTGCTGCACGCCTTCGGCGTCGGCCCCGGGTTCGGCGACGACCTGGCCTGGTGCGGCCGGGGGGTCCACGTGTGGGCCGAGGAGCCCGATCCCCCGCAGATCCCGCGCCCCGCCCACCTCCACGAGATCGTCGCGGCGACCGAGGAGCGCGAGCGCTGGCCTGTGCGCGCCGACGCCGCACCCGGCCCGGCCCCCGACCCGTGCGCCTCCGGCGACCTGGCCACGCTGGACCCGCCCCCGACGGTGCCGCGCGGCATGTGGCCCGTTTACCTGCCCGGGTCGGGCATGATGCTGCTGGAGGCCCTGCGCGACACCGGCGGGGTCGTGCGCCTCCACCTCGCGCCCGCCGGGCCGGTGGAGGCCCGGATGCTGGAGGACGTCGTCTCCCGCGCCGAGGGCTGGTCGGACGTCGCGGCGCTCGAGCGCATCGGCACCCCCGTGCGGATGCGGGCCCTGGTCGGCGGCGCGCCCGGGGACCGGCATCTGCCCGGGCGGCTGGCCGTCGCCCTCCACGCCGCTGCCAACGGCCTGCTCATCCGCCCCGCCGCCCAGGACCCCGAGCGCCTGTGGGAGGGCGACGCCGACCTGCTGCGCGGCCGGGCCGTGCCCGAGACCATGGCCGCGGCCCTGACCCGCCTGCCGATCGCGGGCCCGAAGACCGTGGTCATGGGGGTGCGCTGCGTCCAGCCCGTGCTCTCCGACGT
>ERZ773077.1202-NODE-1202-length-18121-cov-24.596535_pt1 | contig 18121 bp, 17 predicted proteins | sample MGYA00580612_ERZ773077 | MGnify/ENA primary metagenome ERZ773077 (study PRJEB29015, sample SAMEA2737971) | human oral metagenome | biome: human oral; feature: human-associated habitat; material: dental | place: China | collected 2021 ...
AAAAATACAGCGGCAACCCCGCCCGCGACGCAGCCCGCGAAGCCGATATTCAAGAACTGGAACAAATGTGGCAGGAAAAAACCGACGGCTTGGTGAAACAAGGACAACCCGTTTCAGACGACCTCGCCGCGTTTAAATGGATGATTGAAGAATTGAGAGTGTCGCTGTTTGCGCAGGAATTGAAGACGCCGTATCCGGTGTCGTTGAAGAGGTTGTTGAAGGAGTGGGAGAGGTTAAAATAAATAAAGAATCTTTTATAAAACTTTAAGAATTATGTTGCGAATAATGTTGAACAAATTTCATTTTAACTAAAAATAACTCTTAGTCGTAAAATATTATTAACATTATATTAGGATATACAAATGAAACTTAAAAAAATCAAAATTAAAAACTTTCGTGGCTATTATGGCGAAGTTACTATTGAATTTGGAGATTTAACTACATTCATTGGTAAGAATGATGCAGGAAAATCAACCATCCTAGAAGCATTAGAAATATTTTTTAATAATAAATTAGTTTCATGTGAACAAAATGATTTAAATATTTTGGCAAAACAAAATGGAGATAATCAAATAGAAATTTCATGTATATTTAATGAACTACCAAAATCTAATATTATTGACAGTACATATGAAGAAGAGGACCTATTCAGAAAACAATACCTTCTTAATCAAGAGGGAGATTTAGAAATTAAAAAAGTTTTTGATGCATCAGTAAAGTCTGTGAAAGAGAAGGTATTCATTGTCTGTATACATCCAAAAGCACCAGACTTTGATGATTTGATGTACATGAAAAAAATTGATTTGCAGGAGAGAGTTAAATCATTAAATGGTGGAGATGCTGAAATTTCTTTTACTGCAAGTGCCCCATTGCGTGAATACTTATGGAGTAAATGCCCTGATTTGCAATTGGGACTGATAGATTTACCAACAGAAAAAGAAGGATCTAAAGATATTTATACAAAAATACAAGAACAATTGCCAATTTTTGCTTTATTCCAATCTGATAGAGATAACTCTGATGAGAATAAAGAAGTAACTGATCCAATGAAGTTGGCTGTTCAAGAAGCATTAAAGGAAGTGAATCAAGAGATACAAACTATAAAATCTAGAGTTAGGGATTATGCCTTAAACACAGCACAGGCAACTTTATCAAAACTAAGAGAAATGAATCCTGATATTGCCAATGAATTAGTACCAGAATTTAAATCAGAACCAAAGTTTGATAATATATTTAAGCTAACTATAAACTCTGATTCAGGTATTCCAATAAATAAACGGGGAAGTGGTGTAAGACGATTAATTCTTTTAAATTTCTTTCGTGCTGAAGCAGAGAAGCGGCGAGCTAATCAAAACAATCCATCTATTATTTATGCCTTTGAAGAACCTGAAACTTCTCAACATCCAAAACATCAAGAACTAATTATCAAATCATTCATGGAGCTAGCTGACTCTGAGAATACGCAAATTATTTTAACCACTCATACTCCTAATTTAGCAAAATTTTTACCAACTGAGAGCTTAAGATTTGTAACAACTGAAAATACAAATAGGATTATAAAGTCAGGTAATGAGGTTTATAAAGAAATCGCAGATAGTTTAGGTATATTGCCTGAGCAGATAAATACTGGAACAAAATGTCTATTCTTAGTCGAAGGACATTATGATGTTGCCATTTACAACAATATTTCAGAAAAATTAAAGGAAGGTGGGTATTTACCACATTCTTTCAAAGATTTAGGAATTCAAATTATTTTTGTAGGTGGTTGCTCCACATTGAATTTCTGGGTTACAAGTTCATTTGCACAATCTCAAAACGTTCCCATTGTGGCATATTTTGATTCAGACAAAACGAATGCAACCATGCAAAGCAAAAACTATAATAAAATCCAAGAGCTAAAAAATAATAGATTGATTACTCTTGGCTTTTGTACACAAAAAAGAGAATTAGAGAATTATTTACATCCTGATATTTTTAAAAATTGGAATAGTTCTATACCTGATGATGTAAATATTTCATTTGGAGATTATGATGATGTAAAAAAAATAGCTGGAGATTTCTTTAATCAAATTATTAGAGAAAATGTAAAGCCTTCAAAAGTTTTAGAAAAAAGTTGGAGTAAAATGACTCTTGATTTATTGCGCGAAAGAGAAAAATACATTGATAACAATGGAAATGAACACTTTGAATTTACAGAAAATTTTATAAAAATTTATGAATTATTTAGAAGCTAAAGATCTTTAATATCTGATATATCGCGTCTTAGAAACAAGCTGCATCCGACTACTTGCGTGCTTTCAGGCGTATCACATACCTGCAATCACACAAAACTTGGAACCTACTTGTAAGGTTTTGCGGTACACACACGGACTTCTGAATTACTTCTCTTTCCCCGCTCTCAAAAGGTCGTCTGAAACCCATTTTCAGACGACCTTTTGCCTCTTTGCTAAACAAGAATTTCCACCGCCCTCTCCCCAAACGTCGCCCGAACCAGTAAACTCCCCATATTTCAACAACTTCTTGGAAGCAAACCATGTCCGGTATCTATCTACCCCGCCTATTTCCGCCCCATATCGCCGAACGCGGACTGCTGTATTTTCAGCAGGGCAAGGTTCGCGACGTCCAAAAAACTTCCTCAGGGCGTTATCGGGCGGAGGTGTGCGGTTTTGAACACTTATAACGCATTAAAATCAAAATAATAAAAGCAGCCTGCACTTCACAGAATCAGGGTGCAGGCTGCTTTTGCCATTTCAAACGGCCATATAAACATCACAAAATTTCCAGCCTTCCGTTTTGTCCCCCAAAAAAAGCAGCCTGCACCTCAAAATGTCCGGCCGAACTGGATAAACACGTTGCCTTTGCGGTAGGGATAGAAAAAATGGTTGCTGCGGACACGTTGCCACACGCCGACGATTTGCGGAGTGATGCCGGCAAATTGGATTTTACGGTGCGACACGGACACGCTGGCGGAAAATTCGCGGTCGCGGCGCAGGATGCCGAACCAGTCTGCGGCATGGTAACGGCGGCGGCCGATGCCGATATGGGCGGATGTGGCGAGCCCGAACGGCCATTGCTGCGTCCAACCGAAGCGCAGGCCTTGGCGGGTGTAGGATTCGGCGTCGTCTTCCGCCTGTTTGCGTGCACCATCTGCGCCGAAGCTGAAATATTGGTCTGGGCGGCGCGCGAACAGCCAGGTGGCGGAGGCGGTGTATTGGCGGCCGTCCAGCCAGCGGCGGCGGTCGTGGCGTTGCCGGCCGAATTCAAATGCACCCAGGATTTTGTTGCGCGGGGTGAGCCAATATTGCCCTTCGGCACGCACGCCGTATTCGCGCGAATAAGGCTGTGTGCCGTACCAGCGGCGTTCAAAATACGGTGTGATGGCGGCTTCGGTGCGGGCGGTTTTATAGGCAAAGCCGGTGGCAATGCGGGCGTTGTGGTCGTCATAACGGTGGTTGTCCCAATACCATTTGCCTTCGCCGCCCAAATGGGCGCGCCAATAGGCATTGCCGCGGATATTCCAATCGCGTTCAGCTTCCAATCGGTAGGCAAATCCTTGTGCGGACTCGGCTTCCGGCAGCCGCCACACGCCCCTACGGGTGCGGTATTCGCGTTGGCGCGGGGCGTTGTTCACGTTGCCGTCGCGGAGATAGCTGACGGTGCCGCCAAACGTCCAGCGGTCGCGTTTGTCCAATGCCTGTGCATATTGTTCGCCGATTTGGGCGTATTCGGGTGCCAAATCGGGCGTTTGGCGGAAGCGCTCCAATTCTTGCCGTGCGGCTTTGTCGGCGCGGTTTTCAAACAGCGATTGTGCCAATGCCAGCCGCACGGTGGGCAAATCGGGATCGGTTTCCAACGCGGCGCGATATAAGGCAACAGCACGGCGGTAATCGCCTTCTGCGCGCGCCAAAACGGCTTGTGCCAGCGTGACCAGCAATTCGTCGCGCGGTGCCTGCCGTTGCAAATACAGCGGCAGCAGAAGTTCCACGCCGTCTTTGTCGCTGGCGAGCACGGCATAACTCAATGCCTGCTGCAAAAGTTCGGGGCGTTGCAGCAACTCTTCGCGGCGGATTTTCAATCGCCCGTCCTGCGGCACGGCAGGGCTTTCCACCTTCGGGGCGGCCTGCGGCGTAATGTCGAAGCCCGTGTCCGGTTCTGGTCGGGGTTCGGGCGGCACGGCAAAAGCAGCCTGCATGGGCAACGCCAGCCAAACAATATGCCGCAACCGTGTCCAAAAGAAATCCATCCTGCCGCCTTTCCGAAAAATAATGATTGTGGCGGATTATATAGCGGATTTTGTGGCAACGGCAGGCGGAAAGCAGCCTGCACGGTTGCCTGAAACCGTATTGACCAAAATGCAGGCTGCTTTTTCATGTGCGGCATGGCCATGTTTATCGGATTGTCCGATCGGTCAAAAGCAGCCTGCATCGCGTTGGATTTGACCTGAGTCATCGTCATCGCCCTGCAAGGTTGTTATACTATATCTGCTTATCAGCATTTTTCATTACCCAAAAGAGGAGCACCGAAAATGAAAAAATATCACGCACTGTATATCGCCATGACAGCTTTGGCATTGGGCGGATGCGGCAGCGCAGGCGGCTCTTTGGCCAATGCGATTACCGACCCATTCACGCCGAGACCACACGGCAAAAGCAGCCTCGCCATTAACCAAGACCCCAATAACGGCATTCTAAATGTCGGCCACACCGTGGCGGACACCGTGGAAATTAACGGTCTCCCCTACGGCAACAACAGCACGCTCGACATTGGGCATAATTTCCAAAACCGCCTGTCTGATTTTACTTATGTGCTGAAACAAAGTGGCCGCAATGTGGAAAGCGGGCAGCTGGGCGTGTACAAACGCGCTTATTCGGCCGTGGTCGGCGCAACCGTGCAGGATCGTTACAACCCCAACACCGGCGCGCACGCTTCCTCTCCCAATCCCAATTTCAGCATCCGCAGCATTCAGGGCGACTTGACCCCCGAATCCCGACTGCCCACCAGCGGCTCTATCCGCTACCAAGGGCACGCCTTTTCCGGCTTGGACGACCGCGGCCCGAACGGCCATCTGAACAGCCGCCTGGATTACACGGTGGACTTTGGCAACCGCACCGGTTCAGGTTCGATTACCGGTTTGAGCCGCTTCGGCAATATCGAATTGGCACCCGGTCGGCTTGACCGCAGCAGAAGCGCGCTTGAGGGCGATGCCATCTCCCAACAACGCGGGCGCGGCCATTACGAACTGAACATTTTCGGCCCGAATGCGGACGAAATTGCCGGCAAAGCCACTGGATTCACAGGCGACCACCAAGTCGGTTTTTCCGGCAGCAAAACGCAGCAGAATCCGTAAAATCCCGTCATAACCTCGGCCGCCCGGAATTTCGGGCGGCTTTTTTGCGGTACAATCCTGCTTTTGCATCAACCCTTGGAAGCCATCATGCCCGAATTGCCCGAAGTCGAAACCACATTGTACGGCATTGCCCCGCATATCACGCACAAAACCTTATCGCGCGTGGTCATCCGCCAGCCGAAATTGCGCTGGCCGATACCGGAAGATTTATCGGAAACCTTGTCGGGGCAGACCGTGCAAAGCTGCCGCCGCCGCGCCAAATACCTGCTGATTGAATGGGAAACCGGCGTGCTGCTGATTCATTTGGGCATGTCCGGCAGCCTGCAGATTTTCCACGAAAAGCAGCCTGCACCCGACAAACACGATCATGTGGATTTTATATTTGCCGACAACACATTGCTGCGCTATCACGACCCGCGCCGCTTCGGTGCCGTCCTGTGGCTGCCCGGCGTGGCGGAACACCACGAATTGCTGCGGCACTTGGGCCCGGAACCGCTGTCGGAAGATTTCACCGCCGAATATCTGCACGAACGCCTGCGCGGCAAAAAACGGGCGGTCAAACTGATGCTGATGGACAATACGCTGGTGGTGGGCGTGGGTAATATTTATGCCAACGAAAGCCTGTTCCGCGCCGGCATTCTGCCCAACCGCGCCGCGGAATCACTCGATTTGGCAGACTGCAAACGGCTGGTGGACGCCGTGAAGCAGATTTTGCGGCGCGCCATCGAAACCGGCGGCAGCACCTTGCGCGATTTTGTGGACAGCGAAGGCAAAAGCGGTTATTTCCAACAAGAATACAAAGTGTACGGCCGCGCCGGCGAATGCTGCAAAGTGTGCGGCGGCCTGATTGAAAAATCGGTCTTGGGGCAGCGCGGCACGTTTTATTGCACGCATTGCCAGAAATGAAAAAAGCAGCCTGCACCTTGTTGTTTAAAGTGCAGGCTGCTTTTTTCCTGATTAATCAAGTGTTATTTTTTGGCGCGCGGATAAAACTGAACCATCTGTTCCGGCGCGCGCGTCAGCTGCTTGGGCAAGGAAAACACGGCCAGCAGGAACACCGAAGCCGCATAACACACCACCCAGCCGCCCGAACGGTGCAGCCCCAAATCCGCCACGCTGCTCAATACCGCGCCGAACACCCACGCGGATAAAGCGCCGACACCGGCCAAAAACAGCGCGTAACGCCAATGGCGGCGCATCAGTTTCTTTCGGGCGACTTGCACCAGCGCCAGTACAATAATACCGTTGAACACAAACACAACCGCCGCCGCGCCCAGCAAAGCGCCGTCCCAATCCAGCCACACCCACTGCCCTTGCCGCCAGCCCAGCGCGATGCCCTGCCCTTTGCCGACCAGCACGGCAAACGTATCGAACAGCACGGCAAACAGCGGCAGCCCCAAAAAAGCCATGGCCAAGCCGAACGGCAGATAGGGCGCACGTTCCTGAATCTTCATCGGTTCTTACACCCGTTTCGCCAGCGCCACCGCCTTGCCGATATACAGCGCGGGGGTCAAATCCAGCAGCGTCTGCTTCGCATCATCGGGAATCGACAAACCGTTGATAAATTGACGTAAGGTTTCGGGCGTGATGCCGCCTTTGCCGCGCGTCAGGTCTTTAAGCTGCTCGTAGGCATTCGGCACGGCATAGCGGCGCATCACCGTCTGAATCGGCTCGGCCAAAAGTTCCCAAGTTGCGTCCAAATCGGCGGACATGGCGGCAGGATTGGCTTCCAGTTTGTTCAAACCGCGCAGGTGTGCCGCCCAGCCCAACAACGCATAGCCCGCGCCCACGCCCATGTTGCGCAGCACGGTGCTGTCGGTCAAATCGCGCTGCCAGCGGGACACGGGCAGTTTTTCCGCCAAAAAGCCCAGCACGGCATTGGCCATGCCCAGATTGCCTTCGGAATTTTCAAAGTCAATCGGGTTCACCTTGTGCGGCATGGTGGACGAGCCGACTTCGCCCGCTTTCACTTTCTGTTTGAAGTAACCCAATGAAATATAGCCCCAAACGTCGCGGTTGAAGTCAATCAAAATCGTGTTGGCGCGGCTGATGGCTTGGAAAAATTCCGCCATATAATCATGCGGTTCGATTTGAATCGTGTACGGATTGAAGGTCAGCCCCAGCGACTGCTCGACAAACGTCCGGCAATGCGCTTCCCAGTCCACATCGGGATAGGCGGTCATGTGCGCGTTGTAGTTGCCGACCGCGCCGTTGATTTTGCCCAGAAATTCCTGCGCTTCCAACTGTTTGATTTGGCGGCGTAAACGTTGCAGCACGTTGGCGACTTCCTTGCCCAGCGTGGTGGGCGTTGCAGGCTGCCCGTGCGTGCGCGACATCATCGGCACTTCCGCCAGTTCGTGCGCCATCTGCTGCAATTTGGCGGCGATTTCGTTCAGTTTCGGCACAATCACTTCGTCACGCGCCTGCCGCAACATGAGCGCGTGCGACAGGTTGTTGATATCTTCGGAGGTACAGGCGAAGTGGATAAATTCGTTCACCGCGGCGATTTCGGCATTGTGCGCGAAACGGTTTTTCAGCCAGTATTCAATGGCTTTCACGTCGTGGTTGGTGGTTGCCTCAATGGCTTTCACTTCGGCGGCATTCTCCAAATCAAAGCCGGCAATCACGCGGTCGATTTCGGCCAGCGTGTCGGCGGAAAACGGCGGCACTTCGCGGATTTGCGGCGCGGCGGCCAGCGCTTTGAGCCATTCCAGTTCCACGCGCACACGCGCCTTCATCAGCCCGTATTCGGAGAAAATCGGGCGCAGGGGTTCGGCGGTGGCGGCGTAGCGTCCATCCAACGGGGACAGGGCGGAAATGGGGTTTATCATGGTGTCTTCCTTAAAAATGGATTCATCGGCAAGGTGCAGGCTGCTTTTGGGTATGCGGCAGGCGGCAAAAAGCAGCCTGAAATCGGTTTGCAGGCTGCCTGTGTTTTATTGGCTGGCGGTCGATGCGGCGGCAGAATTGCCGGACGGCGTGCCGAACCATTGGGTGTGGATTTTATCGTAGGTGCCGTCTGTTTTGATTTGCGCCAAGCCTTTGTTAATCGCTTCGCGCAAACCGTCGTTGCGGCCTTTTTTGAAGGCGAAACCGTAGTGTTCTTTAACAAAAGACGGATCGACAACGGTATTGAGTTTGGCGTTCGGGTTTTGTTTCACATAATACGCCACCACGCTGCTGTCACCCACCACCGCGTCCACGCCGCCGCTTTCCAGTTCTTTAAACGCCAGCGGCATAGTTTCGAAACGCTTGATGTTTTGGCTGTCTTTGCCTTGCAAATCCTGCAAAATCAAATCGCCCGATGTGGCAGCCTGCACCGATGCCGGCCGCGTTTTCAAATCGGCAAACGTTTTGATGTTTGCGTTGCGGTCGGTGGTGACAATCATCTGCGTGGCTTCAAAATACGGGTCGGAGAAATCCAACTGCTGTTTGCGCTCGTCATTGATGGTGATGCTGGCCAAGCCGATGTCGCTGTCGCCTTTGTCCACATTGGCAAACAGGCCTTTAAACGGCGTATTGACAAATTCCAGCTTCACATTTTGGCTTTTGGCCGCCGCATCCAGAATATCGTGCGAAAAGCCGACAACGGCATTGTTTTCCATATATTCCATCGGTGCGTACGATGCGTCGGTGGCCACAATATAGGTTTTGTTCACGTCCAATCCCGCGGCCTTCGCGCCGGATGCCGCCGAATTGCTGTTTGAATTTTGGCTGCCGCCGCACGCGCTTAATGTGAAAACCGCTGCCAAGGCAAGCAGGGAAAATGATTTGGTTCGCATGGAATATCCTAAATAAGATGAATAAGGTGTTGGTTAATCGGGCTGGCTGGCCGGCGTGCTGGCCATATCGGCAGTGCCGCTGGCATCGTCAGGCGGATCTTCCGCGGGTGCGGTCATGCCGTCCACTTGCTGTTCGGACGTTTGCCAAGCCCTGTTTTCCGCTTCGGCTTCCGACAACGGCACCACGCCGCCACTCCATGAAGCAGCCTGCACATCGGGCAGATTGTCCGCCCCGGTATCGCGCAGACAGAAGGACACGCCCAATACCAACACAGCCGCAAGCAAGGCGATGACCGTATTCCGCCATAACCGTTCCTGCTCGTTGCGTGGGTGTTTGAAGCGCGCCCACCATATTTGCCAAACAGGTTTCGGTGCTTTGGCGGGCGGTTTTATGGGTTTGTCTGACACGGTGTGTGGCCGATGGAATCACAAAATTGTCCGCATTATAGCGAATTAACGCCACTTTCGCTACGGCGTTGGCAGGCGGTTTTGCCATGGAAATGAATTTATCCGCCCTATCCGCGCCATCCGGCACGGATTGCTTTCAGGCAGCCTGCAAATCCAGTAGAATAGCGGTTTTCGATTTTTACGGGCAAACATTATGCTGACTTTCCAACAAATCATTTTTAAATTGCAGACTTATTGGGCAAATCAGGGTTGCGCGGTCATCCAGCCGTTCGATATCGAAGTGGGCGCGGGCACATCGCACCCGTCCACATGTTTGCGCGCGCTGGGCCCCGAGCCTTGGAATGTGGCCTATGTGCAGCCCAGCCGCCGCCCGAAGGACGGCCGCTACGGCGATAACCCGAACCGCCTGCAACATTATTACCAATTCCAAGTCGCGCTCAAACCCGCGCCCGACAATATTCAAGATTTGTATTTGGGCAGCCTGCAAGAATTGGGCATCGACCCGACCGTGCACGACATCCGCTTTGTGGAAGACGACTGGGAAAACCCGACGCTCGGCGCATGGGGCTTGGGCTGGGAAGTGTGGCTCAACGGCATGGAAGTGACCCAGTTCACCTATTTCCAACAAGTCGGCGGCATCGACTGCTCGCCCGTGCTCGGCGAAATTACTTACGGCATCGAACGTTTGGCCATGTATTTGCAAGGCGTTGAAAACGTATATGATTTGGTGTGGACCATCACGCCGCAAGGCACGCCGCTCACTTATGGCGACGTGTACCGCCAAAACGAAGTGGAGCAATCCACCTACAATTTCGAATACAGCGACGTGGCCTGGCTGCTCGACCAATTCAACGGCTTTGAAGCGCAAGCCAAACGCCTGCTGGACACCGAAGACGCGCAGCTGGCCCTGCCTGCATACGAATTGGTGCTCAAAGCGGGACACACGTTCAACCTGCTGGATGCGCGCGGCGCGATTTCGGTCACCGAACGGGCGACTTATATCGGCCGTATCCGCGCGTTGAGCCGCCAAGTGGCGCAGAAATTCGTCGCCAGCCGCGAAGCATTGGGCTATCCGCTGCTGAACAGATAATAAGCTGAATCGTCCGTCAAAAAGCAGCCTGCACCTTCGAAAATGGAAGTGCAGGCTGCTTTTTGGTGGCCAAATTAGAATTCGCTGTCGGTATTGGGCGTGCTTTCGGTGGTATTAACCAAGGTTTCCGGAGGCGGCGGCAACAACATATTCAGCGACAAGCCGGCCGGATTCAGCGTGGGATATTGGCTGAACGTGATGCTGTATCCCGCCCCGTTCTCGCGCAACTGTGCGTGCGCGCCCAAAGGGAAGGTCGTTTTATTGGTGATATGCCCGAACGGGAAGCCTTGCAGCACGGGAATCCCGGCAATGCGCGAAATATTCTGCGCCACGCTGTTGAGCGTATAACTGCTGTCGTACGAATCGCGGATATTGCCCATGCGGAAATCACCCAAAATGATGGCGCGCTGGCGGCGCAGGATGCCTGCCAAATGCAGCGTTTGCAGCATGCGCTCAATGCGGTACGGCTGCTCGGACACGTCTTCCAAAAACAGTAGGCCGCCCTGCACATCGGGCATATACGGCGTGCCGACCAATGATGCCACCACGCTCAAATTGCCGCCCCACAAAATACCGTCCACTTGCGGCGCGCGCTGGGCGGAATAAGCCGCCACATTGACCGTCAGTGTGGGCGCGGTGGTGGTGCGGATGAAACTTTCCATGGTGTAGGTGTCGGGCTGTGGTTTGGCAAATTCGCTATACAGCATGGGCCCGGCAAAGCTCGGCATCATGCCTTTTGCCAACAAGGCCATCTGTATCGCGGTCACATCGCTGAAACCGAACAGCAGCGTTTGCCGTTCGCGCATACGCTCGCCCAACTGCACCCAATCGATATGCGGCAACAAGCGCGCCGCACCGTAGCCGCCGCGAACGCCCATCAGCACTTTCGGCGTGGCAATGCGGCCGGTGGCCACGTCCTGCAAATCTGCAATGCGTTCGGCATCGCTGCCGGCAAAACGTTGGAAGCGGCGGAAAGCAGCCTGCGGATTGTCAATAGAGAAGCCCGCACTTTGCAGGCGGTTCAAGCCGTTTTGGACACGGCTGCTGTCTTCGCAGAAACCGGACGAGGCAAACAAGTGCAGGCTGCTTTGCGAAGAGGCGGTTTGGGATTGTTGCGGCATAGGATTGGGTTTGTGTGCGGGTTGCGGAGTCACCGTGCGGGCGGACGGCGGCGTGGGGGAGCTGCACGCGGCCAGCAAACTGCCGCTGCCCAAAACGGCGGCTTGGCGCAGCAAATGGCGGCGCGATACGAGAAACGTCATAACATCCTCCAAAGCAAATAGCTGTGATTATAATGCGTTCAAGCAGCCTGCAATATGCGTTTTACTTGATTTGACCAATCTTCGGGCAACGCCAAACGCGCTTCACGCACAGCATTGGCCCAAATCGGCGCTGGGAAGCAGGCATCATCGTCAAACCGCGCCACCACGTGCCAATGCAGGTGCGGCACAACATTGCCCAAGCTCGCCAGATTGATTTTGCGGGGATTCAGCACTTGGCGCATCGCCGCCTCCACGCGGTACACCACATCCATCAATTCACGGCGGCTTTCGGGCGGCAAATCGGTCATTTCGGCAACGTGCGCCTGCCAAATCACGCGGCAAAATGCGGGTGCATTGGCTTCATCGTGCACGGCAATCACACGGATATTCGGCGACTGCCACAAGATTTCTTCGTTTTCGGCTTGGCAGATAGGACAATCCATTTCGATACTCCCATGAAAAAGTGCAGGCTGCTTTTTCCGATTCAAAAGCAGCCTGCACAGTTAAACAACACAAAGTATTAGCGGTGCAAACGATCCAAACGGCTGGCAGGATCGCTCATGCCGAACGTATCCAAATCGCGACCCGGATTGGACACCACATCGTTCACATTGATGTTGCTGATGCTTTCCAAAATGATGGCCGAAGAAACGTGTCGGCCGGTGCGGTACACCATTGCCAAACCGATTTCTTGTACCGGCGTATTCACATACTGCGTTGCGCCACTGCCTTCCGCCACAGGACGTGGCGATTTCACCACTTGGCCGTGACGGTACAGGCCGACAACAGTGCCGGGATCCAAACCGTCTGCCTCACCTTTGTTCAAGATAATGGTCTGCATGGTACCGGCTTCGCGAACGCCATCCATAATCGAGATGATGCGGGCTTCCACATTCTGTTGTTCGGGTTCGTGCGGCATTACGTTGAAATCACGCAGATTTTCAGGCATTTTGATCAAATAGTCGCCGGTGCGGATTTCGGATACGGCATTTTCCACCACCATCGGTTGTGCGGTGCGGACAGCCACTTGTTTGCGGCCGGCATCAATATTGGTAGTGGCGTAATATTCGTCAGGGTTCAGCTTTTCCTGAGCTTCGGCCGTGCGGTGCGCCAATGCGGAGTTAGGTGATGCCAATGTGGCCACTTGGCCGGAGAATTCCACCAGTTTGCCCAAGTTCTCACCAGTAACCGGATCTTTCAAATCGCGGTTCACACGGAAGACCAGATAGCGACCGTCTTCTGAAACGCCGTCAACAAAAATGCGGTCACCGGTAGTGAACATGACACGGCTGTCGTTACCACCCACAATGCGCGGCAAATCTTTAATCTGCTCTTCAGTCATGAATTGCGGATGTTTCATGAACATGCGGTAGAAGTCCACGTTCAGCGTGCTAATACCGTATCCCGAACCGATTTGGCGGATTTGCGGATGCAGCTTGATGGTCGGGATGCCGGAACCGCGCTCCACGCCCAATACGGGGCGGCCGTTCACATAACGCAATACCAAAACTTGACCCGGATAAATCAAATGCGGATTGCGGATTTGGCGGCGGTTAACATTCCACAATGCCGGCCATTTCCACGGGCGGTACAAATATTTGCCGGAAATGCCCCACAATGTGTCGCCGGGTTTGACGGTGTAGCGTGCGGGCGCATTCGGGCGGATGCGCAGGTTTTCTGCCAATGCGGGCGATGAAATAATCATGCCGGCTGCGCAAAGCAAGGTTATAATAGATTTATGCATCAGAATCCCCTGGTTAAGTTTAAATTACATTATTTAACGGATGACCATAATAATAGTGCATTTTAAAACATTTGGGCTAGCTTTATGCCAATATTCGTGAAGAAAAATGACAACTTCGCCACACCTTGAAAAAATTTTTGCAGTAGAAAGACAATAATTATGGCTTTATTACCTATTTTGACACACCCCAACGAGCGGCTGCACATTGTTGCCAAACCGGTTGCAGAAGTGGACGACCGCATCCGTACTTTGGTGGCCGATATGGCGGAAACCATGTATGCGGCAAAAGGCATCGGCCTGGCGGCAACGCAGGTGGACGTGCACGAACGCGTGGTCGTGATTGATTTATCGGAGGAACACAACCAACTTTTGGCGCTGATTAACCCGACCATCACCAAAAAAGACGGCGAAACCACATTCGAGGAAGGCTGCCTGTCGGTGCCGGGCATTTATGACACCGTGTCCCGCGCCGAAACGGTTACGGTGGAATATCTGGATACGGACGGCAAGCCGCAGTCTTTGGACGCGGACGGTTTGCTCGCCATCTGCATCCAGCACGAACTGGACCATTTGGCCGGCAAATTGTTTGTGGAATACTTGTCGCCGCTCAAACAGTCGCGGATTAAATCGAAATTGAAAAAACGCCAGCGCGAAACCCTGTAACCCTTTGCGCAGAAAAAGTGCAGGCTGCTTTTTGTTTGCCGGAAACGCAAAAAGCAGCCTGCACCTTGTCCAACCCTTCAGAAAGCCGATATCTATGAAAGTCATCTTTGCCGGAACACCCGATTTTGCCGCCGCCGCCCTGCGCGCCATTGCCGCCGCCGGATTTGACATCCCGCTCGTCCTCACCCAGCCCGACCGCCCGAAAGGCCGCGGCATGCAGCAACAGGCATCACCCGTGAAGCAGGCGGCGTTGGATTTGGGGCTGACCGTTGCCCAGCCTGCCAAGCTGCGCGGCAACGATGAGGCTTTGGCGCTGCTGCGTTCGATAGATGCGGATGTGATGGTGGTGGCGGCCTACGGGCTGATTCTGCCGCAAGAGGTGCTGGACGCGCCGCGCCACGGCTGCCTGAATATCCATGCCTCGCTGCTGCCGCGCTGGCGGGGTGCTGCGCCGATTCAGCGCGCCATCGAAGCGGGCGATAAGGCAACGGGCGTATGCATTATGCAGATGGATGCGGGGCTGGACACGGGCGCGGTGGTCAGCACGCACCGTTATGCCATTGCCGACACCGACACGGCCAACGAAGTGCACGACGCATTGATGCATTTGGGCGCGCAAGCCATTGTCGCGGATTTGCAACAATTACGGCAAACAGGCAGCCTGCACGCCGTGCCGCAATCGGAAGAAGGTGTTACTTATGCCCAAAAATTGAGCAAAGAAGAAGCCAAAATCCGCTGGACGGAGCCCGCCAACACCGTGGCGCGCAAAATCCGCGCGTTCAATCCCGTTCCCGCCGCCTGGACGCTGCGGCAGGGTCAGCCGCTCAAAATCTGGCAGGCGCACCCCGTTGAACGGCAGGGCGAAGCCGGGTGCATTTTAGCGGCCGACGCGGACGGCATCGTGGTGGCGTGCGGCGAAAACGCGCTCTGTATCACCGAGTTGCAGCCTGCGGGCAGCAAGCGTATGAGCGCACAGGCATTTTTGGCCGGGCGTGCATTGGACATCGGCGCGGTATTTTCCGATGCCGAATAAATCAAACGAAAAAGCAGCCTGCACCTTATTTTTCGGGGTGCAGGCTGCTTTTACATGTGCGGCTGCTTGGGCAACGGGCGGCCGTTCGGCGTGGGTATGGCGGCGCAACGCCATGCAGCTTGCCAAAGCAATGCCACCGGTATTTTGAACGCGAAAAAGCAGCCTGCACTTCATTTGCCCCAAGTGCAGGCTGCTTTTTTGTCTCACGAACCGCCTTTTTTCAGCGAGCCCAAATAAATCGCCACCATCGTCAAAACCGCACCCAACCATTGAATGCCGCTAATCGCCTTGTCCAAAAACAGGAAATCGATGACCAAGGCCGCCACCGGCTCGCTCAGCAGCAGCAAGCCTGCCAAACCGAGCGGCAGCAGCGGAATGGAAAACGCAATCATACCCCACGCGAAACACTGCATCACCGCGCCATAGACCACAATCCAGCCCACGTCCGACCAAGTTTGCGGCAGCCAGTTGTGCCCGTTGAACAGCAACATGGGCAACACCAGCGCCGCCATGCCGCCCAAACTCACATGGAACATCATCGGGAAAATCGGCACATGCACCTCTTGGTGCGCCTTGCGGACAAACACCATCGACAGCGACAGCATCAACCCCGACACCACGCCCGACACAAAACCCCACAGCGCGTTGCCGTTGTGCCGGAATTCGGGGCTGCCAATCAGCACCACGCCCGCCACCGCCAGCAGCAGGCTGCCCGTTTGCAGCAGCGACAACCGCTCCTTAAACCACAGCACGCCAATCATCGACAGCCAAAAAATCTGCAAACTGTTCAGCAGCGTGGAAATGCCCGGCCCCACCGCGTAAATGCTCTCGTGCCACAGCGACAAATCCGCACCCAACATCGCGCCCGCCAGCAAAGCAAAACGTTGCGCGCGGCGGTTGGCCGGGAAACGCTGCCCCGACCAGCGCGACAACACCACAAAAATCACCGCCGCCACCGCCAGCCGCCAAAACGCAATCGCATAAGCGCCCACCGGCACGTGCGCCACAATTACGCTGCCCAGCCCGAACACCACACAACCGACCACCAAACCCATCGGCGCATATTTTTTCTGCTGCTCCGTATTCATCGCACCCTTTCCGAAACCTTCCGTGAAACGCCTATTGTCTTTATTGTTGATAATCAAACGGTTTCCATGGCGTATCGCCGCCATACCCACTCTAAAAAAGCAGCCTGTATCCTCCAAAACTCCGCCCGACTACCAATCCTGCCGCTTCATCTTGTCCAACTGCCGCCTGTCGCGCTTGGTCGGCCGCCCGTCCGGATAGGCCGCCGTGATGCGGCTGGCTTGGTCGAGCAATTTCTGCTGTTCGCGCTGCTTGACCACCGCCTCATCCTCGCAATACAGCAAACGCGCCTCGGGCGCAGGGCGGCGCTGGTGGTTCAACTGCCGCACCGTCAGCCTGTACGGCAGCGAATTGAGCGTCAAATCCACCACATCACCCACCGAAATATATTTGCTGGTTTTCGCCTTCGCGCCGTTCACCGACACGCGCCCCAGCTCTATCTGCTTGCTGGCCAGCGAACGGGTTTTGAAAAACCGCGCCGCCCAAAGCCATTTGTCCAAACGCATTTCGTCGTCGCGTTCGTCATTGTCATGTTGTTGTTTCGACATTGTTTACCCATATCAAAAAGCAGCCTGCACATTGGAAAACGGGGTGCAGGCTGCTTTTTCCAAACGTTTAAAAACCGGCCTGTTTTTCCAAACTGTCCACCAATTTGTCGTCCAGCTGCAACGCCTGCGACAGCTGCGACAAAAACACGATTTCCTTGCGCGACAAATCGGCGCACACCAAACGCGCGGCCAAATAAGCCTCCGCTGCCAAAGCCGTGTCGCCGCCGATTTCGCGGGCAATCTCGGCAGGCTGTGCGGGACGTGCGGCTTCTGCCACCAGCCATTGGCGCGTTTCCGCATCTTCACCGCCTTCTTGCAGGATAAGGCTTTGTTCGGCTTCGTCAATCGACCCGTCCGCCGCTGCAGCGGCAATCATCGTGCGCAAAATCACGCGGCCGGCGTTTTCGCTGTCGTTGTTCGCCGCAAACGCGGTTTCCGGCAATGCCAAAGGTGCGGCGGCCTCTGCTTGCTGCGCCGTGTTGCCGACCGACTGATTTTGCTGATATTTTTGATACGCCGCATACGCCAGCGCGCCCAATGCCGCCATGGAACCTGCGTGGGCGATTCGCTGCCCCTTGCCTTTTTTCAGGAACATCGACAGCAAACCTGCCGCCGCCGCACCGCCGCCGAGCTTGGTAAGTGTGTCGCTTTGCGCCGCTTTGTCGCCGTATTGCTTCGCCGCGCCCAATACTTGGTTAATCAGTTGGTTGAAATTCATCTTATTCCTCCTTGTTTCCGTGGGTTAGTAGCGGCAGTTTAACAAAATTATCGTGAAAACCATAGCCAAACGGTGTTTTATTCCCGTTCCGCGCCGGTGCAGGCTGCTTTGAAATTCAAAGTGAAATGGCGTTCGCCGCCCTTTTCGTCCGCAGCCTGCCTTTCCCAATACGGAATCAATACGGCAAAAGCAGCCTGCACTTTAATTTCACAAGTGCAGGCTGCTTTTAATGCACAGGGTTTATGGCCGTTTAAAGGCTTGTGTCTTGCCTATATCTCCGCGCATTCAGTCGGACAACTCCCGTTTCAAAAACCAATCGCCGAACGGCCAATCCACGCTGTCGAGCAGGTTTTTGGTAATCAGCCCCAGCTCGGTATCGCCTTCAATTTGCAGTTTGCGGTTGAAAAACAAAGTATCCGGGTCTTCCTCGCGCATCATCA
>ERZ773077.1204-NODE-1204-length-18115-cov-4.752935_pt1 | contig 18115 bp, 14 predicted proteins | sample MGYA00580612_ERZ773077 | MGnify/ENA primary metagenome ERZ773077 (study PRJEB29015, sample SAMEA2737971) | human oral metagenome | biome: human oral; feature: human-associated habitat; material: dental | place: China | collected 2021 ...
ACTAGCCAAGGGAATAATTCTTTCGTAACCGCAACCGTATCACCCTTAGTAAGCAGCGCTTGCTGCGCTGGCTTCTCTGTCGAAGAACCGACGCGACTAGAGGCACAATTTCGGCGTCCTCGCTTCTTCCTTTTACTTCGCTTTTTCTTAGCAGCTCCTGTTAGCCCAGACTGTGCTATAGGTTCTGCGCATTGATACGTTCGCAGCTCCTCCGCCAACAAAGATAATGAATTTTGCAGAGCCTCGGTGAATCGGTCTTCTAGCTGTTTTTTTATATGCTGACGAATATTGCCGGCATTGGCTTTTATAATTGCATCAATCTCAGTTTTACGCCAGACAGCTTCCCCTAAGTCTAAGAATTTTTCAATATCGCAAATTAAAGGAAAATAACTTTCTAAAAAATCTGCCATCATCTTACGGCTAACACCTCTTTTTATTTGATCAACTTTTTCAGGTGGAAAATCTCTTTTAATGCCGTCCAGCCTCTCCAATATTCGCTTCATGAAACCGCCATCAACTCCAACCTCCTTCAACGGAACTATCTCAAAACGCCTGTCAATACCGTCACTCGTAAACGCCTCAGCGGTTCGTTCTTTTGCTTTCTGTGCTTCGCTAGCGTAAACTCTGTCAGCTTCTTCTCTATCGCGAATCCCAGAATTCCTTTGCCACCGATTAACTTTTGGAATTTTTACCTGACAATCTTCTGGAACATTAACTTCAGCCAATCCTTTCGGAAAGATTCTATCCAACTGACGTAGAAACTCAGCATATTTATCGCGAACAGTACTATCAAAAGTCTCATTCAAAGCGATATTAATTAGATTTGTATTCTCAGGACCACAAAATTCTTCATACTTTTTTCGGCAAGTATCTAAAAGATATTCTACTCTACCAAGTATTGCATTTACACTGCCTTTTAAAGCCTCTGGGTCTGGCGCTACAGTTCGATCGTCGCCCAGTGTTAGCATGTCTTCTAATTTTCCAGAACGGCCAGCCCGACGAATATCGGGTATATATCTAACACGAGAACTGTCAGCAAAAAAGCTGCTGCCGCTGTCATCTCTTTGGCTGCTGTCTTCCAGATCGCCTCTTGGGTAAAAATCCATAGGCTGTTATTATAACTAAATATAGACAATAAGTCAACTAAATTGTATTAAATAAGCCCAAAAGTACCCGTCTATATCACCCGATTCACTTCTTCCAGCGTCGTTTCACCGCGCAGCGCTGTCAATACCCCTGCCTGCAGTAGTGTCACCATGCCGTTCTTCTTCGCTTCCGCCTCGATGGCTTCAGTATGAATGTCAACCACGTCGCCGCGTAAAAAGCTTTGGATATTCTCCGTCACCACCAGCTGCTCCATTACCGGAATACGCCCCTTATAGCCAAATGGCACATCGGGAGTCGGCACTGGCCTCCATAATTTGAACGTATCCAAATCCGGACAGTCAACATTCTCCGGCAAATCTGCCAAAACCTTCTTTACCCATTTGCGCGTAGCTTCATCTGGCTCGTACTCTTCCTTACTCTCGTCCCAAAGTTTACGCACCAACCGCTGGGCAATTAATAATCGTACCGCCGAACTAAAAATAGGGTTTTGTCCAATCATGTCAATGATACGGCTGAATGCCGCCGCAGTTGAATTGGCATGAAAGCTGGAAAGTACCAAATGCCCGGTAATCGACGCCTGAATGGCTGTCCGCGCAGTTTCCTGGTCGCGAATCTCACCGACCATTACCACATCAGGGTCGAGGCGCAAGACACTGCGCAAACCATCAGCAAACCGCTGACCGGCAGTCGTATCAATCGGAATCTGCGTAATCCCCGGAATTGTATTTTCCACCGGATCTTCCAGCGTAATAATCTTCCGGTCTGAAGTATTCAACGCATTCAAAATACTATACAGCGTCGTTGACTTTCCCGAGCCAGTCGGACCAACCATCAATAGCATGCCGCGCGGATGCGAAATAATTTCATCAATTTGCTCGCGTTCTTCCTTGGAAATACTTAAAAGATCCAAATTTAGCATTGATGTATCAAAGTTAAACAAGCGCAGTACCAAGTCCATTCCGTAAATCGTCGGCACTGCCTCAACGCGCAAATTTAATAAATGAGACGCGCCGTCGCGGTGAATTACTTGCTGCATGTGGCCAGACTGCGGCTCGGTGGCTGCCGTGGAAATATTAGCGTGAGACGCCAGCGTTGCCATAATCACCCGGTAGCGATCACGGCTTAGTTCTGCCACAGTGTGCAAAGCGCCATCAACACGCATTCGCACCCGAATTGATTCGCGCTGATTCTCAATATGAATATCGGACGCGCCTAATTTGTCGGCCTGGTCAATCAAATAATTAAAGACGTCATTCGTGCCGACTGTCGCTAAAATCTGCGTCACCTGCGCCAACGTGTCGCTGTCGCCTTCTTTGGCTATCTCGATATCATCGTAAATTATCTTTTTCGGCGGGTCAAACCGCAGCATGATCGACCGGAACGCCGAGCCGGAAATTAAAGAGAAAAAAATCCGCCGGCCTTCGTCGGTATATTCCCTGGTCATCTGCGCCATTAAAGATTGCGGCGTTTGCGATGTCACTGCAAACCGGTACGACTGATCTTCTTCATTGAATGATAATGGTACGATGCGGCCTTCGTACATTTCGTCAATTGTCAGGATATCCCGTAATAACGGCATAGTACTCTCAAACTCGCGGCCATCCAAATAAGGCAAACCTAAAATCGACGCCCGATGGCGTGTTGCGTCCTCGTCTTGGTCGCGGCGGCGCGCTTGGATCTTTTCCTCGTCCATGAGAAAAATTATAGCAAAAAGCTTACGTTTTGGCGAATGCTATAATGAGAGCATGAAACCGGAGATAACGCTACTACTGCACAATATTCGCTCTACATATAATGTCGGGGCGATTTTCCGCACTGCCGAAGGATTTGGCGTGAAGAAGATTATTCTTAGCGGCTATACGCCATATCCAGACTTGAGCTTAAACCGCGAGGCGCCGAGTTGCGCGTACATAGAAGGCGAAGTCTGCCAAAATGATCCGCGCTTACCGCACATCCGCCAGAAAATTACTCAGCAAATCCATAAAACCGCACTGGGAGCCGAAAGTTTAGTGCCGTTTGAGTATCACGAAGCACCGCCGCTAGATGAACTGCGGCAACTGGGCTACCGCATCGCCGCCCTGGAACAAGCCGCCAATAGCACCAATCTGCGCGATTATTCGACGCCAGACCGCGCCGCGCTGCTGTTAGGCGAAGAAGTCAACGGTATCGCGCCCGAATGGCTGGATTTGGCTGACGATATCATTGAGATTCCGATGTTCGGGCAAAAAGAGTCGTTCAACGTGTCGGTAGCGGCCGGAATCGCGCTGTACGAGCTAGCGACGAGCGGCAAAACCGCCAAAAATGCCTAAAATTTGTAAATTTTACGAAATAATTGCAAAAAGTATTGACTTCGCAGTCCATATGTGATATATATATTAGCTTTTCGCTCAAGTTTTCCACAAAAAAGGGCGTGAAGTTGCCCTTTTACTTGAGCGGAAATGATCCTAGGAGGGATCATGAAGAACTCTTTCGTCAAGTATGGCGTCCTGCTGGCCATCAGCGTGGCGACCGTCTTCATCGCGAAGGCGGGACATCCCGCCTTCGCGCTGTGGATTTTGGCGATGTATGCCGCCATCCTCATTTATCTGTCGGAGGTCCGACAGATAAATGGGACGGCGCGCCAGCGCCGTCTGGAGAAGCGTCTGGCCGCCGCGTCGGTGCGCGAACGCCTCCTCGGAGGGGCTTTGGTTGCTGCCGCAACCGAGGCCCTCTGGGTCGAGAGCGTCACTCCAGAGAACGACAAGCTTCTCTATAAGCTCGAAGTGCCCAACTATGGATACTTCGAAATTGAGCTTCCTGACGAATACGCTCCCGCTGCGCCCAACAAGGGCTGACAAGCCCGCCTGAAAATAGCCCGCCTAGAGGCCACCAGCCTCGGCGCAAGGCCTTTCTGGCGGGCTATTTTCTTTGATTTAATTTATCTTATCCTAATCTATTTCACCTTGACGCATTCGTCGCCCAGCAGTTCGGTCAGGCCAGCGCACAAGTTGCGCTGAGCATCGACCCGAAACGGCAGACGGATAGCATTGGACTTATCTTCGCCCAAAATCATAATAATGTCATTATGACCGGGGTTTTGGCTGCACAGTTTCTTGAGCGAGACCAGCAAGTCGCGGTCACTCGGGTTTTTGACTTTGACATAGACGGTCTCCAGCTTTTCCAGCGGTTTGGCGGTGATTGCCGGTGCCGCTTTGGCGCTGACTGCAGCCGTCACAGCTGGCGCACCGTTAGCGTTTTTGCGCGGATAGCGTTTATTTTTGACAGCCGCGCGGCCTTTCGGCGCCGTCATTCTACGGCCGTGGCTTTGGTATTCGTTGAGCTCTTTGTCGGTAACGATACTAATTTCGTCAGCGATGATTTTGGCTTCGTCGGTCATGTTGCCGTCGCGGTCGCGGGCGTTGATTGTGCCCGCTACTTTGACGATAGCATCTTGTTGCAAGCTGTCGCCGAGCTGCTCGTACAGCCTCGGGAAAACGATTAATTCTGCCTCGCTAGTTTTATCCTCGATACCAACAAACGCCATTTTGGTGCCAGCCTTGGTGACGATAGTGCGAATCGTCGATACCAAGCCACCGACCGACACTTTCTGCCCGTCAATTTGCGGTGTGCAGGCATGCAGCGGAATGGTCTGCTCCTCGAAAAAGGCATCATAATTATCTAATGGATGCGCGCTAATGTAAAGGCCTAGCAATTCGCGCTCCCACATCAGCTGTTCTTTGCTGGTATATTTGACTGGCGAAGCCTTCAGTTCGACCGACGGCATCAATTTGTCGCCGCCGAGCGCCGCGAACATATCAACTTGCCCGCTGAGCGCTTCCTTTTGCAGCTTGCTAGCAAAAGCCAGAATCGTATCGAGATTAAATAGCAAATCGCTGCGATCACCCAGCGCGTCGAAAGCACCAGCCTTGACTAGCGATTCCCAGGCTTTGCGATTGACTTTGCTGGTACTGACACGCTTGGCAAAATCCTCGACCGACTTGAACGAGCCATCAGCCTCGCGGGCACGAATAATCTCTTCAACCGCACCGACGCCGACACCTTTGACTGCGGCCATACCGAAGCGGACTTGTTTGGCAGCCGGCACCACGCCGAACTCAACGTACGATTGATTGACGTCTGGCGCCAACACTTCCAAGCCCATATGCTTACATTCAGTGATTTCAATCGCCAGACGGTCGATATCGTCGTGATCGCTGGTCATTAGCGCCGCCATGAAAGCGTCCGGATAATGCGCTTTCAGATAGGCTGTCCAATAAGAAATCAAGCCGTAACAAGCGGCATGCGACTTATTAAAGCAGTAATTAGCGAATTCCTCCAGTTGCGTCCAGAAGGTTTCTGCCATTTCGCGCGTAGCGCCACCGACTTTGACCGCGCCCTCGACGAACTCCGGTTTGACTTTCTTCATCAAGTCGATTTTTTTCTTACCGACAGCTTTGCGTAGCGTATCAGCCTGGCCGCCGGTAAAACCGCACCATTCCTTGGAAATCTGCATAAATTGCTCTTGGTAAACCAAAATTCCGTAAGTGTTTTCCAGCGAGTTGCGCATACCCTCGTGCAAGTAGGTAATCGGCTCTTCGCCGTGCTTGCGGCGGATAAAGCTATCGATAAATTGCATCGGCCCCGGGCGGTACAGCGCTACCATGGCGATGATGTCTTCGAAATGCGTCGGCTTGAGCGCCCGCAGATAGCGTTTCATGCCCGCCGATTCTAACTGGAACACGCCAGTGGTGTCGCCGCGCTGAAACAGCTCGTATGTCGGCTTGTCGTCAAGCGGCAAGTGCGCCAGGTCGATTTCTTCTTTATAAACTTTTTTGATAATACGCATGGCATTATTGATAATCGTCAAGTTGCTGAGTCCCAAAAAGTCCATCTTCAGCAAGCCCAGCTCCTCGACTTCGCCCATCGGGAACTGCGTCGCCACCACGCCTTTTTGCGCCATTTCTAGCGGAATATAATTAACCAGCGTATCCGGCGCAATCACCACGCCGCAGGCATGAACGCCATGGCTGCGAATCGTTCCTTCGAGCTGGATGGCGTAATCCAGCACCTCTTTGGCAGTAGGGTTATTCTCGTACTCCTTACGCAAATCGACGTCTTCTTTGACGCTAACTGACAGCGGGATATGCCGGCCCTGGTTCGGCGGCGGCACCAACTTGGCCAAGCGGTCGCTCTCGGCGTACGGCACTTCCAGCACCCTGGCGACATCGCGCACCGCCATGCGGCCAAACATCTTACCAAAGGTAGCGATATTACTAACATGGTCTTCGCCGTATTTTTTAGCGCAATATTCAATCACTTCGTCGCGGCGAGTATCTTGGATATCAACGTCGATATCCGGCATGGAAATACGATCTGGATTAAGGAAACGCTCAAACAGCAGACCGTACTTCAGCGGGTCAAGGTCAGTAATGTTCAGTGCGTAGGCAATAATTGATCCGGCGGCGCTACCACGGCCCGGGCCAAAAACAATCCCTTGAGATTTACCCCAGTTGATAAAGTCCTGAACAATCAAGAAATAACCCTCATAACCCATATTACCCATCACGCCCAGCTCCATCTCGGCGCGCTGGCGAACTTCGTCAGACAATTGCGGGATGATATCGTCAGGATCTAATTTCTCGGCTTCCTCTTTCGAAGCGCCATTATAACGCTGCAGCAAACCCTGATAAGTCAATCTCAGCAGATACGAGTGCTCGTTCTCGCCTTCAGGCAGCGGATATTTAGGAATAAGAATGCGGCCCAGCTCAATTTCAACATTACAGCGGTCAGCCACCTTTTTAGTGTTACGAATTACCTCGGGATATTCCTCGCCCCAGTGAGCAATGATATCGCGCGGGTCGGTCAAATGCAGCTCAAAATCCTTCAGACTCATCCGCTTTTCATCGCTCAAGTACGAGCCTGTACCGACACATAGCAAAATTTCGTGCGCGTCTTGGTGATCATGTGTCAAGTAGTGGCCATCGCAAGTCACCACCATCTCGATGTCCAGTTCCTTCGATAACTTAATCAAACCCTCGTTGATTTTTGCCTGGACGTCCCAGTGCGTATTTGATTTTGGATGGCCGTGGTCTTGTAATTCCAGATAGTAGCGGTCTCCCAGGATCGATTTGTACCATTTGGCGATGTTGCGGGCGCGGTCGTAGTCATCTTCTTTGAGCGCCACACCCAACTCGCCGCTAGCACAGCCGCTCATCACAATTAAACCTTCATTCAACTCCTCCAGTAAGTCGTGATCAATCCGCGGTTTGTAATACATACCCTCCAGATTAGCCTGCGTCGATAGCTTCATCAGATTATGAAAGCCGGTATTGTTCATCGCCAGCACCGTCAAGTGAAAGCGCTGCTTATCCTTGGCCGGATCGCGGTCAAAGCGCGAGCGCGCCGCCACGTATGTCTCGATACCAAGGATCGGCTTAATGCCAGCCTTTTTGGCAGTTTTATAATAGTCAAGGATGCCGCTCATCGTACCATGGTCGGTTACTGCCGCCGCTTCCATACCGAACTCCTTGACCTTATCAACCAAATCATTTATTTTAGTCAAGCCGTCTAGCACCGAATGAAAGGTATGATTATGCAGGTGCACGAAATCGCTCGGTTGCAGCGCCGGCTGGCCTTGTGTTGAATTACTACCCATATCTTATGCTTATTATAGCGCAGACTAGGTTGTTTTTGAAGACGCGGCGCGCCAATCTGCCTGCGCTCTTGGCGCAGTAATTTTAAGGAGTAAAGAAGCCGTTTGACAACGCTAGCGCCGGCTATTCTGCATAACATTAAGTATTTGATCGATAAAGCCAGCCACGCTCGGGACAAGTTGGCCAGTGAGATTAAGCACCCAAACCAGCAGCACAATCAGCATAGTACCGCCTAAAAGCGACCCGAAACCGAAAAATATACCGCGAAAAAAGTTAATCTTGTAAATTTCGTAGCGATTGCGATTGAAGTCGTTGAACAGTTCCTCGAGCAGCGCCTGGCGCGAGCCTTTTTCGTTGTCATCATGCAGACGCTGAGCCATGCGGGCGAAGATGTTATTGTGCTTTTTAGCCATAGATTTAGTTTGCCACAACTCGCCAGTTTTCACAATAAAAAGCGCCCTGATTTACAATAAAACAGAGCGCCTTGAATATTTGATTGGCTACAATTATTTGCGCTTACTTGGGCGGTTGAATTCGTCCTTGGCGGCGTTAGCAGCACGCACAGCGCGGTCGCTATAGTCGTCAACAGTTTTGCGGCCTTCTTCGACGGCAGCATTGGCTTTGTTGCGGACATCGCTATAAACTTTCTCGCCCTTGGCCTTGACCTCTTCGGCTTTTTCGCCAGCTTCGTTCTTTAGTTCGTTAGCCTTTTTCTTGAGATCGGCACGGGTTTCTTTGCCTGACTTCGGCGCTGTTAGGACGCCAGCGACTACTCCGGCAACTGCGCCAAAGAGAGCCCCCAAAACAAATTTACGTTTTGACATAATTAGTCCTCCTTATTTTTATGTTTTTTAGTTTTGTACATCATCGATTTGATGATCTTGGCGATTGCTGCCGGCGCCACCATAGCAGCCGCGCTATTGGCGACCGACTCTACCTTGAGGGCAGTACGTTCGGCTGCGCAAGCCACCCGTTTGATTTGGCGGGAAATCTGGATTAGCTTGATCGTCAAGATAATTGCCAACAGCAAGAACAACGCCAAAGCTGCTGCCAAAATGATGACAAGTATTTGAGCCCATTCCATCAATATTTGCGCTCCTTTTTGTTTATTTTAATACTGCTTTTTGCAGCTATACTCTCATTATACCACGTTCTGTCAGAAAAAGCTAGTGCTTTTAGCGATTTTCGCCGTTAATTCGCGATTGTAAGAACTGCCGCAGCGCTGGGCTGAGTTTTTGATGTTTCAATCCGAAATCAACCACGGTTTTGATATATTCCAGCTTATCGCCAGTATCATAATATGTGCCGTTGGTGATTTCTACGCCGTAAAAATCAAATCCATCGTCGATCATTTCTTGCATAATCGGCTGGACGGTGAATTCGCCGCGGCCGTCAAAGTCGTCGCGAGCCCGCTCGAGATAGCCGAAGAACTCGCCCGGCAGCAAATAGCTGCTGACGCTCGCCAAGTCGGACGGTGCGTTAGCTTTACCAGGCTTTTCGACGATATTGGTCATTTTGATGACGCCGTCTTTGGCTTGCTGGCCGTTAACTACGCCGTAACGATCGAATTCGGCGTCTTCGACAATTTTCTTACACGACAAAATTGCCCCGTCAAGCTGCTGCGATGCCTCAATCATTTGGCGAAAACGACTCGGGCTAGCCTCAATAAAGTCGTCGGCAAATGTGTAAATCACCGACTCGCCTGGCATAATCAAATGCGAAGCACAAGTCAGCGGCGTGGCATTGCCGTACGGACCTTTCTGGCGGATGTAGACAAAGTTAGCCATCTCAGACAGGCGCTGGACGATGTCGATGAGCGGTTGCTTCTTGGCACCGCCCGCGCGCAGGTTAGCCAGCAGCTCTTCGTTTGGCGTATCAAAATGATCCTCGATCGCCCGCTTATTGGCGCTACCGATGATAATAATATCCTTAATGCCAGCCTCGACCAATTCCTCGACGACATACTGGATAATCGGCTTGTCGATTAGCGGCAGCATTTCTTTTGGCATGGCCTTGGTCTGCGGCAAAAACCGGGTACCGAAACCAGCGGCGGCGATGATAGCTTTGGTTGGTTTTTTCATTATATTAAACTCCTTCTCTATACCATTTCTGAAGTATCGAACTTTTATAATTTTTCGCGGATTAATTTCTGAGTCAGGCTCGGGTTGGCTTGACCTTTGGAGCGCTTCATGACTTGACCGACCAGGTAGCCGATGGCTTTGTCTTTGCCAGCTTTGATGTCGGCAATGGAAGCTGCTGAAGTTGGGTCGTTTAGCACTTCGTCAACGATGGCAGCGATGGTAGATTCGTCGGAGACTTGCAGCAAGTTCTTTTCTTCAGCTAGCTTGCGCGGATGTTCGGCACCCGCCAATAGTTCATTAAATAGCTCTTTAGCATTGGTGCTGGAAATTTCCGCCTTTTCGGTCATTTCTGCCAATTCCACCAAATCGTCAACCGACACATACGGCGCACTGACATCGACCGGCGTATTGTCATCGTCGGCACCGCCGCCGCTGGCTGTCAGCGCGCTAGCGAACCAGTGCGCGACTCGCTTGGCAGATACATCGCCCGATTTTTCTTGAACTTCCAGCATGATACGCGCGTAATTTTGATTGGACAACAACGAATTGATCACCGACTTGTCCAAGTTCAATCCACTCCACTTTTCACGATATTCGCCTGGCAGCATCGGTACTTCGGCTTGGATATCAGCGATGAAGTCATCGGTCAATACTACTGGAGGGATATCGGCGTCAGGCATATAGCGATAATCCTGGGCGTCTTCTTTCGAACGCTGCGAAGTAGTAATTTGCTTGTCATCACTCCAGCCGCGGGTTTCCTGCACTACCGATTCACCACTTTCCAGCAAGTCAACTTGGCGCTTGAACTCGTACTCAGCGGCGCGCTCGACGCTGCGGAATGAATTGAGGTTTTTGACTTCCGCGCGCTTGCCGAGCTCGGTCGCGCCTTTCTTGGCCACCGAAATATTGACGTCAAAGCGCATATTGCCGTGATACAAATCACCGTGCGTAACGCCAGCGTAGACCATCAATTTGTGCAGCTCCGAAGCGTATGCCTTGGCTTCCTCGGCAGAATGCATGTCTGGCTCAGAAACGATTTCGATCAGCGGTGTACCAGCGCGGTTGAGGTCAACCAGCGAATAGCCGTCGTGGTGCGTCAACTTGCCAGCGTCCTCTTCCATGTGCGCATGATGAATCCGCACCCGCTTGAGCGAACCGTCTTCTAGCGGCGCGTCAACATAGCCAGCCAAAATAATCGGCTGATACATCTGCGAGGTCTGATAGCCCTTTGGTAAGTCAGGGTAGAAATAATGCTTGCGATCAAACCGGCTAACGCGAGCAATCGGCGCGTTCAACGCTTTACCAGCACGTACCGCCAGCTCGACGGCGTGCTTATTCAGCACCGGCAGCATTCCAGGCAGGCCAAAGTCAATCTCGTGCGTTTTTTCGTTCGGCGCAGCATTACGCGCGTCATTATCGGCCGGGCTAAACAGCTTAGTCTTGGTCGCCAGCTGGACGTGGCACTCGATACCAATGGTCATTTCATATTGTTGTAAAATTTCGTCAGATACTGCCATTAGATTGCTCCTAAATCTTTCAATGCTTGTTTGTAAGCGGCCAGAGCGCGGCGCGCAATATCATAATTTATCTTGACATCAGCTTCGTGCGCGATATGGTTGCGAATTTTGTGCGCGCCCCAGATATGGTTAGCGTTCGACCAAACCTTACCAGCGGCCTTCATGCGCTCGCCCATAGTCTCACCCTTGTAGTGACTATCACGCAAGGCTTTGTCAACAAGCTTATCAGCGTTGAGAATAGCTAGCTGCCAGCTAGGAGCACTTTCTTTGTTGAGGCTATTTTCGATCGCCAGCCAGCGGGCGCGGAATTTTTCGACTTTGAGCTTCGGCGAACGCTTGCTAGCAAAGGCAATGAAAACTGCGCCGACAATCGCCAAAATCAGTACCGCGATCAAAATGAACCACGTTGCGAAATTATTATTCATTTTCGCCCTCCATATCGCCTGCTAACGCAATCAACTTAGCGTCGGACTTCATCGGACCAACTAACTGCGCGCCGATTGGCAAGCCGCTAGAACTACTACCTGCCGGTATACTAATCGCCGGCAAGCCCGCTAGGCTCGGTGGTACCGTCATGACATCCGCCAAGTACATCTTAACCGGATCGCTAGTGTTTTCGCCCAGACCAAACGCCGGCGTCGGCGCGGTTGGCAGCAGCAGAAAATCGTACTTCTCAAATAGCTTGTTAAATTCGTTAATCAAAACAGTGTGCGCCTTTTGAGCTTTCAGATAATAAGCATCGAAAAAGCCGCTTGATAGCACGTAGCTGCCGATCATGATGCGGCGTTTGTTCTCGGTCATGAAGCCTTCGTTGCGGCTGCGGCCGTAGAGCTCGGCTAGCGTTTTGACACCTTCGGCGCGATAGCCGTAGCGCACGCCGTCGTAGCGCGCCAGATTGCTAGAAACTTCTGCTGGCACGACGATATAATAAATCGCCAAAGCATATTTAAGACTTGGCATATCGACATCTTCGACCACGTGGCCAGCTGCGCGTAATTTATCGGCAAAATCATTAACGTTAGCGCGAACTTCTGCGTCGACGCCATCGCTCATCGCCTCGCTGATCAGGCCAATTTTTAAACGCTCGCCTGCTGTTTTTTGCATTTCAAAGTAATCCGGCAGCGTCGTCATATCTTTATCATCACGACCAGCCATCACGCTAGTGACTAATGCCACATCGTCGGCATGCCGTGCGAAGCAACCCATTGTGTCGGTGCTCGAGGCCATCGCCACCGCACCGTAGCGGCTACTCAAACCATAAGTCGGCTTGAAGCCGTAAACACCGTTAAAACTGGCTGGCTGGCGAATCGAGCCACCAGTATCGGTGCCAAGTGCAAACGGTACCACATCTAGCGCTGTCACTACCGCCGAGCCGCCGCTAGAACCGCCAGCTACCTTGGTCTGATCAACGGCATTATGCGTCGCGCCAAAATATGAGTTCTCGGTCGAACCACCGTGCGCAAAAGCATCGAGATTCGACTTACCAATACAAATCGCACCAGCCGCTTCAAGCTTCTCGACGACGGTCGCCTGGACTGGCGCTTCGAAGTTCTCGAGCATTTTCGCCGCCGCAGTAGTTGGCGCACCAAACGCCAAGTAATTATCCTTGACCACGAACGGTACGCCCGCTAGGACGCCCGGATCCTCACCTTTTTTGATCTGCTCGTCGATCTCGTCAGCTCGCTGCAGAGCGCGCTCCGCCGTCAGGCTGAGCAACGCATGATATTCCTCGGTTTCTTGGGCTTTGGCGAGCGACCGCTCGATTTGTGCCCGCGCAGTGGTCTCACCTTTTTTAACCCTATCTACTAATTCAATAATTTTCATAACTACAACACCCTTGGCACTTTCACGCAATTGTCGCTTTGCTCGGCTGCTAAGGCCAGCAGCTGTCGCCGCGATACGCTGCTGTCAATGATTTCGTCGTCGCGCCAGACGTTTTGCAGACCCGTCACCTGATACGTTGGCTCCACGCCGTCGGTATCCAACTCGTCCAGCTGATTGATGTAATTGATAATTTTCTCGATATCGGCGCGAAGCGACTCAACCTCCGCATCAGACATCTGCAAACTGCTTAATTGTGCCAAATGACGCACATCGTCGTTGGTAATTGTACTCATTATTCACTAATTATAACGCAGAAGCTAGAGAAGTGGCAAAATTTTTCATGACTTATTGGGTCGGAGCGGTCCAATATTGCGACAAGATTGCAGTTGTGTCAGCCGGACAAGCCTCCAATGCCTGCTGCCACGTCATGCCGGTATCTTGTGAAAAAGTAGCCATAGCCTGAACTAGCTGATCGATCTGGGTATGAGTAATACTATAGCCGTCCGACGATTTAACATTCTCTACTCTATAGATATCACCATACGACCATTTCTCTATAGAAATACTATTGCTTGAGTCTTTTCCTGTATTAATCACTAGAGAGTCGCCATATCGCAGAAACTCCACAGAGGAATAATCTATCTCTCTAAGTTCTATCGTATCGTTGCCTCCGCTATCGCAAATTGTATCACTTCCGGAATTTTTAGCATACACATACGTGTCGTTACCTAGTCCACCATCTAGCTTGTCATTACCTACACCACCATTCAAAGTATCATCGCCGCCGCAACCATACATCTCATCGTTTTTGTTACTTCCTATAATTATGTCATCGGACTCAAATCCATAGTAGGTGTCTTTGTCGGCGTTACTATACACAGGCTCTGTTATACGACGCACAGCATCTTGTATGTCACTCAGTTCCCAGATCGTGCCGTCCGTAAAGCAAATCTGCTCAATAGCACCAACGCCAACACTGTGAGAGCTTTTATTGCTATCGGCAAAGAAGCCTATGACATCTAGCTGATCATCGGTTCCCTTTACTGTGAGTATCATGTCATTATTGTGTCGTTTTATAGTAATATCAGACGGTGATACTCCTGGCAAAATGTTTATCTTATCACGGTTACCGCCATCGACGGGACTATCGTAGTATGATCCCACACGCCCATCATAGATAGTATCGTGCCCATACCCGCGACCAAATATATACACGTCGTTACCCTGCAGATCGTACATAACATCGTTGCCGGTTCCAGGATCGATAATATCGTCCCCTTCGCCAGTATCAATCGTATCATTGCCACCAAAAGCGTACACCACATCATCACCTGAATACGTTTTTATGGAATTGTCATTATCGTTTGCAGTAAGAATATCGTTCTGATAACTATATCCGTCAATCCTGTTAGGGTCATCGACGTTCATAAGTCCATCTACGTATCTAGCTTTATCTAATAATACATCAATATTCCAAATTGTACCGTCCGCAAACTGCACACACTCAATCGCACCATAGCCCAGTTTGCCGTAACTGTTGTCATAAAAACTAGATATAAACACAACGTCACCAGTACTTAAAATCTTTAATTCCAGATTGACTCCGCGCCTTCTAACTTGAATATCATCTGGCGATACGCCCGGCTGGAGCACTAAGACATCAAGACTGCCGCCGTCAGAGTAAGATATTCTTCCAGCATAATCACGATATTGATGGACGTCGTTTATGACATCACGTCCATATCCCTTGCCAAAAATATACGTATCGTTACCATAACCACCGTTGAGAATATCATCGCCACTATTACCATACAACAGATCATTACCACCCCCTGTCTCTATAATCTCGTCAGCCTTACTACCGGTAACTATGTCATCTTGCCCGTCATAACCGTATAACCGATTTGTATAACCCACAAAATATTCGTCTATATACCGAGCCTTATCCTTTATGTCATCAACTGTCCAAGTTGTCCCATCGGCAAAATGTACGCTCTCTATCATGCCAACGCCTTCATATTTCTGATAAGAATCATTACTAAAGAAATTCTTAACATATAGTGTCTCGCCAGTGTTTTTTATACGAAACTCTAAATCGTAACTTCCGCGACGATGTACTTTAACATCTTCTGGCGACACCCCAACCAAGAAGCCTATCGCGTCATTCTTGCCGCCATCTATATCATAATGACTACCTGCCCAAGAACCGATATCTTTATCATCTATAACATCGTGTCCGTATCCCTTGCCAAAAATATACGTGTCATCGCCAAGACCGCCCATTAGACTATCATTACCGGTACCGCCGTCAAGAATGTCATTACCATTACCGCTCTCTAAAACGTCGTCGCCAGCCATTCCATACAAAATGTCGTTGTTGTTAGAGCCGATTAAGCGTTCATCTGCGTTGCCAGCAGTGATAATATTGTCTTGGTCAAACCCGGTAAAGAGTTTTGAATCTGTAGGTGAAGACTCATCGACATAACGGGCTTTGTTGACGATATCCGCATATCTCCATACAGCATTCGTAGAAGTGAACTTGATTTTCTCTATTGCTCCCACTCCATGCTTACCTGAATTTAGCCTAAAATAGTCTTTAACTAACAATATATCATTAGTATCTTTAATGCGGAACTCCAGATCCCAGCTCCCACGACGATGCACCTTTACATCTTCTGGACGAACATTACTACGAAATATAATCGTATCGTTCTCGCCACCGCTATACGGTCCGCTAAAATCATACCAAACGCTAGGCGGACGTTCATCAGCAATAGTATCGCGACCATAGCCTCGACCAAAAATATATACATCATCACCATACGCGTCCGATAGTAAATCATCACCTGTTCCGCCATCGAGAGTGTCATTGCCATTTTCGCCATTTAAGCCATCGTTGCCCGTACCGCCAAACAACATATCATCGCCATATCCGCCTTTTATTATATCGTCACCTGATTCTCCATACAGAATATCATCGCCCGATCCGCCGTATATAGAATCATCACCGGCTCCGCCATATATATCGTCTCGATACCCAGTGCCTACCATGGCATCGTCGTCGTCGCTAGCTTCTATAACAGCACCAATTCTTTCATACCACCAGTTTCGAGTTTCCTCAGCCTTATTCCGCAAAATGCGTGGAGCGTCTATAACATCTTTGTCACCCGTACCATATATGTAATATTGCTCGCTAGCAGTCAGTCGCAAAAGGTCACTCCACAAATTAACAACAGTCTGCGCTGCCGCATTAATTGTGTCTTTTGCAACACCGACCAACGACACCACACTATTTTGAATCGTATCACCGACTACAACTGCTATATTCACTGCACCATCCATAATTGTCATAGTTATAGTTTTGGCTCCTATAGCTACGCTAATCACACCGTCTTGTGTTACACTAATGACCTATGCACCCGTCTGTAAACCCTGCGCAACGTCAGCCACATTACTCTTAGGCGCATCATCAGACATAGTACCGTCTGGATTAAGAATAGCATCCAGACCATGTGCACCAGTAAATGCATCAGTAACCGTATTAGCTAGATTCTGTTCGGTGGACAAAATACCATATATAGCAGTATAGCCAATTTCACTAGGCAGATTACCCTCTTTTATGACACGCAACATCGCCAGCGCAGTAGCTATCTTTGCATTATTCATATGGTTATTAAATTCTTTATATCCAGTATCTTTTTTGTATATAGTTCTACCTAGCTGCTTGCCATATTGACCGATATAGTCGTTCTCATTAACATAATCAGTGATAGCGTCTTTGAAGTTATCGGGGTTTACACTAGAAGGCAGAAATTGACCAATGCCCGGAGCGTCAAACGTGATAGCTTTGCTAGCACTATTGGTCTTATACGACAAGAAAGAAGCTATTGCACCACCAAGAGAATGCCCAGTAAAACTACACGACGAGTAGTTATCTTTGCCGAGTTTATTGATAGTATCAATATAGAATTGAAAAGCATCACTAAATTGACCTGGCTCATTACGAAAAGCAGAGGTTACGGCAAGTTCATAATCGGTACCAAGGTCGCTGACGGAGTTAATTTCAGTTCCACGGAATGTGAATACTAATTCCTTGGTTTCTGGGTTCTGAAAAACAGCGGCAGATAGTCCAGAGGGGAGGTGCGGATATTGATGAGGACCCAGCTTGAAAGACCCTTTAAAGCTTTATTTTCTATTTTATTCATGAAATCGTTATCTAATGGTCCATCCGGCGAATACAGCTTCCCAATAGTGTAGCCTACATAACTTTCAAGATTCTTATACGAGAGTGCACTTACTGCTAAATATTGTTCTGTTTTCATATAATTTATTTACCTCCTTGTGCAGCGATATTCTAGATTCTCTGCAAAACTACCGCTTTTGCTATTATCAAGACTTAATATACATCTCGTACTTCCATGTCCTGTATCATTAGCTATGAAGTCATAGACAATGGTAACGTTACGAAATCCAAAATCATACAAATGTCGCGCTACTTTCTTTAAGGAATCCTGACGATCTTTTGGCATCACCCCCTGAGCGGGTTCAATATTTACCGTAATACCTATACTGCCTGGATGTTTCTTCAGAGCTTCCCGAAGATCTTCATTTTTAAGCGAGCTGTGTAAGTTTTCTATATCTCCACTAATCCCTAAATGCATATTAACATTCTTAAGCTTACCATTGTCAAAAGAATCCTCTATTATCTGACTTAGCCTCCCTTTATTCCTAAATTGCCACAAAGCACCTACATAGTTATCACCTTTTTTGCCGTCAGTATCTGAAATACGAAAAATCACCGACTGATTATTCACCGGTCTACCGTCTGCTATGGTCTGACCTGTTACTCCAAGACCGGAGCCTTCTTTGCGGATATTGTTTACTAGGAATCTTTCATTATATTTATTCTCTAAATAATTCTTCATATCGGCTGAAGTATTTTCAAAACTAATTA
>ERZ773077.1208-NODE-1208-length-18074-cov-9.610911_pt1 | contig 18074 bp, 12 predicted proteins | sample MGYA00580612_ERZ773077 | MGnify/ENA primary metagenome ERZ773077 (study PRJEB29015, sample SAMEA2737971) | human oral metagenome | biome: human oral; feature: human-associated habitat; material: dental | place: China | collected 2021 ...
GATCACGGCCCCCCTGATCGCCGCGCAGATCGAAGCGGAGTCCGGGTGGAACCCGAACGCGACCTCGCCCGTCGGAGCCCAGGGCATCAGCCAGGGTCTGAGCGTCGTCGGCGGGCACGAGCAGGCCGGTGGCCGAATCGGTGACGACCTCGGCCAGGCCCTGGACCCGGGAGGCCACCAGCGGCCGGGCCGCGTGCATCGCCTCGACCGCCGTGTTCCCGAAGGGCTCGGCCCGGGAGGGCACGACGACGGCGTCGGCGGCCTCCAGCACCGGCCAGGTGGGGTGCACATAACCCAGCAGCTCGACGTGCCCCTCCAGGTCCTCCTGACCGGCGCGCTCACGCAGCTCGGCCTCGTACCACTCGTAACCGGGGAAGACCGAGCCGCACACGCTTAAGGAGGCATCCACCCCCGAGCGGCGCAGCAGCCCGACGGCGTCGAGAGCCACGTCCACACCCTTGCGCGGGGACAGTCGCCCCACCATGGCGATCCGGAAGGAGTCCCCGGGCCGCCTGGAGCGCAGGGGCTCCAGAGGCTGGTCCGGTCCGGCGACCCCGTTGTGGACCACCTCCGTGCGTGAGGCCAGTCGCGGCTGGGCGTCCAGGAGCGCGTCGCGGGCCGCCCCGGAGTTCGCCACGATCCGGGAGGCCGCCAGCAGTGGGGCGTTGAGCCCGGCGCGGATGATCCGGCGCTGGGTGTCCTCGGCCTCGTGCACGTGGGCCAGCACCGGGATGCCGGCCGCGCTCGCGGCCACTGGCCACCAGGGGATGGTCACCGTGTTGCTGAGAACCACGTCGGCGCGGCTGGCGCGGATGACCGACCGCAGGCGGGCGATCTCCGGGGCGGCCTGAGCGGAGAGCCTCGCCAGGCCGGAGGGGCTGAGCAGGGCCTTGCGCAGGACCGTGAAGGGCATGACGGCCACGCGGGCGCCGGCGTTGCGCAGCACCGCCACCAGGGGGCCGTCCTGGGGCAGGGCCACGAGGACCTCGTGGCCGGTCTCGATGAGTCCGTGAATGGTCTCCACCAGCTGCCAGTCCGAGCCGTACAGGTCGGGGGAGGGATGGGCCACGAGGACTCGGGCGGCACCGGTGCGGGCGCCGGCCGCCCCGCCCCGGCTCACCAGCCCGCCTTGCCGGTGCGCCGTCCGGAGGGACGACGGCGGACCGGGCCCTCGAGCGCGAGGCGTCGGGCCAGGGCCTCATAGCCGGAAGCCACCTCGTCCCAGTCGTAGAGGGCCGCACGCTTGCGGGACTCCTCGCCGCGCGCGGTTTGGGCCTCCACGTCGGACTCGGCGGAGACGACCAGGGCGGCCACCTCGTCGGGCGTGGTCCAGTAGCGGCCGGCCTCGCCCAGGACCTCCCGGTTGAAGGAGACGTCGAAGGCGTCCACCGCGGCCCCGGCACCGATGGCGCGCAGCAGGGAGGGGTTCGTACCGCCCACGGAGTGGCCGTGGAAGTAGACCAGGGCGCCGGAGTAGAGGGCGTCGAGCAGATCCTGGTCCCACAGGCCGCCGAGCAGGCGGACCCGGCCGTCGGCCAGGGACTCGATGCGGGCGGTGTAGTCGTCGGCATAGGGTGCCGATCCGACGACGACCAGGGGAAGCGTCGCCCCGGAGCGCACGTAGCCCTCCACGATGACGTCGACGTGGTTCTCCACCTCGAAGCGGGCCACCACCAGGTGGAAGCCCTTGGGGTTCAGGTCCAGCTCGGCCAGGCGCGAGGTGTCGGCGCTGATGCGGGGCGCCCCGTAGGCGAGAAGGTCGGTGGGGGCGTTGAACTCCTCGGTGTAGTAGTCGGCGATGCCCTGGGCGTCGGCGATGAGTGCGTCGGAGTAGCGCACGGCCAGGGCCTCGGCGGCGCGGTAGTAGCGCTTGCCGGTGGGACCCCACTTTCCGCGACGCCACTCCAGGCCGTCGACGTGCGTGGCCACCGGAATGCGTGCGGCGCGCAGGGCCGGCAGGAAGGGGGAGTTGGCGGCGTTGAAGACGAAGGCCGCGTCCGGGTGGGTGCGGCGCAGCAGGTGGGCCACTGACAGGGCTGTGTGTGACAGGGTCTCCAGGCTGCGGTTCTTCACCGAGGGCAGCTCAACCAGTCGCATCCCCAGGTGGGTGTTGGGCAGCGGGGTGTCCGGCTCAGGGTTGCGGCAGTAGACGAGGACCTGGTGGCCGCGGTCGGCCAGGCGCCGGCCGACCTCCTCGATGGCGGTTTCGAAACCTCCGTAGCGGGCGGGGACGCCTCGCGTCCCGATCATGGCGATACGGAGCCTGTCCGGGTTCACAGCAGTCAACGGAGTCCTTTCGAAGGGCGGCGGGGCCGCTCAGGGATGGGAACCAAAGGTCCTCTTCGATGCGACTGCCAGTCACGGTGACGGCGGAGGATCATCGACGAGGCGGATGGGGAGGCGGTGATGGTGGTGGTGATGATGGCGATGAGGCAACGGGCGAGGAGGCGGGGGCTTGGGCTCTTGCCCTTGAGGTCGCAGGTTCCCTCGGAGCGCCTACGAGCTCGTGGTACCGCGCCTGCCCGGTACACCCGGTCAGCAGTCTAGGGGCAGTCGACCGCGGGCATGTGCCGAAGGGAGCGTCACGTGAATACCTCCGGTGCACTGGAGCGCGGGTTCGGGGTGCCGCACTGGTGATGCGCCAGAACTATGGTGGAGGGGTCGCGTTCGACTGGTCCACACCACCTGGGCATGCGCTGAGCATTCCAGCCAAGAATCGGGTGTGGAACTGCGCGGCGGTTAATGAGAGTCTCTCTGTGAGAAAAGTGGGTGGGGCGCGCCCTGTCGCGTGAGAAGTGATTGATTGCACAACGGGAGCTGGAACAAAGGCCCCTGGAGTCGTTATCAAAGCGTTATCGCTGTAATACTCTCGTGGCCGGCGCCGGTCTTGCTGAGTCAGGGCCGTCCCGTCATACCGCGCCACTTACCCACGTTCCCTCACGTCTTAAGAACGGAGCACTCGTGCATCCTTTCCGTGCTGCCTCCAGTGTGGGGGCGGTCCTGACCGCCCTCCCCCTCGCCCTCGGTGCGCTCGTCGCCCCTACTGTTGCGCCCCCGGCCGCCGCCGCCCCGGGGCAGGTCGCTCTCGCCTCCCCGCAGCCTCTGCCCACTGCTCAGATGGACGGCATCGTTCTGGACCAGGCGGTGGTGGGCAATACCGTCTACGTCGTCGGGGAGTTCAAGAACGCCCGCCCGGCAGGGGCGGCCGCTGGCGAGAACGAGTCTCCTCGTTACAACGCCATGGCCTTCGACATCACGACCGGTGCGCTGCTGGACTGGGCCCCCAAGGTCAATGGCAAGATCAATGCGGTCGAGGCGTCGGCCGACGGCTCCACCATCTACCTCGGCGGCAACTTCACCTCTGTCAACGATGAGACCGTCTACCGGGTGGCGGCGGTGGACGCTGCAGGCAAGCGCAAGCCGCTGGGGGCCTCGGCCAACGGCGCGGTGATGGATCTGGAGCTCTCTCCCGACGGCTCCACCCTGTACCTGGGTGGTTCCTTCACCCAGATCAACTCCTCCGCGAGGCAGCGCGCCGGTGCTGTGGATCTCAAGACGAACAAGGTCAACAGCTTCGCCCCTCAGGTCGACGACTCCCTGGTTCGTTCCATCACGGTGGCCGCTGACAACTCCGCTGTGGCGATCGGCGGGTCCTTCACCTCGGTGGACGGATCGTCCGACGCCTATGGAATCGCCGTGCTGGAGAAGGATGGTTCGCTGCGGCACACCAACATCTCCAGCGTCATCCGCAACGCGGGCACGAACTCCGGCATCATGAGCCTCAAGTCGGACTCCCGAGGCCTTTACGGCACCGGATACTCCCAGGAGGGGACCTTCGAGGGGATGTTCCGCGCCAGCTGGACCACCGGGGACATCGACCTCATGGCCGACTGCCACGGCGACACCTATGACGTGCTGCCCACCAACGACGTCGTCTACATCGCCAGCCACACGCACGACTGCAGCAACATCGGTGGCTTCTCCGACGGGGAGCAGAGCGGCACCTACCATCACGCCGTCGGCTTCTCAAGCACGGCGACGGGCACCGTGCGCTCCAACACGGCTCGCGGCTACAGCGACTACTCGGGAATGCCCGCCCCCACGCAGTACAGCGGCTTCCTGCCCGGGTTCCAGATCGGCGAGTACAGCGGTCTGAGCCAGGCCGTGTGGACCGTCGAGGGCAACAGCCAGTACATCGTCTACGGCGGTGAGTTCCTCGCGGTCAACGGCACCAAGCAGCAGGGGCTCGTGCGCTTCGCCGCTAGCGGGGGCGACGCCAACGCCGCTGCGCCCGGTGACGAGGGAGGCAACGACAATGACGACAACGGCAAGGACAACGGCAAGGACAAGAAGAACAAGGATAAGAAGGACAAGAAGAAGAACAAGAAGAAGCAGGACGACTGGGACAACCAGGACGACTGGGACAACCAGGATGGCTGGGGCCAGGATGGCTGGGGCCGGGGCGGCTGGGACAACCAGGACGATGAGTGGTGATGATGGCCATGAGAACCGTTCGGTCTGCGGACTTGCACGGCGTATCTCCTGAATCCTCCGGTTCTATCGTCGGCGGTGGTGTGCTTCCCGACTCAGTGGTCGCTGAGGGCGGTGCGGCGCGCGACGGAGGTCGTACGCTTCGGCACGTGTCACGAACTCGAATGCTGATCCTTCCCGCTGTCCTGGTGCTGGGTCTGGGGCTGGCCGCCTGCGGAGGCGGAAAGTCTCAGAGCACTGCCAGTCCCTCCGCTTCTGCTGCAGCCTCTGCCAGTGGCTCGGCCTCCGCTCAGGCCGCCCCCTCGAACGTCGCCACCCCGACGGTCCAGACCGCGAAGCCGACGGCGGCGCCTGCCTCCCCCTCGGAGGATGTCTCCACTCCGGACGCATCCTCGATCGACCCCAAGGCCGTCGAGACCGGTGATCTGTCGAAGGATGAGTACCCCGAGGTGGGCCTGGACAAGTCCGTCCGCGTTGACGGGGACCTGGTGATCTCCCTGGGGCAGATGCAGGCGAAGGACTTCGCCAGCGGGCCCGGCGAGGTGGGGGGTGCTGGAGTCCTGGTTCCGGTGACGGTGACGAACAAGTCCGGTCAGGACCTGCCGCTGGCCAGCGTGCTGTCCACTACCGTCAACTACGGTGAGGGTGCTGGTACACCCGCCAGCGAGATCGTCTCGGCCTCGGACGCGGTCCCGGCCACGCTCGCGGCCGGTCAGACGGTGACTGTTAATCGAGCCTTCGTCATTCCGGCGGATGGGCGCGGAAATGTCAAGGTCGTCGTGGACCTGGGGGCGGGCCGTGGGGCCGCCACCTTCCGGGGGTCCGCTGGCTGATCGGGGGTAGGCCCTCGAAGGCTTGACTCCTCTTCCACGGGTCTGCTCCAGGCGCCGTCCGGCACTCATGAAAGTGAGTGCTGGGCGGCGCCTTGGCGTGCGGGATGGTCCGTTCGGGCGGCTCGGCTCGGGGGTCTGTGTCGTTGCTTCGCTGTGATATGAGACGAGCCGGCACCGAAGACAACCTGAGTCGCGTCTATATAGAAGGTGGTTCCAATGGCGGCTGCTTATGAGTGCTCCGCAGTCCTTGAAACGCTTGGAGTGTGGCGGGATTTGAACGAAGGGTCAGTGTCTGGCGGATTTGTTCTGCTCTGTGGTGTGCACCAAAACGGGGGCGCGCAAGTTGTCGACGGTGTACGATGAGCGCGCCCGTCGACCTGTGCCGGGCGCGGAATACCAGCCATTCGTAAGGTTGCGTGTCCGTGATCTGAGTATGTTCTGAATGGAATACCTGTGAAGCTCCCCCGCCGACTCCTGAGCGGCCTGCTGGCCGCGGCTCTCGTTCCCCTCGGTGCCGTCACGCTCGCTCCGGCCTCCCCAGCCGCCGCGGACCCGGCCCCTGCCCCAGCCGGCGCCGCCGGTACTCCCAGCACCGTCTCCGCCGATGCCCTGCCCACCGCCCAGATCAATGGCATTGTCTGGGACCAGGTCGTGGTCGGCGACATCGTCTACGCCGTCGGGAAGTTCTCCGCGGTCAGGCCGGCAGGATCGCCGGCCGGCCAGAACGAGTCCCCGCGCGGCAACGCGATGGCCTACAACATCAACACCGGTGAGATCCTCAACTGGGCGCCCACCACCAACGGCACCATCAACTCCATCGCCGCCTCCGCTGACGGCCAGACCCTCTACCTGGGCGGGGAGTTCACCACGCTGAACAACCAGACCGCCTGGCGCGTCGGCGCGGTCAGGGCCTCCGACGGTCAGCGCGCCCCGCTGGGCGCCGCCGCCAATGGCAGCGTCAAGGCCCTGAGCGTCTCCCCCGACGGACAGACCCTCTACATCGGTGGCGCCTTCACCCAGATCAACTCCTCGGCCCGTCAGCGCGTCGCGGCGCTCAACCTGGGCAGCCAGCAGCTGACGAACTTCGCTCCGAAGATCGACAACTACTACGTGCGCAGCATCGTCGAGGCCGTGGACGGTTCGGCCGTGGCCATCGGCGGCGCCTTCGAGTCCGTCGGTGGCAGCGACAAGCCCGGGCACGGCATCGCCATCTTCGAGAAGGACGGCAGCCTGCGCAAGAACAACGCCTCCAGCGTGGTTCGCGGTGCCGGCGCCGAGGCCTCCGTCATGAGCGTCAAGGCCGACGAGCACGGCCTGTACGCGGCGAGCTACTCCCGACTGGGCACCTTCGAGGGCGTCATGCGCCTGAACTGGGTCACCGGCGACATCGACTACATGGCCGACTGCCACGGCGACTCCTATGACGTCCTGCCCGCCGGTGACGTCGTCTACGCCGCCAGCCACTCCCACGACTGCTCCAACATCGGTGGCTTCCCGGACGTCTCGTACCACTACCACAACGCGGTGGCCTATACGAACGCCGCCACCGGAACGGTGGAGGACAACCACGGCGCGGGCTACAAGAACTACGCCGGCCAGAACGCCACCACGAACCTCAACTTCTACCCCGACTTCACGCCGGGCAAGATCTCCGGCGCCATCCAGGCGACCTGGACCGTTGAGGGCAACGACAAGTACGTCGTCTACGGCGGCGAGTTCCTGGCCGTCAATGGCACCGCCCAGCAGGGACTGGTGCGCTTCGCCCGCCGCGACATCGCTCCGAACAAGCAGGGGCCCATGGACAAGGGCGGTGCCTTCAAGGTCTCCGGCAGCTCGCCGCGCGCCGGGGTCGTCTCCCTGTCCTTCAAGGCCAACTGGGACCGGGACGACAAGACCCTGACCTACAACGTCTACCGTGACGCCATGAACGGTCAGCCGGTCACCAGTCAGACCGCGACCGCCGGCTTCTGGGAGCGCCCCGATCTGAGCGCCACCGACGTCGTCGAGCCTGGAAGCACGCACCGCTACCGGGTCCAGGTGACCGACCAGTGGGGGGCCTCCACGGTCTCGGACTGGGTGACGGTCAAGGCCGCTGAAGGCCAGGGTCTGAGCAAGTACGGCGCCCGTGTCCTGGCCGACGGCGCCGCCCACTACTGGTCCTTCGACGAGACCAGCGGCGACAAGGCCGAGGACTTCGTGGCCCAGCGCAACCTGACGATTCGCGGTAAGGCCTACAAGCGCGGAGCCGGGTCCGTCCTGGGCTCGGGCGCCTCGCTCGGCCTGACCTCGGACGCCACGAACAAGTCGCACGCCGCGACGCGCGTCGCCTCCCAGGCCCCCACCGCCTTCTCCATGGAGGCCTGGGTCCGCACGACCTCGACCTCGGGCGGCGAGATCATGGGCTACGGCTCCTCCGCGGCCAACCAGTCGTGGAGCCGTGACCGCATGGTGTACATGCGCAATGACGGCACGCTCAGCTTCATGCTCTACCCGGGCAAGCTGACCACCATCACCACTCCCAAGAGCTACAACGACGGGCAGTGGCACCACATCGTGGCCTCCCTGAGCCCGACCGCCGGCGCCATGCTCTACGTGGATGGCAACCTCGCCGCCTTCGACGGCGCCATGACTGCGGGGCAGAGCTACTCCGGTTACTGGCGTATCGGCGGGGACGCCCTCAGCGGTGTCAACGGCCAGCCCTCCAACACCAACATCCAGGCCGATATCGACGAGGCCGCCGTCTACAGCACCCCGCTGTCGGCGCGCCAGATCGGCGAGCACTACACCGCCGCCACCGGCAAGCAGGTCGAGCCGGACAAGGGCGACGACAAGGGTAAGGACAACGGCAAGGACAACGCCGGCAAGGACAAGGACAAGGACAACGGCAAGGACAAGGACAACGGCAAGCAGCCCGAGGGCAAGGCCCTGCTGGACGACACCTTCGAGCGCAGTGTGAACGGCGGCTGGGGCAAGGCCCAGGCCGGCGGTGAGTGGAAGACCACCTGGAACGCCGCGGCATTCTCCGTCGACGGCACCAGCGGCCGGATCGCCATGGCTGGTCCGCGCTCCTCGGCCTCCATCATCTCCGACCCGGTCAAGTCGACCTCCACCGACGCCGTCGTGGACTTCTCCCTGGACGCGGTGCCCACTGGAAACGGAGCCTTCATCTCCTACGCCGCCCGCACCACCAAGGCCGGCCAGTACCAGGCCACGGTCCGCATCGGAAGCACCGGCAACCCGGTGGTCACGGTCTCGCGCGTGGTTAAGGGCAAGGAGACCTCCCTGGGCTCCTACGTGATGAAGCAGCCCTACACGGCCGGTCAGCCGCTCCACCTGCGCATGGTGGTTGACGGCGCGGAGTCGACCAACATCCAGACCAAGCTCTGGGCCGGAGACGCCGAGCCCGCCGAGTGGGGGATCGAGGCCGTCGACAACGACAAGACCCTCAACGAGGCCGGAACCGTCGGGCTGACCACCTACATGTCCAGCTCGGCCGGACCGGAGACCGTCACCCTGTCGGTCGACAAGGTCACCATCAAGCAGCACTGACGCCGTCGAGCGCAGCGCGCATACGGGGCGGGCCGGGAAGAGCTGATCTTCCCGGCCCGCCCCGTTCTGCTCGCGTGCCGCGAAGGGGTGTCGCCGAGGTGCGATACCGCTCGTGTCATACCAAAAACTGGTAGGTCAAGGGTATGCCAGTGAACACCTCCGTCAGCCTCGATGACCACTTCGTCGGATTCATCGCGAGCCAAGTCGGGTCCGGACGGTACCGGTCCGCGAGCGAGGTCATCCGCGCCGGCCTGCTCCTTCTGGAGGACCAGGAGACAGAGATGTCGGCGCTGCGCGAGGCACTCGCATCCGGTGAGGCGAGCGGACAGGCGGAGCCCTTCGACGTCGACGCCTTCATCGCCGCCAAGGCGGCAAGGACGTCGTGAGCACCTACTGTGCTGGCTCATGGCTTCTGGGAGGTTCGGATGTCAGGACCTCCCAAAACACCGGTGGGGCGCGTCTGCCAGATGGGAGAGCTGCCGCTTCGGCCTGTCGGTGAGGAGCGCCCTGGTCACTGTGGTGGCTGCCGGCGTCGTCTGGGTGCACTGCACGAAGGTGGGGCGCTACTGGAGGAGGGTTGGGGGTGCTTCGGGTAGGTGGGGCCTTCGTGCAGTAGACACAACCCTTGGCCAGTGGACCCCGACCCTCGTGGAGCAGGTCGACTCGGGCCCACTCTTGACGGGTCCGGCGTCGAATCATGACCACCGGGCCCCGGCGCAGGCGACGGGCAGGGGGCGGTGGGGGCGGACCTGTGACGGAGGTGCTGGGCTGTGCCGTAAGAACCTCGGACTCACTCCTGCGAGGTCTGGTGTCCACAGCGCTGACATTAGCCAGCCCGGCGTCAGCGCGCTCAGCGGGGATCGTTGGAATTCTGCGGTTTCTTCTCCTGTGTGCAGTCCCGATTCGGGTTAATGTCAGCGCTGTGGACACCCACACCCCGTCATGTCTCGTTTCTAGGCCGCCCTCTCCTCCGGGACCACCAGCCTGCCCAAGGTTCCTGCCCGAGCGAGTGTCTCAGAAGTCATGACACCCACATATCTCCCAAGTGAGGAGACAGCACAGACGTGAGCACCTACCGCTTGACCCCGACAGGCACGTGTAGCCCTGTCGGCCAGACGGCCACTCTCCAACATGTCACACGCAGGCAACACGGAGCGTCCCTAGGATCATCCTGTAGTGAGAACCCACTAGGAGGAACCATGCTCAGGGTAGCGATCAACGGATACGGCAACCTCGGCCGCGGTGTCGAGCAGGCCATCACCAAGAACGCGGACATGGAGGTCGCCGTCGTCTTCACCCGGCGCGACCCGGCCACCGTCACCACCCAGGGGGCGCCCGTCGCCCACGTCGACGACATGGCCTCCTGGGCCGACAAGGTCGATGTCTGCCTGAACTGCGGAGGCTCGGCCACCGACCTGATCGAGCAGACCCCGGCCGCCGCCACCCTGTTCAACACGGTCGACTCCTTCGACACCCACGCCCGCATCCCCGAGCACTTCGCCGCTGTCGATGCCGCCGCCAAGGCCTCGGGCCACGTCGCCCTGATCTCCGCCGGCTGGGACCCGGGCCTGTTCTCCATGCTGCGGGTCCTGGGCGAGGCCGTCTTGCCCGACGGCGCCACCACTACGTTCTGGGGGCCCGGCGTCTCCCAGGGGCACTCCGATGCCCTGCGCCGCATCGAGGGCGTTGTCGATGCCAAGCAGTACACCCGCCCGGTGGAGGCCACCGTCGCCGCCGTCAAGGCCGGTGACGACGTCGAGCTGACCACCCGTTCCATGCACACGCGCGACTGCTACGTGGTGGCCGAGGAGGGAGCCGACCTGGCCCGCATCGAGCGGGAGATCGTGGAGATGCCCAACTACTTCGCCGACTACGACACCACCGTCACCTTCATCACCGCCGAGGAGCTGGCCGCCGAGCACGCGGGTATCCCGCACGGCGGTTCCGTCATCCGTCGCGGGCACACCTCCGACGGCGTGGCCGAGACCGTGAGCTTCGAGCTGCAGCTCGGCTCCAACCCGGAGTTCACCGGCTCGGTCCTGGTCGCCATGGCGCGCGCGGTGGCGAGGCTGGCCGCTCGAGGCGAGTCCGGTGCGCGCACCGTCTTCGACGTGACACTCGCCGACCTGTCCGCCACGACTCCCGAGGATCTGCGAGCCCACTACCTGTGAGGCGCGCGGATAGCGAGAGGTGTCCCGCCGCCGACGCCGAGCCGGCGGCGGGACGGCGGAAGAACAGCGCAATCAGCCGCGGATGAGGGGCCGGTCGATGTCGGGCAGTTCCCCACGACGGGCGGCCCGGAGGAGCCTGAGACCGTCGCGGGTCGCCTGCGCCGCCGTGATGAGCGGGCGCCGAGAGCGCAGGAGCTGGCGCCTGCCGCCGCGCAGGACGATTTCCCGGGCGGCCCGGCCGGCGGTAGCCACCCACCGGCGCTGTGCGGACCGGTCCAGGTGCAGGCCCGCGTACAGCAGCCGATTGCGCACGTTGTAGTAGTAGTAGATGTCCGACTTGGCGCGGCCCTCCTGCTCGCCGTCCCCGGACTCGGAGGATCCGGCGGACTCGGCGGACCCGGAGTGGGTACCGCCCTCGTCATGGACGGCGACGGCGTCGCGCGCCAGGTCCAGGCTGCCGCCGACCGCCAGTACCCGGGCCGAGAAATCCACGTCCTCCCAGTACAGGAAGTAGCGGGCGTCGAAGCCCCCGGTCGCCTCGAAGAGATCCGTCGACAGGGCCAGGCAGGCGCCCGAGAGCCACGGCTGGGTGCCGCCCGGGGGGATCGGGCGCGGCGAGCGGCGCGAGCGCATCGAGCCGTCGGCCAGGCACACGACGATCCCGTCGGAGACGATGCGGCCGCTGGAGTCCTTGAGCACCGGCGCCACCAGGGCCAGCCGGTCCCCGTGAGCCCGGGCCGCGAGCCGGATGAGGTCGGCCCGACCGATGACGGCGTCGGGATTGAGCAGGACCAGCAGGTCAGCGCCGAGCTCGCGGGCTCGGGCCGCCCCCAGGTTCATGCCGCCCCCGAAACCCGTGTTCGTCTCCGGCAGGACCGCCTCCCAACCATGCGAGGAGGCCAGCGCCACCAGCTCCTCGCGGGCGGTGGGCGTGGAATAGTTGTCGACGACGACGATATGGGCTTCGGGGGAGTCCTCGGCCACGCGCGCCAGTGTGCGCTCCAGTAGTGCCGCTGAGTCGTAGCTGACAACGACGACCGCCGTGCGGGAGAGCAGCTCGTGGCCTGACCGGTCGCGGGCGCCGTCGGTCGCGCCGTCGACGGTCTCCTCGTCTCCTGCGGTCCCGACGGCCCCGACAGGATCGGGGCCGGCTGGTTCGGCGGTTGCGGCGTCGGCGCGCTGGGCTGGCTCAGGGGTGGCGGTCATGGGGGCAGGAGCCTTCCGGGTGCGGGGCGGGTGCTTGGACCGTGGGGGTGTTCCCGGCCTGTGATAGTACCGTTAGGCCCTGATATCAAGTCGTGAGCCGCCGGCGGGCGGGAGGAAGGACGGGGCTGAACGTGCACGTGACCATTGCGATGCTCACCTACCGGCGCAATGAGTACCTGGCGCAGGTCATTCCGCATCTGCTGGAACAGGTTGCGGAGTTCTCCGGGCCGAACAAGTCAGCGGGCATTCTCATCATCGACAATGACCCGCAGGGCGGTGCGCGCGCCGTCGTCGAATCCGCTCAGGAGGTCGAAGCGGCGCAGATGGCCGAGCGGGCGAAGTCGACCGGGGTCGCTGAACTGCCCGAGGTGTCGAGGCTGGCCTACGTCCACGAGCCGGAGCCCGGGATCGTTGCCGGACGCAACCGCGCCCTGGACAGGGCCCATGGCGCCAATGCCCTCGTCTTCATCGACGACGACGAGATCCCCGCTCCGGGCTGGCTGACCGCCCTGGTGAGTACCTGGCGCTCCCAGGGCAGTGCCGCTGTCACCGGCCCCACGCCGCCGGCCTTCGAGGCCGACCCCTCGCCGTGGGTCAGTGCCTCGGGCGCCTTCGACTCCTGGGAGGCGGCCGACGGCGCCCAGGTGCCCAGCGCCGACACCGGCAACCTGCTCCTGGACCTGCGGCTCATCGAGCGTCTGGAGCTGCGCTTCGACCCGCGCTACGGGCTCACCGGAGGCGAGGACTCCCTCTTCACCCGCCAGCTCACCCGGGCCGGAGGCGTCATTCGCTTCGCGGCCGGGGCGGTCGTCACCAAGCGCGTGCCCGCGGCCCGAGCCACGCGCGCCTGGGTACTCGAGCGCTCGCTGCGCTCGGGCTCCTCCTGGGCGCGGGTGCGTATCGACACGGTCGAACCCGCCGACGGCAGCGCCGCCGGAGTGCTGGCGCGTCTGGGGTTGCGCCTGGGCTACGGCGTCAAGGGACTGGCTAAGGCCGGTGTCGATGGACTGCGCGCCGGCGTGGCCCGCCTACGCGGCGATGTGTCCGCGCAGGCCCGCTATGAGGTCTCCTCGCGCGGGGGGCTGGGCATGGTCATGGGCGCGCTGGGGATGCACGTGCGCGAGTACGGCCGCGCGCGCAACCGGCGGGGCGGGCGGCAGACCGGAAGGAAAGCCGCATGAGCCGGTTGACGATCGCCATCCCCACCTTCCGACGCCCCGAGGACCTGAAGCGGGCCATCAGCGGGGTTCTGGGGCAGGCCGTGGAGCAGGCCGGTGGCGAGATCGTCTCCGACGTCGAGGTCCTTGTCATCGACAACGACGCGCGGGGCTCGGCGCGCGAGGCCGCCCTCGCCGCGGCTGCCGATGCCGCAGTGGTGGTGCGCACCTCGTCGGACGGGCCGATGGAGCCGGGGGACGTGAGTGTGCGCTACGTTGTCGAGGAGCGCCCCGGTGTGGCGGCGGTGCGCAACCGCGCCCTCGATGAGACCCCCGAGCGCGACCTGCTGATCTTCATCGACGACGATGAGGAACCCGAACCCGGCTGGCTCGCTGCCCTCGTGGGGATGCGAGCCTCGACCGGTTGCCAGGCGGTGGCCGGGCCCGTCATCCCGGTCTACGAGGTCGAGCCGGAGGAGTGGGTGCGACAGGGGGAGTTCTTCGTGCGCAAGACCTGGCCCACTGGCACGATCCGTCCGGTGGCGGCCTCCAACTGCCTGCTGTTGGACCTGGGTTTTGTGCGCCGGAAGGGGCTGCGTTTCGACGAGGCCTTCGGCGCCACCGGGGGAGAGGACACGCTCTTCACCCGCCGGTTGAGTGCCGCCGGGGGCGTCATCCGCTGGTGCGACGAGGCGCGCGTGCGAGACCACGTCCCGGCGTCCCGACTCGCCCGCCCCTGGATCCTGCGCAGGCAGCGCTCCCACGCCGCCACCTCGGTGCGCGTCGAACTGGCCCTGGCGGGAGGCGGGGTCCAGCCGGCCATCCGGGCCCGGGCCGCGGTCGGCGGTCTGGTGCGCATCGTCGTGGGCGCTCTGAGGACGGCCGGCGGCACGCTGATCGGCGATCCGAGTCACGCCGCCAAGGGTGCCCGGCTGCTGGCGCGCGGTCGCGGCATTCTGGCGGCCAGTACCGGTGGCGGCGTCCACCGCGAGTACGACCACTGAGACGGCCCGACGTTCAGGCCGGGGCGGGCTCTGCCTCGGTACGGGGCTCGGGTGCGGGTCGGGTGCCGGGTTCGGAGGTGGTCTCGCTCTGAACGCCGGAGACTGATGAGGGAGTCGCAGCGTCGTCGGTGGGTTCAACGCCCGGCTCGTCGTCGGTGTCCAATGGGACGGCGTCGCGCAGAGCGGGTTGCAGTACCGCGGCCCCCAGAACGATCGGCAGATAGGCCGGCAGCACCGTCCACGGTCCCACGAACACGTTCTGCACTACAGTCAGGGCCGCGAAGAACAGCCACGGCGTGGCCTTGAGCCGCCCCAGGTCTCGCATCATCGCGGCCAGCGCCATCCCGGCGATGAGCAGCAGCAGAAGCGCTCCGGGGATCGACGCCGCCGCCCACATGTCCATGAGCCCCGAGTGCAGCTCGATACGGCCCCCGAACATGAAGTTCTCGACGTATCCGTTGTCCGGGTCGTAGCCCAGGGCCGCCATCCCCTGCTTGGCGACCCACAGGTCATCGAAGCGGGGCTTGACGCCGGCGCCGTACCCCCACGGGCGGTTGCGGAACAGGGCCCAGGAGGCGCCCAGCTCGGGCCGGGCGGACAAGAGCAGGCCCGCGGAGCTCGAAGATTGGGCGATGGTCCGGTTCTGGGCGTCCTCACCCAGGGTCCCGGACTCCGAGGCCGCAACGACCCCGGCCATCGCCACGGCCCCCACGACCCCCAGGACGGCGATCTGCGAGACCGCCAGGCGGCGCGGGGTGGGCACGCGCCAGCGCGCCCAGGACGCCAGGGCCTGCCAGACGACCGTGCCCAGGATGATGGCGAGGAAGGCCAGGGCGGAGCGCGAGTCGGAGACGAGGAAGACGCCGCTCAGCCCCAGGAGGGCCACGATCTGCACCAGTCGGCGCCGGTTCGCCACGAAGCTGAGCACCATGATCGACACCGCCGCGCCGACTCCGAACTTCCATGGGTTGGGATTGGTCTGAAACAGCGACAGCGAGTCCAGGAACATGCCGAAGCCGACCGCCAGCGCCGCGCGGCGCACGCCCAGCCGGCGCGCCCCCCACACGAAGACGGCCACGGCGCAGGGCACCGCCAGCAGGCTCAGGGTGGTGACGCGGCGGGCCCAGGCCTCGACGGCGAAGCTGCTCTCGGCCAGCAGGGACATGATGTAGGCGGTACCGGCCGCCAGGATGGACAGCATGAGCATCAGGGAGAACCGGCGCGCGTTGCGCACGGCCGTCCAGGTGATGGGAATCGAGACGAGCGCGACGCAGTCCCCGACGCTTAAGGCAGCGGCCAGTTCGCGGCGCACCCCCACGCAGATCAGGAGGACGACGGCGATCGTCATCTCCAGCCTCCGCCGGGGCCTCGGTTCAGGGCTCGCCTGGGAATCAGCCTCCGACGACATTCGCGATCCGCCGTGGGAGGGAGCCTGCGACCAAGATTGGGCCACGGCCGGTCAGGATTCTTTCCGGGAACGACGGCGCCCGATGATGAGCAGTGGATCCTCGACCTTGTCCTGCGGGTTCTTCTTGCTCAGGAAGTACAGCAGGATCGCCATGATGGCTCCGGCGGCAAGACCGATGGCAGCTCCAATGAGTGCGGTGGACACGGCCGACAGGCTGGACGGGGATGTCGGGGTCGTCGGCGGATTGTCTACCGCGAGGGTCAGGTCACCACTGCCCGGCACCAGGTATGACTGCTCCCGGGCCACCGAGTCCAGTGTCCCGATCTCCGCCTGGGCGATCGCATGGGCCCGTTCGGGGTCGGTGCTGGTGGCCTTGATCTCGATGATGAAGGTTCCGGTCTTAGCGCTCACCGAGATCGACTTGCCCAGCTCGGCCTGGCTGATCCCCGTGGACTTGGAAACCTCCGAAAGAGTGCTCTCCGAAGTCCCGAGCGCCACGAGCGTCGGGATGATCTTGTCGAAGCTGCTGATCGGAGAGGGGGCGTTGGGATCATCGGGCCGGTTCTCGACAGCGAGCTTCGCGCTCGTGGTCGAGGTGTACTGCGCCGGCGTCAGCAGGCCGAAGACGAGGCCGATGATGGTGCCCAGCACGACGTGCATGACCACGAGGACTGCGTTCTTGCGCAGCGCGACGATGAGGGTTTCCGGGTCCATGGGTTCCGTTTCGGTGATTGCGGGAACAACAGAATAGCGTGCCGCTTAGGGCGTGGGCCGGGCGCAGGAGATGAATCACCTCGTTCCTGGGCACTTCTCAGCACCCGCTCGTGCCCGATTGCCCGGGCTTGTAAGGCGGCCGACGAGCGGGGACGTGATGAACCTGACGGGAGCCGGGTCGAGCCGGAGCGAGGGCCGCGGCCCCGAGTGGTTCTGAGCGGCCCCGGTCAGGTCTGGTCAGAGGTGCGTTCGGCGGCGGGTTCCTCAGTGTTGAGGCCGCTGGTTCGGCCGGGGGAGCCGGAGTGGAGCCTGGGCCTGGCCTTCATACCGCGCAGGCCATTCCAGGCGAGGTTAACCATGTGGGCAGCCACCTCCTCCTTGCTCATCGAGCGGTTCTCCAACCACCACTGGGCCGGCATGGCAACGATCCCCACCAGCATCTGGGCGTACAGCGGCGCCGTGCGCGGGTCGAGGTCGTGGGCGGCGAACTGCGAGGCGAGAATTCCGGAGACCTCGATGGCAACGTCGGCTAGCAGCGTGGAGTAGGTGCCGGCGGCGCGGTCCGAGCCCGACGAGAGGATGCGGAACCCGTCGGGGGAGTCCTCGATATAGGTCAGCAGGGCCAGTGCCGCCCGCTCGGCGATCCGTGAGGCTGAGCCGGAGGCGTCAGGTGCGCCCGATCCGTCGGTGGTGGCGTCCGGGTCCGCTGCGGGGCCAGCGGACGGGTCGGTGATCGCCGAGGAGATCGCAGCGGAGATCGTGGTGATCTCCCGGTCGACGACGACGGCGTACAGGCCCTCCTTGCCTCCGAAGTGCTCGTAGACCACCGGCTTGGAGACCTGGGCGCGGGCGGCCACCTCCTCGACGCTGGTAGCGTCGAAGCCGCGCTCGGCAAACAGCCCGCGGGCCACGGCGATGAGCTGCTCGCGCCGTTCACTGGCGCTCATACGGGTGCGCTTGGCGGCCATGACGTCACACCCCGCCAACCCGGCTGGCCTGATGGACGGCTCGACGACGCTCGGACCACTGGGCGAAGCGCGCCGAGGCCAGGGCGCCGGTGCGGCGTGCCAGTCGGTGGCTGGGCGCCTCGATGTAGCGCTGGAACAGCCAGGTCAGTGGCGCCGAGGCCGCCGGGGCCAGGATGAGCAGCCACCACGGCGAGGTCGACTGCGTCAGCAGCCGCAGGGAGACCACGACCGGCTCGTGCACGAGGTAGAGGGAGAAGGACATGAGCCCCAGGTACTGCACCGTGCGCGAGCGCAGCAGACCGCGCAGGGCCCCGGCGCGCACCACGAGGTGGACCAGGTAGGCGGCCGCCGCCAGGGTGACCGCATTGGTGATGCGCTGAGCCGCGTGGCTCTCCATCCCCGGCCACCAGGCCAGGGTGATGAGCAGCAGGCAGATCAGGGCCTGCGCCGTCGCCCAGGGACGGGGGCGCTCCGGGACGACGACGGGATCGTGCCCCCAGGCCCAGCCCATGACCGCGCCGACGGTGAAGACCGGCAGGTAGCTGCCCGAGCCGGGGCTGGCGGTGATGACCG